>ERZ795050.180-NODE-180-length-103902-cov-8.194796_pt1 | contig 103902 bp, 68 predicted proteins | sample MGYA00375134_ERZ795050 | MGnify/ENA primary metagenome ERZ795050 (study PRJEB30179, sample SAMN05720221) | activated sludge metagenome | isolation source: Anaerobic digester | place: Japan | collected 2015-05-26 ... | reverse complement strand
GCCCCGCTGGCGCCGGCAACGCAGCCCACGGGGATTCTTGGACAGGCTCCTAGCCACTGGTTGGCTAACATGAAAGCACCGGGCGCCAACTCGAAGTTGCGCGCCCGGTGCGGGGTTCTGGTCGCGACGGCTCACTCGGGGGGCTGCGTCACCACTGCTCGCGCTCGTAGATGCCCATGGTCACAAGGTCGCAGCTCCGCGGCAGCGACAGGCCGTGTGCCGGGCGATCAGGGGTGGCGTCGTTCCGGCGCCGGCACTTCTTGCAGATGCGATGGCAGCGGTCGGTCCACATCCTCTTGCCGCAGCCCAGACAGGTCAGCCACTTCTTCACGGAATCCTGAGTCAGCATCACGCTCATTCGCGTTGCCCCCACTTTGCTGCGCTTGCGAAGGATTCTTACCAAAGGTCATCTCCCGCAAGAGCAATTTCCATGCCAGATCGCATCGCAGACTGTCCTGCACAGGGCGAATCTGGTGTAACTCGTTTGTTAGTAATGACTTCCAATCGAGAGGCCATGCGGCGTGGCCAGCGCGGCGGGGCGTGGCTCGTCGCGGCTTATGTTCCAGATGGTACACAACTGCCCCCATACTCCCACCGAATGGTCGGGAGGCCCCGCGAGGGCGCATTTGCGCTTGCAGCCGGAACACCCGCCGGTATAATCTAAGGGACAGCGACGAGTTAGGTGCCTTGCATCCCGCGGGGTCCATGCCTCGCGCCTTCCGCCGTCCCCGCGTAGCTTGGCTCCAGGAAGTTAGATGGCCGGCAAGGTCTGGGCAATCGCAAGCAATGCGTTCCGGGAGACCGTGCGTCAGCCGGTCTTCTGCGTGCTTCTGGGGATCGCGCTGGCCACGATCGCGCTCAGCCCCAGCTTCGCCATGTTCACGATCTTCGACGACGTGAAGCTCGTGAAGGACATGGGGCTCTCCACCATCCTCCTGGCCGGGCTGCTGCTGGCCGTGCTGTCGGCCTCCAATGTCGTCACCGAAGAGGTCCGCGGGAGGACGGCGCTGATGGTGGTGGCGCGCCCGGTGGGCCGCGGCGCCTTCGTGCTGGGCAAGTTCCTGGGCATCCTGGGCGCGCAGGCGGCGGCCGCCTACCTGCTGAGCCTGGTGCTCGTGCTCACGGTGCGGATCGGGGTGCCGGAGGCCGTATACACGAAGCTCGATACGCCGCTCATCTGGGGCGAGATGGCCGCGGTCCTTCTCACGCTCGGGGCCGCGACGGCGGCGAACTACTTCTTCGACCGCCCCTTTCCCTCGGCCGTGATCTTCGCGGCATTGGGCATCTTCAGCCTGCTGTTCTTCGGCTCGGCCTTCTTCGACAGGGAATTGAACCTGGTGCCTTACCTCGAGGCGATGGACATCGAGACCCTCAAGGCGTGCGTCACGCTCTTCCCGATGCTCGCGGTGCTCACGGCGGCCGCGGTGGCCTGCGCCACGCGTCTGACGCTGGTCGTCAGCATGTTCGTCTGTGTGGTGTTCTTCGCCGTGGGCACGCTGTCGGAGTACCTCTTCGAGCAGTTGGCAGCAGCCAGCCGCCTCGTGGCGGCTCTGCCCGCGGTCGTGCTCCCGAGCTTCCAGGTCTTCTGGATGGGCGATGCGCTGACGGCCGGGAGCCCCATCCCATGGGACTATATCGGCACGGCCATGGCCTACGGCGCGCTCTACTGCACGGCCCTGGTGTTTCTGGGAATGTCGCTCTTCGAAGCCCGAGAGATCCAGTGACAGGAACGACGTGAATGGTTGAGCAGACCGAGAGACAACTGCCCTTGCGGCGAGCCGAGACGGCGGCACTCGTGACCGTGGTCGTGCACGCCGCGGCCGGCGCTCTCGCGCTGGCGCTGGGCCGCCTGAGCGGGTCGTTTGCGGCCGAGGTCGAGGGCTGGCACCTGCTGGTCGGCGTGCTGGTGTGGCTGGGCGTGTTCACCCACCAGCGCCTGCGGCGCGGCGCCGCCGAGGAGGCCCTGGCCGCCGCCTCGATGGCCAAGGGCCGCCCGGGCGAGGCGGGCCCCTCGCTCTTCGAGGCCGAGGGGGCCGACCTCCTCACCGCACGGAACCGCCTGGCGCAGTTCGAGAAGTACTTCCTCCCGATCTTCTCGCTCATCGTGATCCTGGTGCTCGGAGCGGTGTCGTACGGCGCGCTCCGCCACCTCGCCGCCGCCGAGGGCGCCGCTGCGCCCACCGAGCCCCTGCGCAACTTCTGGGCGTTCGCCGGCATCGCCTTCATCACCTTCCTGCTCGCGCGCTATGCGGCGGGCCTCGCTACCCAGGTGCCTTGGCGGCCCCTGCGCGCCGGGGCCAACTTCACCATGTCGTCGGCCCTGGGCAGCTTCCTGGTGGCCGTGGCCTTCGTGTTCTGCTTCTTCGAGCTGCCGGTCGTCGAGCGCGGCGTGGCCTGGGCCATCCCGATCGCCCTGGCCGTGCTCGCCTTCGAGATGCTGATCCTTCTCGTCATGGGCTTGTACCGCCCCCGCGAGGCCCGCGAGGATGTGCGGCCCGCCCACGACAGCCGGCTCCTGGGCATGCTCACCACCTCCAGGGGCATCTTCCGCACCACCGCCGAGACGCTCGACTACCAGTTCGGCTTCAAGGTCTCGGAGACCTGGTTCTACCGGTTCATGGAGGGCGCGATCGGCCCGCTCATCCTGTTCCAGGCGGTCACGCTCGAGCTCCTGACCTGCTTCGTCATCGTGGACACGGGCGAGCAGGCGATTGTCGAGCGCTTCGGGGTCCCGCGCGCCGACCGGGTGGCCCTGGGTCCCGGCCTCCACGTCAAGTGGCCGTGGCCCATCGAGATCGCCTATCGCTACCCGACGGCCCGCGTCGAGACCCTGACCATCGGCGAGCAACTCCAGGAGGACGTGCCGGGCTTCGAGTGGACGAAGACGCACGCGAAGCAGCCGTTCAACCTGCTGGTAGCCACGCACCCCGAGACCGCCCTCAAGGGCGGGCCGACGGCCCCCGCCCCCGCGCCCGCGGCTCCGCCGAGGCCGGCCGAGCCGCGCGCCCGCGGCGCTCGCCCTGTGCCCGCCGTCAACCTGATCACGGGCACCGTCTACGTCTTCTACTATGTGGATGACTACTACGACTTCCTGTACAACCACGACCAACCCAAACGTACGCTGGAGGCCCTCTGCTATCGCGAGCTGGCCGCCTACTCGGCTAGCGCCGATTTCCTGGACTTCCTGGGCTACAAGCGCGGCGAGGCGGTGCGCCACCTCAAGGCCGCCATCCAGGCCGCGGCGGCCGAACGCAAGCTCGGAGTGAAGATCGTGGACGTGGCGCTCCAGGGCCTTCACCCCCCCATCGAGGTCGCAGGCGCCTTCGAGGAGGTCGTGGGCGCGCTCGAGGAGCGCGAGGCCAAGATCTGGAACGCCCGGGGCCATGCAAACAGCGTGGTGCCGCGCGCGGCTCGCGATGCCGCACGGCTGCTGGCCGACGCGCGCATCTACGCGGCAGACCGCCAGTACGTGGCACCCGCCGCCGAGAAGGAGTTCCTGATGCAACTCGAGGCCTCCCGGGTGGCGCCCAGCGTGTTCCGCCACAGGAAGCTGCTCAGCGCCCTCGAGGCCACGCTCGTCGAGGCCCGCAAGATCGTCAAGCCCGCATGGGTCAGCGTCAAAGAGGTCATCAACCTGAACCTCGAAGAGAAGACCGTGCCCGGAGCCGGCATGTCGCTGGACGTGGGCGCAACTGAAGGGGCAAGGCCGTGAAGACACGGGGCAAGATCACGATCCTGGTGGCCCTCCTGCTGGTGGCCACGCTGCTCATCTTCCTCATCTCGTTCCAGGTGCGCGTCAACGAGACCGCCATCGTCTACACCTTCCGCAGAGCCACGCGCACCCTCACCGAGCCCGGCCTCTACTGGAAACTCCCCTACCCCATCCAGACCGTCACCACCTACGACAAGCGCACCAGCATCTACGAGGGCAAGTTCCAGGAGTACCTCACCAAGGACCAGCACAACCTGATCGTCAACATCGCGGTCGGCTGGGCCATCGCCGACCCGCGCATGTTCGAGGACAAGGTGGGCAGCCGCGCCAAGGCCGAGGAGAAGCTCGGCGCGCTCGTGGGCGGCGCCGCCAACTCGATCATCAACAGCCACGACCTGGCCGACTTCGTTTCCACCGACCCCGACCACCAGTACGGCGCCGTCGAGGCCGCCATTCACCACGCCGTGCAGGACGAGGCCCTGGCCCAGTACGGCCTGAGCGTGCCGTTCCTCTGGATCACCCAGCTCGGCCTGCCGGAGGACGTCACGCGCCAGGTCTTCGAGCGGAACAAGGAGGAGCGCGGCAGCAAGGCCAAGGCCCTGCGTGCCGAGGGCGACAGCAAGGCCGAAACCATCCGCGCCGACGCCGACCGTCAGGCCAAGGAGATCCTCAGCAAAGCCGAGGCCGAGGCGCGCATCATCCGCGGCGAGGGCGACCGGATCGCGGCAAAGCACTACGAGGTCTTCAAGCAGGACCCCGAGCTGGCCAACTTCCTCAGCAGCCTCGAGGCCATCCGCAACCTCCGCAAGCGCACGACCTACATCCTCACCACCGACACACCGCCGTACAACCTCCTGAGCCCCGAGGTCAAGATCCCCGGCGCCACGCCGCCCGCCAAAGGCCTTGACGCGCCGCCCAAGGGCACTGAGAAGTAGGAGCCTGCCGTGGCCCATCACAACCACGACCACCCCCACGACCGGCAGACGGCGACCGAACGCGCGGCCCTCAGCGGCGACGTGGCCAGCCAGGCCCTCAACGAGGCCCTGCGCGTCAGCTTCCGGCTCCTCACGCTGGCCATGCTCCTCGTCGCCCTGCTGTTCCTCGGCTCCGGCATCTTCACCGTCAAGCAGCACGAGCGCGCCTTCATCCTGCGCTTCGGCAAGCCGGTGCTCCACCGCGACGCGGCCACGGGCATCGAAACGCCGGTGCTCGGCCCCGGCCTCCACTTCGCCTGGCCCTTCCTCGTGGATGAGGTCGTGCGGTTCCCCGTCCAGCGCGAGCTCGACCTCGCGGTCGGCAGCTTCTGGTATCTCGAAGCGCCGCAGCCCGGCAAGCCCGTGCCCGAGAGCATCGCCCCCGGCCAGGGCGGCTACAACCTCACCGGCGACGTGAACATCCTCCACTCCCGCTGGATCGTCACCTACACGGTGTCGGACCCCGTGAAATTCTGCGCCAACCTCGCCGACCCCGCCGAGCTGGCGTCGAACAGCCCCGGCAGCCGCGTGCGCAGCCTCCTCACCCATCTCACCGAGAGCGCCGTCATCCACACCATGGCCCGGTACCAGGTGGACGACGCCTACCGCGGCCGCCGCTCGCAGCTCCAGGCCGACGTGCGAAAGGCCCTGATGGCCCAGCTCAAGCCGCCCCACCCCGACTACGGCATCGAGATCAACAACGTCATCCTCGAGGTCGTCACCCCGCCCGTGCAGACCAAGAGGGCCTTCGACGACGTCACCATGGCGGGCGAGGAGAGCCGCAAGGCCGTCGAGGCGGCCAAGGGCTACTTCGACAAGACCATCACCGAAGCCGTGGGCAACGCGGACCGCCGCAGGAGCGAGGCCCTGGCCTACAAGACCCAGGTCGTGGCCGAAGCCGAGGCCGATGCCAGCTACATGAGCGACCTGCTGAAGCAGTACCCCAACGACCGCGGCATGCTCAGCCACTTCCTCTCCCAGCGCCTCATCGAGGTCACCCGCGAGGTGCTGGAGCGGGCCGAGGAGGTCTACGTCGTCCACACCAACGGCGAGGTGCGCCTCTGGCTCAGCCGCGAGCCCGAGGCGGTCCGCCAGATCATCAAGTGGCGTTCCGAAGAAGCGAAAGACCAGGACGAGAAACCACACTGATGGCCACACACGCGCACGCGCACGAGCACGGCGATTCGGTCTTCGACCACCGCCATGACTACTTCGACATCGGCCACCCCGACTCCGAAGGGGCCGAGCAACGGCAGTCCAAGGTCGCCTTCCGCCTCTTCGGCACCCTGCTCGGCGGCGCCCTGGTCGCCAACGCCTACCTGTGCGACTGGCTCCTGCCCGAGTCCCAGGGCGTCGGCGACCTCAGCGCCGTGATTGGCGCCCTTCTGCTCGCCGCCCCGCTCCTGTGGCATGCGGTGCATGACCTCACGCGCGGCGAGTTGCGCATGGACGAGTTGGCCGCCCTCGGCATCCTGGCCGCCATCAGCCTGGGCCAGTACCGCACAGCCGGGGTCGTGGCGTTCCTCCTCCTGATGTCCATGCTGATCCAGCAGCGCAGCGCCCTCGGCGCGCGCGCCGCCATCGAACACCTGCTGCGCCTCACCCCCGCCACGGCCCAGCTCCTCGACGAGTCCGGCAGCGAACGCACCGTGGAGGCCAGCGCGTTGCGCGCGGGCCAGCGCATCCGCGTGCGGCCCGGCGACAACATCGCGGCCGACGGCATCATTCGCTCGGGCCTCACCACCATCAACGAGGCCACCATCACCGGCGAGGCCCTTCCCGCTGACAAGCAGCCCGGCGACCAGGTCTTCGCCGGCACCAGCAACCTCACCGGCGTCATCGAGGTCGAAGTCACGCGCACAGGGGCCGACACCACCCTCGGCCACGTGCGCAAGCTCATCGCCGACGCCGAGCGCACCCGCATCCCGCTCATGCGCATCATTGACCAGCACAGCCAGTGGTACACGCCCACGATGCTCATGATCGTGGCCCTCATCTACTTCTTCACGCGCGACCCGAACCGCGCCATCTCGGCCCTGGTGCTCGTGTGCCCCTGCGCCTTCATCCTGGCCACGCCCACCGCCATGGTCGCCGGCCTTTCCGCCGCCGCGCGCCTCGGCATCCTCATCAAGAACGTGCAGGACCTCGAGACGGCCGGCCGCGTGAATGCGGTGGTCTTCGACAAGACGGGCACGCTGACCACAGGCGACCTCGTCGTCACCCGCCTCCAGCCGGCGCCCGGCGTCGAGCCGGAGGAACTCCTCCTCCTCGCCGCCAGCGTCGAGCACAACTCCAATCACCCCGTCGCCAGGGCCGTGGTGGCCGTGGCGCGCGAGGCGAAGCTCGCGCTGGCCGAGGCCACCGCCTTCGAGGAAGTGCCCGGTCGCGGCGTCCGCGGCAACGTTCGCGGCGCCTCGATCCTCGTCGGGCGCCAGACCTGGCTCGCAGAGCAGGGCGTGGACATGTCGCCCCTTGCCTCGCCGGACCTGCGCCCCCCCGATAACCTCAGCGTGCTCTTCGTCGCTCGCGCGGGACGCGCGATCGGCTGGGTCGGCCTCGAGGACACGCCGCGGCCCGAAGCCGTCCAGGCCTTCCACGACCTCCGACGCCAGGGCATCGCGCGTCTCCTGATCCTCACCGGCGACAAGCCGGCGGTCGCCAGCAAGGTCGCCGCCGAGCTCGGATGCACCGACTTCCAGGCCGAGTGCCTGCCCCAGGCCAAGCTCCAGACCGTGCGCCAGCTCCGCGAGAGCGGCTACTTCGTGGCCGTGGTGGGCGACGGCGTGAACGATGCCCCGGCCCTCGCCGCCGGCGACGTGAGCGTGGCCATGGGCGCCGCCGGCAGCGATGTGGCGATCAGTTCGGCCAACATCGCCCTCATGAGCAACGACCTGCGCCGCCTGCCCTTCCTCATCCGCCTGTCGGCCAAGACCCGCACCCTCGTGCTCCAGAACCTGGTCTTCGGCCTCGTCTTCATGATCGGCGGCCTGGCCTTCGCAGGCTACGGCTGGATGACCCCCATCCTCGCCGCCCTGCTGCACAACGTCAGCTCGTTCATCGTCATCTTCAACAGCGCCCGCCTCGTACGGATGGGCGAGGAGTTCACGCCACACACCGCCAACTCGTGAGCCCCAAGGTGCCCGCGGCGGCCAGGGGACGGAGCGCCCTCCGGCGTCTCCCGGCATCCTCTGGCGGTGAGGCGTGGATCACGCAGACACAGGGTTTCTGGAACAACCCCCTATGCCCTCCAGCGCGAGTGACAACGTCGTCCAGACCGCCAAGCTGACCAAAGTCTTCCGCGACTTCTGGCGCCGGCCCAAGGTGCGCGCCGTGGACCAGCTCGACTTCGAGGTCCGCCGCGGCGAGGTCTTCGGCCTCCTGGGCCCCAACGGCTCGGGCAAGAGCACCACGATCAAAATCCTGCTCGGGCTGCTCTTCCCCACCAGCGGCAGCGTGCGCATCCTGGGCCGGCCGCCCCGCGACGTGCGCGTGAAGGCCCGCCTCGGCTTCCTGCCCGAGGAATCGTACCTCTACCCGTACCTCAACGCGCCGGAGACGCTCGATTTCTTCGGGCGCCTGAGCGGTCTGTCGCGCCACGAACGGCGGCGGCGCGTGGGGGCACTCATCGAGATGGTCGGCCTCTCGACCGCCCGCAACCGCCCCCTGCGCGAGTACTCGAAGGGCATGGCCCGCCGCATCGGCCTCGCCCAGGCCCTGATCAACGACCCCGAGCTTCTGCTGCTCGACGAGCCTACCACCGGCCTCGACCCGATCGGCGCCCGCGAAGTCAAGGACCTCATCCTCGAGCTCAAGAGCCGCGGCAAGACCATTCTGCTGTGCAGCCATCTGCTCGCGCACGCCGAAGACGTGTGCGACCGCGTCGGCATCCTCTATGGCGGCCGGCTCTGCGTGGTGGGCCCCGTCGGCGACCTGCTTGCCCAGCAGCAGCTCACCCAGATCACCCTGCCGTCGCTGCCGCCGGCGGCATTCGACCGCGTGCGCGCGGTGCTCGACGAGGTGGCCGAGCCCGGCACCGTGACCGTGGGCCACCCGGTGGACCGCCTCGAGACCTACTTCCTGCGCGTCATCGAGGAGGCCCGCCAGGTGCGGCCCGAGACGGGCGGCGCCGGGGCCGGCCGCTTCGAGCCCAGCCTGTTCCGCAAGCTCGAGCCCGCATCCCCCGCCGAGGTCATCGAGCGGCTCACGCAGCCGGCGCCCGAGCCATCCCCCGCGCCCCCCGAGCCCGAGCCGGTACCCGCTGAGCCTGCGACCGCTGCCCCCAGCCGGGTCCTCGAGCGCCTCGTCGAGCCGCACGAGGCCCCCGCCCCCAGGCGGCCGGAGGCGCCGGAAGCCGTGGAGCCGCCAGCCGAGGCTGGTGCGCCGGAGCGGCGGTCGGTCATTGACCGCCTTGTGAAGAAACCCTCCCCAGGCCAGGAAGACCAGAAGCCGCCATCGCAATGAAGGCCGGAGCCCGCCACACAGTCGCCGCGCTGACATTCGTGGGGAGCCTGCTCGCCTACGTCGTCGCCACGGCCATCGCGCTCATCCTCGACCTGCCCACCATCGCGCGCATCGTGGGCATGGGCGCTACGGTGCTCGCCCTCGCCTCCGGCCTGTCGCTGCTCGCCGACCGCCACGTCTGGACCATCGCCCGCAACACGCTGGCGCAGGCCCTGCGCGTGAAGGTCGCCTTCGTGCTCCTGGCCACTTACCTCGTCCTCGTGCCCGCGCTGCCCTTCCTGATCAAGGGCGACGGCACGCTGCGCGGCCTGCTCCACGTGGTCATCGCCTACTCGCTGATCGCGGCGGGCGTGTTGCTCGGCGTCCTCACCCTCACGCTGGCCACCACCACGTTATGGACGGAGATCCGCGACAAACAGGTTTTCCTCCTCGAGGCCAAGCCGTTCCGCCGCTGGCAACTGCTGCTGGGCAAGTTCCTGGGCATCCTGCTCCTCAACGCCGTGCTCCTCGCCTTCATGGGCATCGTCACCTGGGCGAGCGTCCACCACCGCGTGGCGCAGGCCGAGCGGGCGGCCAGGGACATTCCGGCCTCGAGCGAGGTGGAGAGACGCCGCGCCGAGAAGCGCCTTCGCGACGCGAGGGAGCAGGTGCTCACGGCGCGCCGCTCGCTGCTGCCCGATCCGCCGCCCGAGAGCGACTTCGAGGACTTTGCGCGCGGGAACCTCGAGAGCCGCATGCGCCAGCTTCAGCGCAGCGACCGCATGCCCGAGGCCGCCAAGGCCGCGCCCGACGAGGCGATGCGCCGCGAGATCATCCGCCGCGAGGCCATGCGGCAGCTCGCCGAGGAGTTCCACAAGCTCGTCAACGCGGTGCCGCCCCTCTACGGCCGCCGGTGGCAATTCTCCGGGATTACGCTCCCGCGCTCCCGCGACCTCGGCCTCACCGTACGCTTCAAGTTCTTCAGTTCCGACCGCAAGTCGGAGGACCCCGACCACGTCCGCTGGGAGTTCGGCGTACTGAATCGCACGAAAGCCTATCGCTACGACGATGCGTTCATGCCCGATGAGATCCACGAGATCCAGGTCCCGGCGGATGCCGTGGACCGCGACGGCGTGCTCGAGGTGCGCTTCTACAACGTCGAGCCGCGCCGGCCCACTCTCGTCTTTTCGGAGGCCGACTCGATTCAGGCCCTGGTCCCCGTGGGCGGCTTCACGGGCAACCTGGTTCGCGGCCTGGCGATCATCCTCGTCGAGGTGCTCTTCATCGCCGTTCTCGGGCTGTTCTGCTCCACCTTCCTCAGCTTTCCTGTGTCCCCCATCGTCGCTCTCGCCATCCTGCTGCTGACGTTTCTCTCGGGCTCGCTGAACGCCGAGTTCGACAAGGGCTTCACCTTCGACCAGAACCAGACCTCGCCCGCGTCCCAGCTCGCCGAGAGGGCCACGCGGGCGCTCACCAAGGTGCTGCATACGGTGCTGCCGCCATTCCACAAGTACTCTCCCTCGGAACTGGTGAGCTCGGGCGAGGAGGTCTCGCTGGGCCTTGTGCTCGACGCCACGTGGAGCATCGCGCTCCTCTACGGCGGCGTCCTGATGCTGCTGGGAACCTTCATATTCGAGCGCCGCGAGATCGCGTTGGCGAGCCCATGAGACCCACGAGCGCCACGACCCTTCGCCGGTGGATGTTTGCGGGGGCGGCCCTGGCCTTCGCCATCGTCGCCAGCCAGGTGCAGTTGCATCTCCAGCGCCGGATGGAGCAGGCGGAGCTCCGCGGCTACGCGGGCGCCGCCAAGGTGCCGCCCGCCATCGAGTTCGCCACCAAGACGCTCGGGTGCTTCCGCGCCCTGGCCATCATCGGCCTCTGGGTGCGCTCGTCGGACCTTCAGGAGGCGGGCAAGTTCTTCGAACTCAACGACCTCTTCCGCATGATCAGCCAGCTCGAGCCGCGATTCCCGGGCGTCTGGGCCTACTGGGCATGGAACGTGGCCTACAACTGCTCGGTCAAATTCCCAGCCAGCCAGCCCGAGGAGCGTTGGCGCTGGATCAAGTTCGGCATCGAGATTCTCCGCGACGAAGGCATCCCCATCAACCCCAAGGCCCCCACCCTCTACCGCGAACTGGCCTGGATCTACAATCACAAGATCGGCGGCGACACCGACGATGCCCACATCTACTATAAGGTGCAGCTCGCCCTCGAAACCGAGCAGGCTCTCGGCAAGCCCCCGTATCTCGACCGCCTCAAGGCCATGGCGGCCGCCCCGCCGACCGAGCGCGAGCTGCTCAACGACCCCGCTGTGCGCGTCCTCGTGGACGCGCTGCGGGCCGCGGGCGTGAACCCGTTCAGCAAGCCGCTGGAGATCGCCAACAGGGCCGCCGAGCTGCCCGCGCCCGTCCTGGCCCTGCTCAACGACCCGGCTAACGCCGACGCCGCAGGCCGTCTCGAAGCCTACCTACGCGCCGCCAACCTCCGCGACCGCCTCAAGCTCGACACGGGGCGGATGATTCGCCTGATGGACTTCGGGCCGATCGACTGGCGCCTGCCCGACGCCCACTCGCTCTACTGGGCGGGCCGCAGTGTGGAGATCTTCGGCACCGACGCGTTCGCCGCCGCCAACTCCGACCGCATGCTCTTCCACTCGCTCAGCGAACTCTACCGCCGCGGCCGGCTGCGCTTCGAGGCCGGCAACGACGAAGAGCCCGACACCTGGGTCGCCGCGCCCAACTTCGGCTTCATCGAGTCGATCATCCGCCTTCACCAGGAGATCGTCGCCCGCCATGCCAAGAGCGACTGGGCCGAGCCCACGCGCGAGGGCTACCTCAACTTCCTCCGCGATGTCGTCGTCAACCTCTATGTCCACAACGACGTCAAGAACGCGGCGCGGTACTTCAAGATGCTCCTCGACCTCGGCGGCGAGACCCCGGTCCCGCTTCAGGAGTTCGTCTACAGCCGCTACACGAAGCTGCTGGAGGCCATGACCACCGAGCAGGCGCTCAACCTCATCCGCGGCTTCCTCTTCCGCTCGCTGATGTGGGCGTCCCTCGGCGACAACGACCAGGCCGCGGGCGAGGACAATCTGGCCCGGTACGTCTACAACAAGTACCGCGAAGAGCGGGTCAGCCCGCGCATCCGGGCGCAAATCCCGCCGCTGCGCACCCTCTGGCTCGACGCCTTGCGCGAGGCCCTGCGGTCCTTCCGCAGGTTCCAGGTGGACGAGCTCCGCCGCCTCTATCCCACGGACGTCAAGGCCATCGAGGACGAGTTCAAGAAGCTCGCCGAGGAAGAGGCGGCCAAGCGCGCCGCCCCCGAGGGCCCCCCCGCGCCCATCGCACCGAAGAAGTGAAACCGGGGGCGCACCCAACGGCCCCCTATCGGTCCGCCACGAGCCGAAGCGCGCCCAGGAGAAGGCTGCTGCCACCCGGGTCGGGGTTGGGCTGGAACTCGATCTTGCGCAGGCTCAGGGCCGGATCGTACGGCGCGCCGTTGCGAAGCAGCCTGGCGAAGGGGATGGCCAGCTCCTGCCACTCGGCGCCCACCGGGAAGACGCCGCTGTACGCCTCCCCGTCTGCGTGGTACGCTTTCACCTCGAGCCGGCACGGCTTCTCGCTGCGGATCTCGAGCGCGAGACCCGAATGCCCCGCGCAGCCCAGTCCTCCAAAGTAGACCCCCACGCCGACCCAGGCGATCGCGCCTTTGTGCTTGTAAGTGATCATGCGCGCCTTGCGACCGCCGCCTTCGACCGTCTCGCTGGCGAACTCCGAGCCCTCGTTCGAGTAGTGGTAAGACTCCCCCTTCGCGGCGAAGTCGTGGACGATCCCCCCGCGCGACCCCGCCGGGACACGGTTGGCCCCCTCGCGGGCCGCCCGCTCGGCTTCGGCTGCGGCGGCCAGCCAGGGCTTCGGCCCGGTCGGGTCGCCCCCCACGCCGTAGCGCTCCAGCACGGCCATCTGCGGCCGGTCGCGTCCGTCGCGTGGTTCGACGGACTGTGCGTACCTGCCCCACCACGGCCCGGCGGCCCAATAGGTGCCGCCGATGCCGTGCTCCCGCATCGCGGCGAGGAAGTTGTCGAGGACGACGAGCCAGCGGGGGTCGTCGTCGGGCACGCCGAACTCGCCGATGAAGCCGCGGGCGTGGCGCGCCTTGAGCCAATCGGCAAAGGGCTTCAGCCGCTCGACGCCGACCGTGGGCGTCGCGCCGCTCGCGTCATAGCTCTCCTTGTACGTGCCCGAGCTGTCGCGGTCGAAGTACTGGTGCGCCTCGTAGACCAGGTTGCCCTCGGGGTCGCGGATGGCCAGGTCTTTGTTGACCGCCTGCCACGAATGGGCGCCGCCCCAGCCGTCGCCGCAGACGAGGATCGTGTGCGTCCTGTCCACCGAGCGAATCGCATCCGCCCCTGCCTGGGCGGCCGCGGGCCACAGGCCGCCCGTATCGTGCGGCTCGTTCATCAGGCCGTAGCCGAAGATTGCCGCCTCGTCTCTGTAGCGGGTGGCGAGCTTCCGCCACAGGTCGGCGAATGCCTCGTTGGGGAGCTCCGTCGTGCCGATGAGCTTGCCGCGGTAGCGGGCGTAGTTATGCACGTCGAGCAGCAACTTGATGCCGTGCTTGCGGGCGTGCGCCACGACCCCGTCGAGCCGCGCCATCTCGGCCTCGTCCAGCGGCGCCAGCGGCTCGCGCTGAATCCGCTCCCACTTGAATGGCAGGCGCACCACAAGCAGCCCTTTGCCCTTGAGGTAGGCGAAGTGCCTCTCGCCCGGATACGTGTAGTCGCGATCCACCACGCCCGGCACCTTGCCGAACTCGGCGCCGGCCAGATTCACGCCAACCATTGCCGCCTCCGGCGGAACGCGCATCAGCCTCGCCTTCGGGGCAGAGGCCGTCGGTGTCGGCGTTTCCCTCGATGTACAGCCAACCGCACACAGAGCCACCACAGCCGGCAACCAGACGCGCGAAGTCATAGGCGACTGCTCTCCTCATGCCATGTCTTGATCATAGCGGCCCGGACCCTCCGCCGCAACCGCAGCCACTCTTGACAAAGCATCGGCCATGAGCTACAAGGGCACGCGACGCAACGGGGTTCCCGGGCCATCTAAACGAAGGAGAAGATTCCTTGGCTATCAAGGTCGCCTTCATCGGCGCAGGCAGCATCGGCTTCACGCGGGGCCTGTTCCGCGACATCCTGAGCGTCCCAGAGCTTCAGGACACGCAGTTCGCCTTCCACGACATCAACCAGCGCAATCTCGACATGGTCGTGGCCCTGTGCGAGAAGGAGTTGAAGGCGGCCAGGCTGCCCGCCACGATCACGGCCACGCTCGACCGCCGCCGCGCGGTGGCCGATGCCGACTACGTGCTCAACGTCGTCCGCGTGGGCGGCCTCGACGCCTTCAAGCTCGATATTGACATCCCGCTCAAGTACGGCGTGGACCAGTGCGTGGGCGACACCCTGGCCCCCGGCGGCATCATGTACGGCCAGCGCAACATCCCGTGCATTCTGGACTTCTGCCGCGACATGCGCGAGGTGGCCAAGCCCGACGTTCTGTTCCTCAACTACGCCAACCCCAACGCAATGAACACCTGGGCCGCCATCGAGTATGGCAAGGTGAACACCGTGGGCCTCTGCCACGGCGTCATCGGCGGCCACCACCAGATCGCCCAGGTGCTCGGGGCCAAGAGCGCCAAGGAAGTGGACATCATCTGCGCCGGCATCAACCACCAGACCTGGTACATTCAGATCATCTACCAGGGGCGCAAGATCACGAGCGAGGAACTGCTTAGGGCGTTCGAGAAACACCCCGTCTACTCGAAGACCGAGAAGGTGCGCATTGACGTCCTCCGCCGCTTCGGGTACTACTCCACCGAATCCAACGGCCACCTCTCCGAATACGTGCCGTGGTACCGCAAGCGCCCCGCCGAGATCAAGCGCTGGATTGACCTGTCGAGCTGGATCAACGGCGAGACGGGCGGCTACCTGCGCGTGTGCACCGAGGGGCGCAACTGGTTCAAGACCGAGTTCCCCAACTGGCTCAAGGCCGACCCCAAGCCCATCTCGCCCGAGACCCGCGGCCACGAGCACGGCTCCTACATCATCGAAGGGCTGGAGACAGGCCGCCTCTACCGCGGCCACTTCAACGTCCGCAACAACGGCACCATCTCGAACCTGCCCGACGACTGCATCGTCGAGGTACCCGGCTACGTGGACCGCAACGGCATCAACATCCCGCGCGTGGGCGACCTGCCGCTCGCGTGCGCCGCCACGCTCATGGCCAGCATCAACGTCCAGCGCATGGCCGTCAAGGCCGCCGTCGAGGGGAACGTGACGCTGCTCAAACAGGCCATGCTCCACGACCCGCTGACCGCGGCGTGCCTGAACCCGCCCGAGATCTGGCAGATGACCGATGAGATGCTCGTCGCACAGGCCCAATGGCTGCCGCAGTACAAAGGCGAGATCGCGAAGGCCAGGAAGCGCCTCGCCCGCGAGAAGCCCCTCGGCACCCGAAAGTGGAAAGGCGCCGCCCGCCTCCACACCAAGTCCGTCGCGGAGATGAAGGCCGAGCGACGCAAGAGAGCACGGAGCAAGTAGCGAGCGAGCATGCCGCGTGCGCTCCGACTGCTCCCTCAGCAGCTTGCCTGGCACCGGACCCGAATCACCAGGCCTCGTGGCCTTCAACGCTGGACCCTGTGCGGGCTGCCAGGCGCCGGGACGCCCCGGTCGCCCGATGGAGGCGCATCGTGAGCCATCCGGGTCGGTATCTCGCCACACTTGCGTTTGTCGGATTCGCCACTGTGTCAGTTCCAGGTGCCGCCGGGTCGCTAGGCCTTGCGCAGAACCCGATTCTCTGGACAGATCTCCCTGACCTCGCGATCATGCGCGTCGGCGCCAACTACTACATGAGCAGCACCACGATGCACATGAGTCCCGGCCTGCCGATCATGAAATCAAGTGACCTGGTGAACTGGGAACTGGTTGGCTATGCCTACGACACGCTCGCAGACAACGACGCCCTGACCCTCACGAACGGCAGAAACGCCTACGGCGCCGGGTCCTGGGCCAGCAGTCTCCGCTACCACGGCGGGGTCTTCTATGCAACCACCTTCTCGAGTACGACCGGCAGGACTCATGTCTACACGACGAAGGACATCGAGAAGGGCCCGTGGAAGGAGACGTCGTTCCCCCCCTCGCTGCACGATCACTCGCTGTTCTTCGATGACGACGGCCGCGTATACATGGTGCACGGCAGTGGTGACATTCGTCTCACCGAGCTCTGTGCCGATGCTTCGGGGGTCAAGCCCGGCGGCCTCAGCCAGGTGATCATCAGGAACGCCAGTCGCGTGGCCGGCGAAAGGGTTGGCCTGCCCGCCGAGGGCTCCCAACTCCACAAGATCGGCGGCAAGTACTACCTGATGAACATCACTTGGCCTCGCAACGACGTCCGCACGCAGATCATCCACCGGGCCGACCGGATCACGGGTCCGTACGAGGGCAGGGTGATTCTCAGAGACCGCGGCATCGCGCAGGGGGGACTTGTTGATACAGCGGACGGCCGGTGGTATGCGCTGTTGTTCGAGGACCACGGCGCCGTCGGCCGCATCCCCCATCTTGTTCCGGTGAGGTGGGAGGACGGCTGGCCTGTCTTAGGCGTGGATGGCAAAGTGCCAGCGACCCTCGACATCCCTGCCGGCAAGGGGGGCCTCGCCAACATCGTGGCCTCCGACGAATTCGACCGCCGCCCCGGCGACCGCGCGCTCCCGCTGGCCTGGCAATGGAACCACAACCCCGACAATCGGCACTGGTCGCTCACCCATCGCCCAGGCTGGCTGCGGCTGACCACAGGCAGAGTCGACCCCGACATCACCAGCGCCAGGAACACCCTCACGCAGAGGACCTTCGGTCCGCAGTGTTCGGGCACCGTGGCGCTGGATGTGAGCCGTATGAGGGACGGCGACCTCGCTGGCCTCAGCGTGTTCCAGCGGAAGTATGGATTCGTCGCCGTCAAGACGGTTGGCGCCGCCAGGTCCGTTGTCATGGTGAGCGCCGAAACGGGTGTTCCCCTGGAGGCGGAATCCGTTCCCTTGAGGCAGGAAGTCGTCTTCCTCAGAGCGGACTGCGATTACAGGAACCGCGCCGACAGAGCCTCCTTCTACTACAGCCTCGACGGCAGACGCTGGACTGCCATTGGGGGCCCGCTGAAGATGTCCTACACACTCCCACACTTCATGGGCTACCGCTTCGCGTTGTTCAATCTCGCAACCAAGGTGGCAGGCGGTTCCGTGGACTTCGACTACTTTCGCGTGAGCGATCGGATCACGGACGGGAACTGAGGGATTCAGATTCACTCCCCCGTCCCTCACCGCGGTGGAAGGAACATGCGAGGGATGCGCCTGCTCGCCGAGAGGTGAGCAAGTATGGCGCTTGGGCGATCCGGGCGGGTTTACGGCCTTTCCGCCCATACTTGCTCAATTCCCTCCCCCTCCAGGTTGAGCAAGTATGGCGCCCGGGCGATCCGGGACCTTCGGTGGCCGTCCCTGCCCATCTGCGCCACTCCCGCCCTCACCACTACTCCGGCCGCGAACCCGTCTGCATCCTTCCGTGTAGCGACAAGCGTCTCGCTTGCCGAAAACCATCGCAAGCGGGACGCTTGCGGCTACGCTTGAGGCCCTGGCCGACGTAGCCTGGTCCCGGCGGCCACTCCAGGATGGCTCGCTGCCGGAGTAGGATGTGATACGGGCAGGGAACGGGCAGGGCCTGAATGCCTCTATGGCGCGGCTGGCCGAGTCTGGGACCCGTACTCGGCGCGCCAGGCGGGCCACAGCGCTGCTCCTGCGAGGCTCCGCCCGACAGCGTACCGAGCAGACGGGAGGGTTGGGAGTGCAGCACCCCCTCCCCTCGTCAGCGCGCGGCCACGAGCCTCTTGACGGCAGCGACGACGGACGCGGGGTCAATGCCCTGCTCGGCATAGAGGTCATCGGGCGTGCCCGAGCTGGCGTAGCGGCGCACGCCGAGCATCTCGAGCTTGCATGCGATGCCGCTGAGGGCCAGGGTCTCGGCCACCGAGGCGCCGAGGCCAGTCCAGACGTTGTGGTCCTCGCAGGTCACGAGGACGCCCGTCCTCGCGGCGGCCTTGATGGCCTCCACATCGGGGTCCTTGGGGCAGCTCATGGCCAGGAGGCCCACGCTCAGGCCCGCGGCGTTGAGCTCGGCCACGGCCTTCTGGCAATAGCCCACCATCGTGCCCATCGCGATCACCACGGCGTCGGTGCCCTCCGCGATGACATCGGCCTTTCCTGGTTGGAAGGTGTAGTCGCCGGCGTAGAAGGGCCGGCCCTTCGCGTCGGTGACGATGGGGAGCTTGGAGCGGCCCATGGCGACGGCGAAGTTGCCCGGCTGCTGCGAGATGTAGCGCACCACGCGGTCGGTCTGGTTGCCGTCGGCGGGCACGATGATCTGGAAGCCGAACAGGTTGCGCATGGCGCCCACGTAGTCGAGGCACTGGTGGGTCTTGCCGTCCTCGCCCACGTCGAGGCCGCAGTGGGTGCACACGAGCTTGAGGTTGGTCTCGTTGATGTCGTTGAGCCGGTGCTGATTATAGGTTTCGTCGAAGCCGAAGACCCCGAAGTCGGAGAAGTAGGTGAGCACGCCGCTGACCGACAGGGCGCCGGCGATGGTGGCGGCGTTGTGCTCCTGCACGCCGACCTGGAGGAAGTTGTTGGGCAGGGCCTTCTGGAAGTCGCCCGTGCGCACGGAGGGCAGCAGATCGCAGTCCACGCAGGCCATCGGCACCTTCTGGCCGTTGAGCTTGGCGAGGTCGCCGAGGGCGTTGCCCCAGGCCGAGCGGTTGTCAATGGGCGCCGTGTAAGTGCGGGGCGTGCCGGGGTCTATGGGGGCGGGGGCGTGGGCGAGGTGAATGGTCGAGCGCATGCCCGGGCCGGCCTTGCGCATCGCGGCGTAGCGCTCCAGGTCGTTCTCGACGCCCAGCACCTTCAGGGCGTCCTCGAACATGTCCTTGGGCAGCGCGGCGCCGTGGTACTTCTCCTTGTGCTCGATGGCGGGCACGCCCTTGCCCATCACGGTCGTGCACAGGATGGCCACGGGGTTCGCCGTGTCGAGCACCGCCTCGCGCGTCGCCTGGTAGATGGCCTGGTAGTCGTGGCCGTCCACCTCGATCACCCGCCAGCCGTCGGCGAGGATCGTCGCCTTGATGTTCACGGGCATGATGTCCGAGGTCTTTCCGCTGATCTGGAGGCCGTTGAGGTCGAGCAGGACGGTGAGGTTGGACAGGTTGTACTTTCGGGCGAAGCGGCGGGCCTCGGCCACCTGGCCCTTGGCGTGCTCGCCGTCGCTCATCATGGCGAACACGTGGTAGTTGCGCCCCGTGAGGCGCGCGGCCATGGCCATGCCGGCCGCGGCCGACAGGCCCTGGCCCAGGTTGCCGCTCGACCATTCGCACCCGGGGATCGAGCGCTCGACGTGTCCCTCGAAGATGCTGCCGCTCTGGCGGAAGTGCGCCACGGCCTCGTCAATCGGGAAGAAGCCCAGGCGCCCCAGCGTCGCATACACGCCGGGCGACGTGTGGCCGTGGCTCACGACGATCCGGTCGCGGTCGGGGTCCAGCGGGTTCCTCGGGTCAACGTTGGCCAGCGACCACACGACCAGATAGAAGTCAATGGATGACATGGAGCCGCCCGGGTGGCCGCAGGCGGCCAGCTCCGTCATCTTCAGGATATCGCCGCGGCACAGGCGGCCGAGTTCCTTGAGGCGTGCGAGTTGTTCGGGGGTCAAAGCAGGCGCCGCGAATCTGTTTCCGGCCATGGACTCCTCCGTGGATGGTGCAGAGGCGTTCGCAACTCATCCCGACGAAGTCATCATTATAGGCATTTGGCCTGATGCTTCAACTCTCGGCCTCTGTGCGGACTCACGGCCAGGCTTGCTGCCCGCAGGCAACCTGAGTCAGCGGGATTTGCCGTTCTTGACGGTATGGCACCGCGCAGACACGGACGACGCCTGGGAGCCTGTCCAAGAATCCGCGTGAGGCTGCGACGCCGCCGACTCTGGCCGCACGCAAGGAGCGAGGAGGAGGCGATGCAACGGAGCGCATCGCGGACGATGAGCGACACAGCGGGCGGCCTGAAGTCGCGGCGTCCCTTCGGGTTGCGGCGTCAGCGGGCCGGCTGCCACGTTGCGGCTCCTCAGCGATGCATTCCAGGGCATCGCCTGCGTCGCCGCGCCTCGCATCCAGCCCGCTGACGCCGGCAACGCAGCCCACGGGGATACTTGGACAGGCTCCTAGCCACCCTGCTTGCGGCTGCGCCGCCGGCGGGCGAGGAGAGCGAGGCCGCCGAGGCCGAGGAGGGTGAGGGTGGCCGGCTCCGGGATCGCGCCCTGCTGCTGGACAGGGGAAAGGAGGAAGGCGAGCGGATCGCTGGGCGAGGGCTCCCCACTGCCGGCGATGTACTCGCCAGAAGGACTAATCGTCCACTGCAAGAAGTCCCACCCGTTGGCGGCCAGGCCGCCGTCCACCAGCGAGCCGAGGTCGTGCAGGCCGCCGGCGACGGTGAAGTAGAAGGGCCGCAAGCCGAGGTCGGTGTCCAGTGCGTCGAAGAGTTGGTACTGGCCCAGCACCAGCCCGTTGTCGCCGAGCCACGTGACCTCGCTGTAGGCGTACCCGTCCGAGCGGGTGGAGAGGTCGAAGGGGTAGGTGGTGTCGGTTCCCGGGTCGTACATCCAGGCGCTGTAGCCGAGCGGGGTCTCGCCTCCGTTGTAGCGGGTGGCCTGGCCTGCGACCTGGCCGAGCGCGTTCAGAAGCAGGTTCCCCTCGTCTTCTCCGCCTATGCCCGCCCCGCTGCTGTAGCGGAATCCGTCGGCGCGCGTGCGCATGGGGTCGGCGAGGCCGACATTGAGGGTGGCCGTGCCGTTGTAGAGCCAGGCGGACTGCCCCAGGTAGCCGGTGCCCGCGGCGTCGAAGCGGATCGCCGTGCCGGCGACCCAGCCGGCGTCGTTCAGGGCATGGGGGTAGCTGGAGCGGTACTCGTTGACGGCGGTGTGCTCGGGGTCGGTGAGGCCCACGTTGAGGGTGGTCGTACCGTTGTAGAGCCAGGCGGTCTCGCCCAGGTCGTTGCCGGCGGCGTCGTACCGGTACGCCACGCCCACGACTCGGCCCGCGGCGTTCAGGCCAGCGACCCAGCTCTCGCGGTACCCATCGGCCGCGCGGGTGTGCTCAGGGTCGGTGGGGCCCACGTTCAGGGTCGTCGTGCCGTTGTAGAGCCAGGTGCTCCAGCCGTTGTAGTTGCCGGCGCCGTCGTAGCGTTCCGCCTGGCCCGCGACCTGGCCCGCAGCGTTCAGGAAGTACACGTCAGCATAGCGGCGGTTATCGGTGACGCGTGTGTGCTCAAGGTCGGTGGGGCCGACATTGAAGGTGGTCGTGCCGTTGTAGAGCCAGATGCTCGAGCCATTGTAGTTGCCCGCGCCGTCATAGCGGGCTGACCAACCCGCGGCCTGGCCCGCGGCGTTCATGTTGTTCGCCCAACTCGAGCGGTAGCCATCGGTCACGCGCGTGTGCTCGGGGTCGGTGAGGCCGATATTGAGGGTCGTGGTGCCGTTGTAGAGCCAGGTGCTCGCGCCCAGGTCGTTGCCGGCGCCATCGTAGCGGAACGCACTGCCCACGACCTGGCCCGCGTCATTGAGGTAGTTCGGCCAACTGATGCGGGTGCCATCGGTCGCGCGCGTGTGCTCTGGGTCAGTGAGGCCGATGTTGAGGGTCGTCGTGCCGTTGTAGAGCCAGGCGCTCGCGCCGTTGTGGTTGCCTGCGCTGTCGTAGCGGTCCGCCCAGCCCGCGACCTGGCCCGCGGCGTTCAGGCCGATGGCCCAACTGTGGCGGTACTCATTGGTCACGCGGGTGTGCTCGGGGTCGGTGAGGCCCACGTTTTGCGTCGTCGTGCCGTTGTAAAGCCAGGCGCTCACGCCGACGTCGTTGCCCGCGGCGTCGTAACGGTTTGCCCCGCCCACCACCTGGCCCGCAGCGTTGAGGCCTGTGACCCAACTGTAGCGGTAGGCGTTCGTGCCCGTGTGCTCGGCGTCGGTGAGGCCGACGTTGAGGAGGGCAGAGCCGTCGTAGAACCAGGCTGTCTGGCCCAAAGGGCCTTCGGGTGGGACGTAGCGCGTCTGGCTGCCCGCGACCTGGCCCGAAGCATTAACGTACCGGGGGAAGCTCTCGCGGGTGCCTCCAGGGCCCGTGTGCTCGGCGTCTTTGAAACCGAGGGAGGTGATGCTGAAGATGGGGGCGGCTGGCGCGCGGCCCGCCCCCCCGAGCAAGATTGCGCCCGCCACGCCGATGGCGAAGCAGAGGGAGAGTCGCCCGAATCGCCCGTTGACTGTGCCGCCCATGGTTCGGTCCCCTGGTGCCCCCATGCTGTTGCAGAATCGCGGGTTTGCCCATCGCCCACCGAAGCCGGCTCCCCGGCGATGGCGCACGACCAGGATTCAAGCGCTTTCTCCCCGCGCTGTCAAGTGCACTTCAATTCTCGCGAGGCGGTTGCGATGTCACCTTGGGCCTTCGCCAGCAGCAGGACCTGAGGGCCTCACGAAGGTATTGGAATCTTCGGGACGGAACTTGAAAGAAGGGGGTCTTCGGGGTTTGCTGATCCTGCCTCGACTGGCCGGTGCAGGGCGTGGGCATGCCCTCTCCCTGCGGACCTGGCGGTTCCTGGGGAGGGCCCTGCCGAGGGGCTGGCGGGCGCAGCCTGCGCATGCTGTATCAACCCTGTGAGGGGGGAAGTGATACAGCATGGATAGAAGGACGAGGATTGGCGATTCTCGCGGTTCCGGCCATACCTGCTCATCTGGGGGATGAGCAAGCATGTGAGCGGGAATGCCCGGAGGGCGTAAGGCGTTGGGGTATAGAGGGTTATGGGACGGTCCTCACTGGCGCCACATCTCCCGTCGCGCGCTCCCCAACGGGGCCGCGTCAGGATGGTCAAACCGTGGCGAGTCCGACATCTGAAGCCTCAGGCAAGCGGTCCGCCCGCAGGAACGTCCGACATCGCAACCGCCTGAGTTTTCGCCCAGCAAGAGCTGAGGCGAAGCGCCGCAGAGGCGTGGGATGCAGCCCGGGGGCCTGGAATACTCACCTGGGCAGGCGGTAGATATGGACGCCCAGCGGGGCAAAGGTGTCGGTGAAGGAGCCGGCGCTGGCCTTGAGCGTGCGGTTCTCGTCAACGACTGTCACCTCGCCCCCTGCGGGCAGGCCCTCGACTTTGATGGTGGCTTTGGCCTCCCTCAGGCGCTCGTCGTAGTTGACGGTGAAGAGGTAGAGGCCATCGGGGCCTTCTTTGGCCAGGAGGTCGAGCTTCACGTCGCCCTCGGCCGCAATGGAGGCGGCCTGCTTCGGCGCGGCGCCGAGGATGGCGGGCGCGAGCCGCGTGATCTGTTCGTTGATCTCGCGGATCGCCTTGCGGTTCTCGTCGGGCACACCGAACTGGCTGTAAGAGGGCTTCCAGATGTGGGTGAAGTAGCCAATGGCTGTGGCCCCGCGGGTGATGGACATCCACACCTCGGCGCGGATGTGGGTGGGCGTGACCTCCTTCTGGTTCTCGAGGGCGCCTGTCCATTGTCCTCCCCTGCCCGTCTCGATCCAGGCATACACGGGCTTGTCGCCGGCCATCTTCACCAGCAGGTCGGTCGCCTCCTGAACGAGGTGGATCCACTCGGGCTTGTTCCAGCCGTAGATGGGGTAGATGTCGTAGCCCACGACGTCGGCGGCCTTCACGTACTCGGGATACGCCCGCCGCAGGTCATCGGGAATGCGTTTGAAGAAGGGATGGAAGTTGCCCGTGAGGGTCATGAAGACCGGCCGCGTGGGGTCGGCGGCCTTCATCGCGTTGTACTTTGCGAGCGTCTCGGCGGGGGTGGCGCGCGGCACGGTGCGCGGCGGCGACAGGAGGACGTTTCTCCCCGCCTTGTCGAAGCCCTCGATCTCGCCGAGCGAGCCCCACTCCTGATCGCCGGGGTAGGTGGACACCACCTTGAGGGTAAGTTCCTTGAAGGTGGCAGGCTTGGCAAGCGCGAACTTCTGCTCGCCCTTCTTGTTCTCGACCGTAGCCTTGAGGATTTCGGCGCCATCGCCCTCGAAGACGACCTCCTTCATCACGGCCAGGCCCTTCGAGATGGTGGGCCAGACCGCCAGGGCCTCGACGGTGATCGGCGCCTTGAGCTTGATCGCGATGACGGCACCCTGAAGCGGGTCGAGCACCGACCAGCTCGTCCTGTCGCCGTCGAGGACCTTCCACAGCGGCGTACGGTTGTTGATCTTCAGGTGCTTCGCGGGCACGACCTCGGCGTCGCTCGCCTGGTGGGTGAGGTCGGGCTCGTCGTCGTGGATGTAGCCGAGCAGCGCGGGGTGGCCTTTGAGCTTCGGCTCAAACGGCATCACGCCGTAGAGGCCGGCCGCGGCCACAAGCGGCAGGTAGCCCGTCACGTCCTGCGTGCCGGACGACTTGGGCCAGTAGCCGGCCACCGTGTTCATCGCGCATTCGGCGACCAGCGGGAAGTTCCGCGCGTCCTGGAGCCACGCCATCAGTGGAAAGAATGGCTTGCCGTTGACCAGGAACGCTCGGCCCGGGCCGATGGCGACCTTCTCGATGGGCGGCAGCTTGGCCTCGCCCGCCGATGCGAGAGCAGGGACAAGCACGAGTGCGACCGCAAGGCATCTGGCCACGGCGGTTCCTCCTGAGAAGCGCGCAGTTGACAAGCGCGGAACAACTTGCCAGCATTATAGCCCGGGAGGCCCATGGGAGAAAGCAAGGAGCGCAGAATGCGGCAGCCTGTGGCGTGTCTCGGGCTCTGGCTCTCGACCCTCGCAGCGGGGATCGCGGGCGAACCAGGTGTGACGCCCATCCTCGACGACGGCAGCTACTATCGCTACTTCATCGCCTGGCGAACGGAGTTCCTGCGAAAGAGCGACGGTTCCCTCGAGCCGATTGACGACAAGGGGAAAGGCCCCGCGCCCGTCGTGGCCTCGGACCTGCCGCCTGCGAACTGGGCGGCGCCGGATTTCGACGATTCGGCCTGGGCGCGGCGGCGCGGCCCGCTCAAGGCTGCCGCCACCGAGATGTCCCTCATTTGCCTTCGCTCGCGCTTCGAGGTGAGCGACCCCGCCAAAGTCGGCGACCTGTGCGTCTCCGCCGTTTTCACCGCCGGCGGCGTGCTGTACGTCAATGGCGTCGAGGTGGCGCGCGTGGGCCTGCCTCAGGGCGCGACCCTGGATGCCGAGGCCGAAGACCTGCCCAAAGAGGCGTATCTCGACCCCGACGGCAACCTCTACCGCATCGGTTGGGGCGACGAGAAGAAGTTCGAGGAGCGCCAGAAGGCGCGGCTGCGCGCCTTCGACGCCGTGAAGATTCCCCCTGCCGCGCTGCGCAAGGGCGTCAACGTCATCGCCCTCGAGATCCACCGCGCGCCCGCGAGCGAGCTGCTGCTCACGGCCAAGCCGCTGCGCTGGCGCGAGGAGGCCTGGCGCGGGCGCAGCTACTACTGGTGGAGCCGCCTCGGCCTCGAGGGCGTCAAGGTGACGGCGACAGGCGAGGGCGTCGTGCCCAACGTGGGCCGCCCGCCGAAGCTCCAGGTGTGGAACCACCCGCTGATCGAGCGCCCGATGATGAGCGATTGGGGCGACCCGTGCGAAGCCTTGCGTCCCGTGCGCTTCGCCGGGCAGCGCGGCGCCGTGCTGTCGCAGGCTCTCTGCGTCGGCTCCCCGACGGCCATCAAGGGACTCAAGGTGGCGGCGGAGGCGACGCTGCCTGGCACGGTCATCGAGGTGGCCTATCTCCAGGCCGACGGCGACGTGCGCGGCTCGTTCGGCAGCCTGGTCGCCGAACCTCCCGAGGGCAGTGCGGTGCAACCCGTATGGCTGCGTCTGCGTGTGCCGGCCGACGCCAAGCCCGGCGACTACACAGGGAAGGTGACCGTCGCCTGCGAGGGCGCCGCTCCCGTCATTGTGCCCGTCGAGATGACGGTCTATGGCTGGACAATGCCTGCGCCCCGGGACTTCACAGCGCACGTCGGCCTCATCCAGTCGCCCGACACGCTGGCGCTGCACTACGGCGTCGAAATGTGGTCGGAGGCGCACTGGAAGCTCATCGAGCGCTCGTTCCAGCTTCTCGGCGAAGTGGGCAACAAGGTGGTCTTCATCCCCGCCATCCGCCGCACGCACTTCGGCAACGAGCACGGCATGGTGCGTTGGGCGAAGGCCGACGGCGGCCACAAGCTCGACTTCTCACTCGTCGAGAAATACCTCGACCTGGCGCTCAAGCACCAAGGCAAGCCCCAGGTCGCGTGCCTCTACTGCTGGGAGCCGTACACGGGCGGCAAGTACCTCGACCACGCGGCGAAAGGCAGCGGCAAGGGCATGTGTTACACCGTGCTCGACCCGAAGACGGGCCAGCTCGAAGAGGCCGAAGGGCCAAGATGGGGCGAGCCCGCCGTCCGCGAGTTCTGGAAGCCCGTGATGGACGGGTTCCGCGACCTGCTCGCCAGGCGCGGCATCGAGGGGGCGATGATGCTCGGACTCGCCGGCGACACCCGCCCCACGCGGGAGGCGGGCGAGGACCTCCTGGCCGTCGCTCCGAACGCCAAGTGGGTCGTCCACTCCCACGCCACGGCCGACAGCCTCTGGGGAATGCCCGTGGGCTACCTGTGCGACGTGTGGGGCGCCCCCCAGGCCCCCGACCCACCCAAACGGCTCTACGGCTGGCAGAACCCCTTCCTGCGGGCCACGTTCCCCCGGGCCGGCAGCAACACGGTCGGCTCGATGCATCCGGACGCACCGCTCGCCATGTGGTACCTGTCGCTTGAGGCCATGCAGGCAGCCGGCATCCACGGCTTCGGGCGCGTGGGGGCCGATTTCTGGCCCGTCGTGCCAGGCCCCGAGAACCGCAAGAAGACCATTCTCGGCCGATTCCCCGAGAGCGGCTGGGGGCAGCTCAGCATGACCGAGAGCGCCCCCTGGACCCTCGCCCCGGGCAAGGACGGCGCTTTGCCGACGCTTCGCTTCGAGATGCTTCGCATGGCGCAGCAGCAGACGGAGGCACGCATCTTCATCGAGAGGGCACTCGCCGATGGCGCGAAGCGGGCCAAGCTGGGCGATGTCGCGGCACGGGTTGAGAGACTGCTGGATGACCGCACCCGCGCCCTCAACTACGCTCGTTCGCGCGGCTGGGACTACTTTGCCAGCTCGGGCTGGCAGGCCCGCGAGGAGGCCCTCTACGCCGCCGCGAGCGAAGTCGCCGCAAAGCTCGAGGGAGCACGCTAGTAACGTCTGCATGAGTGATGCGAAGATAGGAGGGGCGTCATTTCGGGCGTAGCGCAGTCGGGGAGTCTCTTTTCTCTGGCGGCACAGGAGAGATGCCCCGCCTTAGCTCGGCATGACCGCCCTTTGCACTATTCATGCAGAAGGCTGTAGGCTGCGTACCGGATCCAGTTGGCAGTTCGAGCGACATGGGTTATACTGTAATGGCGGCGCGGGAAGGTGCTGATATGAGACGGCCATGACCCTGAACTTCAAGACGACGGTGGTGCTTCTGCTCATCGTGGCGGGGGGGTACTACGCGTACTCCTTGTACTTCCCTGGTGTGGATACTGGGGACGTCGCGAAGCTGTTGCGCAGCCACCGCCGAGCCGAACCCGGGGCGCAGACGGTGCTCAAGCACCGGATCATGACGACGTATGACTCGAAGAGGGACTACGCGATCATCTTTCGCGCCCTGGACAGCCCCAGCCCGGCCACGCAGGCCCTGGCAGTCGAGATTCTCACCGAGAAGGTGGAGCGCCGGGCCCTCCCCAAGCTGCTGGAGATGCTGAACGATCCGACACGGGCGGAGTTCGTCCTGGAGACGGTCGCAGCCGCCATGGGCACGCTGGATGTACGCGAGGCGGTGCCACGCCTCGTCGAACTCACCGACACGTCGGAGCCTCCAGCCGTGCGCTCGGCGGCGCACAATGCCCTGGTGAGAATGACCGGGGCGGGCGCTCAGGTGAAGTTCGGGCCCAACTCTCGCGAGCAGTGGACCTTGTGGCTCCGCACCCAACAATCTGGCGGGACACGCTGACCTGAAACAGCCGCGGCCGGCTACTGGCGTTGCGCAGTGCCGGGAGTGGGGCTCGCCTCCTCCGGCAGAGCAGGAGTCTCGGCGATCACTTGCTCCTTGATCAGCGTCAGCCCGAATAGCGTCTTCTCCTTCAGCACCTCGCCGTTGTCTGACACCCACGCTTGCGCCTTCAGGTAGCCCGACCGAATCTCCACCACGTGCGTATCCCAGGAGCGGCCGGCCCATTGCAGCGGTTCCCGGCCCACCACCTCCAGTTCCACCTCCGTGGGCTCCAGCGTCAGGGGGTTCAGCACGATCACCGACCAGCGCAGCCCCACGCGAAGCGGCGGCAGGGCCAAGAGGGGCGACAGCCCCGTCGCCACCAGGCCCCCGCGAGGCAGGGGCAGCTTGTGCACCTGCTCACCCTCGCCCTGGACCGCCGCGCGCAACACCAGGTCCCCGTCCACCACCTCGCCGCGGCACTCCGCGTCAATCACGGGCGAATGCAGCACCATGGAGAACCGCTCCAGCGCGTATCCCTTGTCCACCACGACCACCATGTCCAGAGCGAAAGCCGACAGCTTCTCCAGGAATCCCGGCACGGGCGCCCGCAGCCGGGTGGCATTGCTGATGCGGTACTTCCCGTCCTCGGAATAGAGGAACACCGTCTCGGTGTACCCCATCTTTTCTCGAACGCCCGGCAGGTAGATTGCCATGCGGTTCTGGTAGTTCTGCCGATCCGCCGTCAGCACCGAGCGATAGGTGCCTGGGATGGACTCGGGCTTGACCTCAAGCAGCCACCGCCGGACAAGGGAGGTCGTCATGACCGCCCAGAACCCGATCACCGCCACCACCACGAGCCGATGGAGCATCTTCCCGGCTCCTGCTACCCCGCGGGGGGACATGATGCCGCGTCACCTGGCCCGGTCGTCTGCCCTGGCTGCATGTCGCCGTAGGACTGGCTCAGAATGTCCTCGGGAGCCACTCCCAGTTCGGCCAGAAGCCGCCGGAGGAGAGCGTGGGCCGCGGCGTCGGACTCGACCCCATCCATAACGGCCTCAAGCTCGATGAACGTGCCCAGTCCCTCCACCTCGTCCAGGTGAACCCGCACGTTCTCCAGCATGTAGAGCGCACGTTCCTTCTGCACGTGCGCGCAGGAGCCGTGACGGGCCTCGAGCTCTCGGAGCGTCTCCTCTGCGTCGGGCACGGACAGCAGCTCATAGTGGCTGTCGCGGATTCCGGCCACGTCGGCGCGCCGATAGCGCACCAGGGTCGCCTCCCCGGGCTGCTCGATGCGGAGTTTCAGCCGCCCGTCAGGCACGGCGAAGTAGACGTCGGTTTGACGACGCGTCCACACGTGAAGCGCTCCTGCACGCCGGCAGATCGCCTCCGCGCGCGCCAGATCGCGGCACCTGGCTTTGACCTCGATGTTCCTCTTCATACCGCCATCTTACGCCTGCCCATGAGCGGCGTCAAGGGAGGCACCCAACTTGATCGGCTGCTGCCCCATGAGTATCATGGGGCGGTTCAAACGTGTCCGGGCAGTATCCAGCACGCTGGAGGAAGCGCATGGTTCGCGAGTTGACAGTGCTGCCCAGCTTCGACCCGAAGATCGTCGAGCTTGGCCAGATTCCTGTGTACCAATACAACCGCACGCTCGAGCAGGAACTTGCCGACGGGCGGCTGACCGAGCGCGATGCCAGGCAGTTCCTCGAGTTCATGATGACGATCCGCGCCTTCGAGGAGATGATCGTCGCGGCGCGCAACCAGGCCTATGAGCCGCTCAAGGGCATCGCGTTCGAGTATCGCGGCCCCACCCACCTCTCGATAGGCCAGGAGGCCACCAGCGTGGGCGGGTGCGCCGCCCTCCGCCTCACCGACTACATTACCAGCACCCACCGCGGGCACGGCGACGGCATCGCCAAGGGCTGCTTCGCCGTCTACCAGCGCGACCCCGCCACGCTGCGCAAGGTGCTGGGTCTCTCGGAGGCCGAGAAGCTCAGCGAGGAGGCCCTGCGCGAGAGGGCCATGGAGCACCACCTCTTCCGCACGGCTGCCGAGCTGTTCGGGCGCGACGCCGGCTACTGCCGGGGCCGCGGGGGCGGGATGCACATCGCCGATTTCAGCGTCGGCCACCTGGGCGCCAATGCCATCGTCGGCGGCAGCATCGGCATCGCGGCAGGGGCGGGAATGTCGGCACGCTATCGCCACAGCGGCCAGGTGTGCCTCTGCTTCGCGGGCGACGGCGCCTACTGCAACGGCATTTCCTTCGAAGCCCTCAACATCGCCTCGATGGGACAGTTCACCAACGAGCTGGCGTCGCACCCCTTTGGCGTCCCCACCATCTTCGCCATCGTCAACAACCAGTACGCCATGACCGGCCAGGTAGACGGCGAGGTAACAGGGGTGGACCACATGGCCCGCCGCGGCGCGGCCTTCCGGCCGGACAACCTGCACGCCGAGGTGATCAACGGCATGGACGTTCTGGCCGTCCTCGACGGCGTGCGCCGCGCCGCCGAACTCGCCCAGGAGGGCAAGGGCCCCGTCATCCGCGAGCTAGTGACCTATCGCTACCACGGCCACTCGCTGAGCGACCCTCGCATCGAGTACCGCTCGAAAGAGGAGGAGGCCGCCTGGCGGCAGGTGGACCCCATCGCCCGCCTCTCCGGCCAGCTTGTCGAAGCCAAGGTGTGCACCCAGGACGAGATCGAGGCGCTCCAGAGGAAGGTGGATGAGCGGCAGGGCCGCGCCGCGCGCCGCGCGGCAGAGGCCCCTGAGCCGAAGGCCGAGGACGTGCTCGTATTCATGTACAGCAGCGGCACGTCGGACACGGTTCCCGCCGCGGCCAAGGAGCCCCGCCAACTCACCACGCCTGAGCCTCTCCCGCGCAAGGGCGGCAAACTGAGCTTCAAGGATGCCATCAAGGAGGCCCTCATCGAGGAGATGGTGCGCGACAACCGCGTGATCTTCTACGGCGAGGACGTGGCCGACTACGGCGGCGCCTTCAAAGTCACCAAGGGGCTGATTGACATCTTCGGGCGTGATCGCGTGTTCAACACCTCCATCTCCGAGGCTGCGATCATCGGCACCGCGGTCGGTGCGGCCATGACGGGCCTCCGCCCCGTGGTGGAGCTGATGTATTCGGACTTCGAGTACCAGGCGGGCGACCAGATCTACAACCAGGCGGCCAAGTGGTCGTACATGTCGGGGGGCTCCCTGTCGGTGCCCCTCGTCATCCGCTCGTCGGTGGGCGCGGGCAAGGGCTATGGAGGCCAGCATTCGCAGAGCCTCGAATCGCATTCCACGCACACGCCCGGCATCAAGGTGGTCTTCCCCAGCACGCCGTACGACGCGAAGGGCCTGCTCAAGACGGCCATCCGCGATGACAATCCCGTGATGTTCTGCGAGAGCCAAGCCCTCTACAACGATCTGGGCGAGGTGCCGGCCGAGGACTACACAATCCCCTTCGGCCGGGCGGCCGTCCGCCGCGAGGGCTCCGACCTCACCATTGTGGTCTGGGGCAAGGTGGCGTCCGACGTCCTCGAGGCCGCCCGAGTCCTCGAAGCCGAGCACAGCATCGCTGTCGAGGTCATTGATCCCCGCACCCTCATCCCGTTCGACATCGAGACCGTGTTGCGCTCGGTGCGCAAGACCGGCCGAGCCATCGTGGCCTCACAGGCCTGCCGCACCGGCAGCTACACGGGCGAGATCGCCGCGCAGATTCAGGAGCTGGCCTTCGACTACCTCGACGCCCCGGTCGGCAGGATTGGCGCCCTGGATGGGGTGTCGCCGCAATCCTACGTCCTCGAGCAGGCTTTCCTGCCAAGCGTAGCCACCATCATCGAGACCGCGCGCAAACTGGTCGGGCGGTGAGCAGCGGAAAGGGACTTCCCGGATGGCCGACAGCCCTTCGACCTATCATCGGGCGCTGCCGCTCACGACCGGGCAACTTGAGGCGCTCTGCCCCGCCAGCGTCTTCCGCCAGGCGGCGCGGTACGCCAAGAGCGCGCACATGGTGGACCGGCTGCGAATCGGCGAGGCCCTCTACGCGCGGTTCCACGGCACCCGAGGCATCTACTCGACTCGCATCGCCGTGGCCGAGCGCGACCTCAAGTTCGAATGCACGTGTCCGCTGGCCAACCCCCGCCAGCCCTGCAAACACGCCATCGCGCTGGGCCTGGGCTGGCTCGAGAGCCCTGGCAGCTTTCACGACCTGGACCTCACGCTGGCACGCCTGGCCCACGCGCGCAAGGCTGAAATCCTCACGCTGTTGCGCCAGGCCGCCCAGCAGTTGCCAGAGCTCGTTCCCCTGCTCGACCGGCGCCGCCCCTCGTAACCGTCATTCCATTCCGCAGACCGCCTCAGCCGCCCACCGAAGCTCCAGCCGCACGACGCGGCGGTTCATCGCGTCAGCGACGTAGAGGCGCCCTCTCTGCACCTGCCCCGCGCTCACGGCCATCGGCCAGCCGAGCGGCACGTCGGGCTCGGGCACGGGGCTCTGTGGGCCGGCGGAGTCGGGGTTGCCGTAGTAGCCGAAACGCAGGATCTCATTCCCCGCGTTGTCCACCACCGCCACATAGTAGTCCAGAGCGTTGGGGATGTAGAGGCGCCCCCACGGGTCGAGGTCGAAGCGGCCCTCCTTGCACACGCAGCCGCCTTCCACCTGCGGCGCCAGGATGGGATAGGCGGCAAGAGCGCCCTTCACATAGTCCCCCACCTGACTCCCCGCCCAGGCCATGCCCTGGCCCTCCGCCTCTTCGCCCTGCGCGAGCTTCACGTAGCCGCCACCTTCGGGGCCGAACTTGACAATGGCGCCCTTGGTGCGCCGCTTGTCAGCGGCCGCGGGAGAGCCCGCCGGGGCGCCGTGGAGGCCAACATAGATGTTGCCCGCTGCATCCACGCACAGCCCGCCGCCTTGGGGGTCCGTCGGCCCCACCAAACCATCGGCGGGGCCGGAGTGCTTCTCGGCCTGCCCATTCGCGTCCCACACGCTGACATGGTACTTGCACCAGTCGAACATGTGATGGACGTAGATTCGGCCGCTCGGGGCGACCCAGAGGCCCTTGTTCGACCACCCGTGGCCGTAGCGGCCATAGACGTCTTTGCCTGTAGTGGTCAGCGTGGTCGTGTTCTTGCCTGTGGCGGCGAACGGCACAGGCTTGAACTCGCAGTCGAAGCGGGTCACGAGTTCGTGCCAGCCCTGCTGGCCATAGACGTAGAGGCGGCCGTCGGGGCCGAAGGCCAACTCCATCCCCTTGAGCGGGAAGGGCCTCTTCTCGCCCGTGAGGCCGTCGCAGCGGGTGAGGCCGCTCCAGCCGTCGCTCACCACGATGTCGTCGGAGAAGGGGTCGGCCCACACCTTGACCACGGCCTCGGGCATCAGAACCTCCTCGCCGCCCAGCTTGCCGGTGACGACGAACGCCGTCCCACGGTCCTCGATGCGGGTGACGCCCTCCGTCTTCATCCCGCGCCCTTCGGGATGAATGGCCTCCTGGCACACGTTGCTGAGCCAGATAACGGCGGGGTCCTGCGAGGCATCCACGGCCATCGCAGGAGCGTTCAGGCAGCCGAGCGTCAACTCGGCGAGCACCTTGCCGTCCTTCCACCCCGAGAGCTTGAGCAGCTTGACCTCGTTGACGGCCTTGTAGCCGTTGACGATTCTCCGTGTGGTGACGTAGACCCCCGGCCCCTTGGGGCTGAGAGCCACCAGGTCGGGCCACTCGACAGGCGTAGAGCCGAGCAGCTTGCCGGCAGGGTCGTACACGGCGAGGCGCTGGTTCACCCGGTCGCACACGTAGATGCGCCCCTCCCTGTCGGCGGCGAGTCCGTGCAAGGCGCTGAGGCCGTTCTTGCGGCCCCAGTTGGTGTAGTGATACCAGCCGTTCTTCTCCTTCGCCCAGAAGTTATCGGCAGGCACGTCAATCGCAATGAAGGGGGAGCGTTCGCCGGTCGCTGGGTCCACCTTGAAGACCTGTCCGTCAGCGATCTTGCGGCTCTCGTGATACCAGCCGGCGAGATAGAGGCTCCTGCCGTCAGGCGCGGCGGCCCAGCAGATCGGCCCCTGGGCGGGCGGCGCAGGCGTCTTCGTGTCGCCCCAGGCGATGCACGCGCCGTCGGCCGCGCGAATGCGGCACAACTCGCCGCGGCCGTTCGTGAGCCACAGCACCCCGCTCTGCACGCGACTCCCGATGAAGCCGCCGATGGCCTCGGGGTGAATCCACGGCAGGAGTGCGTTGTGCTGCGGGGGACTGAGCTTCCCGTCGCGAAGCGCCGGCTTGCCAAAGCCTTCGACCTCCCCTGCCTTCAGGTTGGCGGGATAGGGGAAGATCGTTCGCAGGTACTTGCCCGTGCGGTCGAACACCTTGATGGTGAAGATGTTTCCCCCATAGCCGCCGCCCGTGGCCACGTAGACCTCGCCCTGGTCGTCGGTCGCAAGGCCGTAGACCTTGCTCGCGATGGCCTCGGGGCCGCCGATGATGCCGGAGAACACCGCCTGCGCGCCGAGGCGGACATAAGCTTTGAAAGGCGCGCCCTTGGCCGGCTGGCCGAGGTCATCGGAACCATCCCACTCGAGGCTCTGCGTCAGCCCGGGCCTCAGGGGCGGCGGCGGCGCGTTCTGGCCGCCGAGCGCCCCGGCGGCCAGATGCCGCACGACGTTGCTCTGGACATCGAGGATGCTCACCTCGGCATCCGTCGGCGCGTTGACCGCAAACTCGACGAGCCGTTTCGCCCCGTCCGTGCGCACGGTCGGCTTCTGCGCGAAGTCGGGCTTCACCTCGCCGGCCAATGCCGTGCCGACAAGCAACGCACACGTTGCCGCAAGGGTGGTTCTCATGCCACTTCGCTCCAGGCTCCTGGGTTACCCTCGCCGTGCGCCGTATCGTATTCCGTCCTGCGGCCCTGTCAAGGCTTGATTTGCCTCCCCCCTTCGGCTAAGCTGGCGCTCAGTCGCCGGCACACCCATAGATTTCCCTGTGGAAGGAGACCCCTGATGCGTGCGATGGCTCTTGCCGCGTTGGTATTCGTCGGCCTGGTGAGCGGAACCGTTCGAGCCGCGGAGGCCGAGGGGAAGCTCAAGGTGCTCGTCGTGTGGGGCGGCCACGGCTTCAACCAGCCCGCCTTCTGGCAGATGTTCAAGGACAACCCCGACATCGCCTACACCGAGGCCAAGCACGAGAAGACCTCCGAGGTCTACGACCGCGACGACCTGCTCACCTACAATGCCATCGTGCTCTACGACTTCTGGCAGAACATCACGGACGACCAGAAGAAGAGGTTCGAATCCCTGCTCGACAAGGGCGTAGGTCTCGTCGTCCTCCACCACGCCCTGGCCACCTACCAGGACTGGCCTGTGTTCGAGAAGACGGTCGGCGGCAAGTTCCTCCTCCGCGACGAGGAGCGCAACGGCATCAAGGTGCCCAAGTCGGGCACCGGCGGCGGCGAGATCGCCCTGCACGTGTGCTCGAAGGACCACCCGATCACGAAGGGGATGGACGACTTCAAACTCCAGGACGAGTACTACAACAAGTGCCTCGTGAGCAAGGACGTGACGCTGCTCCTCACCACCGACTGCCCGGGGAATCAGAGGGAAGTGGCCTGGTGCCACGAACAGGGCAAGTCGCGCGTCGTCTACATCATGAGCGGCCACGACCAGAAGGTCTATAACGACGCCAACTACCGCCGGCTCCTGGCCAACGCGATCCAGTGGGCCGCCCGAAAGCTCTGAGCAGAGATTGGCGGTTGATCTCCTGCTCCTCTTCCGGGATAATCCGAGGTGGCGTTGTGGCCCGAGGGGCACGCTTCGGCCATCCCTGAACCTAGGAGGAATCGCATGCGGCGTACGGCGCTGGTCTGTCTGGGGCTCATTGCGGGCGCTTCTGCCCTGGCGGCCGACTGGCCCCGCTGGCGTGGGCCCAAGAACGACGGCATCTGCACCGAGACCGGCCTCCTCAAGGAATGGCCCGCCGAGGGCCCTAAGCTGCTCTGGACCGCCACCGGCGTGGGCAAGGGCTTCTCCAGCATGTCCATTGTCGCCGGCAAGCTCTACACCATGGGCGACCTCAAGACCGAGGAGGGCGAACGCCAGCACGTCATCGCCCTCGACCTCGCGTCGCAGAAGATCATCTGGACCGCGCTCGTCGGCCCGCCGCACGGCGACGGCTCACGTTGCACACCCACCTTCGACGAGGGGCTCCTCTACGCCGTCGGCACCGATGGCGACCTGGTGTGTGTGCAGGCCGCGGACGGCAAGGTGGTCTGGAGGAAGAACTTCAGCAAGGACTTCGGCGGGCGCATGATGTCGGGCTGGAAGTACAGCGAGTCGCCGCTCGTGGATGGCGACAAGCTCCTATGCACGCCCGGCAGCGACCAGGCGGCTATCGTGGCGCTGAACAAGAAGACCGGCGAGACGATCTGGAAGTGCGCCTCGCCCAAGCCCGTGGGCGGCGCCGGCTATGCCTCGATTGTCGTGTCGGAAGGCGCCGGGGTGCGCCAGTACATCACCCTTTTCGGCCGCGGCGCCCTGAGCGCCAGGGCCGACGACGGCAAGTGCCTCTGGCACTACCCCCGCATCGGCAACGGCACCGCCAACATTCCCACGCCCGTGGCGGATGGCGACTACGTGTTCGTCTCCACCGCCTACGGCACCGGAGCGGCCCTGCTCAAGCTCTCGCCGGCCGACGGCGGCGTGAAGGCTGAGGAGGTCTACTTCCTCGACGCCAAGACGTTCCAGAACCACCACGGCGGCTTCGTGAAGGTGGGCGACTACATCTACGGCGGCAGCGGCCACAATGCCGGCAAGCCCACTTGCCTTGAAATGAAGACGGGCAGAGTCGTGTGGCAGGAGGACCAGCCGGGCGGCGGCTCGGGGGCCGTGCTCTATGCCGACGGCAACCTGATCATCCGTTATCAGGGCAAGGAGGTGTGCCTCATCGGCGCCACGCCCGAAGGCTACAAGCTCAAGGGCAAGTTCACGCCCCCCGGCCAGCCCGGCATGGGCGGCCCCGCCTGGGCGCACCCCGTCATCAGCGACGGCAAGCTCTATCTCCGCCACGCCAACTACGTCTTCTGCTACGACATCAAGGGGAACTGAGCGAGGCGACGCCCCGTTATCGCTGCCCGCCGACAGCCACGAACCCACCCGAAGGTTCCAACGCCTTCGGGTGGGTTTCGCTTTGGCCTCTGAGCGGTCACACGGCTGGTGCCGTGCCGCCATGACGCGGGCGGTGCCACGCTACCTGCCAACGCAGAACACGCTCTTCTGGCCGACAAGGAACAGGCACCCGCCCGCCACAGCCGGCGAAGGATGGCTTCCGTCGCCCAGGTCGTTGGTGGCGAGAACTCTGAACTCCGGGCCGGCCTGGACGACGTAGCTCTTGCCCGCGTTGGCGAAGAAAAGGCGGCCCTCCGGGTCGGCGATGGGGCTCGCCCAGCCGGAGGAAATGCCCTCCAGCCGCTGTGTGTAGACCTCCTTGCCCGTCGCCGCCTCCCAGCACCGCAGCGTGCCCTGGTCGTAGAGCCGGTAGACGTGGCCTCCGACGATGATCGGCGAACTGAGCCCGCCGCCCGAAGCGACCTTCCACTTGACGTGCGTCGCCGTCACGTCGCCCTCGCCTGTGGGGTCCACGGCAGCGCCTGGGCCGCCGCGCCCGTTGTCGAAGTAGACGATCCCCGCGCCATAGGCCGGGGACGATGTCTCCCCTGCCCCAGCGCACCACCAGAGGGTCTTGCCCGTGGCGGGGTCGAGGCTCCGCAAGGCGTCGGGCAGGCGCCCGAGACCGCCGGCGAGGACGAGCATCTGCGGCTTGCCCTTCACCTCGATGAGCGTGGGCGTGCTGTGGCCGAAGCCCATCGTGGGCTGCTTCGCCTCCCACTTCACCTCGCCCGTCGCCTTGTCGTAGGCCGACACCCGCGAGTTCTGCGGCACGGTCTCATAGGCGAAGATCAGCGTGTCCTCGTAGAGAATCGGGCTGCTGCCCACCGTGACGTCGAAGTCACCCGGCACGAGTTCCCGGCGCCACACGATCTTGCCTTCGTAGTCGAGGGCGGCGAGCACCTTGGATCCGAAGGCGGCATAGACGAGCTTGCCGTCGGTGCAAGGCGTAGGCGCGGCATAGCCGCCGCCGGGGCCGCTGCGAAAGTCGTTCCGCAGCCAGGGGCCGGGCGGCACCTGCGTGTCCCAGAGCAGCTTGCCGTCGCTCGTGTCGTAGCACAGCACGTGATGCTCGGGCATCATCTTGCCGTCCGGCTTGCCCTCCCCCGGCCACCGCACGGTGGAGATGAACAGGCGATTGCCCCAGACAATGGGGCTGGCATGCCCCTGGCCGACGAGCGGCGACTTCCAGCGCACATTCTCATTCTTCGGCCCGCCCCAGGTGAGGGGCAGGCTGGCTTCCTTCGTATAGCCCAGCCCCGTCGGCCCGCGGAACTGCGGCCAGTTCTCCTCCCGTGCCCAGGCGAGCCTGGCGGCCACAGCGGCCAGGCACAGCGTTGCTGCGGCTGTTAGTCGGTGGCATGCCACGTTGGGTCCTCCTTCGCAGTTGCTCGGATCAACCTCTGGCAAGCGCCAGGTCCAGCGCCAGCAGTTCGCGGGTGAGTTCGTCGTGGGCGTTGGCGTAGGGGAGGCTGGCGCAGATGAAGGGGACCATGTCGGCGGCGTAGCCGCCGCGGGCCGCGGCAGTACGGTCGGGCGCATAGCCCACGCTGTCGTTGACGAAACTGCACACCAGCGTGGGCTTGCCCTGCGCGGCGGCCACCACGTCGTTCTTGATGGCCTGGAAGGTTTCGAAGCCGGAGCCGAGAATGGCGAGGGACCCGATGCGCATCCCCGCGACCTCGGTGGGGTCAGCCAATGGCTGGTTGGCCGCCGCCTTGGCGAGCAGTCGCCGCAGGGCCGTGACGTAGACCATGGCGATCCGGACCTCGTGCGGGGCGTCCGTGGCGTCGAGCTTGTGGAGCTTGGGCTCGCATTCGGCGAGGAGTTCGCGCAGCTTCTCAACGCCCCACGGCTTGCGGCTGAATGTGACTTTGCGGCGGGCCGACGAAATGCGATCAACGCCGAGGGGCTTCGCCGCCGCGATGCCGTTGCGAACCGCGTTGGCGTAGCGGCCGGCGATGATGTCGAGAGCAAGAAGCGAGTCGGTCTCGGGCTTGTGGCAGACGCAGGTGTTGACATCGCCCTGGGCGCCCTGAAGGAAGAGACCGACGGCGCCGGGGTGCTCGCGCTCGATGAGATTGGTGGCCACGCCGGCGTAGTCGCCGTGGATGTAGCGCGTGGCCTCGCAGCACACGACGGGGTGGCAGCCGAAGTAGCTGACGAAGCCGAGGATGCCGTCTCCTTGTGGGCGGGGCGTCTCTGCCCCGCGGGGCGCGGAGGCCCCGCCCACAGCGCCGAGGCCCCGCCCACGCCTGGTGGCGACGAGCACGTGGCAGGTGGTGTCGGTGAGTTCGGGCTTGGCGGGGCGCCAGTCGTCGCGGAGCACCACGTCGAGGGGCTGAGCGTCCTTGTCGTATTCGCGGTTGCAGCCGATGCCGTGGCAGGGCACTTCGGCGTGGGCGAGTTCGGCCTCCTCGAGGCGTTCGAGGGCATGAAGGCAGGCGGTGGCAATTCGTGACGGAAGGGTCTCGACGTAGGGCGGGTCGGGCTCTCCCCAGCCGATGTACGGGCCGGTGCAGGGGCCGCTGTGAGTGTGGGACGAACAGAGGAGCACGGCGTCGGGGGCAAGGCCGGCACGTTCGCCGAGGATCGTGCGCACGCGCTCGGTGATGGGCAGTGCCGTGCCGATGAGGTCGAGGGCAACAAGGACTTGGCGGAGGCCGCCGAGTTCCAGCGCCATGGCCCGCGCCCACAAGTGGTCGCGGACCTCGATGCTCTTGCGGCAGCGGAACGGCCCGAAGCCGCACAGTTCCACGCCCACCCGCGGCGTGATGTCGTTCTTCGCAAAGCCGATGCGCATCGCGGGGCCTCCTGGGGTTCGCTGACAGAACCAACACGACTGGGAACATACCTGCCCTGTGAGCAGGTGTCAACTGGGACTGATGCGCCTCATAGGGCCGACGTGGTGCATGGAATGGACGCGATGGAAATCGTGGACGCGCGCAAGGAGCGAGTCCACAGTGTCCATCGGGTGCATTATGCCCAGTCGAGGGAGCGCGCGATGACCATAGCTCGCCTTGGGCTTCTGGTCGTGCCGCGGCACGTTCCCTTGTCACTGGTTGGGCACGAGCTTGACGACGAAGGCTTGGCCAGAAAACCGTCGTTCATGCCCCTCAGCTCGCGTTGAACCGCCGCGTCGGTCGTCGGAAAGTCGGGCGATGCAGTGACGCCGGAGAGGAGGAAGGAGCCATCGGCCAAGAGGAGCGGGCGGTGCTCGGCGCGGTTGCCGCTCGGAGGCCCGAGGCGCTGGCCCGTCAAGCCAAGATCGTCCACCAGAACGCCCGGCACCTGCGCCTGCACTGCCTCAAGGGCATCGGGCACGTGAGCGGTGCCGCCCCAGCCTAGGACCTTCTGGTAGCGCGTAGAGGAGTCCACGGTCACGGTAGCTGCCGTCGCGACGAGGCACCCACCGCACAGAGCAAGCCAGCTCAAGGCAGGCCGCATGGCTTCTCCTCTCAAGGCCTTCCGCTGGCGGTCGCAGCGGCCTGATAGAGTCGGCGCGAACGGGCCTGCCAGCCGAGATGGTACTGCTCCATGCTGTAGATGACCGAGTTCCCGACGAAGAAGGTCGTCTCGCTGAAGTGGTCGGCGAGCACCTGCTTCAGGCGCGTGTTGGCCGCCTTGGGGAATTGCAGACGGTCCAGTGCTTGCTCGATGGCGATGCGGGCCTCGGCCTCCTGGATGCCCTCGAGGAGCGCTTCGAACCGGGCGCTGGATTCGGCCCCCGCCTCGCCCGGCCAGAGGAGGAAGAGGACTGGAACACCCGTGATCCAGCGTGGCGGCTCCATCGCCTCATAGTGGATGCCGGCCCATTCGTCGGCGCCGACCCACGCGAAGCCGTTCCGCCCCATCGCCAGCGCGCGGTCCACCATCGCCCGGTAGGCAAAGGGGTGCGAGGTGGTGTGCAAGGCGAACGACGTGCCGCCGACGCGCGGGCTGGCCAGATGGATGCAGGGGCTGCGCCAACCCTGGTCGTCGCGGAAGTTCCGCCAGCCGCCCTGGTAGCGGATGTCGGTGATCAGCTTGTAGAAGCGGTCGTTGAGGCAGTACTTTGCGTTGTACATGATCTCGTGGCCATAGGCGGTCCAGAAGACCTCTGGCGCAGCGGCGGCAAGAATGTCCTTGAGCTGTGGGTCAGCCTCAGCCTCGAGGGGTGCGCCCCAATACATGCTCTTGTCGAGCCCGCGGGCCTTCATGTGGGCGACGAGCGAGCGGGCGAATGCCTCCCACATCGGGCGGTCCACAGGCGCGAGAGCGGCCTCACCCGTCGCCTCGTCGAGCACGCACACCTGCGCGGGCGCATCAGGGTTGATCTGGCTTTTCATCCCCTGCATCACGACGAACTGAATGACCCGAGGCGGCCCGCAGTGCTTGACGGCCAGGTCCAGATAGCGGTCGAGAATGGCGTAGTCGAACGCAATCTGGCCGCCCTTGCGCTTCCAGCGGACCATCGAGTCCGAGCGGTTGCCGAACTCGGTGCGCGCGATGACGGGCACGTTGAGCCAGGCGTTGCCGATGCGCGCGAGCTGGCGGAAGCTAGCATCAAGGAGCCTGAAGTGTTCGTCGGACCAGAGCTTCACCCTATATTGCTTCGCCACTCCGTAGGGGTTCTGCATGCAGGCGACGAAGGTCTTGAAGTCCCTGGGGTCGGGCAGTCGCCACGGCAGGACCTCGGCCTCGACAGGCAGACTCGCCGGCTCCATCCCATTCGCCGTCACCTCGACAGCGCCGCGGTAGGTGCCCGGCACCGCATCCGCTGGCACGCGCAGCGAGAGCCAGATGGGGCGCGCTGCATTGGCAGGGAGCACGACGGAAGCATCGGGAATGAGGTGGTCGAAGAGCCAGGGGCCGTCGTCCTGCATCTTCGCGTAGGCCGCGAGCTGCGCCGCATCGGGAAACGAGGCGCCGAGCCCCCGCTCATCGCCCAGTTTCCTCAAGCTCCAGGCGGACACCGGAAAAGGGGCCATGTGCGTGGCACGGATGGCGGAGGCGGGGAGCTTGGCGCCGCCCTCGATGGCGAGGTCGGTCACCCGCGCCCGAAGATCGGTGAGCGGGGCCGCGCTGCGGATCACCACTTGAGCGGAGTACGTGCCGTTTCGCGCGGCCACAAAACGCACGGTGCCCGGCGTCTCACCGGGCGGCAGGAAGTCGCTGGAGAGCGTCCGGTGGTGCATGTCCTCGGCCCACACCTGGACATGCCCAGGGCGATCAGAGGCGGGTCTTGCCTCATGTGGGGCAGCGCGAAGCTCGAGGCTGATGAGGCGGCCGTGCGGCCACGGGCGCTGTGGCCCGCCCCAGTTTGGCTGGATCGGGTTCATGAGGACCACGGGATGGAAGCAGCTTGCGCGAACCTCGACGGCGAGGACGTTGAGACCTCTGCGCAGTGCAACCGCGGGGACAGCGATCGGCCCGAGCGAGCGCTGAGACAGTTCGGCGCCCTTCGGGCCGTAGGCCTCGGGCGGGTAGTCGTCGCCCGGGGTGTCGGGCGCCAGTTCGCCCTTGGGCAGATGGCCGCGGGCGACCTCGTAGCCGTTGACGAACACGCGGACCCCGCCGCTGTAGGCCAACCGAAGGGTAAGGGCCTCAGGCTCCGTGAGGGCGAATCGCGTGCGGTAGCAGGCCACGAGGAGCCGCAGGTCCACGCTCTCGTCGTACTGGCCGAGGTTGATCATCGTGAGTTCGGGCGCCGGGCCGCCCTGGAAGGGCCGACGGTCGCGGACCCACCCGCCATCATCGAAGTCGGCCGCCATCCAGTCCGCAGGCGGCGGAGGCGTGGGAACGGGGTCGTTCGAGCGGAACCCGCCGCCGCCCATGCTCAACACCGCGTGGTCGCGCCAGTCCACCACGGCAGGGTCTATGCCCTTGGCCTTGAGCGCCCTTTCGGTGTCGGCCTTGAGCCTGGCAGCGAGGCGCGGCTCGATCGGCTTGCCTGCCTGAGCCTTCAGGGGGACCGGCGAGATGCGGTTGAGGCCGAACTGGTAGTACCGCCGCCAGTAGCACGTCTCGTCGAGCACAAGCAGGGAGCTCTCGCCGCCGAACGCTTGAGCAAGGAGCAGACCACAGCCGAGAACTAGCCGCCGCACATGGTTCTCCTGTCATTGGCTTGGCACGAGCTTGACGATGAAGGCGTCGCCACTGCCGGCGTGGGTCTTCTGGACGGCATTCGGGGTCACGGGGAAGTCGGGCGACGAAGTGTTGCCGACGAGGTAGACCTCGCCCTTGGAGCCAAGGGCAAGGCTGCGAATCAGGTCGCCCCCGCTCCCGCCGAAGTAGGTGGCGTAAAGCAGTCTTGAGCCATCGGGGCTCACAATGGCCAGCACCCCGTCGCCCTCCCCTGCTTCCTCGGGGCCGCGGAAGGTGGGCTGCACAGCATCCGGGGTCACGGGGAAGTCGCGCGAGGTGGTCGTTCCAACGACGTAGAGGTTGCCGTCGGCATCCTGTGTCGGCATGAGGAAGAACTCACCCCCAGTTCCTCCGAGGAGGGTGGAGAAGATGAAGCGTCGTCCGTCGGGCGAGAGCTTGGCCAGGAAGCCGTCGTTCCTACCCCTCAGCTCGCGTTGAACCGCCGCGTTCGTCGTCGGGAAGTCGGGCGATGCGGTGACGCCGGAGAGGAGGAAGGAGCCATCGGCCAAGAGGAGCGGGCAGTGCTCGGCGAACTCGTTACCGCGGCCTCCGAGATAGGTGGCGTGGAGGATGCGGGAGGCGTCGGGCGAGAGCTTGGCCAGGTAGCAGTCGAACTCCCCGCCGAGCTTGGGCTGGGGCGCGCCGGCCGTCACGGGGAAGTCATCGGACCTCGTGTGGCCCGCGACGTAAAGGTTCCCAGCGGCGTCGAGGCGGATGCCCATGATGGCGTCGTCCTCGCCGCTGCCGCCGAGGAGGGTGGCGAAGACGAGGCCGGAGCCGTCGGGTTTGAGCCTCACGATGGCGGAGTCGCGCGGCCCGCTCCGTTTCGGCTGCACGACGCCCCGGGTCGTGGGGAAATCGGGCGAGTTGCTGGTGCCGACGACGTAGACCGTGTCGTCCGGCCCGACAGCCAGGCCGCCGCGTGGGAAGTCGTCGCCCGAGCCGCCCACATAGGTGCACCAGAGGAGCTTCTTGAGGTCGGGCGAGAGCTTGGCCACGAGCATGTCGGACGGCCCGCCGCCGAACGTGGGCTGGAAGCAGCCCGAGGTGGTCGGCGCATCGGGCGAGCGGGTGGCGCTCGTGATGACCACGTTGCCCTTCGAGTCGATGCCCATGCCGTAGACGTTGCGCTCCTGCTTCGAGCCGCCGAAGTAAGTGGCGGCGAGCACCTTCGAGCCGTCGGGGCTGAGGCGGAGAAGGAAGCAGTCGCCGCCATAGATGCCGCCGTGGCCGAGGGCAGGGTCGTCGCCCGCGTAGGCCGGCTGCACAACGCCCTCCGTGGTCGGAAGGCCGGGTGAGCACACCTGTGCACCCACGAGCACGGAGCCGTCGGGACACGGGATTACCTCGCGCGCCTGGTCCCAACCGCTGCCGCCGAAGTAGGTGGCGTACTCCAGTTTGAACCTGGGCTGGGCGGCGGAGGCCGCCCCACACGAGAGGCACAGGAAGAGCACGAGTGTTCGCGACATGGCTCACTCCTTGTGTGAAGCGAGGGCTGTGGCCACCTCGCCGGCCGCGTCGAAGAGGCGTCGGCTGCGCTCTTGCCAGCCGAAGGGCGCGATGTCCTGGCAGCGCAGGCGCCAGAGGCGCATCAGGTTGGTTCGCACGTCGAGGAGTTGCTGACAGCTACGAGCGAGGTCGGCGGGCAGGGGTTGGTGCTTGTTCAACAAGGCTTTCTCGATGAAGACTCGGGCCTCGGCCTCCTGGTTGCCCTCGCGGGCGCACTCGAGGCGAATGGTCGTCACAGGGCCATCGGGGCCCGGGGCGAAGAGGTCGGTGCAGCTCCGCCCGAGGCCGGTCTCGTCGGCGTGCGAATGGAAGTAACGGTTGAAGAGCGTGCCGCCGCTGCCGCCCACAATGCCCCAGTCAGGCTTGCCGTCGCCGAGGAGTTGCGCGCCGATGTGCCAGTAGTCGCCGCCGACGCGGCCGTTGCCGGCCCGGCCATAGACCAGCGTGCTCTCCATCCACATACGGAATGACCAGGGCGGCGGGAAGCCGATCAGCAGCAGGGCCGAGCCGCTGCGGTTGAAGTTGAGGATAACCTGGTTCGGGTCGTACTGCCAGCCATAGAGGCGCCGCACGGCGGGGTCGGGGATGTCGCCGCCGTAGACCACCGAGTTCCAGCGGACGGGCACGGTGGCCTTGGTCGCCGGGTCGTAGACGTAGGCTCGCTGGGGCTGGTGCGACTCGGCGAGCCAGCCGGCCTCGGGCAGAATGCGGCGGAACATGGCCGCCGTGGGCGGGTCAGGCCCCATGTCGCCAGCGATCCCGAGTACGACCCGGTCGCCCAGCCCTTTGGCCTTCAGCCGTTCGTGAAGCGCGACGAGCAGGGGGCGCCAGGCGGCCTCGCACTCGGGCGTGCCGTACTGGGGGAGCTTGACGCTCTCGCGCCTGCCCGTGGCGGGGTCAATGACTGTGACGCGGGCGCCATAGAAGGAGGCGTAATCGCGCGGCCCCTTCCACGTGCGGTTCGACGCCTCGTAGCCCCAGGCGTTCAGCGAGACGAATCGCAAGCGGCCGTGGGTCTTGAGCGCCGCGTCGAGATAGCGGTCGAACCGGCTGAAGTCGTAGCGATACGAGCCGTCGGGCTGCTTGAGCCAGGGCACGAGCGATTCGGGGTTGCCCATTTGGGATTCGGCGAGCAAGGGGATGAGGAGGCCAATGTTGCCCATCTCGCCCATCAGCGCCAGGCTCTTCTCGATGAGCCGCCAATGCGCGTCGGACCAGGGCTCGACCTTGTAGTATCGAGCCAGGGTGTCGGGCGACTGATAGATGTGGAGGAGCGTCGCATAGTCCTTCACGTCGGGAAGGGTCCAGTCGCACACATGTAGTTCGAGGGTGCCGGCGAAGGCCCGGCCTTGCGCTTCGATGGCCAGTTCGCCGGTGTAGCGGCCGGCAGGAGCGCCCTTAGGCACCCTGGCCGATACCCAGATGGCCACGGCCGTGGCGTTGGCTGGCGGGGCGTCGAGAAGCATGTCGAAACGGGTGCCGCCCTCGGCGCCGGCATCGCGCTTCCAACGGGGCGGCGTGACGGGCATGCCCATCTGGCGCAGCGCGTCGGGCCAGAAGGGGTTGGGCACGCCGTAGCGCACGCGGATCGCCTCGGCGGGGATGAGGCCGCTGCCGCTTACCTGCTTGAGAGCCGCGGCCCTGGCCGAGAGGCCCCTCAGCGGCTCGTCGCTGGCCACGATGGCCTGGCCGGCGAAGGTGCCGTTGCGGGCGCCCACGATGCGCACCTTGCCTCGGCTCTCGTTGGCCGCCGACAGCGCGGGCTCGAAGAGCGTGCGCGTCGTGTCCACGGTCCACACCTGGATGCCGCCCGGTCCGGTCCTTGTGGCTCCATCCTGAGCGTCCAGGCGGAGTTCGAGGCGGCCCAGGCCCACCGTGGCGGCGATGGCGTCGGGCTGCCGCATGCACTGGGGCGGGTAGGTGCCGCGGTGCATCTCGATGGCGAGCACGTTCGCGCCGTTGCGCAGGGGGCCGAGCGGGATCGCGACGGGACCGAATGCCCGCTCGCGCAGCGCCCACTGCGGGCACCGGAGGTCGTTGGTGTCGAGGGGTCGGGGGCGGCCCTTCTCCAGGCTGTCGCGGTAGAAGAAGGCTTCGGGCGGGTATGCCTCAGCGGGGGTGCCGGGGCGCAGATTGCCCTCTGGCAGGTGCGCGCGGGCGACTTCGACGCCGTTGAGGTAGGCCACGAAGCCGCCGCGGCAGCTCAGCGCGAGCGTGAGCCTGCGCACCTTCGTGCGGTCGGCCACGGCGAAGCGGCCGCGCAGGCACACCAGGCCCACGGCGGGCAGAAACGGGTCCGTGCCGCGGAGGCGCGTGCTGATTCCCTCCTGGCTCATCTCGCCGATGAGCTTGAGGTCTTTCACGCCGTGCTCGAACTCCTGGCCGGGGGCGAGGAGCCAGTCGTCATCGTCGAAGTCGGGTGCGGCCCAGTTCGATGGCGGCGCCTCGGGGAACATCGCGGCCAGGCTGTCGGGTCTGGGTGCCTGGGCACCCTCGTCCGCGAACACAGGTGGGAACGTGGTGTAGTGCTTGCGCCAGTAGTGGCGCTGGGTAAGGAGGGCTTCGCCGCCGCTCAGCGGCTCGGCTCCAGAGACGGGAGGGCCGCCGAGCGCCGACACCAGAAGAGCCATGAGCACTACGAGGGGGGGGCGCACAAGGAGCGAAGGCCCCCCAGACATGGTCATTCCGAGTGGTGTCTTGCGAAGTCGAGGAATCTGCCGTCTGCTGGAGCCGAGAAGAGTCGCCTCGCCTTCGTTCGGCATGCGCAACCCCATTGCTGCGTCCACCGTGCGCCAGGGCATCATGAGAGTTACTGCTCCGGGAAGTTCAGGGGGTTCAGCGGGTCGGTGCCTGCCTTCTTCTCCTCTTCGTTCGAGTAGCCGTCGCCATCGGCGTCCGGGTCGGCGTTGTCGCCGATGCCGTCGCCATCGGTGTCGCGCCACTCCTTCGGGTCGCGGGGGAAGGCGTCCCAGGGCACGGCCGAGGCGTTCGGCACCCCGTCGCCGTCCCAGTCGAGTTCCTCGTTGTCGGGCACGCCGTTCTTGTTCAAGTCGTCCGCCTTGCCGTCGCCGTCAATGTCGGCGTCGAGGTTGTCGCCGATGCGGTCACCATCCACGTCGGCCTGCTCCTCACGCTCGAGGGGGAAGGCATCTTTGGCATCGGGCGCGCCGTCGTTATCGTCGTCATCGTCCTGATCGTTGGGCTGGCCGTCGCCGTCGCTGTCGGGCGGGGCGCCCTCGGTGACAAGGAGGGCGATGTCCACACTGAAGGGCGGTGCGACGAAGGTCTGCGTGCCGGCGGGGGCGTCGAGGCGGGCGAGGATGGCGGCGTCGGTGGGGCTGTACCAGTAGGCTTTGGCGGCCTGAGGCACGTCTACGGTGACTTGGAGGTCTTTGACCTCGCCGCGGTCGTGGTCCCACGTGTGGTGACGGGGCTGGCCGGCGGGCGTCTGTGCGCATTGGGCGCAGGCGCCGTGGTGGAGGTAGACGCCGGCGCGCCGGTCGGAGCGGAGGCCGTACGCCCGCACATCCTTGGCCTGCAACCCGGCCAGGTGGACGGGCATCGGCCTCACGCCGGCATCCAGGCAGTGGGCGAAGTCCTGGAGGGCCTTGGTGTACTGCCGCTCTTCGGGGCCGATCCAGATGTTCATGTGGTGGCCGTCCTTGGCGTAGGACGTTTCCCAGAAGATGAAGGAGACTTGGTTGAAGAAGGCGCTCCAGAGTCGGACGCGCATGCGGCGGGCGGAGCCTGGGTCCCACACGCCGCCGATGCCCTGGGGGATGAGTTCGGGTTTGCCGCCGCCGTTGCCCTGCTCGCCGTAGACGACGGGCTTGCCGTGCCGTTTGTGGTTCCTGGCGTTGCCGGCCGATGCCTGGTCGGAGGCGAGTTCGTCTTCGCGGCCGTACCAGTGGGGGGCCGAGATGTCAATGCCGGCCAGATCGGGTCGCTCCCAGCTCGTGGCCAGGGGCTTGCCGTAGGGGTCAATGGACTTCAGGTAGGGGATGGTGATGGCGTACCAGCCGTCGGCGGCTTTCTGCTCGTTGAGGAGTTCCCAGAAGTCCACGTAGGCGCCCCAGCGGTCCACCGAGTACTTGATGAGGGCTTTGACTTTGGCCATGCCCACGGCGTCGTCGGGCTGGTCATTGAAGACGCGGGCAAAGCCGAAGATGCCATAGAAATTGCGGATGCCATACTTCATCGTGAGCTGGAGCATCTCGTCCACCATCGCCGCCTGTTCCCAGCGGATGCGGGCGGGGGTGGCGGCTTTGGGGTCGTAGTGGATGTCGAAGACGGGGATGGAGAAGTTGTGGGGCGAGAAGCGCCAGAGGTTGAAGCCGGCGCGAGCGTGGCGGCCGAAGTAGACGTCGCCGTTTTGCGGATTCATCGAGGGGCCGCGGGCAAACATCGCTCCAGGCGGCGGGGCGGGGCGCTCGCCGCCATGTGTGTCGAGGCGGAAGGGACCCTCCATGGACTTCTGGTCCATCGCTGATCCGTTGTGGTTGCCATCGAAGACGCCGTCCTGGGTGCCGATGGGCCAGAAGGGGCTGCCGTCTTCGTAGATGAAGGTGAAGGGGTTCGCGGGGTTGATGCGCACCCAGCCCTTGGGCGGGATGCGGGGTTTGACGACCTTGAAGGCTCCCTTGCCCTCCGTGCTCTGGCCCTGGGCATTGCGGAAGACCCATTCGTAGGACCACTCGCCCACCTCGCTCGGGGCGTAGCGGGCCTTCCAGGTGTCGGCGGGGTCGCAGGGCCAGACGGCGTCGGATCGCTCGCGGCCCTTGGCATCCTTGAACTGGTGGATGACCGGCTTCTGGGGCTTCGAGGAGCCGTAGAAGAAGCCACCGACCTTGGGCTTCTTGCCGCTGGGCGACGTGAGGGCCACGTCAATCGTCACGTCCCAGTTCGGGTCGGTATACCTGCCCTCATGCTGGAAGGTCAGCTCAATGACCTGGTAAGGCATGAGGCGCGGGGTGTTCTGGGTGACCTTCACCTCGAGGGCCCAGGCGGGCGCGAGCCCGCCGAAAGCCAACGCCAATGCCACCGGCCATCGCATCAGTGTCGCCTCCGTCACTTGAGGAAATCGGGCAGGTAGCTATCGCCGGAGTCCTTGGGCTGGAGCTTCTTGCGCTGCTCCTCGCGCTGGCGGCGCTCGGCCTCGCGGAGTGCGCGGTAGGAGCCGCGCGTGAGGCGATCCTCGTTGCCCGGCCCGGCGATGACGACGATGGAGCTCTCGGCCATCAGGTGCTTCTGCTTGGCATTGATGTGGTAGCAGCGGCTCTGGCACAGGCCGCAGCCGTTGCACTTGTCGGCGAGCACGACGGGCGCGGAGAAGCCGCTGCCTTCGACCGGCTGGCCGTCGTCGCCGATCTCGACGTGGACGCGGACGAACTCGATGGCGTCGTAGCCGGCGGCCTTGCACTCGTCGAAGCACATCTGGCAGGCCTCGGTGCCGAGGTGCGGCAGGCAGGTGGCCTCGTTGACGATGGCCAGGCCGATGCGGGCGGCGCGCTTCTCGTCGAGCGGCAGGGCGCGAATCGCGCCCGTGGGGCACACCTGGCCGCAGTTGTTGCACTTCGGCTCGCAGCCGACCCAGTCGGGCACCACCTGCGGCGTCCACAGGCTCTCAAGGCCGTGCTCGAAGCCCATCGGCTGAAGGACGTTGAACGGACAGGCCTTGAGGCACTGGCCGCAGCGGACGCACAGGCGCAGGAAGTCGGGCTCGGGCACGCTGCCCGGCGGGCGCAGCGGCGGGTGGTCGGGCGGCGCGCCGCGGAGCTGGCGAATCCCGACCGCTGCGGCCAGACCCGCCCCCAAGCCCATCGCGAAGCCGCGGCGCGAAACAGGGCCGTCGCTGGCGCCGGATGTGCGACGCGCGAGGCGCCGCCAGCCGAACTCGATGGCGTTGACGGGACACACCTTGCCACAGGTCTGGCAGAAAGTGCAGTCGAGGGCGCGGGTGGTGAAATCGGGCCTGATGGCGTCGAAGGAACATGCCCGCGCACACTTGCCGCATTGGATGCACGCCGGCGTCACCTTGCGCTCGGTCAGCCGGAGGACGTTCGCCACGGAGAAGACTGCGCCACTGGGACACAGGTACCGGCACCAGAAGCGGGCGGCGAGCAGGCCCAGCGCGATCGTGAGCACGAACAGCCCGATGGAGAGGTAGTGCCCCGCGTGCATCGGCGGGATGAGGTACCAGCCCTTCGCCAGACCGAGTTGCACGGGGGCGGCCAGATACATCATCCCGCGCGTGAACACGGGGATGGCGGCGACGAAGCCCGACAGCAGCACGCCGCACGCCGCGGCGGCGAGGAGGCCGCCGAGCACATAGTACCGCAGATGCACCCACCAGCCGCGGCGCCGCGCTTCCCCCACCTTCTCGTCCCTGCGCTCTGCGTGGGAGCGTGTCTGCCGACGCTCTGCGTCGCGGGCACGGAGGGCCGCGGAGCGGCCGAAGAGGCGTCCCCAGGCGGAGCGCAGGGATGAGAGCGCGACATGGAACAGGTCGAGGAGGGTGCCGAAGGGGCAAACATAAGCGCAGAAGCCGCGCGGGATGACCAGGCACACGGCCAGCAGTGCGGCCGCCCAGGCGAGCGACCAGACCCAGGCTCGCGCCGCAATGGCCGTCGAGACGCTCACGAGCGGGTCGAGTGCGAGGAATGCCTCGGCCTCGACCATCTCGCGCGCGGCCCGCGCCTCCGCGTGGTGGCGCACGTCATAGGGCCAGCAGACGGAGAAGAAGAGGGCGAGGAAGAGGAGGAAGCAAGCAGATTGAATCGGCCGGCGGAGTCTGCCAATGGCGCGGAGCAGGAACAAGAGAGAGCCCTCGACTTTGCTTGGCTCCGCTCGGGATCACGAAGGCCGACTGGGCCGCGTCCCCTCAGTACCGCCCCACAAGGAAGGGCGTGCAGTTCTGGTGGCACAGCCCCTAGGCTGTGGACGAAGCGGGGCGTGCGCCCAGGCGGCGTTCATGAGCAGGCGTTCATTTCATCGCCCCGGCGAGGGCCTTCGCGGTGGCGTTCACGATGGCCTCGGAGGTGATGGTGGCGCAGGTGACGGCGTCAATCCCCTTGACGCTCTGCTTGGCGACGATCTGCTCGGGGACGGCGACGAGCGAGCTGTAGTATTGCTTGTCTTCGAAGCGGCTGACTCGGACCGATTCGATGCGGCCGGCGGCGACGGTGACGGTGACCTCGAGCGGCCCGGCGTAGGAGATGCTGGTCGCGCGGTAGGCGCCGTCGGGGATGCGCTTGAGGTCCAGGGCATCGTAGACCTTGATGGCGTCTATGTTGGCCTGGGCGCGGTTGCGGAGGCGCTCGATCTGGCCCTTGCGCTGGCCGATGGGCTGGATTTCGAGGACCTTCTGGTAGCGGGCGACGGCGTCGGAGTAGCGGCCGTGGAGGCGGCAGACGTCCCCGGCGGCGAGGTGGCCTTCGGCCACCCAGCTCTGGTCGCCGCGCTCGTCGGGCCGCGCCATGGCGGCGGCGAGTCGGAGGGCCTTCTCAGGCTCGCCCATTTCGGACCAGAGCTTGACGATGCCGGCCGACACATAGCCGTCCACCTCGCGCATCTTGGCCACGGCCATGGCCTTGCTACCGAGGCGCCAGTAGCATTCGGCCAGGCGCACCGTGTTGAACACGCTGAGCTTCTGGCGGGCGGCCACCTTCTCCCACCAGAAGGCGGCCCGCGCCCAGTCCTGCATCAGGTTGAAGTAGCTGTTGGCCAACGCCTCCATGGTGCGCGTGAGCACGGGGGGATTGTCTTTGTGCACGGTGAGGAGGTGGTGGAGGAAGCGGATGCCGCTCTTCCAGCGGCTGGGGTTCTCGTTGATGGTGCTCCAGAGGTATTGCCCGATGTTCTTCGAGGGGTTCCAGGGGCCTTGGGGCTTCTCGGGCCACGAGAGGTCGAGGCTCTGGGGATAGTCGAGGGGCGTGGCCTCGTACCAGTCGGGCGGCGTAGCGCCCGCCTTACGGATGAGCGCAGCCACCTCGGCTTGCGAACGTGCGCCGGCCTTGGGGCTGGGCTCCGACTTGGCCTCCGGCTCGGGGTCCGATGCCACCGGGGTCTTGGCGGCCTGCGGGGTCTCCTCGTCGTCGGGCGCCTCGCCGTGCTCAGGAGGCTGGGCCTTTGTGGCGGCCTTCGATTCGGCGCCGGGCTTCTCATTCAGCACGATGCGCCGGCCGCCGATGGTGACGGCGTGGACGCGCGAGACGGGGAACCGCATCTTCGTCTCGGCCCCGCCCATCGTCACGTTGAAGGTGATGGAGTCTTTGGACTCCTCGACCACGCTGCCGCGGATCCGCTGGCCGTTGAGGAGTTCGACCTCGTCGGCGAGCGCAAGGCCCGACATCAGCAGCGAACCCGCAAGAAGCACTGCCATCACGTAGACCCGCATGCTCGGTTTCTCCAAGGCCCTGGGTCGCAATTCAAGCACGAAGGGGCGCTGGCCGTCAAGCGCGAAGGCCGACGGAGCGACCCGGCCATCCCACGAAGGGGCTGGCGTCACTCGCCCTGTATCTTGCGCAGCACCTCGACGAGACGGACGACCTTGCCCTCCTGGTGGGCGATGCCGGCCGCCACGCGGTCGCCTGCGCGCACGGTGCCCAGGGCCTCCGCGAGAGCGGGGGGCAGCCCGTCGCGGTTCACCGACACGGTGAGCAGCTTGCCGGCGAGGCCCTCGGGATTCCTGGCGGTGTTGGACTGCCAGACTCTCGTGACCTTGTCGGCGCGGAGGACCAGGACGCCTTCGCCCTTGCCGACCACCACGCCCTCGATCATCCCGCGGAAGCCTGCCACGTCGTCGGCCGTGGCCGGGCCGGCGGCTTCGGTGCGGGTTTCGGGCTTCGGCTCGTCGCGGCGCTCGCCGTCGCGGGCGACCTTCTTCTCGCGCCAGAACGCCTCGTCGTCGCCGTCGCGTCGCACGGGCTTCTCGCGGCGTTCGCCCTCGCCGTCGGGCGCGACCTTCTTCTCACGTCTCTCGCCGTCGCCCTCGGGGGCGGTCTTCTTCTCGCGCCAGCCGCCGTCGCCCTCGCCTTCGGTGCGAACCTTTTTCTCGCGCCAGCCGCCTTCGCCCTCGCCCGAGCGCTTGTCGCGCTTGGGCTGATCGGGCGCGTCGAGCACGCGGTACCTCTTCACCACGAGGCCCGGCTCGATGCCGTCCTCGCCCGGCGTCGCCTCGCCCACGAGGCGCACGCGGCGGCCGTTCGCCTCGTCCACCAGCTTCGCGCCGTCGGCCTCCTTGAGGATGCGGTAGACGGTGACCTTCTCGCGCACGCCCTCGTCGGTCTCCTTGCGTTCGACGACTTTGAGGATGCCGGCGCAGTCGCGGTCGGGCGTGGCCTTCACCCAGCCCTCGAGTTCGCGCAGCCGACCGCTCTCGGCCTCGACCTTCTTGACGCGGGCGTGGCCTTCGCCTTCGCTCTCGCGGACGGGTTCGACCTTCTTGACGCGCGCATGGCCTTCGCCCTCGCCCTCGCCCTCCGGCGCGATCCTCTTCTCACGATGGTGGCCTTCGCCCTCGCCTTCGCGGACGGGTTCGACCTTCTTGACGCGCGCATGGCCTTCGCCTTCGCCCTCGCCCTCGCCCTCGGAGCGAGCCGGCTTGTCGCGCTCGCCCTCGCCGCCTTCGGTTTCGGCCTTGCGAAGGAGCTCCATTACGGAGAGGCGGAAGCCCTGGATGTCGAATGCCTCGACGATGATCTGGTCGCCCTGTCGGAGCGACTTGAGGGTTTCGAGGTGCTTCTCGAGCATGCGGTTCTCGGGCACGACGACCTCGATCGTCTTGCCAACGGCCTGTTCGGGGTGTCGGGCCGTGCTCTGGGGCCAGGTGGCGGCCACTTTGTCAATCTTCAGCAGGAACTCGCGTGTGACCTTGCTGGTGATGGTGCCGACGAGGATGCCCTTGAAGCCTTTGAGTTCGGGGGGCAGGGTCGGGCGCTCGGCGTCGCCGCCGGCGAACACCTGGCTCATGCCGGGGCCCAGCACCGCCACGTCGCCGAAGTGGCAGGCCACCATCCCCGTCACCACCATCACCGTCACCACGGCCGACTTCTTCAGCGTCCCCATGTCGCGTTCTCCTTTCTGCGATTCGGGGTATTCGACGCTGGTGAGAAACTCGGTGCCTTTGACCTCGATGGAGCCGATGGGCGTGAGGAGCGTGAAGCGCCCCCTGCCCGGGTCAATGCGGGAGATGGCGCGGCCGCGCTGGAGCTCGATGGCCTCGTGGCGCGGCTGGCCGCGCACGACGGCCTGGGCGTTGGGGTCGAGGGCCACGCGGCAGTAGCCGCCGAGGGCGAGTTCGGCGCCGCCGGCTTCGGCGACGATGCGCTGGCCCCGCGAGAGCGCGGCGGAGCCGGTGCGGAGGGTGTCACCGTCGCCGAGGCGGAATGCGCCCGTGGCGATGAGCGAGTGTGCGCGCCCGCGGCTCGCCTGCCAGACGCCGTGGGCGGCATAGAGCGCGCCGAGGAGGACGGCGGCGGCCGCGGCCCAGCGCAGCCCTCGGCCTCGGCGGGCCGGGCGGCGCTGGATGGCGTGGGCTTTGGCGCGCAGGGTGGCCTTGGCGAGGAGACGCTCGCGGCTGTGGGCCAGGGCGTCGGCCTGGCGGCCTGCCAGGCGCTGGCGGAGCTGGCCCTCGAAGCACACGGCGGCCGCGGCCTCCTGGCGCCGGGCCGGGTCGGCGAGGGCGGCGGCCAGGGCGCGGGCTTCGGCCTCCGAGAGCGGCTCGCCCTCCAGCGCGCGGTCGAGGAGATCGTGCCAGTGGCTGCTCATGGCGCCAGTTCCCCGGCCAGTTGGCCCTCGACGCATCGCTTGAGGGCTTGGCGGATGCGGAAGAGCTGGACCCGTACGGTGGCGGCGTTCCGGGAGAGCTGCTCGGCGATCTGGGTGACCCGCAGGCCGTGCTCGTAGCGGCGGGCCACGAGGTCGCGGTCCTCGGGCGATAGGGTGCCGAGGCAGTGGTCGAGGGCGGCGTGAAGCTCGCGGCTGGCGGCGCGCGAGAGTGCGTCGTCGGCCTCCTCGGCCAGGAGAGCGAGGCGGTCGGCGGCGTCCTGCGTCAGCTTCTGATGCTCGCGCCACCAGGTCTTCACCAGGTTACGCACGGTGCCGCGGAGCCAGGCGCCGGGGTCGCCGGTGAACTCGCGCCCCTCTTCCAGGCGGTCGAAGGCGATGAGGAATGCCTCGTGCACGATGTCCTCGGCCTCGGGGGCGCCGCGGGTGAGGAAGCGCGCGTAGCGCCACGCGCCTTCGTAGTGGCGGTCCACCAGGGCTTCGAAGCGGTGGCGCAGGCGGCTGATGGCGAGTCTCCTGGTATGTGCGGCCAGCTTCCTTCATAGGGTACTGTGGCGCGGGAATCAAATGTTTCACGGTTCTCCGCCTGCGGCGCCGGCATGTTGCTGCTTGGCAACATGCCACCCATACTTGCTCATTCCTGTGAGGGTGGAATTGAGCAAGTATGGGTGGAACGCCCCCGGAGGCCGCCGGATCGCCAAAGCGCCATACTTGCTCACCTGGGGGGATGAGCAAGTATGGGGGACGGGGTGTCTGATTTGTCGGACTCGTTGGACGTGTCGGACTGGTCGGACGCATCGGACTTGTCGGGTTCGCCGGCTTCGGGGGCTAATTGGCCTTGCACGAGATGGGCGGGCTGACATGAATAGAGTCGCTGCCCCGCACGAGGGCGGAGAGACCGAGGGTGAAGGGGAGAAGGAGGAGTGGCGATGAAGCAACGGGTTCTTTCGCGCCGCGGCTGGCTGGCGCGGGCCGGGGCGGGCGCGGCAGCCTTGGCCGTGGTGAACCGCTCCGCCCTCGGCGGCGAGGGGCGCCGGGCGCCCAGCGATGTGCTCACCCGCGCCACCATCGGCATCGGCGGCGCGCTGGCGGGCACCGTGCGCCCCAACGAGCCGGGGAAGCCCCCCTTCATGCTCGCGGTGTGCGATGTGAATGAGTCTCGCTTGCAGGCAGCACTCAACAAGGCGGGCTCGCCGTGCGAGGGCTATGTGGACTTCCGCCGGGTGCTGGACCGCCAGGATATTGACGTGGTCTACATCGGCACGCCGCCGCACTGGCACGCGCTGATCTCGATCATGGCGATGCAGGCGGGGAAGGACGTGTTGTGCGAGAAGCCGATGACGCGGTTCATCGCGGAGGGCCGGGCCGTGGCGGAGACGGCCCGCCGCTACGGCCGGCTCTTCCAGATCGGCACCTACGGGCGCTTCGGCGTCGGGGGCAACGACCGCACCTACAAGGTCATGGCCAGCGGCGCGATCAAGGAGAACGGCCCGGTCGTGCGCTTCACGCGCCCCCAGTACGACTGGAAGGTGAAGATGTGGAGCGGCCGCACGCATCTCGAGCCGCAGCCCGTGCCGAAGGGGTTCCACTACGACCTGTGGCTCGGCCCCTCCCCTTCCAAGCCCTACCACCCGCACCGCGTGCACGGGAGCTTCCGCGGCTACTGGGACTACGATGGCGGCGGCCTGGCCGACATGGGCGAGCACTACCTCGACGGGCCGCAGTGTCGCTACGCGAAGGACCACACCAGCCCGGTCGAGATCGAGGCTTCGGCCCCCCGGCCCCAGCACGACGAGGCCGTGCAGATGTGGGGCTGGGTGACGCTGAAGTACGCCGACGGCACCACGTTCATCCTCGAGAGCGGCGAGTGGGGCGAGCCGTGCCCGCTCCAGGAGCGCGGCTTGCCGCCGCTGACAGACGAGCAGGAGAAGCTGGTGGCCGCCGTGCCTGACATGCCGCGCAAGTACGGCGCCGGCGAGGGCAGCTTCGAGGAGGCCGTGCGCCTGCGCGTCCAGTGCGCGGGCAACGCCGACGTGTCGCACCGCTGCGCCACCCTGCTGCACCTGGCCAACATCGCCATCCGCCTCGGACGCAAGCTGCGCTACGACCCCGACAAGGAGCAGTTCATCGGCGACGACGAGGCGAACCGCCTGGTGAACGTGCCCATGAGGGCGCCGTGGCATTTGCCTGTGTGAGGTGAGCGGCCGAGGCAGGTCTTACTACTCCGGCCGCCAACCAGTTTGCAGTGGCCGGGATCACGCTGCGTCGGCCAGGGCATCAAATGTTCCGCTTGCGGTGGTTTTCGACAAGCGAGACGCTTGTCGCAACGCGGAAGAATGCGAACTGATTCGCGGCCGTGGCAGTATCTGTCCCCATCGGTGCCATCGGTCCTATAGAACAGATAGGACGGATAGGGCCGATAGGACGCCAGAGAGGAGAGAAAGCAATGGTCGTCAGCCGCACGGGCGTCGTGTTGGGAGCACTCGTCTTCGGGCTGGGCCTTGCGGGCCTGGCCTCCGCCGCTGAGCCGCCCCAGGGCGTTGCCGCCCTCGTGGAGAAGCTGCCCTGCGACAAGCCGGAGGAGGCACAGGCCATCCTCCAGGAGATCCTCAAGGGGGCGCCCGACAGCCTCGTGGAGCTGACGAAGATGCTCAAGGCGCCCGGCCCGGACGACGACAGCAAGGCCCGCTTCGCCCTCCACGGCCTGGCGACCTGGGTGCAGCGCGCCGACGCGGAGGCCGAACGCGAGCTCTTCGCGGAGACCGTCGCGAAGCAGCTCGACGCCGACCTGGCGCCCGCGGTCAAGGGCTTCCTCATCCGCCAGCTCCAGCTCGCGGGCAAAGCCGAGTCCATCGCGCCGCTCGGCAAGTTCCTCACCGACGCGGAGCTGGGCGAGTACGCCGCCCAGGCCCTTCTGGCGATGAACGACAAGGCGGTCGTCCCGGTCTTCCAGGAGGCGCTGCCCAAGGCGACCGGCCCATGCCGCGTGGCCATCCTCCAGGCCCTCGGCGTGCTGCGCGCCGCGAAGGGCAACAGCATCGCCCTCAACGCCTTGGGCGACAAGGACCGCGAGACGCGTCTCGTGGCGGCGTTCGCTCTGGCGAACTCCGCTGACCCCTCGGCCGTGGCGCCGCTGCTCAAGGGCGCGGAGGCCGAGGAGCAGTACGAACGCAGCCAGATGACCGACGCAGCACTTCTCCTCGCCCGCCGCCTGGGCGAGACGGGCGAGAAGGCGGCCGGGGCGAAGCTGGCACGCCAGCTCCTCGCGGGCAAGGCCAGCGGCATCCACGTCCGCTGCGCGGCCCTCGTCGCCCTGGCGGCCGCGGCCGGCGAAGAGGCGATGGATGAGGTGCTGGCCGCGATGGGCAGCGAGGACCTGGACATCCGGGCCAGCGGCATCTCCGCCGCCATCGCCATGCCCGGCGAGAAGGCCACCCAGCGCTGGGTCGGCCAGCTCAAGGCCGCCAAGCCGGCGGCCAAGGTCGCCATCCTCGACCTGTTGGCCAAGCGCGGCGACCCGGCCGCGTGCCCGGCCGTCATCGAGGCGATGGGCGACGCCGACGAGGCGGTGCGCCTGGCCGCCATCCGCGCCGCCGCCACCGCCGGCACCGAGGCTGCCGTGCCGCCTCTGGCTGCGAAACTCGCGGGCGAGAGCGCCGCCGAGCGCTCCGCCGCGCAGGGCAGCCTCCTCCGCCTTCCCGGGGAAGCCGCCACCGCGGCCCTCGTGAAGCAGCTCGAGGCCGCCGCGCCCGACGCCAAGGCCCCGCTCTTCGACATCCTGGCCGGCCGCAAGGGCCGCGAGCACCTGAAGACCATCCTGGGCTACACGGCCGACGCGAATCCCAAGATCGCCGCCGCCGCCGTCGCCGCCCTCGGCAAGCTGGCAGACGAGAGCGACCTGCCGGCCCTCGGCAAGCTCCTCCTGGAGGCGAAGGACGACGCCGTGCGCTCCGCCGCCGAACGCGGCCTCGCCTCCGCCTGCTCCCGCTTGGCCGACAAGGAGAAGGCCACGGTCGCCGTCGCCGCCGCACTCAAGGACACCCAGGGCGCCGCCCGCGCCGCCCTCCTGCGCGTCCTGGGCGGCCTCGGCACCCAGGGCGCCTGCGAGACCCTCCGCGCCAGCCTGAACGACCCCAGCGCCGACGTGAAGAACGCCGCGATCCGGGCACTGGCCGACTGGCGCGACGACGCCCCGGCGGCCGACCTCCTCCAGGTCGCGAAGACCGCCACGGATGACGTCCACCACGTCCTCGCCCTGCGCGGCTACGTGCGCCTGATCGCCGTGCGCAAGGACCGGCCGGCCGACGAGCGCCTGAAGATGTGCCAGGAGGCCATGGCCGCTGCAAAACGCGATGACGAGCGGCGCGCCGTCCTCTCCGCCGTCGGCGACATTCCCACCGCCGAAGCGCTGACGATGGCGGAGGCCAGCCTCGGCAATGCCGCCCTCAAGAACGAGGCGGCCATTGCCGCCATCAAGATCGCGCGTGCCCTCAGCGGCGCCGACCGCGACGCCGCCAGGCAGGCCATCGGCAAGGCCGCCGCCGCGAGTGACAACCCCGAAGTCCAGAAGCAGGCCAAGGAGGCCGTCGCTTTCCTCGAACGCAACGAGGGCTTCATCACCGCCTGGCTCGCCAGCGGCCCCTACAAGGGCGCCAAGACCGCCACCGTCCATGAGCCCGAGAAGCCCGAGGCCAAGGACGTGAAGTGGAAGCTCGTGGCCGCCACGGGCGACCAGCCGGGCTTCGTGGACCTCAACAAGGAGCTGGGCGCGCCCGGCGATTGCGCCGGCTACCTCAAGTGCCAGGTCTACTCGCCCAAGGAACAGCCCGCCGTCATCGAAAGCGGCAGCGACGACGGCATGAAAATCTGGCTCAACGGCGCCGTGGTCATGGACAAGGACGTGCCGCGCTCCTTCAAGCTCAACGAGGACCAGACCAAGGTCACCCTCAAGGAGGGCTGGAACCAGTTGCTCATCAAAGTCGTCAACGGCGGGGGCGGCTGGGAGGCCGCGGTGCGGCTGCGCGCGCCTGACGGCGGGGCGCTGCCCGGCCTCAAGCTCAAGGCGGAGTGAGCTGCCGGGCCGCGGCCCGCGATGAAGGGAGCCGACCGTGAGAACCCCCTCGAAGGTTGCGTGGGCGGGATGGGGCATGCTCTGCTCCCTCGCCCTGGCCGGCGAGCCGCCCCAGACCCTGTGGCAGACGACGCTGAAGGACCGCATCGGCCACGCCTGGTCGGGCGAACTCGTGCATTTCGATATCCCGATCCGCCTCGCCGCCGACCCGGCCCACCACCGCCTGATCGTCGCCGAGGGCGACACCGCGGCCGAAATCCCGTTCCAGACCACCGTGTCGCCGGACAGGAAGCGCCAGCTCTGGTGCGTGGTGAACCTGTCGCCCTTCGCGGAGAAGACGCTGCGCCTCGAAGCGAGACCGGCCGCCACGGACATCACAACCCCAATGCCGGCCACCGAGGCCAAGGACCGCTGGCAGATCGAAAGCGGCGCGCTCCGCATCGAGGTGCCGCGAAGCATCGCCGACAGGACGGCCGAGAACGACGCCCCCCCTCCCCTCCTCCGCCTCCAGAACGCCGCGGGAAGCCCCTGGGTCGGCGCGGGCCGCTTCAAGGGCACGGGCGACCTCCTCTCCCTCAAGGCCGCCGTTCACCGCGGCCCCGTGACCACCGAGGCCACGCTCCACTATGAGTTCGAGAAGGGCAAGTACGACGCCTGGCTCCGCCTCATCCGCGGCCAGCCCGAGGTCCTCTGGATGGAGCGCGGCGAGTTCCAGAGCAGCGATGCCTCGCTCGAATGGGACCTTGCAGGCTTCGAGCCTGGCACAGGCGTGTGGGACTACTATCGCACCCAGAGCGAATGGCGCAAGACCGCCCTCGGCGTCTCCAAAGCCTATCCCATCGAGGACGGGCAGGCCGAGACGACCACCTTCACGCCCTGGGTCCAGTGGTGGATGGACGACGTTTCGACATGGCTCGAGCTGTGGGACAAGGAGAAGGCCTGGGCCATAGGCATCTTCACGGGCGACCCGCTCGACTGGGGACCCGAGGACCGTGAAGCCTATCGCGCCGCCGCCTTCCGTCTCGACCGCCAGGGCCGCCGGGCCAAGCTGCACCTGCCGCTGCGGAAGGGCACCCGCACCTGGGGCCTCTCGCTCGCGCCCCGCACCCCCGACGAGCGCATCGGCCCGAACACCACGGTAGGCCCCGCCGACACCGCCCGCCGCCAGATCAAGTACGCCGAGTCGCCCCTCGACGAGGTCAAAGACTATGTACTCACCGACGCCACGCCGCCCACGTCCTATCCCCTCTTCGCCATCACGAAGGCCGACCGCGAGCGGCTGCGCGGGGCGGCGCCGCAGGGCATCCCGTTCCTCCAGAAGCTTGCCGAAGCGGCCGAATGGGCGAGGAAGGCCAGGCCCATCGAGGATGCCGAGGGCTTCTGGCACCTGGGCGTGCCGCCCGACCAGCGTCCCTGGCCCGCGCTGCCGCCCAAGGACACCCTTGCCGCCGCCGCCCTCCTCGGCATCCCCTGGGCCGCCGAGAGCCACCTCCGCTGCATGGTCCTGCGCGAGAGCCTGGGCTGCGTCGAGAACATCCTGCGCCACGTGACCGGCCCCGGCATGGGCATCGCCCCGCACAACTGGATGTGCGGCGGCCCGTTGGCCTACTTGCCGCCGCTGGCCGACCTGGCCATGCCGCACCTGAGCAGCCGCGAGCGCGACGTGCTGTGCGCCCGCCTGCTGTTCCTTGCCTACAAGCTCGCCTCCGAGAGATACTGGGCGCCGCGTCTCGGCTTCTCGGCCAACCCGAACATGACGACGCTCGTCTACGCCGAGCTGGCCTTCCTGTCGTTCCTCTTCCCCAAGCACCCGATGGCCGCCGAGTGGCGCAAGGCGGGCGTGGGCGAGATGTTCCACGAGGTCGAAACATGGTCCGGCCCGAACGGCGGCTGGCTCGAGGCGCCCCATTACGCCACCGTAGCCCTCGACCACATCGTGGCCATCGGCTACGCGACGAAGAACCTCGGGCTCGGCGACAAGCTGCTCTACCACGAGCGCCTCAAGAAGTCCATCGAGTGGCTCGCCAAGATCGCCACGCCGCCCGACCCGCGCTTCCACGGCCTCCGTCACTCGCCTCCCATCGGCAACACCTGGCTCTACGAGACCACCTGCCTCCCCGGCTACATGGCCAAGGTCTGGCGCGACCGCGACCCTGCCTACGCCAACGCCATGCAATGGATGTGGGAGCAGCAGGGCCGCCCCCTCCACCCCGGCATCGGCGGCGCCTATCCCACCACCGACGGCTTCCGCGAGGCGCTCTTCAGCCCCTTCCCCTCGCTCGGGCCGCCCCAGTGGGGCAGCGAGCAGTTCCCCGGCAGCGGCGCCATCCTTCGCGCCCATTTCCCCGGCGACCGCGAGACCCAGCTCTACCTCATCCAGGGCAAGCTCCACGACCACTACGACGACGACCAGGGCAGCTTCGAGCTCTGGGGCAAAGGCCGCCCGCTCCTGTGCGACTTCGGCTATAACGGCTATGACCCCGCCGAGCACCACAACCGCATGGACATCAATGGCCCCGGCGACATCGTGGCCTTCGCCACCACGCCCGCCGCCGACTTCCTCCACAACCGGCAAGGCGCCTGGGACCGTCGCATCCTGTTCGTCAAGGACCCCGACCCCCTCGGCCCCAACTACGTCCTCATCCGCGACACCGTGGGCAAGGACGCCGCGCGCCCGGGCAACTGGCGCCTGTAGATGAACGCCTCCGAGCCCCCCCAACTCGACCGCCAGGACGACACGACCGTGCGCGCCAGGGGCCGGCACGACGTGGACCTCGACCTCTGGTTCCCCCCGGCCGCGAAAGCCTTGTTGCCGCTGGACAAAGGGTCCCTCAAGACCGACTTCCTCTCCATCAAGACGCACAGCGCCGGCCCCCCCTCGACCGACCAGTATGGCCTGCACCTCGTGCTGGAGCCGGGCGCAAGCCTGCCCTTCATCCTCTACCCGCGCCTGCGCGACGAGAAGCCCCCGGCCCTCTTCGTCCACGGCACGCCCGAGGCCATCGAGCTCGCCAGCCCGGCGGGCACGGACTACCTGTTCCTTTCGCCCGAGTCGCGCGAACTGCGCGTCGCCAACATCCGATTCAAGGGCACCGTCGGTGTCGTGCAGGCGCGCGGGAAGCAAGTCACGCTCACCCTCTGCGCACCGGGGGAATTGAGCTTCGGCCGCCTGGAACTGGCGGGCGAGAGGCCGGTCTCTCGGGCCTTTGCCCGACAGGATTGAAATGGCGTTGAAACCGGGCGGTCAGTCTGCTAGAATGCACGGAGACAGGGTGGAGACTTGACAGATGCGTCTGACCCGATCTTCTTGGGTGTGCATCTTCATCGTCGTCGCATCGCGGCTCGGCCTCGCCGTTCCCATCACCCTGCTCGAGTACACTTTCCCCACGGCGGGCGGCGCGGGGGTCGAAGTCCACTCCTCGCTCAACCCAACCACCGTCGCCGTAGGCCTCAACCCGTCGTTCAACATGGCGATTCGAGACACGGCGGGCACCATCACCCTCGGCACCGAGAACCCCACGCCGAACTACGCCACGCAGCCTGTGCTGCGCGTGGACCCCGATGGCAATTCCAGTAGCCTGGCTCAGGCCATTACGAACAACAAGTACTTCGTCTTCGCGCTGCAGCCCGACCTCAACTACGAGCTGGACCTGCTCCAGCTCGAGTTCCTCACTGCGCGCGGGGGCGCGGGCACGCCGCGCGGTTGGGGGCTGCGGTCGAGCGTTGACGGCTATGCCTCCACCATCGCGGGGGCGGACATCACAACCGTGCGCGCGACATGGTCGAGCGTCACGGTGCCCCTGCCCGCTTCGTACTTCGAGGGCATCACGGGCCCCGTCACGTTTCGCATGTACGTGTACTCGCCCGCGGACGGCTCGACCATCGAGTTCGACAACATCCGCCTCATCGGCGAGGCGACGCTACTGCCCGAGCCCGCCACCATGTCGCTCCTCGCCGTGGGGGCGCTGATCCTCGTTCGTCGCCGCCGCAAGTGACCCTGGCCCGCGCCCGCGTCTCCCCCATTTCCCCCCGTTCCGAGCCCGTGGTATAATGCCGCCGTCGGCGGCCCCAGGACACTCCACGCGGAACAGCCATGAAGAGCCGCTGGGCCATCTTCGCGAGCGCACTGGTCATCGGCCTCTCGGGCGCCATGATGCCCGGGCCGCTGCTCACGGCGAGCATCGGCTACACGATGCAGCGCGGGTTCCTCGCGGGCGGACCGCTGCTGGTCCTCGGCCACGCCATCCTGGAGCTTGCGCTCGTGGTGCTAGTCCTCGCGGGCATCGGGCCGCTGCTGTCGCGGCCAAGGGTGGGCGCCGCCATCGGCCTCGTCGGAGGCGCCGTGCTCATCTGGATGGGCTACGGGATGATTTCCTCAGCCATGGGCGGGATGCGGCTCGCTGCCGAGCCGCGCGCGGGCACACTGATGACCAGTCCCGTGCTCGCGGGAGCGCTCATCTCGCTTGCGAACCCCTACTGGTCGCTGTGGTGGGCGACGATTGGGCTGAAGTACATTGCTCTTTCGCGCGAAAGAGCCAACACCGGTGTCGTCGCATTCTACTGCGGCCATCAACTCTCGGACGTGGCCTGGTACTTCTTCGTCGCAGGCGCCGTGGCCCTGGGCCGCAAGGCCATCCCCGATGTGGTCTATCGCTGGGCCATCGGTGCCTGTGGCATCGTGCTCCTGGCCTTCGCCGCATACTTCATGGTCGGAGCGGTCCGCACCTTCGTTCGCGCGCGTCTCGCCCTCCCGAAGGTTCCAACACCTTCGGGAGGGTAATCCGGCCGCGCCCTGGCCGGGGCGACGTGACGTTACCCTCCCGCAGGTACTGGAACCTGCGGGAGGGAGCGGACTCTCAACTGAAAGGGGAAACCGAATGCGTCTCGTCACATTCCGCAAGGGCAAGGCCAACCATCTCGGTGCGATCGTGGGCGACAGCGTGGCCGACATCGTGGCGGCCAGCCGCGCCAGCGGCGGCCCGGCCCTCCCGGCCGACATGATCGCGCTGCTCGACATGGGCGCCAAGGGCCTGCGCGCCGCCAAGGCCGCGGCCCGCTTCGCCCTCAAGAACCCCAAGCGCGGCCTCCTCGTGCCGCTCGAACTCGTGCGCCTCGAAGCCCCCGTGCCCTGCCCCCGCAAGCTCCTCGCCCTCGCGGGCAACTACTCCTCGCACCTCAAGGAGGAGGGCAAGAACGCCCGCGCCAAGCGCGAGCAGACGCCCCGCGTGTTCATGAAGCCCCCCTCCACCACCGTCAACCGTCCCGGCGGACCCATCCCCATCACCCGCTATTCTCACTTCGTGGACTGGGAGGTGGAGCTGGGCATCGTTATCGGCCGCAAGGCGAGGGACGTGTCGGCTAAGGATGCTTCCCGCCACATCGCAGGCTACACCATCGTTAACGACATCTCGGAGCGCGAGTTCTGCGTCCAGAAGCGCACGAAGACCGAGGACTTCGACAAGTTCTTCGACTGGCTGAACGGCAAGTGGCCCGACGGCTTCGCCCCGATGGGGCCGTGCATCACCACGCCCGACGAGATCGGCGACCCGATGAACCTGGCCATCCGCCTGAGCGTGAACGGCACCGTGATGCAGGACGCGAACACGAGCGGGATGATCTACAACTGTGCGGAAATCGTGTCCTTCATCTCGCGCTGGGTCACGCTGGAGCCGGGCGACATCATCGCCACGGGCACCCCCGCCGGCATCGGCAAGGTGCGCGGCATCCGCCTGAGGCCAGGCGACCTGGTGCGGTGCGAGATTGAGAAGATCGGTGTGCTGGAGAACAGGGTCGTGAAGAGCTGATGCGTGATGCGTGAGAAGAGAGACTGCCGACTCGCTTTCCCGGGGCTCGCATTACACAAGCTCGCCGTCGCGCAGGACGAGTCGGCCGCTCAGAAGCACGTGGTGGACCCCTTCGGCGAGGAGGAGCGGCTGGTCGTAGGTGGCGCGGTCGCGGATGGCCGTGGGGTCGAAAACCACGAGGTCCGCCGCCATGCCCTCGGCGATGACGCCCCGGCCATCCAGGCCATAGCGGCGGGCGGGAACCGACGTGATGCGGCGAATGGCCTCCTCGAGCGGCAAGAGACCAAGGTCCCTCACGTAGTGGCCAAGGTAGCGGGCGAAGCAGCCCGAGGCCCTCGGGTGGCGTGCGCCGCCCATCGGGATGCTGTCGCTGCCCACAAGGCACAGCGGGTGACGCAGCACCTCGCGTAGATCGCTCTCCTCGATCGGCCAGCCTACGACGCCCACGCGCAGCCGCTCCTCAACCAGAAGGTCCACGCAGGCGTCGAAGACGTCCTTGCCCACGGCCTCGGCGAAGGCGGGCAGGCGCAGGCCCTCGAAGCGCCGGTTCGCCTCGCTCCACACGCTGGCGATGTGGACCTCAGACCAGTCGGCCGCGGGCGCAGCATCCCGCAGGCGACGCCGCTCGGCGGGCTCGCCCAACAGAGACAACGCCGCCTCGATGCCCCCCGCATACACCTCGGGCGCGAGGAACAGCGCCGACATGAGCGTGTAACCTTTGAGGTAGGTGTACATGTCGAAGGCGACGTCCACCCCCCTCGCCCGCCAGGACTCGATGTGGGTGAGCACATCGCCCGCGCGGTTGCGGAACCTGCCCTGCGGCCTCAGGTGGGAGATCTGGACGGGCAGGCCGGCGCGGCGGCCGATCTCGCACGCCTCATCTATCGCATCAAGGAACTGGTCAGTGTAGTTGCGCAGGTGCGTCACATAGACGCCCCCGCGCGCGGCCACGACCTCGGCCACCGCGACGAGTTCCTCGATGTCGGCCTCGGAGCCGGGGAAGTAGGTGAGCCCGGTCGAGAGCCCCCGGGCGCCTTGCTCCATTCCCTCGGCGGCGAGGGCCTTCATCCGGTCGAGCTGCCGCGACGAGAGCGGGCCGCGGCGCATCCCCGCCACCTCCGCGCGCAGCAGCCCGTGCGGCAGGATGGCAACAACATGGGCCGCGCTGCCCCGGAGGAGCGCAAGGTAATCCGCCACGGTGCGGAACGGCGGCAACGCAGGATCGCCCGTGATGCCGGCCAGGTAGTCGCGAAACAGGGCCTGGGTCCCGGGCGATGCGGGCGCGAAGCCCAGGCCGCACTGGCCAACATGGTAGGTGGTGATCCCTTGCCGCAGGCCGTCGAGATGGGCCGGCTCGGCAACAAGCGACAGGTCGAAGTGGGTGTGAATGTCATGGAAGCCCGGAGCCACGGCCAGGCCCGTAGCCTCCAGCACCTCGCCGTCGGCGCCCTGGCCGCAGCCGCCGACAGCGGCGATGCGGCCGCCCTCCACGAGCACATCGGCCCGCCTTGCCGGCGCGCCCGTGCCGTCAATCACCGTGCCGCCTCGCACAAGAATGCGGCCCAATTTGCCCATCACCTGCCTTTCCTCTACAATCTCCGTCGTGGGTCGTCAGTATAGCACGGACGCTCTCCGGCTACCAGTCTCCTGAGGACGTTGCGATGGGTTCTGTGGCGATTGCGGAACTGGATACCCCCGCGTTGGTGATCGATCTGGACGCGCTGGAGCGCAACCTGCGGCGGATGGCCGCGTTCTTCGCGCCGCTGCCGTGCAAGCTGCGGCCCCACGCGAAGACCCACAAGTGCACCGAGATCGCGCGCCGCCAGGTGGCGCTGGGGGCCATCGGCATCACGTGCGCCAAGCTGGGCGAGGCCGAGGCGATGGCCGCGGGCGGCATCGAGGACATCCTCATCGCCAATCAGGTGGTCGGCGAGCGCAAGCTCCAGCGCCTCGCAGCACTGGCCCGTCGCGCCCTGGTGACCGTGGCCGTGGACAATCTGGTCAACGCCGGCGCGATTGCCGAAGCCGCGCGCCGCGCCGGGGCCACGGTGGGGGCGCTCATCGAGGTGGACACGGGAATGGGGCGCTGCGGCATGCCCGCCGACCGAGCGACCATCGTGCGCGCCGCGCAGGAGGTCGCGCGCATGCCGGGGCTCCGCTTCCGCGGCCTGATGGGCTACGAGGGCCACGCCGTGCTGCTGGAGGACGCCACCGAGCGAAAGGCCCGGGCCGAAGCGGCCGCACGCACCCTGGTGGCCTGTGTCGAGGCGGTGCGGAAGGCGGGGATCGCGGTGGAGATCGTCTCGGCCGGCGGCACAGGCACCTACGACCTCACCTCGCAGGTCGAAGGCATCACCGAAATCCAGGCCGGCTCGTACGTGTTCATGGACGCCCGCTACGCGCGTGTGAAGCCCGAGTTCGAGAACGCCCTCTTCCTCGCCGCCACCGTGGTGAGCCGGCCCACGCCCGACCGCGTGGTGCTCGACGCTGGGATGAAATCCGTCACCCACGAATTCGGCCTGCCCGCCGTGGCCGAGCCGCCGGGCCTGAGGCTGGCCAGCCTGTCGGAGGAGCACGCCACCTGCACGGCCGAGGGGCTGTGCGACCTGGCGCCCGGCGACCAGGTGTGGCTCCTACCCACGCACTGCTGCACCACCGTGAACCTTCACGACCGCTACTGGTGCGTGCGCGACGGCCGGGTGGCGGCCTCCTGGCCCATCGAAGCCCGCGGCAAGTTCGCCTGACCCCCGTTGACTCCCCTCCCCTGCGTGCGTAGAATCTGCCCTGCGCACTGACAGAGAGCGAAGAAGCCCACATGACCGTGACCACCATCGTCGGCGCCAGGCCGCAGTTCGTCAAGGCTGCCCCCGTCTCGCGCGCGCTCGCCGCACGCGGCGTGGCCGAAACGCTGGTCCACACCGGCCAACACTACGATCCGCAGCTCTCCGACGTCTTCTTCGCCGAGCTGCGCCTGCCAAAGCCCCACCACCACCTGGGCATCGGCTCCGGCACCCACGCGGCGCAAACGGGGCGCATGCTCGCCGCCATCGAGGCCGTGCTCGTGGCGGAACGGCCCGACTGGGCGCTCGTCTACGGCGACACCAACTCGACCCTGGCCGGCGCCCTCGCTGCCGCCAAGCTAGGGATTCGAGTCGCCCACGTGGAGGCGGGACTGCGCAGCTTCAACCGCACCATGCCCGAGGAGATCAACCGCGTGGTCGCCGACCACCTGGCCGACCTCCTCCTCTGCCCCACCCAGGCCGCCGTGAGAAATCTGGCCGCCGAGGGCATCCAGCGCGGCGTCCACCTCGTGGGCGATGTGATGTACGATTCCCTGCTCCATAACCTCCGCCTCGCCGACCAGGCGCCCAGCCCTCTCGAGGCCATCGGCATCGCCCCGCGCGCCTACTACCTCGCCACCGTGCACCGCGCCGCCAACACCGACGACCCCGCCCGCCTCGCCCGCCTGCTCGGCCTGCTCGCGGGCCTCGATGCGCCCGTGCTCCTGCCGCTCCATCCCCGAACAGCAGGAGCCCTCGCCGCCGCGGGCATGGAGGCCCGACACGGAGTCCTCCGCCCCATCGAGCCCGCCTCGTACCTTCAGATGCTCCGCCTCGAGCGGCACGCCAGGGCCATCCTCACCGACTCGGGCGGCGTGCAGAAGGAGGCCTACCTCCTCGCCGTGCCCTGCATCACCCTCCGCGCCGAGACCGAGTGGGTGGAGACTGTGGAAGCAGGCTGGAACGCGCTGGTGGACGCGGATGCGGCGCGCTTCGCCGAGGCGATGGAGGCCGTGGCCCGATGGGACGGGCAGCGCGCGCCTTTCGGCGCGGGCAGCGGACGCCCCGACCTCTACGGCGATGGCCACGCCGCCGAGGCCATCGCGGAAATCCTCACCCGAGTCCAGGAGGAGTAGCCTCTCTTGCGGACGCATGTGGCGACAAGCGCCGCGCTTGTCGAGACGCCGAAGGGGACCGCAAGCGGGATGCTTGCGGCCACACAGAGAGATAGGAAGGCTCAGCGACATGGCTGTTGACCCCCGCCAACTGCTGGCACAGGCCCGCCGAGTAGTCGTCAAGATCGGCTCGAACGTCCTCACCTCGAAGACCGGCTCGCTGGACCGCCGCCGCGTGCACCACCTGGCGGACCAGATCTCTGAGCTCTGCGACGCGGGGCGCGAGATCATCGTCGTCAGCTCCGGCGCCATCGCCGCCGGCATGGGCGAGCTGGGCCTGCCCAAGCGCCCGGCCACCCTGCCCGAGCTTCAGGCCGCCGCCGCCGTGGGCCAGAGCCGCCTGATCCGCACCTACAACGAGAGCTTCCGCCGCCACGGCCGCTGCGTGGGCCAGGTGCTGCTGACCCGCGAGGACATGGAACACCGCGCCCGCTTCCTCAACACCCGCAATACCCTCCACGCGCTCGTGGCCATGGGCTGCGTGCCGGTGATCAACGAGAACGACTCGGTGTCGGTGGACGAGATTCGCTACGGCGACAACGACTTCCTGGCGGCGCACCTGGCCGCGCTGATCCTCGCCGACCTGCTGGTGATCCTGAGCACCGTGGACGGCCTGCTGGAGGAGGATGCCGCGGGCCGCCCGCACGTCGTGCCCCTGGTCGAAAGAATCTCGGACGACATCGTGAGGCTCGATACGGGCGAGAAGTCGGCGCGCGGCACGGGAGGCATGGGCAGCAAGCTGCGGGCGGCCGCTATGACGACCCGCGCGGGCGTGCCCGTGGTGATCGCGGGCGGCCGCCGCCGCGGCATCCTGCGCCGCATCGTCGCGGGCGAGAACGTCGGCACCCTCTTCCTGCCCGCGGCGCGCCGCATGGCCAGCCGCAAGCGCTGGATCGCCTTCACCGCCCGGCCCAGCGGCGAATTGGTGGTGGACGCGGGGGCACGGCGCGCGCTGGTCGAGGGCGGCAAGAGCCTGCTGGCCTCGGGGGTGCGGGCGGTCCGCGGCACGTTCGGCAAAGGCGCCGTGGTGGCTCTGGCCGTGGGCCAGGAGCCGCCCTTCGCGCGCGGCCTCACCAACTACTCCTCGGCCGAGCTGGCCCTCATCCAGGGCTACCACACGCGCGACATCCAGGCGCGTCTCGGCTACAAGGACTACGACGAGGTGGTCCACCGCGACAATCTGGTGATTCTCGGGGGCGGAGCCGGCTGAGCCGGCGAAGGAGGCGCCGCGCCTCCCCTCTCTTCGGAGCGAAGCAGGCACTCGGCGCACCGCGGCCCGTCACACGACGCCGCTCGGCATGTAGAGCAGCCGCGAACAGCTCGGGCACTTGACGATCTTGCGGCCCGCGCGCAGCGTGTGCGAGAGCTGGGGCGGGAGCTGCATGAAGCAGCCCTGGCACGAGTTGCCGACAACCGGGGCCAGGGCCGAGGAGCCCTTCTTCTGGGCGATCCGCTCGTACTCGCCGAGCAGGGCGGGCTCTACCCTGGCCACAGCGGCCTGCCGCGCCTCCTGAAGCTCCGCGATCTGCTCGTCGAGCTGGCCCACATCGGCCGACACGCCCTTGGCTTCCTCGGCGTGCTGACGCTCGAGCTGGGCGATGCCGCGCTCGAGCTCTCGCGCGTCGCTCTCGAGTTCCTCCACGTCCGCCATCATCGCCAGCAGGTCGTCCTCGATGCGCGACGCATCCGCCTTCTTCGCGGCGATCTCGTGCTGGAACGCCGTGTACTCTTTGTTGGTGCGCGCGGTGTTGAGCTGCGTGGTGAGCTTCTCGGTCTCCTGTTCGGCGGCGCGGAGGTCCACCTCGCGGGCGTGGATCTGGGTGCGGAGCTGCTTTACGCTCGCGCGCTTCTCCTCCAGGGCCTGCCGTTGCTGGGCGAGGTGGGTCTCGATGTGGCGCAGGGCGACGGGAAGCAGGTCCTTCTGCGCGGTGAGCTTGTCAATCTTGCTGTCGATGCTGTGCAGGCTCAGCAGGGCGTCAATCTCGGGGCTGTTGGGCATGCAGGGTTCCTGTCTACTTCAATATGTCCTCCATGAACCCCTCCAGCTTCCGGCTGCGGATGGGGTGCTGGAGCTTTCGAATGGCTTTGGCCTCGATCTGCCGGACGCGCTCGCGGGTGACGCGGAAGCGCCGGCCGACCTCTTCGAGGGTGTAGGTGTAGCCGTCGCCGATGCCGTAGCGGAGCTTGATGATCTCGCGCTCGCGGTACGTCAGGGTGTCGAGGACCGAGTGAATCTTGTCCTTGAGCATTTCGTGGGTGGCCGCACTCACGGGGTTCTCGGCGTTCTCGTCCTCGATGAAATCGCCGAAGTAGCTGTCCTCGCTCTCGCCGATCGGGCGGTCGAGCGAGATGGGGTGCTTGGAGATCTTGAGCACGCGGCGCGCCTCTTCCATCGAGATGTCGGCCTCGGCCGCGATCTCGTCCACCGTGGGGTCGCGGCCCAGCTCCTGCACCAGGCGCTTGCTGACGTTGCGCAGCTTGCTCATCGTCTCCATCATGTGCACGGGGATGCGGATGGTGCGCGCCTGGTCGGCGATGGAGCGGGTGATGGCCTGGCGGATCCACCAGGTGGCGTAGGTGGAGAACTTGTAGCCGCGGCGGTACTCGTACTTTTCCACGGCCTTCATCAGGCCGGTGTTGCCTTCCTGGATCAGGTCGAGGAACGACAGGCCGCGGTTGCGGTACTTCTTGGCGATGGAGACGACGAGGCGCAGGTTGCCGCCGGAGAGCTTGCGCTTGGCCTGCTCGTAGCCCATGAAGCGCTCGGTGATGGCAGCCACGCGGCGCCGAAGCTGCTCGCGGTCCTCCAGGCACTCCTCCTCGAGCTGCGCGAGGTCCTCCTCGAGGCCCCGGATGCGCGCTCCGTCGCCATCGTTCGCGTTCTGCACCAGCCGGTCGCGCAGCTCGGCGCAGCGGTCCATCCGCTCGCTCAGCTCCTGGAGGTTGCGCATCATCGGCTGGATCTTGTCTATGTTGATGTTGAGTTCTTCGAGCAGCGCCACGGCCTTGCGGCGGCGCGAGCGCAGGCGGGCCAGCGCCTGGGCCCTCTCGCTGGGGCTGCTGCCGGGCCGGTTGATGATGCGGTAGTCGGCCTTGTTGCGCTCGTGGATCTTGCGCAGCGTGGCCAGGTTGAGCGGCAGCAGGCGCATGATCTCGTCGCGGCCCACCTCCACCGCCGTCGAGAGGCGCAGGGTGCGGTCGAACGGCAGCTTGCCGCTCTGCACGTCCTCAAGGATCCGGATGCCGGTGCGCAGTGAGTAGTCGGATTCGAGCACCTTGGTGCGGTAGCGTTTGCGCGTGACCTCGATCTTCTTGGCGAGAGAGATCTCCTCCTCGCGGCTCAGCAGGGGGATTTCGCCCATCTGCGTGAGGTACATGCGCACGGGGTCATCTATGCGGTCCGCGACCTCCTCCTCTTCGACCTCTTCGAGGACGTCCGGCTCCTCCTCCTTCGCGGCGCCCGGCTCCTCGGATTCGTCGAGGATATCAATCCCCATCTCGTCGAGGGTCATGAGGATCTTGTCAATCTTGTCGGGCGACACGGCGTCCTCGGGGAGCAGGTCGTTGAGCTCCTCGTAGGTGACGAAGCCCTTTTCCTTGCCCCTCTCGACGAGGAGTTTCAGGCTTTCATCGAGCGTGGTCGGCATGGCGCCATGCACTCCTGTGGCCGGCGATTACGGGACGGGCGCGCCGCTGGGGCGGCCCGCTCGACGCCGGTGAAGTTGCTGTATCGCGGCCAGGGCGCTCGGGTCGGCGCCCCGGGCCTGTTCCTTCAGTCGCTCGTACTCGGCCCGCTGCTGCCGCGCCTCGAGCCGGTCGAGGCAGTCCTGCACCGATTTCTCGGCCTTCCCCCCACCCCCCTCAAAGTCCAGCGTGGCGATGATGGCGCTCAGTTCCCGGTCCTGGAGCGTGGAGCTGAGCATCGCCGGGTCCACTTCGCCCTCCTGATCGTAGAGGAGCACGCACTGCTCGAAGATGCGGCGGAGGCGGCTGTCGCCGAAGCTCTCCGGGCCCACGCGCGCCAGCACGCAGGGGATCAGTTCGTTGGCGGCGAGCACGTGGCGGAGGATCCAGAGCTCCGCCCAGTCGAACTCCTGGGTACGGACTGGTTCCTGCTTCTGGGCGCTTCGCCGCTGCGCCCTGTGCAGCGCGGCGAGGCGCCGGCGCACGGCCTCGCGGTCCACCCGCGCGCGGGTGGCGATCGTCTCGGTGAGCAGGTCCGCCTTGGCCACGTTGGTGACTTGCGCCACGACGCGCAGCACCTCGTCCACCGCGCGGGCTCGCCCGTCGGTCGTGCCCATGTCGTGGTGTGCGCAGGCCAGGTCCACCTTGACCTCGAAGAGGTCCCTGGCGGCGTCGAGACGCGCGACGAAGGCCTCCGCCCCCTCCGCCACGAGGAAGTCGCAGGGGTCCATCCCCGCCGTGAGCGCGGGCACGCGCACGCTCAGGTCGGCGTCCGCGAAGACCTCGAGGCTGCGGTCCACGGCGGCCTCGCCGGCCGCATCGGCGTCGAAGAGCAGGATCACGGTGTCGGCGTACCGGCGGAGCAGCGTGATGTGCTCGCGCGTGAGGGCGGTGCCGAGCGTGGCGACGGCCCACGCGATGCCCTTCTGGTGGCACATCAGCGTGTCGGTGTAGCCTTCGGTGACGAGGATGCGGCGGCCCTTGATGGCCGCGTCGCGCGCCTTGTCGAGGCCGTAGAGGCAGCGGCTCTTGCTGAACAGCGGGGTTTCGGGCGAGTTGATGTACTTCACCTCGCTGTCGGCCAGGGTGCGCGCGCCGAAGGCGATGACGCGGCCCTGCACATCGCAGATCGGGAACATCACCCGGTTGCGGAAGCGGTCGTAATGGCCCTTGCCGCCCTCGCGCGCGATGGCCAGGCCGGAGGCCACGAGCTCCTGGTCGGTGTAGCCGGCGGCGCGGGCGGCGCGGCCCAGGGCGTCCCAGGAATCCGGGGCGTAGCCGATGCGCCAGGCCTCGAGTGTCTCCGGCTCGAAGCCGCGCTGGCTCATGTAGCGGCGGGCGCCTTCGGCCTCGGGCGCCTGGGCGAACTGGCGGGCGTAGAAGCGCGCGGCCCAGGTGTGCAGATCGTAGAGACGCGACTTGACGTCCTGGCTGACCCCGCTGCCTTCGCCGCGGCGGCCGAAGGTCTCGGGGATGGCAACGCCCACGGCCGCGGCCACGATCCGCACGGCCTCGGGGAAGTCCACCCGCTCGTGCTCGGCCACGAAGCTGAACACGTCGCCGGCCTTGCCACACCCGAAGCACTTGAACATCTGGCGCTCGGGATTGACGATGAACGACGGCGTCTTCTCTGTGTGGAAGGGACACAGAGCCTTGAAGGTGCGCCCCGCCTTCTTCACCGTGACGTAGCGCGACACAATGTCCACGATGTCAGCGGACCGCTTGACCGCCGCAAGGATGTCGTCGGAGATTCGCCCAGGCAATCTGGTTTCGCCCCTAGCCTGCTCGCAGGCGCGCCCGCGGGCAGCCATGCCGCCGGCTCGCTCGCCCCAGTCGAGTTTCCTGAATGCCCGGCGGTGAACGCTAACCCTGTAAGTTTACCACTATAATAGCGGGGAGTCAAACGTGCCGCACAACTCTGCCCAACTGCCCGTCACTCACGGGCGCCGGCACCAGCGAGGCCGCCAGACGCAAGTCATTCAATGCGAATGACTTACAAGATGCGGCCGACCTCCAAGGAGTCTCACGACCTAGCAGTCAGCGCACGGGGAGAATCGCGCGGTACAGGTGTCCGCGCCGGGCGATGAGCACGCGCACCTGACCGCCGCCGTCCTGCTCGAGCGCGACGGCGACTTGATCGAGGGTCTGCACGGCCACATCGCCCACGCGCAGGAGGACGTCGCCCCGCATGAGGCCGGCCTTGTCGCCCGGCCCGCCCGGCTCCAGCGCGGTGACGATCAGCCCCGCGGGCTCTCGGAAGCCGAACGACCGTGCGAGTTCGGCGGTCATCGGTTGAAGCGACAGGCCGAGCCGGGTGCGCGCCACCTCGGCCCCCGAGGGTTTCGGCGCGGCGGCCACGGTGACGCGAATGACCTGGTCCTTGCTGCCGCGTAAGACCCGCAGCGCCACGGTGTCGCCCACGTTCTTGTCCAGCATCTTCTTGAAGAACTGAAGCATGTCCGCCACAGGCACGGAGTCGACTGCGGTGATCAGGTCGCCCTCTGCCAGGCCGGCCCTGGCGGCGGGGCTGTCGGGGTCCACGCCCACGACGAGCACGCCGCTGTGCGCGGCCGCTTTGTGGCGCGCCATGTCCTCGGGGGTGAGGTCGCGGCCCCGCACGCCGATGTAGGTTTTCTTGATGAGGCGGTAGTTGAATAGGCCCTTGAGCACCTCGCGCACGCGGTCCACGGGGATGGCGAAGCCGATGCCCTGGGCGTCGGCCCGGATGGCCACGTTGATGCCGATCAGCTCGCCCTCGATGTTCACCAGGGCGCCGCCGCTGTTGCCGGGGTTGATGGCCGCGTCGGTCTGCACCAGGCCGGCGTAGGCCTCGCGGCCCTCGAGGGTCACGGAGCGGTTCTTCGCGCTCACGACGCCCACCGTGACGGTGCTCTCGAGGCCGAAGGGGTTGCCGAGGGCGATCACGGTTTCGCCAATCATCAGGTCGTCGGAGCGGCCGAGGCGCAGCGCCGGCAGCGGCTTCTTGGCATTGAGCTCGATGAGGGCCAGGTCGCTCTCGGGGTCGCCCGAGAGCAGCTTGCCCTCGTACTTGCTGCCGTCGGCGAGCGTAACGTCAATCCGCGACGCCTTCCGCACCACGTGCTCGTTGGTGACCACGTGCCCCTCGGGGTCAATGATCACCCCCGAGCCCAGGCTGTGGGTGCGAAACTGCTGCGGGCGGGCAAACCGCTCGAAGTACTCGCTGAAGAACTGGTCGAAGAAGGGGTCGCGGAACTGGTAGAAGGGGTCGCCCTGCCGGACGACGATCTGCTCGGTGCTGATGTTGACGACGGACGGCCCGGCCTTCTCGACGGCTATCACGACGGGGGTGCGACGCGTGGCCTCATGCGCAGGGGCGAGCGCTCCCCCGAAGGCCCCGTCGGCCGTTGCCACGCACAAGGCGAAGAGCGGCCTGACGAGGCGATGCGCGGCACAGACTCGGGAACGGCAACGATGGTGGCTCACATCTGGTCGCCGATCACTGGGTCTTCGGGGCCTCTTCCTTGGCCTTGGGCGCTTCCTCCGCCTTGGCCTTCGGCTCCTCTTTCGTCGGGGCCTCGGCCTTTGGCTCTTCCTTCTTCGGGGTCTCAGCCTTTGGCTCTTCCTTCGTTGGGGCCTCGGCCTTCGGCTCGGGCTTCTTCTCGAGGTCGGCGAGCGACTTGGCGATGTCCTCGACCTTGCCCTTGGGCATCAGGAGGACCTGCTTGGCGTCGCCCTTGACGGCAGCGGAGCCGGGATCGTCCTTCTCGTCCGCAAGCGGCTTGCCGATCTTGAGGACCACGTCGGCCTTGTCCTTGACCTTCACGGTGACGACAACCTCGGGCGGCTCCAGTCCGTGCTCGGCCAGGCTCTTGCCCTCGTAGTCAATGCAGCGGCGGCCCTTGAGGTCGTGCAGGGCGTCGAGCACCTTCTTCACGGCGTCCTGATCGGCCTCGGCCTTCTTGGGTTTGGTGATGGCCCAGGTGTCTTTCTCCTTCTCGAGGACAATCTCGGGCTTGCCGCGATGGGCGATGGTGAGCGACGTGGCGTCGGCCTCGGCGAAATCGGCAAGGGCGGTGGAGATGACCTCGGTGCGCAGGCTCTCGGCATCCCACGACTTGAGGGAGAAGACCAGTGTCCCGCCCTGCTCCATGCCGTACGTCGTTCCGTCCATCTTGCGGCTGACCAGGAGCGTCTTCGTGAAGGTCCTCTTTTCCTTGGCCTCCTTCTTTTCGTCCTTCTTGGCGTCCGCCTTGGCGTCGGGCGCCTTCTCGTCGGCCTTCGCTTCTTCCTCGACGGTGGCGGTGAGGCGGAGCGAGGGGGCGTCGAGGCCGTAGCGCTTGAGGTCCTCCGGCTTCGGGGTCTCGACGACGTACTCGTCGGCGCTCAGGTCGTTCATCGCGCCGAGGATGTTGTTGACGCTGTTCGCGTCGGCGTCGAGGGCCACGGGGCTGGTGAGTTTCCAAGCGCCGTCCTTCTTCTCGCAGGCCAGCTTGAGGGTGTCGCGCTCGATGGCGAGGCGGATGACGGCGTCGGACTTGAAGTCGAAGACCCTGCGGTCGAGGACGGCCAGGTAGCCCTTGTCGAGCGCCTTGCCCAGGGCAGCGAGGGCCTCGACGCTGTCCTTCTCGTCGTACGCGGCGCCGTCGGGGGCCTTGCCGCCGACCACGTAGAGCAGCCCCGCCTGCCCATCGCGTTGGACGTAGCGTCCTTCCTCGAACTCCTTCTCCTTGGGCTTGTCCTTGGCCTCGTTCTTCGCGTCGTCCTTGCCCTTCTCCTTGGAGGCCTCCGTATCCTTCGCGGGCTCAGCAGCCTTCTCCTTCTTCACGACGGCGCTGAAGGTGAGCTTGACCGGCGGCTGCGGCTTGACGCCGGGGGCGCCCATCGGCTCGCGGGCCAGGGTGACGACAGCCTCGGGCTGCTTGAGGTGCTCGAAGGCGGGGTCCTTCGGGTCGTCAATCCAGCGGGCGACCCGCAGGCGGCCCAGATGCCTGAGGACATCATTCGTGCCGCTCTGGTCCGCCTTCGCCTCCCGGGGCTTCGTGAGCTTCCAGTCCTTGTCTTTTCCCTCGCGGGTCACGGCCCAGGCCGTTCCGCCGCGCGCGATCTCGATGCCGCTCACCTCGGCGTCCTCGAAGCTCGCCACCTTGCGGTCACGAAGATCCTCGAGTTTCGGGGCCACCTCCGTGGCGAAATCCTTCTTGATCGTGAAGATGGTGGGCTCTTCGGCGCGCTTGGCGTAGAGCTGGTCCTTGAGTTTGTCGTCGCCCTCGGGGGCCTTGCCGACGAGGAGTTTCATCGTCGAGCCGTCCTCGGCCTTGACCTCGCAGGTGAGCTGGGGCTTGTCGAGGCCGTAGTCGGCGAGTTTCGAGGGGTCTTCGGAGATGAACTTCTCGACCTCGAGGTTGCGCGCCTTGGAGAGGAGGCTGGAGACCTTCGAGGCATCGGCGAGGTCGGCCACGGGGGCCTTCAGGCTCCAGGTCTTGCCGTCCTTCTGGAGCTCGAGGGTGCGCTCGGCGCTCACGACGCGCACGGAGCTGGCCTTCTCAGGGTCGCGTTCGCGCTCGAAGACCTTCTTGTCGCGGAAGCCGTTCGGCTCTTTGTCGAGCTTCTCGATGAGGTCGTTGGCGACGACGAGCAGTCGCGGCTCGCCCTTGAGGCGGATGTAGGCCCGCTTTTCGTAGGATTTCTGGCCCTTGACTTCGGCGCCGACGGCGAACTCGTGCGCCTTGTCGCCGAGCCAGAAGGTGGCGGTGATGCGCGGCTCTTTGAGGCCGAACTTGGCCATCTCGTCGGGCGTGTCGGCGGCCGGCTGCACGAAGCTCTCGGCGGTGAGGTTCTTGAGGCCGTCGAGGATCGAGAGGACGGCGGAGCGGTCGGCGCGGGCGTCGTGAGGCTTGCGGAGCCGCCAGTTCTGTGCATCGGCCTTCTCGATGACGACGGTGTCCTTGCCGCGCGTGATCTCGAGCTTGGTCGCAAGGTCGCGCAGGGTGCGGTTCTTGTCGTCCTTCACGGGGAAGACGAGGCCGCGTTCCTTGAGGGCCTCGTCGGTGGTCGGGGCCGCCGACTCGACGAAGATCACGTAGGCGGCGAGAGCGAGGACGGCGACGCAGCCGCCCCCGAGGAGCAGGAGCATCTTCTTGAGGCCCATGGGCGATTTTCCTCCGAAGCGCTAGCGGCGACGAATCCACCAGACGACGAGGCCGATGACCAGAATGTGGAACGGCGGGGCGAAGACCGTCGCCCACCAGGCGAAGTTCTTCTCGTCGCTGGGCATGTCGAGAATGTCTTGCTGCTGGAGCGGCTTGGGCGGGATGCCGATCTTGTACTCCTTGCCGGCCGCCCAGGCCACGGCGTTGCGGAAGAGCGTGGCGTTGCCGGTGGAGCCGCGCGTGACGTACATGTTCGTGATGAAGTCCGAATCGCCGAACACCACCAGCTTGCCTTGGGGCGGCGGGCCCATGGGCTGCCGCATGGGCGGCGGCTCCTGGCCCTTGGTCTGGCCGCGGGCGATCGCCAGTGTGAACGGCCCCGGCTTGTCCTGGTCCTGGTTGATGCGCAGACGCGCCAGGTTGGCGGGGTCGAGGTCCGCCTTCGCATAGGCTCGCGGCGAAGTTTTCACCAGCTCAGCCGTGAAGGGGTCGCCTTGCGGAGGCCCGCCGTACGGGCTCGGCCGCGGCGGCGCGGTGGAGACCAGCGGGCAGGCGAGGTAGAAGGTGGTGCGGAGGGTCTTCAGGTCGCGCACGATCGGGTGGGGAGGGCCGCCGCCCATCATCATCGCCTGCCCCCCGCCGTACTCCGTGGCGTCTATGCTCACCGTGGGCCCCGTGCTCACGATCCCAGGCAGGATCTCCTGCCGGCCAATGTCCACGATGGCGTCCATCGTCCGCGCCTCGATCGCGTTCTCGCGCAGGAACACCTCGAGGCCGCTGGGCGCCGTGTCGCCCACGGCGGGGTCGAGCATCACGATCAGGCCGGCCCCCTCCTTGCCCGTGAGGTACTTGCGCACCGCCTCCACCTCTTCGGGCCGGATGGGCGTCTTCGGCCCCGCGATCACCAGCACGTCGCAGTCGTCGGGGATTTCCGGCAGCTCGCAGGTCTTCACCTCGCAGTTGTCGCCGCGCACGCGCTCGACGATGGTGGAGGCGCCGTCGCGCTCGTAGTCGTCTATGCCGCGCTCGCCGTGGCCGATGACGAAGTAGACCTTGGTGGTCTTCTGCTCGAGGAGCGCCTGGAGAGCGCCGGTGAAGGCCTCCTCGCCCTTGAACTGCGGCGGCTCGCCGAACATGGACTGGGTGAGCATTTCGCTGAGTTCGACGACCTTGGTCTTGCCTTCGTAGGCGAAGACCACGGTGTCGGCGAGGAGCTCGGTCTTCAGCTCGGCCCCCATCTTCGCCGCCGCCTCGGGGTCGGCGTAGATGTTCAGGGGAATGTACTCCACGTGGCGCGACTGGCTGGCGTACTCCTCGAGCAGCTCGCCGACGCGGCCGCGGACGAAGTTCTTGAACTCTTCCGGCCCCTGGGGATTGGGGTGGCGGACCATGGTCGCAATGATCCGCAGCGGCTTCTCCACGCTCTTGAGGATCTTCACCGTCTGGTCGTTCAGGCTGTAGAAGCCGGTGCGCGTGAGGTCCACGCGGCGGTAGCGCCGCACGTTGATGTAGCTCACGAGCCCCAGGGCCAGCACGCCCAGCACGCCGGCGCCGAGGACGATCATCGTGAGCGGAAACGACGGCCCGGTGCATACGCGGATGATCGTGCGATGCTCGGCCGCCAGGGCCAGTTCCAGGAGCAGCAGCCCCACCACCAGCCCGGCCACGGGAACGGCCGACGTGCCGGTCCAGTAGAAGGCCAGGCAGTTGCCCAGCACCACGATGCCGACGACGAGCGCCACGCCGCCGCCGACCTCGAGCCAGGCCCTGTGAGGCGACTTCTCCAGGCCGCGGTAGAACGCGGCGTTGAGCCAGGCGCCTGCCTCCACCAGCGCCACCCCCACCACCAGGCTCAGGAACGCCAGCAGCGCCGGCGCCTTGCCGGCCAGGGGCTCCTTCGCCTGGGTGGCGAAGACGCCGAATCCGATGCCCGTCACCAGCAGGCCCGCCAGCGTGATCAGCAGGCCCCCTGCCTTTGGCTTGTCGCTCGTCACAGCTCGCTCCTCGGTCACGGCGCTCACCTCCACCTGCGGACGGTGACGATGACCGTCGTCAGGAAAACGCAGAACAGGCTGTTGGTCACGAAGTACAGCACGTCGCGCGTGTCCACAATCCCCTTCGTGAAGGCCCCGAAGAAATGCTGCGAGAAGGAGATGTAGCGAAGCGCCTTGGAGAGCGGGTCCACCGCATCGGGCCGGATGATGTAGCCCAGAATGTAGAGGAGCAGCAGGAGCACGATGGAGATCACGGCGGCCGCAATCTGCGCGCGCACGCAGGCCGAGGCCACCAGGCCCACCGCCAGGTAGAAGGCCCCCAGCAGGAACAGCCCGAGATACCCCGTCAGGATCGGCCCGGCGTCGGGCTTGCCGAAGGCGAACAGGATCGCCGCGTAGAGCAGCGTGGGCAAGATGAGCACGAGAAGGAAGAGCAGCGAGGCCAGGTACTTCGACAACACCACCTCGAGGGTCGTCACGGGGGCCGTCATCAGCGTCTCGATCGTGCCCGTGTCGAACTCGTCGGCGAACAGGCGCATCGTGAGCAGCGGCAGGATGAAGATCGAGATGAAGCCCATGAAGCCCAGGATCTGGCTCATGTCGGCCCGCCGCGAGAAGCTCAGGAACTCGAAGAACAGGTAGCCGATCAGCACGAGGAACACGGTGAGTATGATATAGGCGATCGGCGACAGGAAGTAGGCGATCAGCTCGCGCTTGGTCAGGGTGGCGACGTTTCTCATGCCCGCACCTCCTCGGCCTTCCGCTCATGCCCCACCACGTCGGCCGTCTTCGTGAGCTGCACGAACACGTCCTCCAGCGTGCCGCCGAGCCGGCCCTTGAGGTTCGCCGTCGTGTCCTCGGCCACGATGCGCCCGCCGCTGATGATGATCACGCGGGGGCAGATCATCTCGACCTCCGAGAGGATGTGGGTGGAGAGCAGCACGGTGCGCCGCTGGCCCAGGTCGCGGATCATCTCGCGCACCAGCCGCACCTGGTTGGGGTCGAGGCCCACCGTGGGCTCGTCGAGGATCAGGATCGGCGGGTCGTTCACCAGCGCGTCGGCCAGGCCCACCCGCTGGCGATAGCCCTTCGAGAGCTGGCCGATCACGCGGCCCGCCACCTCGGCGATGCCGCAGCGGTCCAGCACCTCGCCGATCCGCCGCTTGCGCTCGCAGGCCGCCACCCCCTTGAGCCGCGCCCGGTGGAACAGGTACTCGCTCACCCGCATCTCGCGGTACAGCGGCACGTTTTCGGGCAGATAGCCTACCCCCTCGCGCACCTGCATGGACTCCCAGAAGGGGTCGAACCCGGCGACCCGCACCTGGCCCGAGGTGGCCGGGGTGAACGACGTGAGGATGCGCATGACGGTGGACTTCCCGGCGCCGTTCGGCCCGAGGAAGCCCACCACCTCGCCCTCCTCCACACGGAACGACACGTCGTCCACCGCGACGATCTTGCCGTAGCGCTTGGTGAGATGTTCGACTTCGATCAACCCGCACCTCCTGCCTTGCGGTTACAGCCGCCGGGCCTCGAAGGCCTCGACGACGGCCGGCAACATGAAGTACACGAGCAGGAAGAGAAACAACACGGCCGAAGCGCCCAGGGAGATGGCCAGCGGCAGCGTCGCCGTGGCCACCTGCCACTTCGTGAGGTTGAACACCAGCGCCACGACGAGCAGCGCCAGCACGAGCCCGCTGGCGATCAGGCTGCCGGGCCGCGCCCACGTGCGCAGCTCGGCCACCGCCGAGCCCAACGTCCGCACGAGCAGCGACAGGAAGATGCCCAGCACGAACAGCGCCGCCAGGCCCGGCCGCGGCACCTGCGGCAGCACGATCGTGGTCACGGTGAGCGCGATGCAGGCCGCCGTCGCCAGCGAGCCCAGGATGCGGCCCAGGTTCCCCAGGAGCTTGAGGCCCACAGGCACCTCGGGCGCGACCACCCAGTCCTTGAGCCTCAGGAAGTCGCGGAACAGCCCCCAGCCCAGGAGCGACACGAGCAGGAAGAGCAGCCCGTAGAGGAGCATGGCTCCTCCCTGATCGCCCGCCCGAATTCCCAGGACCACGAGCGCGCCACAAGCGAGAACGCCCAGGGCGCTGAGCCCGTAGCCCACTGTGCCCACGACCCTCGCGGCGAACGGCGCCGCGGCCGCTTCCGCAGGCTTGCTTGCTTTCGCCATCCTCAGGGCTCCTCTCTAGAAGCCGCCCATGCCGGGCATTCCGCCGCCCATGCCGCCCATCCCACCGCCCATGCCGCCGCCCGGAGGGCCGGCCGGCGCGGGCTTCTTCTCGGGGACCTCGGCGATCAGGGCGTCGGTCGTCAGCAGCAGGCCGGCCACGCTGGCCGCGTTCTGGAGCGCGGTGCGCACGACCTTCGTCGGGTCAATGATGCCGGCCTCCACCAGATCGCCGTAGCGATCGGCCAGGGCGTCGTACCCGTAGGTGTCGCTGTTCTCCTGGAGGATTCGGTGGACCACCACGTTGCCGCTTTCGCCCGCATTCTCGGCAATCTGCACCACGGGCGCGCGGAGCGCGCGGCGCACGATCTCGACGCCCACCTTCTCGTCGTCCTTGGCCTTCACCTTGTCGAGGCAGCGGGCGGCCCGCAGCAGCGCGACGCCGCCGCCGGGCAGGATGCCTTCCTCGACAGCCGCGCGGGTGGCGTGGAGCGCGTCCTCGATGCGCGCCTTCTTCTCCTTCATCTCGACCTCGGTGGCCGCGCCCACCCGCACCTCGGCCACGCCGCCGGCCAGCTTGGCCATCCGCTCCTCGAGCTTCTCGCGGTCGTAGTCGGAGGTCGTCGTCTCGATCTCGTGGCGAATCTGCGCGATGCGGCCCTTGATCGCCTCGGGCGTGCCGCCGCCCTGGATGATCGTGGTGTTCTCCTTCTCCACGACCACCTTCTTGGCCGTGCCCAGGTCGCGGAGGTCCACGCTCTGGAGCTTGACGCCGAGGTCATTGAAGAGAGCCTTGCCGCCGACGAGGAGCGCGATGTCCTCCAGCATCGCCTTCCGGCGGTCGCCGAAGCCCGGGGCTTTGATGGCGCACACCCTCAGGATGCCGCGCAGCTTGTTGACCACCAGGGTGGCCAGCGCATCGCCGTCCACGTCCTCCGCGATGATGACGAGCGGCCGGCCGCTCTTGGCCACCTTCTCGAGCACCGGCACCAGGTCGCGCACCGCCGAGATCTTCTCCTCGTGGATGAGGATGTAAGGGTCCTCGAGCTCGCAGGTCATCGCGTCCGGGTCGGTGACGAAATGGGCGGAGATGTATCCGCGGTCGAACTGCATGCCTTCGACCCATTCCACGGCGGTCTCCATCGCCTTGCCTTCCTCGATGGTGATCACGCCGTCCTTGCCCACGCGCTCCATCGCCTGGGCCAGCATGTCGCCGATGGCCGGGTCGTTGTTGGCGGCCACGGCGGCCACCTGGGCGATCTCCTTGCGCCCCTTGACCTTCTGGCTCATGCGGCGGAGTTCCTCGACCACGGCCTCCACGCCCTTCTCGATGCCGCGTTTGATGGCCATGGCGTTCGTGCCGGCGGCCACGTTCCGCAGGCCCTCCTCGAAGATCGCTTCGGCCAGCACGGTCGCCGTGGTGGTGCCGTCGCCGGCCACGTCGCTCGTCTTCGAGGCCACCTGGCGCACCATCTGGCTGCCCATGTTCTCGTAGGCTTCTTCGAGCTCGATCTCCTTGGCCACGGTCACGCCGTCCTTGGTGACCGTGGGCGCGCCGTAGCTCTTCTCGATCACCACGTTGCGGCCACGGGGGCCGAGGGTGACCTTGACGGCATGTGCCAGCTTGCTCACGCCCAGGCGAATCGCCTCCCGGGCATCCTGTTCGAACGCCATCTTCTTGGCGGCCATTCCGCGTGCTCCTGTCGCTATTTCTGGATGATACCGAGGACGTCTTCCTCACGCATGATGAGGAGGTCCTCATCGGCGTGCTTGATCTCGGTGCCGGCGTAGCTGGTGAAGACAATGCGGTCGCCGACCTTGACGTGCATGGGCAGGTGCTTGCCCTCCTCGGTCAGCGCGCCATCGCCCACGGCCACCACCTCGCCCTGCCTGGGCTTCTCCTTGGCCGTGTCGGGCAGCACGATGCCGCCCGCGGTGCGGTCCTCCGCCTCGAGCCGCCGCACGACGATCCGGTCGCCCAGGGGCTTGATGTTCAGCTTCTTCGCCATGACTCGTCCTTCCTCTGGAGTTTGGGCCGGCCACGCCGGCTGCCTTAGACCCTCCGGCGCGGCCGGAGCGCTGAGGCCACCACCCGCCGCAAGAGCGCATCGTCCAGCGGCTTCGGCACCACAGCGAACGCATCCTCAAGAAACGCAGACACTTGAACACGTCCCGACACTTCCCGCGCGGTGAGCACGCAGGGCACGGCGGCCCCGCTGCGCGCGCGGATGGCCCGCAGCAGCGCCAGCCCTCCGCGGTGCGGGATCTCCAGTTGCACCAGGACCACGTCAATCCGCCTGTGATGGACGATCTCGAACGCCGCCGCATCGTCCCCGGCCAGATAGGTCTCGTACCCCTCGGCGTCGAAGAGCGAGCCCAGGTCGCGCCTCAGGCGCTCCTCCTGTTCGGCGATCAGCACCGAACGCCGGGCCTCGGGGTGCGCCGCTCTCTCCTCGTCAACCACCATCGTCGGCCATCCGACCTCAGAGGATTCCGGCTGGTCGCCATAGCCTAACACAATCGGCGGGATGTTGCAAACCCTGTGCCGAAGCGCCCGCAGGGTCAGAGGGAACCCTAGCCGCCCCGACGCCCCGGAATCAGGGCTCGACCAGCGTGAGCCGTAACTCATTCTGCAAAGGATGTTTACCGAGCGCTGCCTACTCGCGCTTGCCTGCATCAGGATACCCGACGCAACCGCGCAGAAGGGCGTTCGGCATCCGCAGCCACTGTCAGCGAGGCAGCGGCGGGCCTGTCAAAGTGGCAGCGGAACCGTCTCGCCGCACTCGATAGACTGGTAGGCGGCCACGCCGATCTCCACGGCGGCTCGCCCGTCCTCGCCCGCCACGGGCGGCGGCGTGTCGTTCAACACGCTGTCCACGAAGTCCCGAAGCTCGTGCCGCACGGGGTCCTCCACCGGAATCTGGCTCGCAGGGAGGAAGGTGGCCTTCTCGCCCGTCTTGCACAGGTGCAGCCCCGCGTCGGCGCCCCAGATCGCGGGGAACACGATCGAGCCGCGCTCGCAGTCCACCCGCCCGCCGTAGCCGCCGAGGGCGCTCACCTGTCCCGCGTGGAGCAGCCCCTTGGCGCCGCTCGCGAAGTGCAGAGTCACCAGAGCGAGGTCCGGGTAGTCCAGCCGCCTGTCCACGTAGAACCCGCCGGTGGCATACACGGCCTCCACCTCACCGCACACCCAGCGCAGGAAGTCAATCTCGTGTGCATTGATCTCGAGCAGCGTGCCGCCGCACAGGCTGCGTTGGAGGCGCCAGGGCTGCGTGTAGGCTCCGCCCCACTGGCCGCCCAGCCGATGCACCGTCATGCAGATGGGCGCCCCGAAGTCCCCGCCCCTCGCCAGCTCACGCACCTTGCCGTGCACCGCGTGGTAGCGGCACACCTGGCCGATCATCAGTTTCACCTTGGCCTTGCGGCACGCCTTGATCATGGCGTCGCAGTCTTCCAGCGTCACCGCCATCGGCTTCTCGCAGAAGACGTGCTTGCCCGCCCGGGCGGCGGCGATCGTGTGCTCGGCGTGGGCGAACTGGGGCGAGGCCACCACCACGGCATCCACCGCGTCGAGCGAGACCAGCGCCTCGAGGCTGCTGCACGCTCGAGCGCCGTGCTTCGAGGCCAGCTCGCCGGCCCGCTCGGGGAGTTCGTCGTAGGCCGCGGTCACGGCCGCCGTGTCCAACCCGGCCACCCCCTGCGCCAGCGCCGCCCCCATGCCGCCACAACCGACGATGCCGATGCCAACCTTCGCCATCGCGCGCCTCGCTTTCGCCACAGTGGGAGGGTCCTCGAGCACGGCCAAGAGCATACACTTCCGCCCCGCCGTGTCAAGCCCTCACATCTTGATGCTGCTGACGAGGCTCAGGACCCCCAGGAAGGTGGTCGCGTAGCCGATGGAGCGCCGCAGGATGGATTCAGGCAGCACCTTGACGGTCCACGTGGCAGCCGGCACGGAGGCCATCGCACCGACCACTAGGGGCACTGCCAGGCCCCAGTCGAGCGACTGACTCAGGCTGAAGTACGCAATCAGCCCCACCAGGCACACGACTCCTTCGGCCAGCGACGTGATCCCGATGGCATTCTTCCCAGGCACCCCCGCGAGCACCTGCCCGCCTGTGAGCAGCGGCCCGTAGCCCCCGCCCGAGATGCCCTTGTTGAACGCGGCCACTGTGCCAAGGCCCACGATCTTGCCCCACGAGAACCGCCCTATCCCCTTGCCCGCCAGAATGATGAAGAGGCCGACCGCAAGCACCATGGCGCCGATGTAGAGCTTCACAGCCTGCTTCGGCAGGTTCACGGCCAGCACCACGGCCGCGAGGGCCCCCACCACGGAACAGAGCGCCAGGATCCAGGTCGTCGTGAACGCCCGGGTACCACGCCTCAGGTCCACATTGCCGAACCCATGGTGCATCAACCCCGCGGAGATCCCGGTGAAGAACTCCGACAACAGCACCGCGGGGACAATCTGTAGGGGGGAAAAGCCCAGGATCATGAGGAGCGGGGTGAGCGTGGTGCCGTAACCCATGCCCAGCGAAGAGTCCACGTACTCCGCCACAAAGGCCATCAGGCCGATGGCCACGAACCTCCACGCCCCGCCCACCGCGAGACCGGGCATTCGCGTGAAAGTCAAGGCGAGCAGAAGGCCGCCCAGTGCCACCAGCCCGATGTTCCAGGCGACGCGGAGGCGCCGCGCAGGGGCCTGCTCGTCAGCGGCCATCAGGGTTTCTCCGCTCAACTTCATTCTTTACTCCTATCTGTGTAATAGGCTTTGCACAACAGAAAAAAGGCGACTCACGCCTTCCTCACTGCCCGACGGGCCTCCGCGGCCATCTGGGCCACCGTCTCCTGGTCCAGCACCGCAGCGATGTTGTCGCGCACCCGCAGCATGAGCAGGCGCAACCAGCAGGTCTCGATGGGATACGGGCAATCGGGGTCGTGGTGCGGCGCCGTGCGGCTGGCGCACGGGATCGGCGCCAGGGGGCCATCCACTGCGCGGATCACGTCGCCCAGCGTCACCTGCTGCGGCGGAACCCGCAGTGCGTACCCTCCTTCCTTGCCCCTCTCGCTCACCAGGAACCCCGCCTTGCGCAGGGTTGTGAGCACCTGCTCCAGGTACTTCACCGATATCCCCTCACGCTTCGCAAGCGTGGCAGCCGACAGCGCCTCCTTGCCGTAGCCATCGGCCAGATGCGGCAGAACGCGCAGGGCGTAGATTCCCTTTTTCGACAGTTTCATAATCTTCAAATCCTATATTGTCAGGGGCTATTATACAGGACGCAGCTCGGTTGTCAAGGCTATTTCGTCTGTTGTCCCCGACTTCGGGTCCCGGGAGCCTTCCTGGAAACCTAAGCCCCGCTCGCCCTCCCGAATGTTCTCGTCGTCCCTACGCTCTGCTCCCTTCTCTCGTCCCTACGCTCCGCTCCCTTCTCTCGTCCCTACGCTTCGCGTGGGGACGAGCCTCTTGGCCGCTCCGCGGCCTCTTCTTCTTCCTCTTCTTCTTCGTGGAAGAAAACCTCCCGGGGTTGCGAACCCGCGGGAGATTGGGGCTGGACGCAGGAGCGTCCGGATTTCCGCCCCCACGCAGAGCGTAGGGGCGAGAAAGAGAAGGGGACGGAGCGCAGGGGCGAGAAGGGTGAGAAGGCATCGGCGAGAGGGGAAAGAGGCGTAGGGGGCAGCATGAGAGCCGCGCCCTCCCGACCGTTCCAACTCGGTGCAGCGCGTGGGCGTGCCAGCTCCTGGCGGACCTGGCGGCTCCACGGGGGAGCTGTGCCGAGCGGCTGGCGGCCGAAGCCTGTCCATACTTGCTCAACCCTGTGAGGGGGGAATGAGCAAGTATGGGTAGATGGGCGAGCATGGGCGGTTCTCGCGGCTCCGGCCATTCCGGCTCATCTGCGGGATGAGCAAGTATGGGGGCGGGAGCGACCGTAGAGCCTAAGGCGTTGCGACATAAGTGGTTATGGGTAGGACTCGCTGGCGGAGTAGCCAGCGTCCCACGCTCCCCAGCGACTGACATGTCGGAATCGCCAGACCCTGTCGCCGACGCGTGGACCTGCCCCGCCATGTGGGATTTCGGCAACGTGGTCGCCATGGTGTATCACCCCTGTGCGGGAGAATGTGATACACCATGGCAGCACCGGCCACGGGAGCGGCCGTACCGCAAGAGCGCTTGCCGAATCACCTGTCGGGCGCTGACGGGGCGATGGATGGCCGCGGGGACAGCCTGTGTGCCTTGTCAGAGGTCGGACTCATCGGACCCGCGTGCTCTTGGACCCGCGGCCTCGCGCGTCGAGAGGAACACACCGGCCAGAGCGACGATGCCCCCCAGGAGCATGGGGGCGGTGAGCCGCTCGTCGGGCAGGAGCAGAAGGGCCAAGGCCACGCCCCCGACCGGAACGACGAACTGAAGCGGGCCGAGGACGTTCGCCGGCAGGTCCTTCAGCGCCACGTACCACGCGGTGAAGCCGAACGCTGTGGGCACGAGGGCAAGGTAAACCCCGGCCAGCGCGCCCCGCCACGGCAGCGCCAGGCCCTTCCCCATCGCCAGGCAGGCGACGAGAAACGCCACGCCGCCGATGAGCATGCTCAGCGTCGTCGTCACCAGACCGCCGTGCCGCCGAACCACGCGCCGCCCAAACACGGTGTAAGCCGCCCACGAGAGGCCCGACAGCCCCGCGAGAACGCCGCCGAGCACGTGGCGCGGGTTCTCGTGAGCCTGCTCGGGCGACACCCCTCCCAGCACGAGCACGCACCCCGCCACCCCGAGCGCCACCCCGCAGACCTTGCCCACGCCCACCCGCTCTCCCACCAGAAGCGACAGCGGCACGATGAGCACGGGGTTGGAGTTCATGATGACCTGGACGACGATCGAATGGGTGTGCTGAAGCGCGAGGAAGACGAAGAAGCCCATGGCGAACCCGCCCGTGAGGCCCAGAAACAGGAACGGAGCCGGCTCGCGGATCACCACGCCGAGGGCCCCGCCGCGTCCGCTCAGGATCAGCGTGGCGGCCAGAACGAGGCCCGTGAGGCCGAAGCGGTAGAGGCCCAACACCACAGGGTCGGTGGCGTGATGGCGGATCGTCATCCTGCCGAGCACGAAGACCGTGCTCCAGGACACGCAGGCGAGAACTCCCAGCACCAGGGCGCGGCGGCTCACGGCGGCTCTCTCCGTCCGGCGGTGCTCCGCCGGCGGGCGTATCATAGTCGAACGGGGCATCGCGCGCCAATGTCGCCTTGACAAGCGCCCGCGGAAGCCTATCATGTCGCACGCGAGACTGAGGCCACAAGGGGCGCGGCATGCGTGTGGGGATCGTGCAGATGCGGGTGGAGACGGGCGAGAAGGAGGCCAATCTCGAGCGCGCGCTGGTGGGGATCGCCGAGGCGGCCGAGCAGCGCGCCGACGTGGTGGTGCTGCCCGAGTGCCTGGACCTCGGCTGGCTGTGCGGGCGCGCCCGCGAGCTGGCCGAGCCGGTGCCGGGCACCCTCAGCCGCCGGCTGGCCGAGGCGGCCCGGGCGCACGGCGTGTACCTGTGCGCAGGCTTCACCGAGCAGGCGGGCGAGAGCTTCTACAATTCGGCGCTGCTCTTCGACCGCATGGGCCGCCTGATCCTCAAGCACCGCAAGATCAACGAACTGGAGGTCGGGCTGAGGACCTACTCGCGCGGCTCGGAGCTGCGCGTGGCCGACACGGAGTTCGGACGCATCGGCGTGAACATCTGTGCGGACAACTGGGTGCCGTTCATTGACCAGACGCTCGCCTGCATGGGTGCGCGCGTGGTGCTCTCGCCGTGCGCCTGGGCCTGCGAGCCCCGCAAGGAGGCCGCCAACAGCAAGGCGATCCGCGAGCGGTTCAAGAAGCGCACCACCGAGAGCCCCATCTTCCTCGTCGGCGCCAACAGCGTGGGCGAACTCACCGACGGCCCCTGGAAGGGCCGCATCCTGCACGGCCGCAGCCTCGTCTACGGGCCCGGCGGCCGCGAACTCGCCGCCGGACACCTCAACAAGGAGCAAATCCTGTACTGTGACATCGCGTGAACCCGGGGAGGAGAAGCAAGGAGAGACGAATGCAGATCGGGTTTCTGACCGCGTGCATGGGCAAGAAGTCGCTCGAGGACGTCGTGCGAGTCGCCTCGGAGCTCGGGTTCGCCGCGCTCGAGGTCTCCGTGGGCCATCTGCCGGCGGACCGGGCGATCAAAGAGGCGTCGAAGATCAAAGACCTGTTCGCCGAGAACGGGCTGGCGATCTCGAGCCTCGCCGCCTACAGCAATCTGCTGGAGGCCGACGAGGCGAAGCGCCAGGCCGCCATCGCCGCGTTCAAGAAGAACGTGGACGCCTGCGTGGCTGTCGGCACGCCGATCCTGTGCGCCATGACCGGCATGCCGGTGCCCGGGAAGAGCAAAGAGCAGACGATCGCCGAAGACTTCAAGACGGTCTTCACCCCGCTCGCCCAGTACGCCGAGGACAAAGGGATCAAGATCGCCTTCGAGAACTGGTTCCCCACGCTGCTCCAGCACTTCGACCTGTGGGACGCCATCCTCGCCGCCGTGCCCTCGCCCGCCATCGGGTTCAACTACGATCCGTCGCATCTGATCTGGCAGGGCATTGACTACCTGGGCGGGGTGGACCGCTACAAGGACCGTATCTTCCACACGCACGCCAAGGACACGGAGATGAAGGCCGAGGTGCTGGCCCGGCGCGGGTGCCTGGCGGGCGGCTGGTGGCGCTACGTGATCCCCGGCTACGGCAGCGTGGAGTGGGGCAAGTACGTCGGCCGCCTGCGCCAGATCGGCTACAAGGGCGTGCTGAGCATCGAGCACGAGGACGGCGCCTTCAGCCCCGAGGATGGGCTCGACAAGGGCATCAAGTACCTGCGGCTGTTCGTGTGAAACCGGCTGCTTCCGCGTGGAGACAGGACCGATAGGACAGATGGGACGCATAGGACAGGCAGCTCTTGTCCTACCGGTCCCATAGGTCCTATCGGTCCTACTCTATTCCGTGCGAGCGAGCATCGCCCGGAACTCCCGGAACCCGAAGGGCACGCGCACACCCCGCACGAGGAAGTGCGCGATGGCCGCGGAGTAGAGCCTGCGCGGCTCGCGCGAGCCGGAGGGCGCAGCCCGGAGGCCCTGGAGGTACTCGGCGAGATCGGCCTCGGTGGCCGCCGGAGGACGCGGGGCGGAGATGCCCCGCTCCTCGGGGGCGCAGGTGACGACGAGGTCGTGGGTAACGGCGCCCTCGGCGGTGAACTGCTTGAAGCTCTGGTTCGGGCCTTTGTCGAAGGTGACGGCGGCTTCGACCGCGAAGCCGGCGTCGGCGAGGGCATCCTGGAGGGCGCGCCAGACCTCGGCCGCGGTGTTGTGGAAGACGATGCTGAAGCGCCCGCCGGGCCGCAATACGCGGCGCACCTCGCCGAATGCCTGGGCCATGAGCCGCCGATAGTCCTCCGCGCCCTTCCTCTGCGTGCGGCTCATCACCGCCTCGTCGGGCACGTGGGTGCGCACGCCCAGCCACGATTCCCACACCAGGTTCAGTTCGGAGTACGCGATGTTGGCCCCGAATGGCGGGTCGGTGAAGGCGTAGTCTATGCTGGCGTCGGGGATGTTCGAGAGGTCCGTGGCGCTCTGGGTGGAGATGCGGACGGCGTCTCGCTCCACGGGCTGGAAGAGCAGGCCATCCTTGGCGAGCCCTGAGTCCCGGCTGTACCGAACCACGTCGTCCACCTTGCGCTGGAAGAGGGCGAGGACGTTGAGTTCGGGGTGGAAGCCCGGGATGTACATGGTGCCGAGGATCGGCCCGGGCGCGGCGCCGAGCGCGGGGATGTACTTGTTGGTGCGGGAGGCCCGGGGCATGGCGCCGGTGAGGCAGAAGAAGAGCCCGCGGCGGCACTCGAGGCCGGGCAGCGTGGCCGCCGCGTGCCAGAGGGTGGCGAGGGCGCGCAGGTTGCGGCGGGTGAAGAGCTGGTCCACCCGGCCGATGCCCTGCTTGTGCACGCGGGCGATCTCGTCGCCCCGCGTGGGGATGGGCGTGGTGGGGTGCGGGACGCGCTGCTCCCAGTCGCCCGCGCCGGCGGCCTGCGCGAGCGCGCGGTCGGCCTCGGTGGGCGGGGCCTCCTGGCGGCCGCAGCCGCGGCAGTCCAGGGCGATCCGCACGGGCACCGGGTCGAGGCGGCGCCAGCCGCCGCGCGGGGCCTCGCGCGGGCAGTGCGGGCACGCGAGCCGGCCCGCCACGCGGCGGCCCTTGCGGGCAACGTCCCACAGGGCGAATTCGCCGCCGCAGTCCGGGCAGGCGTAGCGGTCGCTCCAGACGGTGTAGGCGATGGAGGCGGCCCCGCCGCAGGACCGGCAGGTGGTGGCGTACAGCGGGTCGAGTTCGCCGGCAACGGCGGCGAGGAGACGCTGCGCCTCGCGGCGGAGGCGCTGGGGGTCGGGCGGCGCGCAGTAGTTGCTGGCGATGAAGGTCGCCGCCGGCGAGAGGTCCACGAGCACGGCGCGGCGGCCGGCCCGGAGTGCGGCGACCCCGGTCATGCCCGAGCCGCAGAAGGGGTCGAGCACCACGCCGCCCGGGCTCGTGTAGTGCTCGATGAAGGGGACGATGCCCTCGGGCGGCACCTTGGTGTGATAGGAGTGCGCGCGATAGGCGGCGGAGCCCTTCGAAGCGGCCACATCGGTGGGCGGCCCCGCCTCCGCGGCACGGCCCTGGCGGCGGCCCGCCGCGAGGAAGGGGGCGATAGCGGGGTTGGCGCCCACGGTGTAGATGGGGGGCCGTTCCAGGCGCGGCGGTTGATAGGGCGGGTGGCTCACGCGTGCCTGGTGCCTGCGAAGGGGCGTCGCCGGGGCCGTTGCCCGCCATTGCCGCCGTGGCCGTTGCCGTTGCCGTTGCGCCGCGGGGCGAAGCGCGCGTGGCCGGGGCCGACGAGGCGGTGGGTGGCGGCGAGGAGCTGGGCCGAGGGTTCCACGTACATGGATCTGCCGACTCGGAGCGTGTAGGCGCTCTGGTCGAGGAGGCGGATTCGGACGTAGACGGGCAGTTCGCCGTGGTGCGCGGCGCACAGGTCGCGGAGCTCGGTGAGGGTGGCCTCGTTGGCCGCCGCCTCATCTACATCCACGATCAGGCTGCCGGCCAGCAGGGCGTGTGCGCGTTCGATGGGGATGATTTGCTGGGCGCGCAGGGTGGGCTCGTTGCCCTGGTAGTCCACGCGCCCGCGGATGAAGACGATGGCGCCCTCCTTGAGAAGCTGGCCGTGCTGGGCGAACTCCTGGGCGAACATGACGCCGCGGGCCGTGCCGTCGAGGTCGGAGAGTTCGTAGCGCGCCCAGCGCTGCCCCTCGAATCGGCCCTTGCGGGTGACGGAGATGCGCACGCTGTCCACGATGCCCCCCACGACCACCTCGGTGCCGTCCTCTGTTTGCGCGAGCTGGGCCGTGGTGGCCGTGGCGTACATGCGCAGCACGTCCTCGTGCTCCTCGAGCGGATGGCCCGAGACGTAGAAGCCCAGGAGGTCCTTCTCCCAGGCCTGCTGCTCGTTCTTGGGCACGTCGGGGACGTCGGGGAGCTGCTCCTGAGGCGGCGTCTGCTGGTCGGCGAGGAGGTCGAAGAGGCTGGCCTGGCCGCGCGAGCGGTCCTGCTGTGCGGTGGCGCCGACCTGGAGGGCGCGGTCGAGGCCCGCCAGGAGCTGGCCGCGCGTGCCGCCCAGGGAGTCGGCGGCGCCGCACTTGATGAGGGTCTCGAGGGCGGCGCGGGTGACGAGGCGGCTGTCGCAGCGCTCGCACAGGTCGAAGAGCGAGCGGAAGGGGCCGCCAGCCTCGCGGGCCGCCACCAGGGCGTCGGCCGTCTTGTCGCCCAGGTTCTTGATGGCGCCCAGGCCGAAGCGGATCTGGCGGCCCTCGGTGCGGAAGTCGGTGTAGCTGCGGTTCAGATCGGGCGGAAGGACCTCGATGCCGTGGGCCTTGGCGTCCTTGACGAAGGCGTTGACCTGGTCGCGGTTGGAGCGCTCGCAGGTCATGGAGGCGGCGAAGAACTGCACGGGGTAGTGGGCGCGGAGGTAGGCCATGCGGTAGGCGACGTAGGCGTAGGCGGTGGAGTGCGCCTTGTTGAAGCCGTAGCCGGCGAAGAACTCGATGAGGTTGTAGATGTCCTGGGCGGTCTTGGCGTCGAGGCCGCGCTCGGTCGAGCCCTGGATGAAGGCGTCGCGGCCCTTCTTGATCTTGTCTTCCTTCTTCTTGCTGATCGCTTTGATCATCGAGAGGGCCTCGCCCATGGACATGCCGCCGATGTCGTGGGCGAGTTGCATGATCTGCTCTTGATAGACGATGAGGCCGTAGGTGCCCTTGAGGTAGGGCTCGAGCTTGGGGTGCGCGTAGGTGATCGGCTCGCGGCCGTGCTTGCAGTTGATGAACTTGTCCATCATGCCGCTCTGGAGCGGGCCGGGCCGGTAGTAGGCCACGATGGCGATGAGGTCCTCGATCGAGTCGGGCTTGGCGCGGGTGAGCAGGCTGCGCATGCCCTGCGAGGCGAACTGGAAGACGCCCTCCGTCTCGCCGCGCTTGAGCAGCTCGTAGGTTGCGGCATCGTCGAGGGGAATCTGCGTGAGGTCGAGGCGCGTCCCGGTCTCGCGCTCGACCAGGTCGAGGATTTCGTGGCAGATGGTCAGGCTGCGAAGGCCCAGGAAGTCCATCTTCAGCAGCCCGATGGTCTCCACGTCCTCGAAGACGAACTGGGTGGTGACGGTGTCGCCGGTCTTGCACAGGGGCAGGTGCTCGGTGAGCGGCCGGTCGGAGATGACGACTCCTGCGGCGTGGGTGGAGGCGTGGCGGCAGAGGCCCTCGAGGCGCATGGCCACGTCGAGCAGGTTGTGGATTCGCGGGTCGTTCTTGTAGCGGTTCTGGAGCTCGGGGCTCTTGGCCAGGGCCTCCTTGAGGGTAATGTGGAGGACCTCGGGCACCTCCTTCGCGATGGCGTCCACTTCCTTGAGCGGAATGTCCATCACGCGCCCCACGTCGCGGATGGCGGCCCGCGCGCCCAGGGTGCCGAAGGTGACGATCTGGGCCACGCAGTCGGCGCCGTACTTCTGGCGCACGTAGCTCAGCACCTCTTCGCGCCGCACCTCGCAGAGGTCCACGTCAATGTCGGGCGGCTCGCGCCGTTCGGGGTCGAGGAAGCGCTTGAAGAGCAGGCCGTGCTCGACGGGGTTGAAGTCGGTCATGCCCAGGGCGCGGGTGATGAGGCAGCCGGCGCCGGAGCCGCGGAGGCCGACGGGGATGTCGTGCTCGCGGGCGTACATCACGAAGTCGCGCACGATGAGGAAGTAGCTGGCGTAGGCCATCTCCTTGATGATGCCCAGCTCCTCCTCCAGGCGCGCCACCACGTCGGCCGGGGGCTGGCCGCCATACATCTCGCGCAGGCCGTCGAAGGCCAGGCGGCGCAGGTGTTCGTCGTTCGACACGCCCCCGGAGTCGAAGGGCGGGAAGTGCCGCTTCGAGAAGTCCATCTTGAGGTTGCAGCGCTCGGCGATGTCGAGCGTGGCGGCGAGGGCCTCGGGCAGGTCCTTGAAACGCTCGGCCATTTCGCGGCCGGAGGCGAAGTAGAACTGGTCGGTGCCGAAGGCCATGCGGTCTTCGTCAGTGAGCAGCTTGCCGGTGTTGATGCACAGCAGGGCCTCGTGGGCGGCCGCGTCGTCGCGGCGCAGGTAGTGGATGTCGTTGGTCGCCACGAGGGGCACGCCCAGCTCGCGGGCGATGGCGATCTCGCCCTGGTTCACGGTGCGCTGCTCGTCGAGACCGTTCTCCTGGACCTCGAGGTAGTAGCGCCCCGGGCCGAAGAGGTCGCGGTATCGCGCGGCGGTGTCGCGGGCGACGCCGTGGCGCTCGGCGAGGAGGTGATGGGCGACCTCGCTCTTGAGGCAGCCGCTGAGGCAGAGGAGGCCCCCGCAGTGCTTCTGGAGCAGTTCCCAGTCAATCCGGGGCTTGTAGTAGAAGCCTTCGAGGTAGGCGGCGGAGGCGAGCTTGATCAGGTTGCGCCAGCCCTGCTCGTTCTCGGCCAGCAGCGTGAGGTGGAAGGCGGCCTCCTTGATGCCGCCGGTATTCACCTTGTCGAGGCGGCTGCCGGGGGCCACGTAGGCCTCGTAGCCGATGATGGGCTTGACGCCGGCGTCGGAGGCGGCGCGGTAGAACTCCACGGCGCCGAAGAGGTTGCCGTGATCGGTCACGGCCACGGCCGGCATCTTCAGCTCGCTCGCCGTCTCGACCAGCTCGGGAATCTTGCACGCCCCGTCGAGCAGCGAGTAGTGGCTATGGACATGGAGATGCACGAAGCTATCGGCTGAGGCCATGGCTGCCTCCTGATGGCTTTCTCGGACGCTCGGGCAATCGAAGACGAGCCAGGAAGAGACCTGGTTCGAAGCTGGTCACCGCAGCGCGGCATACCAGGGGATGGGCTTCAACGTGCCCCGCCCACAACAACTGCGGTATCCTAGCGCCGGTGCGCCCACTGTGTCAACGGCAAAATCCGGCGGCCCCTAACCGCCCGAGGCGCTTGGCTTTGCGTCGCCCCACCCCATTCACCACGCCGTCCAGCCGCCGTCCACCGACAGCACGCTGCCTGTGACCATGCCCGCCTCATCGCTGGCCAGGTAGACCACGGCGGCGGCCACGTCCCCGGGCGTGGCCAGCCGGCCCGCGGGGATGCGCGCCAGCACCGAGGCGCGGAACTCTGGGTTCGCCAGCCGAGCCCGCGTGAGGTTCGTCTCCACCACGGTCGGCGCCACGGCGTTCACCGTGACCCCCTGCTTCGCCCACTCGACGGCCAGCCCCTTGGCCAGCAGGATCACGGCGGCCTTGCTCGCGCAGTAGAGGCTCTGCCCCGGCAGCGCCACCAGCCCGGCCTGGCTCGCAACGAAGATCACCCGCCCGTAGCCTCTGGCCAGCATCGCCGGCGCCACCGCCTGGGTGACGAAGAAGTGCCCCTTCACGTTCGTATCGAACACCGCATCCCAGTCGGCCTCCGTGACGTCGAGGCCCGGCCCCGGGCGGTTGATCCCCGCGTTGTTGACCAGGACATCAATGCGTCCGAGGCCGCGCTCGGCCTCGGCCACGCCCTCGCGCACCTGGGCCAGATCGCGAATATCCATCGCCACCCTCACCACGCGGTGGCCGTGCGCCGAGGCCCCCGCGGCGGTGTCGTCCAGGCTCACGCCGGGGCGGTCCGCGAGGGCCACATCGGCCCCGCTGCGCGCCAGGGCGACGGCCGAGGCCGCGCCCAGGCCGCCCGCCGCGCCCGTGACCAGAGCCGTCTTGCCCTCCAGGCGAAACATGGGCACGCTCATCCCTGTGTCTCCGGTGTTCCAAGGGGACACTCGTTCGGCGGGTGCAGTGTACAGGATCGCCGGGCCATTGCAACCCAGGCAAGTGCCGGGGAGCCATGCCCTCGGGTTGGGCGAGGTTGCGGTGGTCTCCGAGCCGGCCGCGGCAGCGTGAGGTGTGGCCTCCGCCTAACGTCGCAGGCGCAGGGCAGGGTCGCCGAGGAGCTGGTAGAGCCGCGCGGCCGGCGGGCAGACGGCCGACGCCTTCAGCGCGACGTCGCCCAGCACGGCCGGGCCGGGCGCGAAGGCGTGGCGGAAGAACTCGGCCCCCATCGTCTTGGCCGCGCTGTTCTCAGACATGCCGGTCGGCCCCCAGAAGGCGATGCCCCCGCCCCCATCCTGCAACACCAGGGCGAGGCCGAGACACCGATAGCCAGGCATCTCGAACCTTCCGGCGATGCAGGTGAAGGCCGTGACCACCGGCAGGCGGCTGCCGTTGCTCAACGAGCCCGCATCCCTCACAGTCAGCAACCCATCGCTCGCGAACCGGTCCATGCCGCCGTGCCCGATGTAGTTCAGCAGGAACGCGCCGCGGTTCAGGGCGTTCAGCAGGCCCGCCCGGGCGTCTCGGAGCGGCATCTGCGGCAGGTAGAATCTGCTCACGTCATAGGGGGCCGGCACCAGGCCGCCCAGGTCATCGCTGTCCTGCGGGAACTGGCCCGCGTTCCTGTCCGGCTGGTCGGCGGCGAGGACGACGCTCTTGGTCCACGGCCCGCCCGCCGCCTCATAGGCGATGATCTTGCCCACGAGGGTGGCGAGTTCGCCCGCCGTGGCCGCCGGCAGGCGCCCGACGGCGAAGCCCGCGTCGGGGGCGAACTGCGTGTCCGCCGCGAACAGCCCATAGTCCGTCGCCACCAGCAGCGGCGGAATCAGGTTATCGCCGTAGCCCAGGTAGTCTTTGTAGTCGAACGTGCCGTGCCCCGCCAGCACGGCGTAGCGGGGGCCGGTCTTCCACGTGCCGCGCGCCAGGGCGAGGAAGGTCTGGATCGCGTGCGGGTCGGCGATGCCGTGGTTGAACTCATCGTAGATGTCCTCGAGGTCCACCACCACGGCCTTGAGGCCCTGGCTCCGACGGTACGAGGCCAGCGCCTCTGCCCCGTCCAGGAAGACGCCGGGCGCCACCACCACGTAGTCGGCCTGGTTCCCCCGCCAGGTGAGGCGCGACGGCACGTCGAGCTCGACCGACACCGGGGTCTTCACCGCCGCCGGCGCCACCGCCAGATAGGCGCTCCCCGCAGAGGCCGAGAGGCTCACGCGGTAGAGGTTCTCCAGCTTCTCCACGCTCGTGCCGTCCACCACGGCGGGTTCGAGAGGGGCCGTCACATCAAACACCCAGATCGCCGGGCCGCTGAAGCCTTCGATGGTCAGGACATCCCCCTCGGCGCGGCACAGCAGGCTATCGTCCACCGCCCGGCACAGCCGCGGATAGGCCAGGTCGAAGGCATCCACATAGAAGATGCTATAAGGAACCCCCGCGTCGCGCAGTCCGGTCACCGTGACCAGGTTGTCGCCGGGGACGAGGAGTTGCGCGCCGACGCTCAGCGCGAGGGTGCAGCCATCCGTGCCGCCCCACCGCCCCTCGCCGATGGGGGTGCCATTGAGGCTCACGACGACATGATGGTTGGGGTTCGCCGCGCACTGGGTGGCGCCCTTGAGTCGCACGGTCAGGGTCGCCGTGCCGGTTCCCGCGGCATCGGGCGCCGCCAACCGGAAGGTGGGGCTGCCCAGCGCCCGGTCGCCCGCCACCACATAGTCCCATAGCCAGAAGTCCGCCTCAGGGTCGGTGAAGAGGCCGGTGGCGGGATAGCGGTTGACTTCGGCATGGACGGTGTCGCGGAACGTCCCCGGAGCCGCGTCCGCCGCTGCGCCGCTGCCGCCCACCGTGGCCATGAGCAGCCCGCGCTCATGCCGCAGCCAGTAGACATTGGAGTCCGTGTAGATGCTGCCCGCCACAGGCTGGCCGAAGAAGTAGAGGCCCGTGCCGCCTTCGGCGGGGAGGTAGCGGACCGCCTTGCCCTGACAGGAGAGCGAGAGCATCCCGTTTCGGATCTGCGGACGCAGGCCGTTCTCGGCCACGCCCAGCAGGGGCGCGATTTCCGCGGCGCTGACGTAGTACAGCCCCGTCTCCCGCACCGTGATCTTCACGGCAGGCTGTGCCCCCGGCGCGGCGGCCACCGCCGCCTTGGCACGCAGGGCCCTGGCCTCGGCCTGGCCCTTTCGGCGGCCCGGCTCGTCGGCCGGCACGCCGGGCGCCCCCTGCCCCCACGTCCGCCGCGCCTTGCGGCTGTAGCCGGTGGCGGCCAGTTCCCCCGCCGCCTCCGCGAGGCCAACGGCGCCGGCGGCCTCGGCCACGGTGACGCGGTAAGGGCCGTAGCTGCGCTCGCGCCCGCTGGTCTCCACCTCGACAAGCCGGTAGGTGTAGGTCTCGCCGGGCTTCGCCGACGGGTCCACCAGCCGATACGTGCCGCCTTCGGGCGACTGGAGCAATGCGGGCACGAGTTCGCTGCTCACGCGCTGATACTTCCCGCTCGCCTCGTTCAGCCGCTCGAGGTAGAAGCCGGCGGTCCCGAGTTCCGAGGCCGTCTCCCACTCGGCCACGACACGTCCGTGCTGAGCCGAGGCCCCGAACCCGGAGACGGCCACCGCGGTGGGGTAAGCGCCGTCCGTCCATCCGATGTTGATGGTTCCGGTGGGAGTGCCGCCCCCGGCAATGTCGCCGCTGGCGTCAAGGGTGCTATGGTCGTCCTTGTTCGGCACCGCGGCGAAGGCGAGGCGCCAGGGCGAGGCGGCCCACAGCGTCGGAACGTACGTCTGAAGATAGGCGCGGGAGATGGCGAAATCCACGAAGGTCGTGGTGCCGAAGTTGGCGGTATTCACTCCGTCCACGGTCCGCACATAGCCTTCGCCAGTCCTGCCCCCGCCATTGATGTCGGACGAGAGCTTGGAACTGGTGCTGCCGTCCACATCCTTGAACGCAACCGTGTTCCAGACACCCTGTCCCTTGTCGAAAACCTGCATCTCCAGCCCGCGATCGGTCCCGCTCGCCGTATAGGAGTCCCACGCGAATGCAAAGTCCGGCAGGCTGTCCCCATTGATGTCAATCATCACGTAGATCGTATCGCTGTACGTGGCGGCAGGGCTCTCGTCCACACGGATGCGGAAGTACAGGTACGCCGAGTCCACGGCGCGATAGCCGCACGGGTCGGTCGCGTCGCCGACAAAGTCAATCCTGCTGGGCGGATTGGTTCCCCTCTTGTCCATTGGGTCGCTGAAGGGCCCGTTGCTCTGTCTGAGCATGACCCACTGGTCCTCAGCGGGCCACCCCGTGTACGTGCCGCCGTACTGCGCCACCTCCGTTCCGCTCGAGAGGGACGCCATGGCCAGAAACACGACGGCCAGAGCTGCGAACCTCGCGTCGTGAGTTGCGCGGAGGGAGCGCCCTGCCTCAGCCGCTCTGCCCATGAGCGCGCGCGTAGCCCATGCCCAAGCACCCGTTGTCTTCATTGGGACCCCCCTTGACCGTGGAACCGCCCGTCACAGTCCCACGGTGCCCTCTAGCTATGTAGGATGCAACCCTAGGCAGGATTGTAGGAGTCCGGGGAGCCGGAGTCAAGGGGATTTGAAGGTTTTCGGCAAGCCCCCGCCGCGCCCGAGAGCGGGCGCCCTGGGTGTGGGCCGGAATTGCAGGCAGGGTGATTGTCTCTGGAGCCTGAAGGGCTCGCATGGGATAGCCCAGGGCAACGCCCTGGGAACAAGACCGCCTCGCGGCAGCCCTGAAAGGGCGGAATAGACAGCCTCTATCTCGCCCCTTCAGGGCTGAACCCGTGAATCCCGCTGAACCCAGGGCGTTGCCCCGATCTTTGCCCACATCTTCCGCGGGCTGGGGTCTAGGAGCCCGTCCAAGAATCCCCGTGGGCTGCGTTGCCGGCGCCAGCGGGGCGGATGCAAGGCG
>ERZ795050.169-NODE-169-length-107135-cov-8.675299_pt1 | contig 107135 bp, 67 predicted proteins | sample MGYA00375134_ERZ795050 | MGnify/ENA primary metagenome ERZ795050 (study PRJEB30179, sample SAMN05720221) | activated sludge metagenome | isolation source: Anaerobic digester | place: Japan | collected 2015-05-26 ... | reverse complement strand
GGGGGGGGGGGGGGGGGTTCTTGTGCTTCTCTTCGAGGGGGCGGGGCTGGGGCCAGGCGTTGCGCTGGAGGTCGGTGAGGACGTAGATCTCCATCGTCGGCGCCTTGTTGCCCTCCTCGGCCAGGAGGTCGTAGGCGCGCTGGACGGCGGCGGTCAGGTCGGCCCGGCCCTGTGAGAGCGGGGCTTTGAGGATGTCGCGCTGGAGCGCCGCTCGGTCGGGCGTGAGGAACGGCTTGGGGTGGCCGTGGGGCGGGAACGAGAGGAGCACGGCGGCCTGGCTGCCCTGGGTGGGCAGGCATTTCTCGAGGATGCCGGCGGCCAGTTCCTTGGCCACGGCGAAGCGGGCTTTGCGCTCGTGCTCCGTGCCCATCGAGTACGAGTTGTCGAGGAGGAGCACCGCGTGGATGTCCTTGCCCGCGCCCCACAGGCGCGAGCCGAGGAATGGCTGGGCCAGCGCAAAGGCCAGCAGCACGAAGAGCAGCACGCGCAGGAGGAGGAGGAAGAGGTCCTGAATTCTCTGCCGCCGCGAGGTGCGCTCGTTCGAGGCCTTGAGAAAGCGCAGCGTGGGGAAGAGCACCTTGGGGGCGCGCCGGCGGTGGATCATGTGGATGATGATTGGGATGCCGCCCGACGCCGCGCCCAGAAGGTAGAACCACGCGAGGAAACCCATCAGAACAGCCTCTTCCGCTTGGCCAGGTACGCAAAGAGCATGAAGTCGTAGGGCACCGACGTGTCGGTCTGCACGTACTCGATCCGGCTCGTCGAGCAGTCGCGCCGGTAGGTGTCAATGAACGCCTGCACCTGCTTGCGGTACTCCTCGCGCACGTAGCGCGGGTCCACCTGAAGCTCCTCGTTCGTCTCCATGTCCACGAAGTCCGACAGCTTGCGGAACGGGAAGTCCAGCTCCCACTTGTCGAAGATATGGAACAGGATGACCTCGTGCTTCTTGTACCGGAAGTGCCGCAGGCCGCGCACCACCTCTTTCGGGTCGTCGTAGAGGTCCGACAGGATGATCAGCAGCCCGCGGCGGCGGATGAACTCGGCCAGATCGTGGAACGTCTTCGACACGTTCGTCGTCACCCCGGCGTCCATCTTCAGCGTCTCGAGGTGGCGCAGCATCAGGCTCAGGTGCGTGCTCGTCGCGCGGGCGGGAATGTAGTGCCTGATCTCGCGGTCGAAGCACACCAGCCCCACCGAATCCTGCTGGCGGATCATCAGGTAGCTCAGGCACGCCGCCAGGTAGCAGGCGTACTCCAGCTTCGTCAACCCGTGCTCGTCGCTCTTGTAGGTCATCGAGCTGGACGTGTCAATCAGGATGTGCGCCTTGAGGTTCGTCTCCTCCTCGTACTGCTTCACATAGAAGCGGTCCGTGCGCCCGAACACCTGCCAGTCCACATCCTTGATATTGTCGCCGGGCATGTACTCGCGGTGCTCGGCGAACTCCACGCTGAAGCCCCGGAACGGGCTGCGGTGGAGGCCCGAGATGAAGCCCTCGACCACCGCGCGGGCGACGAGGTTCATCTTCGCCACCTTCGCCAGGGCCTCGGGCTGGATGTAGCGGTAGCCTTTGCGTGGAGCGGCCATGGGCTTCCCCGCCCTCCCGTCGAGGCCATTCTAGCAGCCCTCTGCCCGGGGAGTCAAACGGCTCGGCGCCGCGGCAACCCGTGGGCGGAGTGGACAAGGTGGGCAGGGTGCACAGGATGGACGAGGTGGACAGTGCCCGCGGGGGCGTGGTGGGCTGCTGGCCACCCAGTCCATCGTGCCCATCCTGTCCGTCTCCAACCAATGGAGACTCTCACCGATTGCAGGCTACGGCGAGTTGGGGCAGGCAGCGATAGTTGGTGTTTGGAGATCTGACACCATTGCCCCTTGCCGCCGCACGCGGGACGTCTGAAGCGGCGGCTGCTCACTTGGGCTTGGGCGAGAGCAGGTAGGCGGCGTGCCTGGACCAGTCGGGCAGCGGGGCGTCGGGCGGCTGGCCCTCGCGGAGCTTCTCCTCGACCTGCCGACGCAGGGCCTTGAGCTCGGCAAGCTGCTCCTCGCTCCAGTTGGCGGGCACGTCGCGGTCGGTGCGCAGGAAGTCCCACAGGTAGTAGTGGGCCTTGTAGTAGTCGTGGCGCTTGACGAGGGCGCGCACCGATTCGACGGCGATGCCGCGGAAGAACTTCAGGATGTCGGGGTCCACCTGGGCGAGGTCGCCGCCCGCCTTGCACGAGAGCTGGGTGATGAGGCCGATGGCGACGGAGCGCAGGTTGTTCGAGGCGATGTAGCGGATGGTGTCGAGCTCGTCAATCTGGCGCTGGATGGCCGCGCGCGCGGGGGCGTCGGCGGCCTTGGGCAGGTCGGCCTGGAGGGCGAGGATGCGCTCGTCGAGTTCGCGGAGCTGGCCGATGCCGGTGCGGATGCTGAGGAGGGTGGCCTGGGTCTTCTCCTTCTCGCGCTGCTCGTCGAGCTGGGCCACGAGGTGCTCGCGGTCGGTCTGCTCCTGGCGGCGGATGCGGGCGGCCTCGCGGCGATGGAGGGCGAAGCCGGCGAAGCTGAGCAGGAGCAGGAGGGCCGTGCCGATGGCGGCCGCGGCGGGGCGGTGGCGGCCGATCCAGTTGCCCAGGGCCTCCAGGGGGCCGGGGCGGTAGGCGCTGGTGGGCAGCAGGTCGCGGTAGAGGCGGATGTCTTCGGCCAGCTCCTGGGCCGTGGGGTAGCGGCGGTTGGGGTCCTTGTTGAGGGCCTTCATGCAGATGGCGGCGAGGGTGCGGCTGGCCTGGCGGTTGAGGGCGCGCGGGTGCGGCGGCTCGTGGTGGAGGACCTTCTCCATCACGTCGGTGCGCGAGTGGCCGGAGAAGGGCAGCGAGCCGGTGAGGATCTCGTAAAGCACGATGCCGAGGGAGAAAACGTCGGTGCGGAAGTCGAGCGCCTCGGGGCTGCCGCTGGCCTGCTCGGGCGACATGTAGGCGGGCGTGCCCTTGACCACGCCCACCTGGGTGGCCACGATGCCCTGCTCCTCGGGGCTGGCGGTGATCTTCTTCGAGAGGCCCCAGTCGAGCACCACCACCACGCCGAACTCGTCCACCATGACGTTCTCGGGCTTGAGGTCGCGGTGCAGGATGCCTGCGGAGTGGGCGTAGGCCACGGTCTGGCACACCTTCTCGAAGATGCCCACGAGGCGGGCCGTGTGCGAGCGGTCCTGGAAGTCGCGCGGGTGCATGGCCTTGAAGATTTCGCGCAGAGTGCGGCCGCGCACGCGCTTCATGGCGTAGTAGGGGCCGTGGCCGGCCAGCCGGCCCGCCGTGAAGATGGGCACCACGCCCGGGTGCTCGAGCTGCCCCAGGATGCGGGCCTCGTGCAGGAAGCGCGACTGGAGTTCGGCGTCGCCGACGAGCGCCGGCCGCATGACCTTCACGGCCACCTGGCGGTCGAGCGTGGAGTCGTGGGCCTCGAACACCAGGGCCATGCCGCCCTCGCCCAGCACGTTGCCCAGGCGGTAGGGGCCGGTGGCCTGGGGCGGCGCCCCGCTGCCGCCGGCCCGGCCGGCGCGCGAGGGCATGGGCTGGGTTTCGTGGGTGTCTTCGCCCGGCTCGGTCTCGCGGCTCGCCCAATCGTTGGGCAGCCCTTCGGTGGGATCGTTGGCGTTCATCGCGTGGCCTCTCTGAACCCGGCTCCCGCGCATGGCCGCACCGCAGGGACACCCAGGCATTATATCCGCGCGCCCCGCCGGCACTCAAGCGGGAGGCGCCGAACGTTGCGGTTTGGCGCGGAATCGGGTATCCTATGGGACGTGGCTGGAACCGGAAGTATTCGTACAAAGGACGCACGAATGGGCAGCCCCGAACCGAACGGGATGCGGGAACTGAAGGTGGACGCGTCGAGCCTCTACCGCGAAGAGACGATCACCGACCTGCGGGTGGCCACCATCCGCCAGCTTCTGCCGATCAAGGCCGACGGCTCGCCGGACCCGAGCCGCGAGACGCTGTTCTTCGGCCAGGCGCAGATCATGACGACCGGCGGGCCTCTGCCCATCGAGGCCCCGCTCGAGGCCCGCACGCTCGCGGAGGCGATCGAGAAGTTCCCCGACGCGGTGCGCGACGCCGTGGCCGAGGTGATGGAGCAGGTGCGCGAGTACCAGCGCCAGGCCGCCTCGCGCATCGTGGTGCCCAGCGCCATGCCCGGCAACCTGCCGGGCGTGCCCGGCGGGGGGCCCGGCGGCAAGATTCATCTCGGATGACGCGGCACGCGCATGCCCCCCACGATCTGGATTGACGCCGACGGCTGCCCCAACGAGGTGAAGCAGGTGGTGTTCCGCGCCTCGGACCGTCTGCGCCTGGCGGTCCAGCTCGTCGCCAACGTGCCGCTGGCCACGCCGCGGTGGCCGCTCGTGACGCTGGCGCTCGTCTCCCATGACTTCAACGCGGCCGACGACCACATCGCCGCGCACGCGGCGGCGGGCGACGTGGTGATCACGGCCGACATTCCGCTGGCCGCGCGCGTGGTCGAGAAGGGCGCCGTGGCCATCAACCCCCGCGGCGAAACCTACGACACGGCCAACGTGGGCCGACACCTGGCCACCCGCGACCTGATGCAGGACCTGCGCGCGGCCGGCGCCATCCAGGGCGGCCCCGCGCCCATCCGGCCCGCCGACAAAGCCCGGTTCGCCGCCGCGCTCGACCGCGCGCTCACCCGGGCCCTCAAGGCGGCGCCGCCCCCTTCCCCCTGAGAAACGAGGACCCCCGCAATGCCCACCGTGGTGTTGCTCACGCTCTCCAACATCTTCATGACCATCGCCTGGTACGGCCACCTGAAGCACAAGGACAAGCCGCTCCTCCTGGTCATCCTCGTGTCGTGGGGCATCGCGTTCATCGAGTACTGCTTCCAGGTGCCGGCCAACCGCATCGGCCACCAGCAGGGCTTCTGCGGGGCCGAGCTCAAGACGATGCAGGAGGTCATCACGCTCGTCGTCTTCTGCGTCTTCTCGGTGCTCTACCTCAAGGAACCGCTCAAGTGGAACTACCTGGTGGGCTTCGGCCTCATCGCGGCGGCCGTGTTCTTCGTGTTCAAGAAGTGGTGAGCCCCGCGGCGGCCATGGACCGATCGTGCCGCCGCGAGAGCAGCACCAGCGCCGCCACCGCGCCCGCGAGGGCCAGGAACATATCCCACTGGGCATCCCACACGTCGCCCTGAAGCCCCAGCCACTCCGGGCCGCTCGTGGGGTAGAAGAAGACCACGATCCACCACTCGATGATCTCCCACGCCGCGCTGATGGCCAGGCACACGCAGGCGCACAGCAGCGAGAGCATGCCGCCCGGCCGCAGGCCGGCCGTGCGTCGCAGCACCTCGCGCGCCAGGATGGCCGGCACGAAGCCCTGGGCGAAGTGGCCCACGCGGTCGTAGTGGTTCCGCGACAGGCCCAGCGCGTCGCGCAGCCAGTTGAAGAGCGGCATCTCGGCATACGTGTACTTCGCGGCCACGGCCAGGATCGCGAAGTGGACGGCTACGAGCACGTACGCCAGGTTCGAGAAGCGGAAGCGAGGGTAAAGGGCGGCGAGCACCGCCACCCCGATCACCCCCGCGGCGATCTCGAACGCCCAGACATCGTAGGAGTGCGGCCGGATCGCGGACCAGACGAGAACGGCGGAGCAGAACACCACCAGGGGCACCAGGGGGTTTGCGGCCTTCATCTCGGGCCTCCTGCGGCCGCCGCGCGCCCGGCCAAGGCGCCGCTGACGAAGGCCCACTGGAGGTTGTAGCCGCCGCACGGGCCGTCGAGGTCGAGCACCTCGCCGGCGAAGAACAGGCCGGGCCGGAGCCTGCTCTCGAGCGTTCGGGGGTTCACCGCGTCCAGCGCCACGCCGCCGCGGGTGATCATGGCCTGGCCGAAACCCTCCGTCGCCGTGACGGTGAGCGGCAGGCCCGCGAGACACGAGGCCAGGCCGCGCCGCTGCGCTGCTGTGATTTCGGCGGCCCGCACCTCGTCGCCGCAACCGCCCACCCGACATAGTTCCGCCGCGAGCGACGCGGGCAGGTGGTCCGCGAGGAGGGTGCGCACGAGGCGCCTGCCGTGCTCGCGGCGCCAGGCGTCGAAGCGGGCAGCCCACGCCGAGGCCGCCGTTCCGGGCGCGAGGTCCACCCGCAAGGGCACGGGCGAGCCCCCGGCCAGAAGCTCCGCAACGTCGGCCGACAGGTCCAGCACCGCCGGACCGGACAGCCCGCGATGGGTGAACAAGAGGGGCCCCACGGACCTCGCATGCCGTCGCCTCGGCAGGTCAATCCACACCGCGGCCTCGGGCACGGTGACGCCGCTCACCCGCGCCACCCAGCGCTCGGCCGCGACCAGCGGCACCAGGCCCGGCACGGGCGGCACAATGCGGTGGCCCGCGTGCGCGGCGAGCCGGTAGCCCGCGCCCGTCGCGCCCAGCGCGGGATAGCCCTTGCCGCCGGTCGCCAGCACGACGCTCGAGCACGGGACCGCGCCGCGGCTCGTCTCGATGCCCTCGTGGCCCAACGCGGTCGCCTCAACGCCTGTCAGGAGCCGCACGCCGAGCGCCTCGGCGCGGCCCACGAGCGCCGCGAGCACGCTCCGCGCCGAGTTCGATTCCGGGAACACGTGGAAGCCGTCGGGCGCGTGGGTCGGCACGCCGAGGCTCGCGAAGAAGGCCCTCAGCCTCGGCCCATCCAGCCCGGCGAGCGCCGGCGCCATGAACCGCCCCTGCCGTCCGAAGCGGGCCATCACCTCGTCGGCGGAGGCCGTGTTCGTCAGGTTGCAGCGCCCGCCGCCGGTCGCCAGCAGTTTGGCGCCGGGCCGGGCCATCTGCTCGCACACCGCCACGCGCGCGCCCGCCTCGGCCGCGGCAATCGCCGCCATCAGCCCCGCCGGACCAGCCCCAATGATCGCGACATCGAAACCAGGCATCGGGTAGGGAGCCCTTCTTGGAAGAGGGGTTCCCTCCCCGAACCCCCTCTTCCCAAGAACTTCCAGATTGGCTGCGGCACTCGACCCGTCCCGCGCCCAAGGTGCGTCTATTCGCGCCAGAGCCTGCTTTGGCTGGGGCACGGGTCGAGTGCCGCAGCCAAGGCAGGAGTTCTTGAAGAGGGGTCTGGGGGGAAACTTCTTGCAAGAAGTCTCCCCCCAGCCTCTTCGCCTTCATCTTCGCCGGCGGTCCACGCCTTGTCAAGCGGGTTGCCGAAATCGCGGCGCGGCGTATAATGGTGCGGCGACGCAAACCACCGCGAGCAAGGAGAGGCCATGATCCACGTCATCGCCAACATCGAGTTGAAGCCCGGCGTTCGGGACGCATTTCTGCGCGTCTTCCGCGCCCTCGTGCCCAAGGTGCAGGCCGAGGGCGGCTGTCTGGAGTACGGCCCTGCACTCGACGCGCGGACCGACATCCGCGCGCAACTGCCCTTCCGCGAGGACGTGGTGACCATCGTCGAGAAGTGGGAGAGCCTCGCCGCGCTCAAGGCCCACCTCGCCGCGCCCCACATGGCCGACTACCGCGCGGCGGTGAAGGACCTGGTCGTGAGGGTGACGCTTCAGATTCTCGAACCCGTGTGAGCGAGCGGGTCTGCCTGCGTCCTATCGGTCCTATCCGTCCTGTCGGTCCTGTAGGACGGGTCAGACCGATCGGACCGAGAGGACGAAGCCGCGATGGACGCGATGAACTCCCGCGAGCGCGTGCTGGCCGCAATCAATCGCTTGCCCGTGGACCGCGTGCCGACCGACATCTGGGCGACGGGCGAGGTGTGGGCCAAGCTGCGCGCCCACTTCGGCGAGGGGGCCGACCTCCACAAGCTCCTGCACATTGACGGCTTCGCGGGCATCGGCCCGAAGTACGTCGGCCCCCCCCTGCCCCCCGCGCCCGAGGGCGAATCGGTGGACCTGTGGGGCCTGCGCAGCAAGCCCGTGGCCTACGACGGCGGCGTCTATGCCGAGCAGTCGTTCAACCCCCTCGCCGCGGCCGAGACGATGGACGACCTCGAAGCCTACCGCTGGCCCTCCGCCGACTGGTTCGACTATTCCGAGATGCGCGCGGCCGCCCTCGAACGCCGCAAGACCCACGCGCTCCAGTGCGGCTACATGGCCCCCTTCTATCAGCACAACCTGCTCCGCGGCCTCCAGCTCTCGCTGACCGACCCGTTGCTGAAGCCCGATTTCACCCACCACCTGCTCGATCGCATGTGCGAGTTCATCCTCCAGCACCACCGCCGCATGTTCGAGGCCTGCGACGGCCTCATTGACGTGGCGCAGGTGACCGACGACCTCGGCTCCCAGCATGGCCCGATGATCAGCCTGGCCGTCTACCGCGAGTTCTACAAGCCCCATCACGCCCGCTTCATCGCCCTGTGCCGCGAGTTCGGCATCAAGGTCTTCCACCACGACGACGGCAGTTGCCGCGCCTTCCTCCCCGACCTCGTCGAGCTGGGCATTGATATCCTCAACCCCGTTCAATGGACCTGCCCCGGCATGGACCTGGCCGAACTCAAGCGCGAGTATGGCCACAGGCTCTGCTTCCACGGCGGCGTGGAGAACCAGCGCATCCTCCCCTTCGGCACCCCCGCCGAGGTGCGCGCCGAGGTGCGCCACTGCATAGACGCCCTGGCCTCCGACGGCACGGGCTACATCCTCGCCCCCTGCCACAACCTCCAGGCCGTCAGCCCCGTCGCCAACATCCTGGCCATGTACGACGAGGCATGGAAATATGGGAGGCGATAGCGCCATTCTTCTCCCGATAGGACCCGTAGGCCCTATGCGAACTCGGACGGAGATGCTCACATGCGAGCACTTGAGCCAGAACACCGCGTGAAGCATATCCTCGCCCGCCGCGACTTCGGCGCCGCCGTGGTCGTCTACGGCTGGCTCCGCTCGCGCCGCGACTCCAAGGAGCTGTCGTTCCTCGACGTGAACGACGGCTCGTGCATGGCCGGAATCCAGGTCATCGCCGACGCCTCGCTGCCGAACTACGAGGGCGAAGTGAAACGCCTTGTCACCGGCTGCTCCGTGCGCGTGGAGGGCGAGCTGCGCGCCTCCCCCGGCAAGGGCCAGGCCGTCGAGGTGCTGGCGAAGAAGCTCGACGTGCTCGGCTGGGTGCAGGACCCCGACGCCTATCCGATGCAGAAGAAGCGCCACACGTTCGAATACCTCCGCGAGGTCGCCCACCTGCGCCCCCGCTCGAACACCTTCGGCGCCATCGCCCGCGTGCGTAACTGCCTGGCCCATGCCACCCACGAGTTCTTCCAGGGCCGGGGCTTCCTCTACGTCCACACCCCCATCATCACCGCCAGCGACTGCGAGGGCGCGGGCGAGATGTTCACCGTCACCACCCTCGACCCCAAGGAACCGCCCCGCCTGCCCGACGGCTCGGTGGACTTCTCACAGGACTTCTTCGGCCGCCGGGCCTTCCTCACAGTCAGCGGCCAGCTCTCGGTCGAGACCCATTGTTGCGCTCTCACCAACGTCTACACCTTCGGCCCCACGTTCCGGGCCGAGAACTCGAACACGCCCCGCCACCTCGCCGAGTTCTGGATGATCGAGCCCGAGATGGCCTTCTGCGACCTCGAGGGCGACATGGACCTCGCCGAGGCCTACATCAAGCACCTGCTCTCCGCCGCCCTCGAGCGCTGCCCCGACGACATGGCCTTCTTCAACCAGTGGGTGGACAAGACGGTCATGGAAACCCTTCAGCACATCGTCGCCAGCGCCTTCGAGCGCATCACCTACACCGAGGCCATCGAGATCCTTCAGAAATCGGGCGAGAGCTTCGAGTTCCCCGTCGAATGGGGCCGCGACCTCCAGACCGAGCACGAGCGTTACCTCACCGAGAAACACATCAGGAAGCCCGTCATCGTCCGCAACTACCCCAAGGCCATCAAAGCCTTTTACATGCGGGTCAACGACGACGAGCGGACGGTTGCGGCGATGGACGTGCTGGTGCCCAAGATCGGCGAGATCATCGGCGGCAGCCAGCGCGAGGAGCGCCGCGACGTGCTGGAGCGTCGCATGGCCGAAGGCGGCCTCGACCCCAGGAACTACTGGTGGTATCTCGACCTGCGGCGCTACGGCACTGTCCCACACGCGGGATTCGGATTGGGCTTCGAGCGCACCGTGCAGTTCGCCACGGGCATGGCCAACATCCGCGACGCCATCCCCTTCCCCCGCACCCCCAAGTCCGCCGAGTTCTGAGCCGCAATAACGTCCGATAACCCGAGAACGCACTCAGAGGCCCCAGGACGCATCCGGAGTTGACGGACATGCCGAATCGCCACACTTCTCAAGTCGTCTCGTATACTACACTTCTGCCTTCCGCTCCCAGAGCCCGGCCGCCGAAGGTATCAGGGGTCAAAGGGGCCGCTGATCTCGCGTCCTAGACCATTTACGGCGGTTTTACAGATGGCCGCCTAACTTACTGCTATATATACACTTAAGTAATGCGTGCCGCGTTTGGCCTTCGATCACGGGGTAGGCGGGGGCTCGCTCTCTTTCGCCTCCTCTCGTCATTCGAAAGCCGGCGTTTGGTATTCGACATTTGCTCCGCCGCTCAATTGACACGCGGCAGTTTCGAGGTATACTCGGGTCAGGGGGCAGACGTCCCCTGGAGGACACGCGATGAGTACATTGCTCCGCCAGCCCGAGCGTCGCGTGAAACTCACCGAGATGTCGTTCACCCCACTGATTGACTGCGTGTTCCTGCTGCTGCTGTTCTTCATGGTCGGCACACGGTTCCGCGAGATTGATCGCGAACTGGAGACTCGCCTGCCGCCGACCGGCCCCCGCATCGCCGGGCGGTTTGACGAGCTTGCCATCGCGGTGCGGAACATCGGCACGGCCGAGGCGCCGCGGCCCCAGGTCGCCATTGACCATCAGGTGATGCCCGACTGGCGCGCCGTGCGCGTCCGCCTGCGCGACCTCGCCGCCGTGCCCGGCGGGCGCGATTTCCCGGTGCTCATGGAGCCCGCCGACGACGCGCAGCACGGCTGGGTGATGAACGTGCTCGACTGCCTGCGCGAGTTCGGCTATCGCAGAGTCAGCTTCAAACGATGATGGGGACGGGGCCGGGCCGGTCGCGGAGCCGCGAGCGCCAGCGAGCCCTCCCGAAGGTTCCGATACCTTCGGGAGGGTGCTGGCCGGCGGGTGTCTATCCTTCGCCCCCCTCCCAAAGGCACTGGAACCTTCGAGAGGGGGAGCGCCTCACGGCTCGTTTTCATCCACAATCCGGCGTGGCAGGTGCCAGCGGAGGGCGATGCTGGCGAGGCGGACGGCGAGGGTGAGGCACGCCGCGGCCCACACGGCTACGCCCTGCCCCGCCCCGGCGCGCATGAGCACGTAGAAGAGAAATGCGCCCGCCATCGTGGCCGAGGCATAGACCTCTTCGCGGAGCACGGCCGGCACGTCGCGCGCGAGCACGTCGCGGATGATGCCCCCGCCCACGCCCGTGAGGCAGGCCATCGTCACCACACCCACGAGGCCGGTGCCGGCGTCCCACGCCTTCACCGCGCCGATGGCCGCGAACACGCCGAGGCCCACGGCGTCGGCGATCAGCAGCTCCCATCGGCCCCGTTGCACCCAATGGTAGAGCACGAACACCCCGATCGCCGCCGCCACAGCCAGTGGCACGTAGACCGGGTCGCGGAGCCAGAAGACATCGGCTTTGAGCAGCGTGTCGCGAATCGTGCCGCCGCCGATGGCCGTCACCGTCGCCAGCACGGCCACGCCGAAGATGTCCATCTCCTTCCGCACGCCCTTGAGCGCGCCGGACACCGCGAAGGCAAGGGTGCCGAGGTAGTCGAGGAATTGGATCGTGGTCATGAATACCCCTTGAGCTTGTGAGGCAGCGCCACGGGCTTCCACGGACGCGCACGAACGTGTGCGCGCACCCGTGCCCCGCATGCGTCCGTGTGCGTCCGAGCCGGTCCGTGTGCCTTCGGGGTCTTCCTCATCTTCTCGCCCGGGCAAGCACTTGGGCGCCGATCTCGTCGGCCCTGGAGCGATAGGCCTTCCACATGGCCCCGACAAAGCCGCCCGCTCCGCCGGGGAAGGGCTGGTAGCCGGTCGGCTTCATCGTGCTCTTGTCCACCGTGCCGTCGGCGGCCTCGGCCACCCAGCGGTCCACGTAGTCGAAGAAGGGCTCGTGGCCCCAGAAGCCCTTGGCGCCGAGGAGCCGGGCGGCGAGGGCCTGGCCGACCCAGGTGGGTCCGTTGAGGAGGCGGTAGCCCTCGGATTTCCAGCCGTCGTTATCGCCCTTGAAGGGCGGCCCCGCCCACCGCTCGGGCGGCAGGTGCTCGTGGCGGCGGGCCTCCGTGGTGTCAATGGTCCAGAGCGCCTTCTGGCCGCGGTAGCCCGTGCCGTAGTAGGTCTGTTGGTCTTCCGCGAATGAGGCCTTCACGCCCTTCATCCCGTCGTGGCCGAGGAGCACGCCGGCGAAGAGGATGGGCATCTTGCGGCCCGAGTTGTGCCCGCCATTGGCGCGCCACAAGTCGGCATCCGACTGCGTGGCGCCGTAGTAGTCAATGCCCAATTGCACGAAACGGAGGAGGAGCGTTTCGCGGGGCGGGGACGCCACGCCCACAGGCGCCGGGTCGTCGAGGAGGAGCAGGAGCGAGACGGTGGAGACGATGTTGGTGATCTCGCGGCCGTAATCGGGCATGTTCTCCAGCGGGTGCATCAGGCGGTTGGGCCACTCGTGGAGGTGGTCGAGCCAGATACGCTCGAGGTAGCGCTCGTGGAGCTTGACGTCGGGCAGCGGCCCGACGGGCTGGAGGCGCGGCAAGAGGTCGCGGCGGAGCTGGCTGGCGGCAAAGGCCGGCTTCTTGTCGCCCACATAGGCGGGGCGGAAGGCGTCGGCGGGCGGCGGCTCGGCCACACAGGTCAGCACGGTGGCCGTCCGCAGCGGCCCGCGGCAGTATTGGCCGGGCACCGTGTCGGGCGTCTTGTCGCCGACCTTTCCGACGCTGGCCGTCGTGACGAGCGACTGGCCGGGCTTGAGCGTGAGGGGGAAAGCGGCGCGGAGCGAGGCATCGTAGCCGGTGATTCTGTCGTCATAGCCCTGGCGTTTGCCCGCTGGGGGATTCACCACCGAGCCGTTCCGCCCGTCGGCAGGCGCAGGGCTGACGGCGTTGACCACCACCGGCCCCACCACCCACCAGTCGCCCGTCACGAAGCGCCCGACGCGGGCTGGCTGGGCCAAGGTCCATGTGATCCCATATTGGCTGACCGTTGCCTGAGGCCCGGTCCCCTCCCCTGTTCTAGCTACCGGGGCGAAGGCCAGGAGAACCGCTGCACCAACGCTCTTCGCTGCTGGCATGTTGTTCGCTCCGCGGGCCGAGGGATAGTATAGCAAACGCGAGGGGGCGCGCGAAGGCTAAGCCCTGGCGGCCAGGGCTTCACGGTAGACCTCGAGCGCCGCGGGGAAGGGCTCGAGGGCGCGCTCGAAGATGCCGAGCGAGTAGGCGACGATGAGGCCGTAGTTGGAGATCGGCACGCCCGCCTGCTTGCAGCGGAGAATGCGGGTGAGCATCTCGCGGCGGTTCATCATGCACCCGCCGCAGTGGATGACGAGCTTGTACGAGGCGAGGTCGTCGGGGAAGTCGTGGCCCTGGATCGTGTCGAAGTGCAGCTTGCCGCCGACGAGCTGGGTGAGCCAGCGGGGGATCTTCACGCGGCCGATGTCCTCGGCGATCGGGTGGTGCGAGCACGATTCGGCCACGAGGATGCGGTCGCCGGGCCGCAGGGTCTCGCAGGCGAGGGCGCCGCGCACCATCTCGGCCAGGTCGCCCTTGTAGCGGGCGAAGAGGATCGAGAAGCTGGTGAGGGGGATGTCGCGCGGCGTGTCGGCTACGACCTTGAGGAAGGCCTGCGAGTCGGTGACGACGAGCTTGGGCGGCTTCTTGAGGCGGTCGAGGGCCTCGCGCAGCTCGCGCTCCTTGACGACGAGCGCGAAGGCGTCGCCGTCAATCAGGTCGCGGATGGCCTGCACCTGGGGCACGATGAGGCGGCCTTTCGGGGCCTCCTTGTCCACGGGTACCACGAGGACAGCCATCTCGCCCGGCCCCACGAGGTCGGCGAGGATCGCGGGATTGTTGAGGAAGTCGGCGGGCGCGGTGTCGAGGAGCGCCTGTCGGAAGTCCAGAATCCCCGTGTTCGCAGTGCGGGCTTCAGCCCGTCGCTCTTCAGGAGACGGCCTGAAGGCCGCATTACAAACGGTGCGGACGGTTCGGACTTTCTCCTTCTGGAGGCGTTCGACGAGGGCGGCGTCGGGCTCGCCGAGGTCGCACTTGTTGAAGACGACGATGACGGGACACTTCCGCGCGCGCAACTCGTCGTAGATCTGCTGTTCGAAGGCGCCCCAGTGGCCGGGCTCGGCGATGATGACGCCGAGGTCGGTGCGGTCGAAGACCTTGCGGGTGCGGGCCACGCGCATCTCGCCGAGCGCCCCCTCGTCGTCAATCCCCGCCGTGTCAATGAAGAGCACGGGGCCGAGGGGCAGCAGCTCCATCGGCTTCTCGACCGGGTCGGTCGTGGTGCCCGCCACGTCCGACACGATGGAGACCTGTTGGCGGGTGATGGCGTTGAGCAGGCTCGATTTCCCGACATTCCGCCGGCCGAAGAGGCCGATATGCAGCCGCAAGCCCTTGGGAGTTCGCTCCATCAGTCAGGTCTCCCGTTAACATACGGGGGATGAATGCGCGGGTGGATGAATGGATGAATCCAGGAGAGGATCAACGGGTCGGTGTCTTCTCTGGCATCCATCCATCCAACCATCCATTCATCCGTTCCTCACCGGCGGGGTACCCAGGCGGCAGACGGCCTCGGGGCTGACCATTTCGTTGAACTGTTCCTCGGTGAGGAGGCCGAGCTCGATGGCGCACTGCTTGACGCTCTTGCCCTCGCGGGCGGCGATCTGGACGAGGCGGCAGACGGCCTCGTAGCTCAGGCAGCCGAGCAGCGCCGTGGCCGTGGCGGTGGAGGCATCGAGGTGTGCGCGACAGCGCGCCTCGTCGGCCGCGAGGCCCTCGACGCACAGGCGCCGCAGGATGTCGCACGAGCGGGCTAAGAGCTCCAGGCTCTCCAGCAGGCAGTGGGCGATGAGGGGGAGGAACGCGTTCAGTTCGAGGTTGCCCGAAGCGGCGGCGAAGGCGATGGCCTGGTCGTGGGCCATCACGAGCATGGCGGCCTGGGAGACGGCCTCGGGGATGACGGGGTTGACCTTGCCGGGCATGATGGAGGAGCCGGCCTGGCGCTGGGGGAGGCGGATTTCGCCCAGGCCTGCCTCGGGGCCGGAGGAGAGGAGCCGCAGGTCGCCCGAAACCTTCAGGAGCGAGGCGGCGCAGGCCTTGAGGATGCCGGAGACTTCGACGAACACGTCGGCGTTCTGTGTGGCCTCGACGAGGTTCTCGGCGCGGGCGAAGCCGATGCCGGTCAGCTCGCGAAGCGTGTCCACCACGCGGAAGATGTACTGCCGGGGCGCGCCGATGCCGGTGCCGATAGCGGTGCCGCCGAGGTTGACGACCCGCAGGCGCTCCTCGCACTTGTAGATGCGCCAGCGGTCGCGGTTGAATGCCTCGGCGCAGGCGCTCATCTCGCGGCCCAGCGTCATCAGCACGGCGTCCTGAAGCTCGGTGCGCCCGACCTTCACGACGTGCGCGAACTCCTTCTCCTTGGCCTGAAAGGCCTCTTGGAGGGGCACGATCTTGTCTTCGAGCGCGCGCACGAGGCGGATGGCGGCGAGCTTGAGGGCCGTGGGGTAGGTGTCGTTGGTGGACTGGTGGCGGTTGACGTCGTCCAGGGGCGAGACGCGTTGGTAGCGGCCCAGCGGCTCGCCGAGCAGCTCGAGCGCGCGGTTGGCGAGCACCTCGTTGACGTTCAGGTTCGTCGAGGTGCCGGCGCCGCCCTGAAGGGAGTCCACCACGATGTGGCGGTCGAGCTTGCCCTCGGCCATCTCCTGGCACGCGGCCTCGAGGGCATCCGCCTTCGCCGCGTCGTCGCCCCAGGCCCCGAGCGCGCGGTTGGTCTTCACGCAGGCCAGTTTCACCGTGCCGTAGGCGTGGATGAGGGCGGGGTGGACGGGGCGGCCGGCGAGGGGGAAGTTCTCGACGGCGCGCAGGGTGTGGATGCCCCAGAGCGCTTCCGCGGGCACTTCGCGCTCGCCGAGGAGGTCGTGTTCTTTGCGGTAGTGCGCCATGCTTCAGAAGTAGAGGTCGCGCTCGTCGGTAGTCCTGATGCGTTCGAGTCGTTCGAGGAGCTGGCGTTTGAGCGGGCTGTCGGGCATCTGGGCCAGTTCCTCGGCCAAGCGCCGCTCGCCGGCGGCGCGGGTCTGCGGCGAAGCATAGTCTACCAGATATTCCGTCAGCGTGGAAAGCGCGTTGGGGGTGCAGAAGCGTTTGATGAAGCCGGGGATGGCGAACTCCATGAAGTGCTCGCCCGTGCGGCCGAGGCGGTAGCAGGCGGTGCAGAAGCTGGGCACGTAGCCGTCCTCGAGCAGCTCGCGTATCACGGCGTCCAGCGGGCGGATGTCGCCGAGTTCGAACTGCTCGCGCTCGCGCACCTGGGCGTCGCCGGCCTCGGTGTAGCCGCCCAGCTCGATGCGGCTGCCGGCGTCAATCTGCGAGACGCCGAAGCCCATGGCCTCGCGGCGGAGCGCGGCGGGCTCGCGGGCGGTGAGGATGAGGCCCGTGTAGGGCACGGCGAGGCGCAGGATGGCGATCACGCGCTTGAAGTCGGCGTCGCTCACCTCGTAGCCCGTCCGGAGGTGCACGCCCGAGGCGGGCCGCAGGCGCGGAAAGCTGATGGTGTGCGGGCCGACGTTGTAGGTCTTCTGAAGATGCACGGCGTGGGCGACGAGGCCGAGGACCTCGAAGCGCCAGTCGTAGAGGCCGAAGAGGGCGCCGATGCCCATGTCGTCGCAGCCGGCCTCGAAGGCGCGCGAGAGGCCGTGGAGGCGCCAGAGGTAGTCGCCCTTGGGCGTGCCCTGCTTGTGCATGCGGGCGTAGGTGGGGTGGTGGTAGGTTTCCTGGAAAATCTGGTAGGTGCCGATGCCGGCGGCCTTCAGGAGCCGGTAGCCCTCGTGGTCGAGGGGCGCGGCGTTGATGTTCACGCGGCGGATCGAGCCGCGGCCCTTGCGGATGCTGTAGACGAGCCGCACGGTGTCGGCCATGAATTGGGGCGTGTAGCGCGGGTGCTCGCCGAAGACGAGGATGAGGCGCTTGTGGCCGTGGTCCTCCAGGGCCTCGACCTGCTGGCGGATCTCGGCCTCGCCCAGGGTGCGGCGGACGGCGTCCACATTCGACCGGTGGAAGCCGCAGTAGGCGCAGTCGTTGACGCAGTAGTTGCCGATGTAGAGGGGCGCGAAGAGCACGATGCGGTTGCCGTAGACGGTGCGCTTGAGCTCGCGGGCCGCCTCGAACACTTCCTCGACGAGCGCCGGCTCGGTGGCGCGCACGAGCACCGCCGTCTCCTCCACGCTCAGCGCCTGCTTGGCGAGGCTCTTGGCAATGATCTCCCGCACCTGGCCGGGGTCGGCCGGCCCGGCCTCGGCCAGGCTCGTGAGCAGCGCGTCGTCAATGAAATCCACGGCGCCCGCCGCGGAGCCGGCCGGACCCGTCGGGCACGTCGGACTTGTCAGACTCGTCAGACTCGTCGGTCGCATGGCACACCTCGATATCACGCGCGCGCCGGAGGGGTCGCGCGGTCACGTCGCGCGGAACGGCCCGGCCCTGTGCCGAGGGTGCGGCCCAGGGCGAGGATGCGTTGCTTCAGGGCCTCGTGGGTCTCGCGCGAGGCCTCGAACAGGCAGGCTTTGGCCGGGTAGATCTCGTACAGCGCCCGGTACTGGGGCGGCGTGAGGTTGGGCATCACCACGTTGGCGCCGCGCGCCAGGCCCAGCTCGCGGCCGCGCTCGCGGTTGAGGGTGGCCAGGGCCGTGGTGCTGGGGATGTTGGCCCACGGGCAGATGAGCCGGGTGAGAGCGAGGACCTTGTAGGTCATGAGCTCGGAGTTGGGCACCTGGTCGGCGGCGGGCGCGCCGCCTGTGCCGCCGCCGAGCGGGGTCGCAGGGTGAGGAAGGTAGGGCCCAACGCCGATCATGTCGAGGTCCAGTTCGCGGAACAGCGCGATGTCGGCGGCCAGGTCGTCATAGGTCTGGCCCGGAATGCCGATCATCACGCCGCTGCCGGCCTCGTAGCCGAGGGCGGTCAGGCGGCGCAGGATCGCGATGCGGTCGGACGGGCGGCCCGCCAGCGGCGGGTGGATTCGGTCGTAGAGGGCGCGGTTGGAGGTCTCGAAGCGGAGCAGGTAACGGTCGGCCCCCGCCGCGCGCCAGGCAGCGAGATCGGCGTCGGGCCGCTCGCCCAGGCTCAGGGTCACGGCCAGCGGCGTCTCCGCCTGGATGCGCCGCACGAGGTCGGCCACCCCCTCGCGCGTCAGGCCGTAGTCCTCGCCGGCCTGAAGCACAACTGTGCCGAAGCCCAGCGCGGCGGCCTCCCGGGCGCAGGCGAGCACTTCGTCGGCTGTGAGGCGGTAGCGCCGGAGCGCGCGGTTGGGCGCGCGCAGGCCGCAGTAGGCGCACGAGCGCACGCAGTGGTTGGAGACCTCGACCAGGCCGCGCAGGTGGACGGCGTCGCCGACGTGCTCGCTGCGGACGGCGTCGGCGGCGCGCCACAGCTCATCGAGGCGCTCCTCGTCGTTCTCCCGCAGCCATTCGAGGATCTCGTTTCGCTTCATCGGCGTCGCGGCCTTAGTGCGCTTCGTCGGGCTTGACGACGGGCAGCCGCACGGTGAACGTGCTGCCCTTGCCCGGTGCGGTGTCGAGGGTGACGCGGCCCTGGTGGATCTCGACGAGGCGCTTGACGATCGTGAGGCCCAGGCCCGTGCCGGGCACGTGGGCGGTCTGCGCGTTCTTCGCCCGGTAGAACTCGTCGAAGGCGCGCTCCTTCTCCTCCGGCGCCATTCCGATTCCGTCGTCCTTCACGGCCACCTTGGCGTACATGCCGTTGGGCTCGACCTCCACGGCCACGTGTCCGTTCTCCGGGGTGTACTTGATCGCGTTGTCAATGAGGTTCGTGAAGATGCTCACGAGGGCCGCACGATCGGCCAGCACGGGCGCGCCGGCGCGATCGGCACCCTGGAGCTTCAGCTCGATGTGCTTGGCCTCGGCCCGTTCGCGGCAGGCTTCGGCCGCCGCCGTCACCGCCTCGCCCAGGTCGAGCGGGGCGCGCTTGATAACGAAGTCGCCGGTCTCCATCGCCGTGAGGTTCAGCAGGTCGGCAACCATGCCCCGCAAGGCTCGGGCGCGCAGCAACGACCGCTCGAGCATCTTGCGGTCGCGCTGCGGGTCGTTGCCGCCCACGCCGCTGAGGATGACGTTGAGATAGCCCTCGATGGCGGCCAGCGGGCTCTTGATCTCGTGGGCCACCATGGAGACGAACATGGACTTCGCGATCTCGAGCTTCTTGAGCGCCGTGATGTCGCGGAGCACGGCCACGGCGCCGAGAATGTCGCCGCCCGGCTCGAAGACCGGGCTCGCGTTGGCCATGTACGTGCACTGGTCGAGCGCGATCTCGCGCGAGACGATGAGCGGCAGCGAGGTGGCGTGCAGTGCCTCGGTGACGAGGCCCGTTAGCGGGGCGCAGGCCAACTGCTCGAGCGGCGCGGGCAACGGCAGGGCCGCGCACTCGGGCAGCATGCGGGCCGCCGCGTTGTTGCGCAGCACGACCTGGCCGTCGCGGTTCACCACGATGACGCCGTCGGTCATGCAGTGGATCACCGTATTGCACTTGGAGCGCTCGAAGGCGACTTCGAGGAGGCGGTTCTGGCGTTCTTCGCGCAGGCGGCGGGCCTCGAGGGAGAGTGCGCGGCGCTCGAGGCCGTTGCGCACGGGCAGCAGCAGTTCGTCGGGGGTGAACGGCTTGGGGATGTAGCCGTAGGCGCCGCGCTTGGTGGCCTCCACCGCCGTGTCAATCGTGGCGTAGGCGGTGACGACGAGGATCAGGGCGTCGGGGTCCAGCTCATGGATTCTCTCGACGAGTTCCAGGCCGCCCATGCGCGGCATCTTGAGGTCCACCAGCGCCGCCGTGAAGTTGCCGCGCTCGCGGAAGAGCTCGAGCCCGGCCAGGCCGTCGGCGGCCGTCTCCACCTCGTAGCCCTCGTCGGCCAGGATGCGGCGGCAGCCCTCGCGCATGCCGAGTTCGTCGTCCACCACCAGGATGCGCACGGGGTCGCTCATGGCTTTTCCCCTTCTGGGCGGCGGGCCAGGAGCCTGTGGACCGCCGCGAGCAGGTCCGCCGGCAGCACGGGCTTCTCGAGAAAGGCGTCGGCGTGCATGGCCGACAGGTCGTCGCCGGTGCGCGGGGCGAAATCGAGGCCGAGCCGCGAGGCGATGGCCGTGGCGACGATCACGGGCAGGCCTCGGAAGCGGGGGTCGGTCTTGATCTGCCGCGCCAGCGAGAAGCCGGAGTCCAGGCCGGTCATCATCAGATCGGTCACCACGAGGCAAGGCGTCTCACGGCCCAGAAGGTCCAGCGCCGTGGGAGGGTCCGGCGCGGTGGCCACACGGTAGCCGGCTGCTTCGAGAACGTGGCTCGTCATGTCCAGGAAGTCCGGGTCGTCGTCCACGAGCAGGATCAGAGGGGCCTCGCGGGTCATCGTGCTCCCCCTTTGGCCACGGTGCCGGGGAGCGGGAGAGCGGCGTCCGGCGCCGCCAGGCCATCGCCGACGGGCAGGGTGACGGTGAAGGTGGTGCCCTTGCCCACTTGGCTCTCGACGGCGATATCGCCCGAGTGCATCTTGACGACGCCGTAGCAGATGGCCAGGCCGAGGCCGGTGCCGCGCCCCATCTCCTTGGTGGTGAAGAAGGGGGTGAAGAGGCGCGAGAGGTTCTCCTCGGGAATGCCGCAGCCGGTGTCGGTCACGCGGATTTCCACGCGGTGTGCGGCGTCGCACAGCCGGGCGCCCACCTCCACCCTGCCCCCCTCGGGAGTGGCGTCCACGCCGTTGTGCACCAGGTTCACGAGCATTTGCTTGATCTGGGCGGCGTCGAGCATCATGGGAGGCAGGTCGGCCGGCACGTCGCAGGCGAGCGCCACCCCGGCCTCCTTGGCCTTGGGCGCCAGGATGGCGAAGACCTCGGCCACCAGGGCCGCCAGGTCGGTCGGGGCCTTCGAGACGCGCGACTGGCGGGCGAAGTCCAGCAGCCCACGCACGATGGCCTTGCAGCGGGTGGCCTCGTTGGCGATCATCTGGAGGTCGGCCCGGCGCGGGTCGCCGTCGCGCAGTTGCTTGAGCAGCATGTGCGAGTAGAGCAGCACGGTGCCCAACGGGTTGTTGATCTCGTGGGCCACGCCGGCCGAGAGCTGGCCCATCGAGGCCAGCCGCTCGCTCTCGATCAGGCGCTGGTGGGCCGACTTGAGTTCGGCGTGCGAGGCCTGGAGCTCCTTGCACGTTTCCTCGAGCTCCTCGACCAGGTAGGGCAGGCACATTTCGGGCTCGGCCAGGCCCTGGCAGACGGCGATGGCCTTCTCACGGCAGGTCCGGTAGCCGCAGGCGCCGCAGTTGAGCTGGTCCTCGGGGGCGAACTTGCGCAGCGAGCGCAGCGCCTGGGTGATCTCGTCCTCGGTGGGATGGCGCAGCTTGAGGTCCTGGGGCGTGTAGCCGCGGCGGAGGTCCAGGCCCTCGAACTCCGCCAGGGCATCGGCCAGGTCGCGCTGCGTGGTGAACCGGCTCTGCTCGTTGACGTAGTCGGCGATGATCTCCTTGCGGGCGAACACGCTGAGATCGTTGAGGATCTTCGGGCCGTTGATGCAACCCTCGCAGAACAGAACGTCGAAGAAGCGGGCCTGGCTGCGCCCTTCGGCCACGGCGTCGAGGGCGTCGAGCACGCGGTCCTTGCCCTCGGTGATGACGACGGCGTTCTCGAGGATGTCGGTGGAGAGCCCGGCCGTCTTCAGGAGGCCGCCCGAGATGGGGAACGAGCGGCCGATGTGGCAGCGGGGGCTGTCGAACCCGCTCTCGGGCAGTTCGTCGGGCGCAAGGCCCGCCTCGCGGATCATGTCGGCCAGCTCGCGGAAGGTCAACACGCCATCCACCTCGCCGGCCACTTTCGGGTCGCGGATCTCGTTCTTCTTGGCGATGCAGGGCCCGATGAAGACAATGCGCACCGTGTCGCCGTGGCGTTTGCGGATGGCGCGGGCCGCGGCGATCATCGGCGACACGATCGGCGCCAGCGCGTCGTGGAGCGCCGGCATGTACTTCTCGACAAAGGCCACCACGGCGGGGCAGGGGGAGGCGATGACGCGCCGGCCCGCGCGCTGGGCCTCCCGGAACAGCCGCCCGTAGGCCTGGCTGCACAGCTCGGCCCCGAAGGCCACCTCCCACACCTCGGCAAAGCCCAGCCGCCGCAGGGCGGCGACGACTTTGCCCGGGCGGGTGGGATGGAAGGCGGCGGGAAACGAGGGCGCCAGGCAGGCGAACACGCGGGAGCCGTTCCGCAGCATGCGCCGCACGCTGGCGATGCTATCCTCGATCAGCTTGGCCTTCTGCGCGCACACCTTCACGCAGTTGCCGCAGGCGATGCAGCGTTCCTCGATGACCATGGCCTGCCCGCCCTCGACCTTGATGGCCTTGGCCGGGCACTCGCGCACGCAGGTGTAGCAGCGCTTGCACTTCTCGCGGATCGTCGAGACGATGCCCATGGTCCGCTTTCTGGCCGCGGATTCCGGATTGCGGCTCGGAGGCATGGGGCCCCCGATCCGCAATCCGAAACCGCCGGTCCGCAATCCCTCTACACCTTCTGCCGCGGCTCGTAGTGCGTATGCAGCAGGTGGTGCGACTTCTCGCCGAGGGGCTTGACGAGGAACTCCTCGTAGATCTGCTTGATCTCGGGGTTCTCGTGGCTCTTGCGGAGTTTCTTCCCCTCGTCTTCCTTGTAGATGGCGGCGATGCGCGCCTTGCGCACCGCGTCGGTGGTCAGGCGCGGCTGGCCGCCGCCGCCGATGCAGCCGCCGGGGCAGGTCATCACCTCGACGAAGTGGTACTGGCCTTCGCCGCTCTTGATCCGCTCGATCACCTTGCGGGCGTTGCTCAGGCCGTGGGCCACCGCCACCCGCACCGTGACGCCCTCGAGGAATTTCCATTCGGGCACGGCCTTGGGAATCGTCAACTCCGCCTCCTTCACCCCCTCGAGGCCCACGATGGGCTTGACGTGGAGGTTCTTGAAGGGCAGCGGCTCGCCGGTGACGATTTCATAGACGGTGCGGAGGGCCGCCTCCATGACACCGCCCGTGTTGGCGAAGATATCGGCCGCGCCACTCGAGAGGCCGAGCGGGGCGTCCATCTTGTCGTCCGGCAGCGTCGTGAAGTCAATACCTGCCTGCTTGATCATACGGCCCAGCTCGCGCGTCGTCAACACGATGTCCACGTCGCGCACCCCGCTGTCGTTCATCTCTGGCCGCTGGGCTTCGAACTTCTTGGCGGTGCAGGGCATGATGGAGACGACGACGATGTCCTCGGGCCGCTTGCCAAGCTTCTGGGCGTAGTAGGTCTTGGCCACGGCGCCGAACATCTGCTGGGGCGACTTGGCGGTGGAGAGGTTCGGCAGCAGCTCGGGGTAGAAGTGTTCGCAGTACTTGATCCAGCCGGGCGAGCAGCTCGTGAACTGGGGCAGGGCCACGGCCTCTTTGTCCACCAGGGCCTTCTTGAGGCGCACGAGGAGTTCGGTGCCTTCCTCGATGATCGTGAGGTCGGCCGTGAAGTTGGTGTCGAAGACGGCGTCGAAGCCGAGGCGTCGGAGGGCGGTGACCATCTTGCCGGTGACGAGGGTGCCCGGCTTGTAGCCGAAGCACTCGCCGAGCGCGGCGCGGATGGCGGGCGCGGTCTGCACCACGACGTGCTTGGTCGGGTCGTCGAGCGCGGCCCACGCCTCGTCAATCTGGTCGCGCTCGCTGATGGCGCCCACGGGGCACACGGCGCCGCACTGCCCACACTGCACGCACACGATGTCGTTGAGGTTGGCGCCGAAGGCCGGGCCGATGAGGGTGTTGAAGCCGCGCTTCTGCGGGAAGAGCCCGCCGACGCCCTGGGTTTCGCCGCACACGGTGACGCAGCGGCGGCAGGCGATGCACTTGGCCATGTCGCGCACGAGGGCCGGGGTGCTGGTGTCCTTGGGCCGCTTGCCTTTCTCGCCGGCGTAGGTGACCTGGCGGATGCCGAGCTCGCGGGCGACGCTCTGGAGTTCGCAGTCGTCGTTGCGGTCGCAGGTCTGGCAGTCGCCCTCGTGGTCGGAGAGCAGGAGCTCGACGATGGTGCGGCGCGCGTCGCGCACGCGCTTGGAGTTGGTGAGCACCTTCATGCCGTCGGCGGCGGGCATGACGCACGAGGCGACGAGGGTCTTAGCGCCCTCGACCTCGACCACGCACACGCGGCACGCGCCGATGGCCTGCACACCCTCGAGGTAGCACAGGGTGGGGATTCGGATGCCGGCCTTCTGGGCCGCGTCCAGAATCGTCGCCCCGTTGCTGACCTCGACGGGGATGTTGTCCACTGTCAGCGTTGGCATAGGGACTTGGCTCCTTTCGCTGTCGTGACCTCCCGCAGGTCTGGGACCTGCGGGAGGTTCTCACCGGGGGTCATTCGCGGCGGAAGTCGCACCGCAGGCAGCGACGTGCCTCGCGGACGGCGATGTTCTCGGGCCAGGGGCGCTCGACCTCGCGGAAGTTGCTGCGGCGCTTGTCCACCGGGATGCGGCGGATGCGGGCCCGCGGGTACTCCACGGGGTCGGCGTCGGGGTCGAAGTACGTGTCCACCTGCTTGTCCTTGCGCCAGAAGGGATGCGCCTCGCCGCTGAGGAAGGCATCCATCGCCACGGCCGCCTTCTCGCCGGCCGCGATGGCGTTCACCACGGAGCTGGGGCCTGTGACGGCGTCGCCGCCGGCGAAGAGCCATTCCACCGACGTCCGGCCGCTCACGGCGTTGGCCTCGATGAAGCCCAGCTCGTTGAGCTTCAGCGGCGTGCCGTTGATGATCTCGCTGGGGTCGAGCGACTGGCCGATGGCGGCGATCACCTGGTCGGCCTTCACGAGGTAGGTCCCGTCGCCCCTGGCGGTGGGCGAGCGGCGCCCGGAGCGGTCGAACGCGCCCAGGGTCATCGAGCGGCACCTGACGCCGACCACCTGGCCGCCCTCGCTCACGATCTCCACGGGGGCGGTGAGGCACTCGAGGCGCACGCCCTCCTGCTCGGCGCCCTCAACCTCCTCCATGTAGGCCGGCATTTCGGCCCGCGTGCGGCGGTAGAGAATGGTGACGGTGCGGGCGCCCAGGCGGATGGCCGTGCGGGCCGCATCCACGGCGGCGTTGCCGCCGCCGATGATCGCCACGTTGCGCCCCACGGGCGCCGAGCCGCGGATGTTGTACTCGCGCAGCCAGCGGATCGCGTCCACCACCCCGTTCGCCTCTTCGCCCGGGATGCCCAGGCGCACGCCGTTCGGGGCGCCGATGCCGAGGAACACGGCCTCGTAGCCCTCGCTGCGGAGGCCGGCCAGCGTGATGTCCTTGCCCAGGCGTACGCCGGTCTCGATCTCCACGCCCATGCGCTCGATCATGCGCACCTCGCGGGCCAGCTCTTCGCGGGGCAGGCGGTAAGCGGGAATGGCCTGCACGAGCATGCCGCCCGGGCGAGGCTCGGCCTCGAAGATGCGCGGGCGGTAGCCCAGGCGGGCCAGGAAGTAGGCGCACGACAGGCCGGCGGGGCCGGCCCCGATGATCGCGATTTTGCGCTTGGCGTTGGCCTCGTTCTCGCGCATCTCGGGGAGCTGGACGGTGATTTCCTGCTCGACCATGAAGCGCTTGAGGAAGCGGATCGAGAGCGGCTCGTCGAGGGTGGCGCGGCGGCACTTGTCCTCGCACGTGTGGAAGCACACGCGCGCACACACGCTGGCGAACGGGTTGCGCTCGCGGTGCAGCCGCAGGGCCTCGGCGTAGCGCTTTTCGCCGATCAGCGACACGAAGCCGGGCACGTCCACCCGCGCCGGGCAGGCGTTCTGGCAGGGGGCGCGCACGAGGCCGGGGCACACGCCCGCCGGGCAGTGCTTCTCGCGGATGTGCGCGTCGTACTCGTCGCGGAAGTAGCGGATGGTGGAGAGCACGGGGTTGGGCGCCGTCTGGCCCAGGCCGCACAGCGCCGTGTCCTTGATCTTCTTGCCCAGGTCCATCAGCCGCTCGACATCGCCCTCGACGCCCTTGCCGTTGCAGATGCGCTCGAGGATCTCGAGCATGCGCTTGGTTCCCACGCGGCAGGGCGCGCACTTGCCGCACGACTCCTCCTGCACGAAGTCCAGGAAGAACCGCGCCACGTCCACCATGCAGCTATCCTCGTCCATCACGATCAGGCCGCCCGAGCCCATGATGGCGCCCAGCTCGGTCAGGCTCTCGTAGTCCACCGGCACGTTGAGGTGCTGGCGCGGGATGCAGCCGCCCGAGGGGCCGCCGATCTGCGCGGCCTTGAAGGCCTTGCCGCCCGGGATGCCGCCGCCGATGTCGTAGATGATCTCGCCCAGGGGCGTGCCGATCGGCACCTCGACGAGGCCCGTGTTGTTCACGGCGCCGGCCAGGGCGAACACCTTGGTGCCCTTGGAGAGCTTGGTGCCGAACGAGGCGTACCACTCGGGGCCCTTGAGGAGGATGGCGGGCACGTTGGCGAAGGTCTCGACGTTGTTGAGCACGCTGGGCTTGCCCCAGAGGCCCTTGTTGGCGGGGAAAGGCGGGCGGGGCCGCGGCTCGCCGCGCTTGCCCTCGATGGAGGTCATCAGCGCGGTTTCCTCGCCGCACACGAAGGCGCCCGAGCCCTTGCGCACCTCGAGGTCGAAGCAGAACTTCGTGCCCAGGATGTTCTCGCCCAGCAGGCCGTACTCGCGCGCCTGCCGGAGCGCGTGCTCGAAGCGCTCGACGGCGAGCGGGTACTCGGCGCGGATGTAGGCGTAGCCCTGCGAGGCGCCGATGGCGTAGGCCGCAATGGCCATGCCCTCGATCACGCTGTGCGGGTCGCCCTCGAGCACGCTGCGGTCCATGAACGCGCCCGGGTCGCCCTCGTCGCCGTTGCAGAGGATGTACTTGACGTCGCCCTCGGCTTTGCGGCAGAGGCTCCACTTGAGCCAGGTGGGGAAGCCGGCGCCGCCGCGGCCGCGGAGGCCCGACTGCTTCATCTGCACGATCACCTCGTCGGGCGTCATGCTGGTGAGCACCTTGGCCAGGGCCTGGTAGCCGTCGCGGGCGATGTACTCTTCGATGTTCAGCGGGTCAATCACGCCGCAATTGCGCAGCACGATCTTGACCTGCTTGCCGAAGAAGGGGATGTCGCCGATCGCGCGGATCGGCTCCTCCTTGGCCGGCTCCTTGTGGACCAGGCGGTCCACCACGCGCCCCTTGAGCAGGTGTTCCTCGACGATCTCGGGCGCGTCGCCCGCCTCGAGGCCCTGGTAGAAGACGCCGTCGGGGTAGATGACGGCGACCGGGCCCACGGCGCAGGGGCCGAGGCAGCCGGTCTCGACGATCTTGACCTCCTTGTCGAGGCCCCGCCGTTCGACTTCGGCGCAGAAGGCGTCGCGCACCTCGTTGGCTCCCGAGGCGACGCACCCGGCGCCCGTGCAGACCAGCACGTGACATCGTGTGGTATCCATGCGTTTCTGTGCCCCTTTCACCTCAGTAGGTGATGATGTGCTCGATGACCGGCCGGCCGCCGAGGACGTGTTCCTGGATGATCTCGTGGACCTTGTGCCGGTCGAGCTTGCCGTAGCGGAACTCCTTGCCCGCCTTGTCGGTGATGGTCATCATGGGCTCCTGGTCGCAGAGGCCCAGGCAGCCGGTCTGCTTCACCGTCACGTGGGCCGCCTTGGCCTCGCTCAGTTCGCTCACGACCTGCCCGAGCACGTCGCGCGCGCCCGCGGCGATGCCGCAGGTGCCCATGTGCACCACCACGTGGGTGTCGCCTTGGCTCGTACGCAGTTCCACGGCCGCCCGCGCCTTGTCGCGGATGGCCTTCAGGTCGGCCGGGCTCGTGATCTTCTTCTCCACGGCTCAGTCTCCCTTCTTCGCGGTCACGTCCTGGAGACGCACCTGGTCGAGGATGTCCTTGACCTTGTTGGCCTTCACGCGCTGGTGCACCTCGCTGTCAATCATCATGGCCGGGGCCAGGCCGCAGGCACCGAAGCACCGCGCCACACTCAGTGAGAACGTGCGGTCGCCGGTCGTCTCGCCCACGTCAATGCGCAGGTGGTCCTTGATCGCCTCCAGCACCTGCTTGGCGCCGCGCACGTAGCAGGCGGTGCCCAGGCACACGCGCACCAGGTGCCGCCCGCGCGGCGCGGTGGAGAAGAACGAGTAGAACCCCACGACCCCTGCCACCTCGCTGTACGACTTGCCCATGCGCAGGCTGATCCGCTTGAGCGCCTGCTCGGGCAGGTAGCCGAAGAGGTCCTGAGCCGATTGCAGCACGGGGATCAGCGCGCCGCTCGTCTCGCGGTACTTCTCCAGCACCTCGTCGAGTTGGGTGTAGAGCGACTGCTCTGTCACCTGCTCCTCGACGGCGCCGCTCGCCTTTCCGTCTGACATGCCACTTTCTCCTTTCTTCTCACGCCTCACGCGGCGTCCCATCACGCCAGGATCTCCACGGCGGCCAGCCCCTCGCGCACCTTCTCGGCGAGCCGCCGGGCCACGGCCAGCCCGCACCGCTCGCCGAAAGGAAGCTCCTTCTCCACCTCCGAGGAGCGCACCACGCACTCGCGGCCATCGTCCTGCCCGGGCCCCCGGACGATGAGCCGGCACCAGACATCCACGTCCGGATTCGTGCACACGACCGACGACAGGGTGGCGGCCAGGTCGCCCATCGGGCTGCGGTCCACGTGCCCGAGCTGCATGCAGGCCGCCACGGCCAGGCCGCCCAGGGGCGAACGGCTCAGGGTCATGCGCCCGCCGGCACGCTCCACCGCGCCCTGGAACAGGCTCAGCCCCAGGCCCGTGCGCTTCCCGGCCTTGGTCGTGTAGAAGGGGTCGGTCGCCTGCTCCGGCGGCACCGACAGGCCGGGGCCATTGTCCTCCACCACGATCCGCAGCTTGTCCCGCGCGAGGTCCTGCTCGATCGTCACCGAGATCACCGTGGCCTCGGCGCGGATCGAGTTCTCCATCAGGTCCAGCAGGTGCAGCGAAAGGTCACGCACAGCCACACCTCCGGCCCTCCCGCGCGCACAGGGCCAGCCTCAGTTCCTCGAACGTAGCGTCCTCGGCCTCCACCCACGTACGTCCCGCGCCCAACTCGTCGAGCGAGTGGGCGTCGGAGCCGCACACCACGGGCAGTTCCACGGGGATGGCGGCCTTAGTCCGCCAATCCGTAATGGGCCGCCCGGAGTCAGCGATTCTCCTGGCGCCGGCGGCCGAGATTTCTACCGCGTCGAACGCGGCGTCGGGCGGGAAGAAGCCCAACTGGGCGATGACGCCGTAGGAGGGCCGGTCCACGTGCGATGCCACGGCCAGCCCCCCGTGCCCGTGCACGAGCGCGACGGTCTGGGCGAGATCGAGCCCGCAGCCCGTCGAGAGCAGCTGGCGATCGGCCCGTGCGCGCGGGGGGAGCGCGGCGCGGACTTTCGCGCCCACCACGCCGGCGGCCGCCGCATCGGCGAAAAGGCCGAGCACGTGGATCTCCTCGCGGGTGGTGATCTCGATGCCGGCCAGCACGGCCAGGCGGCCGCCCGCGGCCTCCTGCACGGCTGCCGCATTCTCCGCGCTGTTGTGGTCGCAGATGGCGATCATCGCCAGCCCCAACTCAAGCGCCCGAGCCACAATGGCGGGCGGGGTCATCTCGTCGGCGGCACAGGGCGAGTGCGCCGTGTGCACGTGCAAGTCGGCCGCAAAGCGCCTCACGCATGGCGTCCCCGGAGCCCGAGGGCGTGCAATTCCCCCACGAGGTCGAAGGCGGACGCCCGCGAGGCGAACAGCGGCATCTGCTCCTCCACGGCCTTGGCCAGCACCGGCGCCTCGGGCAGGCGGCCGGCGGCGAACACCACCGCCGACAGCCCCGCGTGGACGGCCACCGCGAGCACGTTCATGTGCACCTGGATCGTCACCAGCACCCCTTGGCGAGGGGCATTGGCCAGCACGTCGCTCAGGAGGTCCGACACGTGGCCGCCCTTGGCCTCGCGCCCGTCGAGCGGGATCTCGGGCGTCAGGTTCTGAAGGCCCAGGCGCTCGATGATCTCGGTCAGCTTCACCGCTTGTCCTCCTTGTCCAGGCGGCGTTGCAGGCACGCGGCCGCGTCGGCGCGCCCCAGCACGATATCCTCGGCCAGCGCCCGGCAGGTGGGGGCGCCGCACAGCCCGCAATCCCTGCCCGGCAGTTCGCGGAGCAGCCGGTCCATCTCGGCCAGCTTGGCGATCGCGCGGGCCATGTCCTCATCGAGGCGCAGGCCCCGCCGCGCCGCGAAGGCCCTCTCGCGGCGGATGGCTCGCGCGGCCGGGCGCGCCGCGCCGCTGGCGCCGGCCCAGCGCCAGCGGGCCACGGCGGGCTCGCCCCGCAACAGCGGCGAGCCGAAACACCCCTCCTCGCAGGCGAGGAGCTCCAGCACCGGCACGTCGGCCAACAGGCCGTTCTCCGCTTCCTCCAGGGCCGCGATCACGCGCCGGGCGCCCGTGACGCGAAGAACGTCCTCCCCGCGCTCGCCCACCGCCTCGGGCCGCGGGACGCGCGGCGAGGCGTCACCCCTGCCCCCTTCGGCGGCCTGCCGCCGAACCGCCTGCACCAGCAAGCTGGATGCCACGATTCCGCGGAGCCGCCCGCGCGAGGCGGCAAGCACGCTGCATTGCGCGGGGCAGCCCACCGCAACAGCAGCGTCCCGGCCCGCCGCCTCGCTTACGGCGGCCTCCACGGGGGAGGCGAAGGGGGCAAGGTGACGGATCAACGACGGAAACCGCATCTCCACCAGGCTCACGACTGCCGGACACACAGGCGACAGCACGGGCCAGGGCCGGCCCTCTTCGCGCGCAACTGCCGCCACAGCCTCGCGCAGAGCCTGCTCCCAGTGCTCCTGCACCCAGACCTCGGCCACACCCAGCGCGGCCAGCGTAGCCAGGACCCGGCCCGGGCCGAAGCGCGCGCCGAACTGCGAAAGCAATGCCGCGGGCACGATGAGCGTTGTGCCGGCGACTCGGTCCAGGGTCTCCTCCACCCCCTCCAGCGTCAGCGCGCCGGCCGGGCAGGCCGCAAGGCACGCGCCGCACCCGAAACAGAGGTGCTCGAGAACCTGAGGACGGCCGCCGCGCACGCGGAGCGCCTCCGTGGGGCAGGCGCGCAGGCAACGCAAGCAGCCGGTGCACCGCGAGGCCGCCACGCGCAGCCACACGGGCGCGCGGCACCCCGCCGCCTGGGGCGCCAGGTAGATGCGGAAGCTCAGGCGCGTGCCGCTGCCCGGCGCCGACTCGAGCTCGAAGCGGTCGCTGTTGCGTTTGATATTGGGCAGGCCCATGCCGGCGCCGAAGCCCAGTTCCCGCGCGGCCGCGGGAGCGGTCGAGTAGCCTTCCCTCATCGCCGCCTCGATGTCGGGGATGCCCGGGCCGGCGTCCACGACCTCCACATCCAGCACCCCCTCGTCGAGCGTGACGCGCATCTCGCCGCCGTGGGAGTGGATGGCCACGTTCGCCTCGGCCTCGTAGGCGGCGATCATCGCGCGGCGCACGGCGGTCGGCTCCGCGCCCGCCCTCTTGAGCATGCCCTTGAGCTCGCTCGAGGCGGCCCCAACGCGTTCGTAGTCACCGGCAATGATGCGGTACATGGCGGTGCTCATGAGGGGGAGGCCGAGCGCTCGCGGCGCAGGCAATCGTAGAGCCGTCCGCACGTCTCGAACATGTCGAACGGCGAGACCATCAACACGGTGCCGCTGTTGGCCGCGGCGCGCAGCAGCTCCGGCCCTGGGACAATCGCGTTGAGGAGACACACTGCCGAGCCATCGAGGAGCGCAACCGCGCGAACGAGCTGGGCGGTCGCCAGGTTTGTGACAATGAGCGCAGTGGGCGAGGTGTGATTCAGGAGATCGCTCATGCGGTCGCCGGCGTAGACCCGCTCGATGGCGCGTGGGCCACTGCCATCCGCCGTGAGGATCCGGGCGCCGAGCGCCTTTGCAAGACAGTCCAGCGTCACGCACACAGCCTCCACCCTCCGGTTGTTGAGGGTTAAAGCAACCCTCGTGCCGGATTGCACAAGGAAGCGCGCCAGATGCCCTAAGTAGTTTTTCAGCAAGAAGTTACAGGTGCACCATCGGCTGGCAGAGGCGGGATTGGGCTATGGGCGAGCGGTGAGGCGGGAGGACGGCGAGCGGTGGCCAGAAGGCCCGCTTCGACTGTAAGTTCTTGACCTGGATGGTCATATGCGTTCTGGGCATCCGGCTCACATGGGAGACTTATGCCCACAGATGCTCATAGGCCGCCGCGCGGGCGATCAGCTCTCGCGAAAACCTTCCTTGTTCAGTTCGTACTTGCGCATGCGCTCGTAGAGGGCGCGGCGCGAGATGCCGAGTGCCGCCGCGGTGGCGCCGACCTCCCCCTTCTGCTCGCGGAGTGTGGCCTCGATGACGGAGCGCTCGGTCCGCTCCATCTCCTCGCGCAGCAGCCCGCCGGTGGCCGGCAGCGAAAGCAGGCGCCCCGAGGAGAAAGCCTCATCGAGGGTGAATTCGCCCGCTACGCCCGCCTGTGCGGTGATGACCATCCGCTCAATGGCGTTCTTGAGCTCTCGCACGTTGCCCGGCCAGTTGTGGCGCAGCATGGCGCCCAGGGCCGCCTCGGTGAGCTTGGGCACGGCCACGCCGTTGCGGTCGGCCGCCTGCTTGAGGAAAAAGGAGGCGAGGAGCGGGATATCCTCGCGCCGCTCGCGCACGGGCGGCACAACGATGGTGAGAACGGCGATGCGATGGTAGAAATCCTCGCGCATGCGGCCGTTCCGCACCTCCTGCTGGAGGTCGGCCTTGGTGGTGGCGAGGAGGCGCACGTCCACCTTGCGCGGCCTGTCGTCGCCGAGGGGTTGCACCAGCCCATCCTCGAGCACGCGCAGGAGCTGCACCTGGGCCCGCACCGAGATGCTTTCGATCTCGTCGAGCAGCAGGGTGCCCCCCGAGGCGGAGACCAGCTTGCCCGCGCGCTCCGTCTCAGCGCCCGTGAAGGCGCCCTTGGCGTGCCCGAAGAGCTCGCTCTCGAGCGTGGTCTCGGGCAATGCCCCCGCGTTGACGGGCACGAACGGCCCCCTGGCTCGGGGGCCCTCGGCGTGGATGGCCCGCGCGACCAGTTCCTTGCCGGCCCCCGTTTCGCCGGCAATGAGCACAGGGGCGCTCGAGCGGGCGACGACCTCGATCTGCTCGTAGAGGTCGAGCATCGGGCGGCTGCGGCCGACCATGCCGAACCGGCCGTCCTCCTCCGCGGAGAGCATCTTCAGGCGCCGGCGCAGTTCCGCGGCCTCGCGCCGGAGGGCCATCTTCTCCATCGCGCGCGCCACGCAGGCCAGCAACACATCGGCCTCGAACGGCTTCTCGACGAAGTCGTAGGCCCCGCCCTTCAGGCAGCGGACGGCCATGGACACGTCGCCGTGGCCGGTGACCATGATCACCGGCGGCGCGAAGCCGCGCCGCATCACCTCGGCCAGGAACTCCTCGCCGTCGAGGCCCGGCATCTTCACGTCGGTGACCACCACATCGGCCTCGGGCAGCCCGGGCCAGGCCAGCGCCGCCTCGGCCGACGAGAAGGCCTGCACGCGGTACCGCCGCAGGCGCAGCATCTGGGTGATGGACAGGCGCGCGGCCTCGTCGTCGTCAATCACCACGATCATGCCCGATGGCTGTTGGGCGGGGCTAGACATCGCTTCCCAGGGCCTCCCGGATTTCCTCCGGCTTGGGCAGGGGCAGCCGGATGGTGAACCGCGCGCCGCGGCCGCGTTCGCCCTCGGCGGCGATCACGCCGCCGTGGTCCTTGACGATCCGCTCGGAGATCGTGAGGCCCAGGCCCGTGCCGTGGCCGTGCTTCTTGGTGCTGTAGAAGGGGGTGAAGAGCTTCGCCGCCTCCTCGGGCGAGAAGCCCTTCCCCGTGTCGCTCACCTCGAGCACCACGGGGCGGTTGCCGCCGGCGGCGCACGCCGTGCGCACGGTCAGACGCCGCGTCGCCGTCTCCTCCATCGCCTGCCGGGCGTTAGTCAGGAGGTTCAGGAAGACCTGCTCGAGGCGGGTCCGGTCGCCCAGAATCCGCGGAAGCTCGGGGTCCAGTTCGAGGCGGGTCTCGACCCCGGTCAGCCGCAGTTGGGGCATCAGGAACTCCACGCTCTCGCGGATGATGGCATTGAGGTCCACCAGGGCGAGTTGGCGGTCGGCCTTGCGCGTCATGCCGCGCATCTGGTTGATGATGCGGGCCGCCCGATCCACCTGTTCGGTGATCAGGCGCAGGTTGTCCTTGACCTCGTCGGAGGCGCCGCCCCCCTCCTCCAGCATGTAGAGGGCGTTCTTGGCGAAGTTGCGGATGCCGGTGAGCGGCTGGTTGAGGTCGTGGGCCACCGCGGCCGCCATCTCGCCCAGCTCGGCGAGCCGGGTCGAGTGCACGAGCTGGTCCTCCTGGCGCCGGGCGAGGTCGGCCAGCTCGCGGCGCTTGGCCTCAGCCTCCTTGCGGTCCGTGATGTCATACACGTTCATCAGCACCGTGCGTCCCGAGTCCTCTTGGGCCACGGAGCTGAGCACATCGGCCCAGAGCCACGAGCCATCGGCCCGCACGAGGCGGGCCTCGTAGTGCAGGTCGGCGAAGCCTTTGGCCTCGCGTTCGGCCACCAGCCCGCGCACACGGGGCAGATCCTCCGACAGGAACAGCTCCCACACGCTGCGGCCCACCAGCTCGGCCGGGCGGCAGTGCAACAGCTCCCCCAGGTGCTGATTGGCGAAAGTGATGCGGAAATCGGGGTAGCAGTAGAGGAGGATGCCCGTGAGCGATTTCTCCACGAGGAGCTTATGGTGCCGCTCCGAGAGGCGCAAGGCTTCATGGCCGGCCGCCACGCGCTCGCTGAGCGCCGCGGCGCACGCCCCAGCCGCCACGAGGAACCCCGCCCGAGCCAGGTCATGCCACAACACGCACACAGCCAGCCCCGCCGCGTGCAGCGACAGGCTGACGCCGGCCAGCAGCACCGACACGGCCACGCCCCGCCACCCCCACCAGAGCGCGGCCAGCACCGCGGGGATGTAGGCGAAGTGGGTGTAGACGAGTTCCGCCTTCTGCACGACGTTCGCATACACGCTGGCGGCGCCGTACAGGCCCACCAACGCACCCACGATCAGCAGGCGAACCATGCTCCGCCGCTCTCGCGTCATCCCGGCCTCGCTCGGGTTCTTCCGCCTCCGCATCCTATTCTATCTTCCAGGCTTGCGCGGCGTCAACCCGAAACCGCGTCTCGGGTGCGGGCAGGAATCGTAGGTAGTTTCTGACACCAGGAGGCAAGTGTCCAGGCCGGCAGAAGTGGAGGACACGCCGCAATGGTAGCCGCGAGCGTCCCGCTTGCGGCTCTTTTCATCCGTTTGATAAGCGGGACGCTTGTCGCTACGAGAATCCGCAACAAGAGCTACCTACGGAAATGGCCCACGCCCCCGCGTCTCGGGGTTTGACAGAGGCGGCCCGTCGGCCTACAATCCAGCACGACCCAGGGAGAGAGTCATGGCCACGCCGGGTCGCCACGTGCTTCTCGCCGCCGCGCTCGTGCTCGCCCGCGCCGGGTCAGCCGACATCACGGTGCAGGGCACCGTGTACTACTGGAACGGCCACGAGCGCGCGTACAAGGTGGACGACACCCTCGGCGCCTGGAAAGCCGCGGCCAACACCCAGGTGCAGGTTGAGAACGACTGTCTTGCCGTCGGCGACGTCACGACTTACACCGACTGGACCGGCCAGTACAAAGTCACGTTCCAGCAGCGCTTCTTCCGCCCCGACTTCAACCACCTGCGCGTGAACATCGAAGTCCGTGCCCAGGTCCTCCTCGAAAAGGATGTGATGGACAGGCAGGGACGGCGGCAAGACATTACGGTAGCCTGCTATAAGACCAACTACATCCTCGGGCTCGACCTCGGCGGTCTCGCGCGAATCTTCCCTTACAACGGGCAGACGGACAGTGTGTACATCAGGGATGGAGAGACTCGGACGCTGAACGTCTACGTGGGTCCGAAGGAGTGCCCCGACCCGCCGGCGCCCACGATCCCGGGCTGGCAGAACCTGCGGGTGACATCGTGGGACTATGATGACGACGGTCGTCGCACCACAGCGGCCCTCTTCATGACCCAGTGCTGCGACGAGGCCTACCGCTTCCTCGTCCGGAACTGCGCGGACAAGAAGGAGCTCCGCCGCTCCACCAGCCTCTTCTACCCCGCCAACAAGAGCGCCTACATCTTCAAGCCCCAGAAGGGCGCCTGGATTGACATCGGCAAGGCGGATCTCTTCAGGGACGAGGAAGCACGCGACGAAGAGCGCTGGTGGAATTGGCAGGCCCTGCGCTGCACCATGCTGCACGAGTACGGCCACAAGCTGATGCACGATATCTATTGGACGCTCCCCAAACCCTACCCCTGGGGCCACGGGGGCAACCCCTTCTCCGACGAGGCCAACGACCATGACCCCCTGGCCTGCAAGACAGAAGAGATGGGCCTCTGCGAGGGCTGGGCCGACTTCCTCCCCGCGGTCCTCCAGCGCTCGCCCACCCTCAAGGGCGAACGCGTCTTCGTCTACCACCCCGCGGGATTGACCCACGACGGCTACAACATCGAACACGCCTGGTACCCCGGCATGCCCAGGAATTCGGCCCAGGAGGGCTATCTGGACGCCGGGGGAAACGTGGCGTGGCGCGGCGACGTCAAGGGCCGCCGCGAGTGGAACGAGACCGAGGTCGCCGCCGTCCTCTGGGACGTTCACGACACCACCGGCTGGGAGTACATGCCCCAGTCGCAGCAGGATGCCAAGCCCGCGGCCTGGCCCGCCGACCTGATGTGGTTCGACCGCGTGTGCGACTTCAAGCTCGAACGCATCTGGGCCATTCTGCGCGAGGAGCCCGAATGCCTCAACGATGAGGACGAGATGGAGGTCAACCGCGACAGCTTCTGGACCTTCTGGCTCGCAAAGTACGGCGGCGACCGGGAGCTGGTTCACGGCCTCAAGGCCATCCTGCACAACCGCGAGATGCCCCACAAGCTGCGGCCGCAGAACGCGCCCCAGATTGTCAGCGTGCGGGTTCTGCCCGGCTGCTCGACCGTGCTCTTCGCCGACGTGACCGTGAAGGAAAGCGACGAGGAGGATCGCCCGTTCCTCTACTACAACGTCGCCTATGGCAAGGGCACGGACCCGCTCAAGCTCCTGCATCAAGGCGACCGGCCGCTCGAGGGCGAATGGGCGGGCGACCAGCTCGTGGGCCGCCTCCGCCTGCCGCCACGCGGCGACTGGGACCGCCTGATCGTGAAGGTGCACGACAGCATGACCTGCGCCTTCGCACAATCGGGCGATGCCACGTGGCAAGACGACTCGGCCGGCAGCGGGCCACGGCTGCGCCTGATTGACGCCAACGGCGGCGAGTACCCCGACCCCCGCATCGCCGCCATCGGGCCAGGAGGCACCGTGTGGACCTGGGGCAACAGCCAGGTCGGCTGCCCCACCCTCATCGCCAGGGACTTCAAGCAGTCCAACGAATGGCGCTCGCGGGCCAACCAGACCCCGGGCCTGAGCGGCGTAGTCGCCTTGGCATGCATCCAGGTCGGCCACTATGTCGCCCTCAAGTCGGACGGCACGGTGTGGACCTGGGGCACGGCGGACAGCGGGGGCGGAGCGCTCGGCATCGGCGATGCGAAGCCGGCCCCCGACCGCGCCCCCAACCTGGTGCCCGGCCTGAGCGACGTGGTGGCCGTGGATGCCGGCATCGGCAACAGCTTCGCCCTGAAGGCCGATGGCACGGTGTGGGCCTGGGGCTTCAACGGCAGCTACAACCTGGGCGATGGCACGCGTGAGCGGCGCAAGAGCCCCGTGCAGGTGCAGGGCCTGGAAAAGAAGATCAAGGCCATCTCCACCGCTACCGGCGGCTTCACCCTGGCCGTGGATGAGGACGGCGAAGTCTGGGTCTGGGGCGACCCGCCCCTCCACGTGCTGAATCCCAGGACGGGACCGCGGGAATTGTCGCTGAAGAAGCCCGAAAAGGTGCCCTGCCTGCGCGACATCGTGGACGTGTGCGCCGGCACCCCCTCGCTCGCCCTCGACAAGCAGGGCGCCGTGTGGGAGATCGGGTCCACCGACTACTTCACGGGGGCCAAGCACAGCCCGGAGCCGGGCCGCGTGCCGGGCCTGCCCAAGATCATCGCCATCGCCGGCAGGGGCTCGCCGCGCGTGGCCCTGGCCGAGGACAGCCAGATATGGACCTGGGCGCGAACGAACGAGCACGGCCAGCTCGGCAACCCGAAGCGCCAGAAGCCGGAGGACTGCATCAAGCCGGCACCCCTCGATAGCATCCGCGGCTGGGTCGCCATCGCCGCAGGCGTGGGCTTCGGGGCCGCCGTCCATCAGCAGGGCTACGCCGTCACCTGGGGCCTCGGCAAGGCCCGGGGCGACGGGCAGCGGGAGGACACCGACGCGGTGAACGCCGTCAAGACCCACACCTATCGTGTCCCGAGCCGGCCCGGCGAGGACCCCGAGTTCAGGCCGATCCCGCTCTGGCTGTTCCACTGACGCAGCGGCTCTTGACAAGACCTCGATAACCGGGCAGTATATGTAGTGTAAGACACGGGCGATGCGTCCCGACAGCCGCGGGCCGGCGCGTCTTCGGATGGTGCGTGGGTACCTGGCGCCGAGGCAAACGTGAAGACCCCCACCCTACTCGCAGCAGCTCTCGCGGTCGGTGCGATGCGGCTGTGCGCGGGCGAGGCTCCCGCGTCTCCGGCCGAGCGGCCCCGCAGCGCCGCGCCGCACGCCACGATTGACGACGCCGTGTTCAACCGCCTCAAGGCGCTCGGCATCGAACCGGCCGTCCCCTGCACCGACGAGGTCTTCCTCCGCCGCGTGTACCTCGACATCATCGGCACCGTGCCCACGCGCGAGGAGGCGAAGAGCTTCCTGCTCGACGTCTCTCCCGGCAAGCGCACCGCGCTGATTGACCGCTTGCTCCAGCGGCCGGAGTTCGCCGACTACTGGGCGATGAAGTGGAGCGACCTGCTGCGGGTGAAGGCCGAGTTCCCCATCAACCTGTGGCCCAACGCCGCGAACGCCTACTTCACGTGGATCCGCACGAGCCTCAAGGAGAACCTGCCCTACGATCGCTTCGCCCGCGAGCTGCTCACGGCCAGCGGCAGCAACTTCCGCGTACCGCAGGTGAACTTCTACCGCGCCCTTCAAAGCAAGGACCCCGAGGCCCTGGCCCGCACGGTGGCGCTCACGCTGATGGGCGAGCGCGCCGAGAAGTGGCCCAAGGAACGCCTGGCCGGAATGGCCGCCTTCTTCGCGTGCGTGGGCTACAAGAGCACCCGCGAGTGGAAGGAGGAGATCGTCTTCTTCGACGTCGCCAAGGCCGCCAGCCCCGAGGCGCCGAAGACCGCCACCTTCCCCGACGGCACGAGCGTGCCCCTCTCGCCCGACCGCGACCCACGCGAGCTCTTCGCCGACTGGCTGATCACGCCCAAGAACCCCTGGTTCACCCGCAACATCGCCAACCGCGCATGGTACTGGCTGGTGGGGCGCGGCATCATCCACGAGCCCGACGACATCCGCCCCGACAACCCGCCCAGCAACCCCGAGCTGCTCGCCCTCCTCGAAGACGAGCTGCGGGCGGCCAACTACGACCTCAAGCACCTCTTCCGCCTCATCCTCAACTCGAAGGCCTACCAGCTCTCCGCCGTGCCCAGGAGCACACACCCCGAGGCCGAAGCGAACTTCGCCTCCTACGCCATCCGGCGCCTGGATGCCGAGGTGCTCATTGACGCCCTGAACCAGATCACGGGCACGACCGAAGAGTACTCCAGCGCCATCCCGGAGCCGTTCACGTGGATCCCCGAGAACCGGCGCTCCATCGCCCTGCCCGACGGCAGCATCACCAGCGCGTTCCTCGAAATGTTCGGCCGCCCGCCGCGCGACACCGGCCTCGAGGCCGAACGCAGCAACAAGTTCACCCCCGCGCAGCGGCTGCACATGTTGAACTCCAGCCACGTCCGGCGCAAGATCACCGAGGGCGGCCCCCTGCAACCCCTGCTCTCCGGCGCCAAGAGCCAGCAAGCCGCCGCCACCGAGCTCTACCTCACCATCCTCTCGCGTTTCCCCACGCCCCGGGAGCTGGAGATCGTGAGGGCCTACTCGGAAACCGAAGAGGGCAAAGGAACCGCCGCCCTGGTGGACCTGGCCTGGGCGCTCTTCAACAGCACGGAGTTCCTGTACAGACACTAGGTCTCTGGCCGTCGGCCCGAGCGGGCCGAGGCCGTGTCGCACGGAAGGCGAGGTGTTGCCATGAATGAGCCAAGGGACGCGGGCACTGGGCGTCTGACCTCGGGACTTCGAGCCTCGAGCGGCACACCGGTCTCACGCCGCGAGGCGTTGCGCCGCGGCCTGTGCGGCGCCGCCGGCCTCGCTCTCGCCGGAGGCATGGGGCAGTCCGCCAGGGCCGCCGCCCCGCAGGCCAAGGCGAAGGCCGTGATCCAGATCTGGATGTGGGGCGGCCCCCCCCACACCGACACCTTCGACCCCAAGCCCGATGCCGGCCACGATTACTGCGGGCCTTTCACCAAGCCGATCCCGACCAAGGTGGACGGGCTTCAGATCAACGAGCTCCTGCCACTGCTCGCCGACCAGGCCGACAAGTACTCCGTCATCCGCAGCATGACCCACGGCAACAACGGCCACGAGACCGCGGCCTACATGGTCCAGACCGGCCGCAACCCGGGCGGCAAAGTGGTGTATCCGAGCATCGGGGCCGTCGTCTCCTACTTCAAGGGCTACAACGCGGGCTACAAGGGCCTCATCCCGCCCTACATCGTGCTCACCCAGCCGCAGGGCCGCTTCTCCGAGGCCGGGTTCCTCGGCTCGCGCTACAAGCCGTTCGCCACGGGCGGCGACCCGGCCCGCCCGGTGTTCCTCGTGGAGGGCGTGGCCGCCCCCGGCATCACCAAGGAGCGCCAGAAGGCGCGCCGCGACCTGCTCCACGACCTCGACGGCCTGGGCCAGGCCCTCAAGGACGACCCGCGCCTCGAATCGCTCCGAAAGTCCGAGGAACAGGCCTACGACCTCATCCTGGGCGAGGCCGGCAAGGTGTTCGACCTGTCGGAGGAGGACGCCGAGCTGCGAACCCGCTACGGCCGCACCACCTTCGGCCAGTCGTGCCTGGTGGCGCGGCGTCTCGTCGAGCGCGGCATCCCCTACATCACCATCAACTACGGCGGCTGGGACACCCACAAGGAGCACTTCCAGGCCATGCGCCGCAAGTTGCCCGAGATGGACCGGGGCATGGCCACACTGCTTCAGGACCTGAGCGACCGCGGCCTGCTCGACAGCACGATCGTGTGGTGGAGCGGCGAATTCGGCCGCACGCCCAAGGTGGACTGGGGTTCGCCCTGGAATGGCGGCCGCCATCACTTCGGCCCGGTCTTCTGCGCTGTCGTCGCCGGCGGCGGCTTCAAGGGCGGGCGCGTCGTCGGCGCCTCCGATGCCAAGGGCGAACAGGTCAAGGACCGGCCCGTCTACCCCTGGGACCTGCTGGGCACGGTCTACGAACTGCTCGGCATTGACCCCGACGCCACGCTGCCGCACCCGACCGGCGAGACGGTGCACATCACGCCGCGGCCGGGCGAGGACTACAAGAGCGGCGGCCGCCTCAAGGAGCTCGTGTAGCGGATGAAGCGCGTCGCGACCCGCCTGCTCGGCCCGCCGCTGGCCCTGTGGCTGGCCGCCCTCGGAGCCGCGCCCTCGGGCATCGCGGGCGAGCAGGGGCCCCACCTCGGTTACATCTATCCGGCGGGCGCCCAGCAGGGCACCACCGCCGAGATCACGATCGGCGGGCAGAACCTCGCCGGCGCGCGAGAGGTGCGCCTCACGGGCGGCGGCGCCCAGGCCACCTTCGTGCGGTACGTGCGCGCCATGTCGCAGGGGGTGATCAACGACCTCCAGGACAAGCTCGCCGAGGCCGCGGACCTCCAGCGGCGCCGCCAGGCCGCCACGGATGAGGGAGACACGGAACTGGTGAGCAAGCTCGGCCTGCTCATCGCCAAGACGATTGACGAGTTCGAGCTGATGGCCACCAAGGCCGGGGTCGAAGACCCGAGCCCCCGAGGCTTCGCCGAGCTGCGGCGCAAGCTCTCCGACCCCAAGAGACAGCTCAACCCCCAACTGGCCGAGTCCGTGGTCGTCCGCATCACCCTGGCGCCCTCCGCCGAGCCCGGCGAGCGCGAGTTGCGCCTGTGCGGGCCCGCGGGCGCCTCCAACCCGCTCTTCTTCCACGTGAGCCAGTGCCGCGAGTACCTCGAGAAGGAGCCCAACGACCGGACGCCCGACGGCGACGCCTTGACTGTCAAGGTGGACGACATAGACTTCCCGAACCTGGGCGAGCTGCCGGTGGTGCTGAACGGCCAGATCCTGCCGGGCGACGTGGACCGCTTCCGCTTCGAGATCAAGAAGGGCACGCGCCTGGTGGCCGCCGTGAGCGCCCGCAGCCTCATCCCCTACCTGGCCGACGCCGTGCCGGGCTGGTTCCAGGCCACCCTGAGGCTCTGCGACGCCAAGGGCAACGAGCTGGCGTTCTCCGACGACTTCCGGTTCCAGCCGGACCCGCTCATCTACTACGAGATTCCCCAGACAGGGCTCTACATTCTGGAGATCCACGACGCCATCTACCGCGGCCGCGAGGACTTCGTCTACCGCATCTCCGTGGGCCAGTTGCCCTTCGTCACCGGCATCTTCCCCCTGGGCGGGCAGGCCGGAGCCAAGACCGCGGCCAGCGTCGAGGGCTGGAACCTCCCGGTCAGCACGCTCACGCTCCAGCCCGAGGGCAAGGCGCCCGGCGTGCTCCCCGTCTCGGTCGCCGCCGGCAAGCATGTCTCGAACCCAGTGCCCTTCGCAATCGGCACCCTGCCGGAATGCGCCGAGGCCGAGCCGAACGACGACCCACAGAAGGCCCAGCCGCTCACCCTGCCCGTCATCGTGAACGGGCGCGTCGCGAGCCCCGGCGACCGCGACGTCTTCCGCTTCGAGGGCAAGGAGGGCGACGAGGTCGTCGCCGAGGTCGAGGCCCGACGGCTGGGTTCCCCTCTGGACTCGCAGCTCAAGCTCACCGACACCACGGGGAAGATCATCGCCTTCAACGACGACTTCGAAGACCGGGGCACCGGGCTCAACACGCACCATGCGGACTCGTTTCTGCGCGCCAAGCTGCCCGCGGCTGGCGTGTATTTCGTGCATCTCGCCGACACGCAGAACAAGGGCGGCGCCGCCTATGCCTACCGCCTGAGGATCAGCCCCCCACGGCCGGACTTCGCGCTGCGGATCGTGCCGTCCTGTATCAACGCCCGCCCCGGCGCCACGGTGGCCATTGCCGTGTATGCCCTGCGACGGGATGGCTTCACGGGGGAGATCGCGCTGAAGGCCCAGCAGGCGCCCCAGGGGCTCGCGTTGGCCGGCGCGCGAATCCCGGCCGGCGAGGACGACGTGCGGCTGACGCTCCTCGCCCCGCCCGTCCCACAGAGCGGGCCGGTCCGTTTCAGCCTCGAGGGGCGCGCCACGATCCAGGGGACGGAAGTCTCCCGCGTGGCCGTTCCCGCCGAGGACATGATGCAGGCGTTCGCCTACCATCACCTCGTGCCCAGCAGGGACGGCCTCCTTGTGGTCGCGGGGTCGCCGGCATCCGCCCCGCCGCTGACGCGGCTTGGCGACGAGCCCCTGAAGCTCGCGCTGGGCGGCACAGCAGAGGTCCGCTTTGCCGTGGCCAAGGGCGCGCGGGCGCCGGAGATGCAGGTGGAGCTGGATGATCCCCCGAAAGGGATCGCCATCCAGAAGATTTCGGCCGAGGATCAGGCCGTGATCGTGGTGTTCAGCGCCGACGCCAAGGATGCCAAGCCCGGCCAGAAGGGCAACCTCATCCTCAACGCGGCCCGGGAGTTCACCCCCGAGGCAAGAGAGGGTGCGCCTGCCCCCACGCGGCAGCGGACCTCGCTCGGCCTGCTGCCTGCCCTGCCCTTCGAGATCGGCCCCGCGCCCCCTCCCGCTCCCGCTGCCACGCCGGAGAAGCCGAAGGCCAACTGACGCAGCCGGCCCCGAGTGGGCCACCAACTCGAACACAGAGGCTCATGCGTCGCCCGGCGCGTCTTCGCGCGGCCCCAACGGGCGCGTTCGCCAGTCAAGACGGATCGCAAGCAGGCGCAAGGAGAACGTCACCGCGACGCTGGCCGCGGCAGCGATGCGGGCGTCCACCCCCAGTTCCACGGCAAGCAGCAAGAAGGCTGCGCAGCCGACCACCACCGTGGCAGCGTAGAACTGCCCGGGCTTGAACAGGAACGGCTCCTCGCGACTCAAGACATCGCGCAGCAGGCCCCCGCCAACGGCATTCACCACGCCGACCAGGACCACGGGCAGCAACGCCAGCCCCGCCGCGAGGGACTTCTGCATGCCCACCACCGCATAGATGCCGAGCCCCAGCGCATCGGTGATAGCCACCACTCTGGGCAGCCGGCTCACGAGCCGCCCCGCCACGACACTCGTACCCACGGCCAGCGCCACCATCAGCAGGTAGCGGTTGTCGGTGGCGATGACTGGCGGCCCCTGCTGGAGGAATAGCCCGTCTCGCATCAGCACACCGCCAAGCGCTGCCGCGAACGCCAGCGCGAACGTGCCCACGACATCATAGCCTCTGCGCATCCCGCGCACCGCCCCACTGACGGCGAAGACAAACGTCGCGCCGAGGTCGAGCCACGCAGGAGGTGTGAACTGGCTGGTCAGCATACTGTCTCCTATCCCTGGAACTCGCGAGGCCATCAAGCTCAGAGGCGGGGCCGCGACAAGTCGAAGCCCGAACCCGCGTCAGTGGGATGCCTCGGGCAGGATGAAGTCCTTCCACGCGTCTTCGACGGCCACCGCGGCCGCCTCCTCGAGCCCGCCGCGGCGACGGAACCTGACCATGCACTTGCCGGGGTCACGGGTACACAGGAATGTGGCGGGAGAGTGGCCGGGCACGGGCAGGGCGCCGAAGCATTCGCCGCGCGGCTTGTCGCCGCCCCATACGCTTGCCGTGACGGGGCCGGTCACGCCCTGAGGCAGCCGCAGGCGAATGCCGGGGACGCCTATCTGGTCAGTGAAGCAGACCATAAGGTCGCCGTTGGTGAAGAGGACGGCGAGGTCGGAGGAGCCGTCGCCGTTGAGATCAGCGGCGAGCAGGGCACGTTGCCCGGCGCGTGCCTGGAGGGCGCCGCCTTCAGCGTTCGGCAGCCGCACGTCGGCCTCCTGGGCGAAGGAGCGGAAGCCGCGGTTCCAGTGGTAGAGTGGCTCCCCCTCTGCATAGCCCAGGCAGATGTCCTGCCGCCCATCGTGGTTCAGGTCCATCGTTGCCACGGTGGCGGCCCCGGTTGGGCACTTGGCGCTCACTGAACCGCTGTGGGCATAGACGTCGCGGAAGCCGCCTTTGCCGTCGTTCTCCCAAAGGGTGTTCTTCTCCGTGCCGGCGAGGAAGAGGTCGAGGAGGCCGTCCTGGTTGAAGTCGCCCAATGCCGCTGCGGCGGCTCCCCCGCCTGTGGCGACAGGGCACTTGGCAGGAGGCTGGAAGCCGCCGGCCTTGCCGCGCCAGAGGACGCCTCCGGTTTCGCGAGGCTGGAGAACGTCCGCGAAGCCGTCATTGTCGAGGTCGGCGACGACGCACGGGGAGGGCCGTCCGAAGCCCTCCTGGGCCGCCATAGCGGTGAGGTCAGCCTGGTGCCATTCGCCCTTGGCGTCGGCCACCACGAGGAAGGGAACGGCGGAGGTGCTCACCAGGAGGCCGGGACGGCCATCGGTCGAGCAGGGGGCGAGGGCCAGGCAATCGGTGCCCAGCTTCGGCGCGGCGGCCGCGGGCCTGAACGCGCCATCGGCGCCCACCAGGCGCACCGAGGTCGTCGAACCGTCCCACGATACCAGGTCGGCCAGGCCATCGCCACCCACGTCCAGCCAGGCGAAGCGGCGGGACTTCGTGTCGAGTCTAGCGGCCGAGGTGATCTCCTCGATGGCGTCGTCGCCCTTCGCGCGGAAGAGCTTGTCGCCGGCCGAGGAGCCCACGAAGAGGCAGACCTTGCCGAGCGCGGGGAACTCGATGGCGGCCAGGCCGGCGATGTCGCCTGGCACGTTTCCTGCCCTGGCGTAGGCCAGCCAGCGAACTCCGGCGGTGACAGGCACGTCGGCGTCTGGGTGTTCGAGGAGGTGCCGGGCCATGTGGATGAGCATGTCGGTGCCGCCGACATAGGTGCCGGTCATGTGGGCGGCGTAGCCCGCGACGCTCCAGCGGGCATCGCCCGCAGCTCTTACCTCGAGCCAGATGCCGGCGACGTGGAGATACGCCCGTTCCGCCCCGTCCAAGGCGCCGGAGAACAGGATCGCGGGGCCATTGGCGTTGGCCTTGAGCACCTGTTGAATGTCGCCCACGTGATCCTTCGAGCACTCTGTCAGGCTGAGGACGTGGCGCGCCGCGGCCTTGCCCTTGATCTGCGTGGCAGCGGCGAACTGCCATTCGAGAGGGTTGGCGGTTGGCTGAACCGGCCCGGCCAGCACCAATCCGGCCTGATCCACAAGGTGCCGCGGGGTGAACCTGGGATTGACGATCCCCAGGCCAACCGCGGGAAAGACCAGAAGCATCGCCGTGCAGACAGGGAATCGGGGCATCGGGATCTCCGAGACGAGGCAATCGGTTTGAAGTCCAGTCGCCAACCGATAAGATAGTGGAACTCGTGCAGGACCGCAAAGGCGGCTGAAGAGGCAACGCGAGAACGGAGACCGTGGCGCCGGCTCGCCTTGATCCTGCCGGGGCTGGAGATGATCCTCGATGACCTGGATTCCGCGGGCAGTCGTAGATGTGCTTGGGTTGTGGGTCTGCTGTGCCGTGGCGCAGGGGACCGGCGCAGGGCAGGACGGTGGGACGCTGATTCTCGACGAGACGGCCTACTGCCGTGCCTACTACCGATTCGACGTGCAGAGGGTGGCTCCCAAGGCGCTCAAGACCGAGGGGGAGAAGGTCCTCGGCAATGTCCTGATGGGCAGGCTCCAGGCAAGTACGCAGAAGCGTCTGGCCTCGAGGAACTATGACTGGACGAAGGAAGACTGGCGCGACCACGCCGAGGTGGACGTGCAGTTCAACAGCTTCGCCAGGACGAACAGGGTGTTCCTCAACGTGGGAGGCGTCACGGACCCGCCCTCGGACGGATGGTGCAAGCCCGAGTTCGATGATTCGACCTGGCTTCGCCTGCGCAAGCCGGACGGCGTTGGCTCGCCGGCGGAGTACACCGTGGGCACCCCGGAGCGGAATGGTTGGCTGCGCGGGATCTACCTGCGGTTCCACTTTGCGATCCCCGATCCCGCCGCGGCAGGGACCGTGACGCTCAGCGCCGACTACATCGGCGGAATCCGGGTGCTAGTGAACGGCGAGGAGGTCGCGCGCGGCCATCTGCCGGCCGGCGAGACCGGGCCCGAGACGATGGCGGACGAGTATCCCCAGGAGGCCTATGTGGTGCCGCTTGCGGAACTGTCGGTCAAGGAGAAGGAGCACTACAAGAGCTGGGGAGGGTACACCACCAGTGCCGACGAAATGACCCCGGTGGGCTCGACGCTCTACAAGCTGCGTAACCGCGTGATCAATTCCCTGGCCATTCCTCAGAAGCTGCTCCGCAAGGGGGCGAACGTCCTGGCCATCGAGTTGCACGCGGCTCCGCTTCACCCCTTCGTGATGAAGCACTGGTTCGGGTACCGGGACGTGGTGGATCGGCAGTGGGAACACGCTCGCCTGTCGCGCCTGGAGGTCCGCTGCGCATCGAAGGACATCCCGTCGTCGCTGAGGCGGCCCCAGGGCGTGCAGGTTTGGACCGAGGATGCGATCCGCCGGGTGTTCTCGCCCGAGTTCCTCGAATCCGGTGCGGCGCCGGGGATGATCCGCCTGGTCGGCGCGCGGAACGGAACCTACGCCGCGCAGGTGGTCATCGGAACGGACAAGGAGTTGGCTGATGTAGAGGTTACGGTCTCCGACCTCAAGGGGCCTGCCGGCGGCACGATCCCGGCCAAGTCCGTCACCGTCTTCGGGATGAAGCCCCAGCCGATGAGCGACATCAGTTCGCTGGGGGAGGGACGAATCGGCATCGGTAGGATGATCGAGATCGGGGGCGGCAACACCCGGTACGGCGGCTGGAGCGCACCCAAGACGCGCGAACTGGTCCGCTTCGCGCCGGAAACGCTGGGGAACCGAGGCGCCGAGGAAGCGGCGCTGAGGCGGCTCCAGTACTTCGACTGGATCACCTCCACGCTGCCGGAGCGGATCCCGGCGAACTCCTGCCAGCCCTACTGGCTGTCCGTCAGGGTGCCAGCCGATGCCGCGCCGGGGTTGTATCGTGGCACGGTAAGCGTTGAGGGGCCGGGCTTCGCGGCTACTTCGTTGCCTCTGGAACTGGAGGTGTTGGGCTGGAAGGTGCCGGACCCGCAGAGCTTTCAGACAATCACCGCCATCGAGCAATCGCCGTTCGGCGTGGCCAAAGAGTACAAGACCCCGCTCTGGTCCGACAAGCACTGGACCCTGATCGAGGCCAGCCTGCGCCAGCTTGCGCGGGTCGGAAACGACCTGTGGTTTGTGCCCGTGCTCTGCGACACGGAGTTCGGCAACCGAGATGTCTCGATGATCCAGTGGACGCGGAAGAAGGACGGCTCTCTCTCATTCGACTACGCCGTGCTGGACCGCTACCTCGACCTGATCGTCAAGCACTGCGGCAAGCCGCTTGTCGTGAGCTTCGTCGTCATGCACGGGTTCCCGGGCGTCGTGGAGGTCAAGGTCCTGGACGAAGCGACCGGGAATGCGCAGCGCCTGGACCTTGGCCCGAAGGTGCCGGGCAGGGAGACCCTCTGGGAGCCATTCGCCAAGTCCCTTTACAGTCACATGGTGGCCAAGGGATTGGGCGAGGCAATGTACTGGGGCTTCCCGTGGGATGGGGACGGCGACCCAGCCCTCAAGCCCCTTCTGCGGAAGGCAGTGCCCGAGGTGTTCTGGATCTGCGGCTCCCACGACGCCAATGTGGCGATCTCCCTGGATATGGGGGAGCTGAAGTCCCCCTTCTACGTGGGTTCGCCCTTCGCGGCCAAAGCCTGGGAAGGCAAGGCAGACACCGGGGCGGCGGCATGGTATAAGGTCGTCGAGAACATCCAGAGCTTCCTCATCGGGGGCGAGTCCCGAAGAGGCTGGAAAGTGCGCGAGCAAATGCTGCTCTGCACCCCGCGCACCGACTGCGGCGCCATCGTGGTGAACGGGACCGGCACCCCATGGGCATTCCGCATCTTCCCTGAACGGGCGGTCTTCACCGGCTACCGCGGCACAGGGCGCATGGGGGGCGACTACTGGGCACAGTCCTACGGGGACGGCTGCCGGTACTCCGGCGGCGCGCCCGGGTTCTCCATCATGAAGAGTCTGTGGCCCGGCCCGGGTGGCGCTGAATCGAGCGCCCGCTTCGAGGCGATGCTCGAAGGCTTGCAGGAACTGGAGGCTCGCATATTCGTCGAGCAGACGCTCGACCGCGGCACCCTGGATCCGGGGCAGACGAAGCGATTCGACGAGCAGTTGGCCCGCCACTACAAGGGCACTTTCGCAGTTGGCCAGGATTGGCAAGCTCGTTCGAGAGCGATGTACCAGTTGGCGGCCGAGGTGGCGGCGGTCGCGGGCCGCGCCGGGAAGGCATCCCCACAATGAACCCAGCCGCGATGGTGCCGGGAAGCTTGCCCGCATGCCAGAGGCTCCGGCGCGGCCGTCGAGGCGGCGGTTGCGGTTTCATGGGGTGCGCTTGAGGAGGCGCCTCACGGCCCGCGGGCCGTAGGTCACGATCACACGGATGGGATGGATCACGTAGTAGAGCGGGTGCAGGCACCCGGGCAGCGGCACGACAAGGCGATCGGTCCTGTTCGGCCTGAGACCCTCGCACAGGAGGCCGAGGTAGAAGCGCAGCCGGTCGCGCCGCCGCTCCAGCATGCGCCGCTGAGTGGCCCATTGCTCGACATGGCCGAAGGGTTCCTCCCCTGCCCACAGGATGCGGCGCTTGGCTTCGGCGACCAGGGCGTGGAGCTGAGGGTCGTGCGCCGCGGGCGCCAGGACGGGCTCCGGCACGGCCAGGCCCAGCAGATCCCTGGCCAGGAGGAGACCCCAGAGAAGCCTTCGCCTGCTTCCTGTCCGCGCGGCCGCCGCGACGACGGCCGGCCAATGGACTCGGGGTTGCGCGGACACGAACTGCGCGACATCGCACACCCAGAGGAGGCGGTCCCAGCAGTGCTTCGAGCCGTGCAGGCAGAGGGCGAGAAGCGTCTCCTCGGGGCCGAGGGAGGGCACAGCCGCGTCCAGCAGACGCACCATGGCCGGTGGGCCCGGTTCGAGGCGGCCCGTGCCCTCGCCAGACGGGTCGAGGGGCGGAGGGTCCCATCGGTGCAACTCCACGGTCAGCCCGGTGCCGGGTTGCTCGAGGTTCCATCGGTAGGCGTGGAAGCCCTGTTCCACCAGCAGCCGTCGGGCGGGCTTCAGATCGCGCCTGCGGACCAGGAGGTCCAGATCGTAGAACTCGCGCAGGCCGACGTCCCCGTAGGCCACGGCGGCCAGCACGGGGCCTTTGAAGGGCACCGCGCGTATCGCGTGCGCGGCGAACAGTTCCAGGAGTCTCAGCAGTTCGGCTGTCATGAGCAGGCTGCGAAGCATGTTGGCCCGGCAATGGGCAGCGAGCTCCCCGAGGATGGCTTCGGGCACGGCGTGGATGCAGGCGGCCGCCAGGCTGCGGTGCAGGAGCAGGGCCACCCCGTTCGAGTGGGCCAGGGCCACCAGCCGCGGCCAGTGGATTCCCTCTGCGACCAGGGCCGTGAGCCTGCCCGCCACGCCAGGCTCAAGGCGGGTGCGTGCGCAACAGAGCAGGAGCTCCGCCTCGCGGCTGTAGGGTGGGGTTTCGGGCATTGCGGCCTGGCCTCGCGAGGCGACTCCCTTGGGGCAGCCGATGCGGGTCGGAGGCGGTCTACAGGTCGTAGAGGCCGTCGTCGTGGCTCGGCGCGCCGCCTGCGCCGCCGGGGCCTTCCTCGCCAAAGGCGTCCTGCATCTCCTCCTCGACCTTCTCGGGGTCCTCGCCCGCCTCGAGGCGGCGGATCATCTCGTCCATCTCCGGCTCCAGGCTCTCGCCGCTGGCGTCGGACAGCCGCCGCATGACGGCGGCCAACTGCCGCGGGTCGTTTTCGTCAATGGACTCCATGTCGCGCTCCAGTTCGGCCATCGTGCGTTCCATGCGCGCTTCCTGCGCCGGGCTCAGGTCGTCGGCCGCATCGGGCGCGGGGGATTCTGCTGCCCTGGGACGCTCGGCGTGTTTGCGCCCGGCCGCGAACAGGGAGACGAGCCGGGTCATCCTCTTGCCGCCGCACTTGGGGCACGCCGGTTTGCGCTTCGATGCTTCGGGCGTGCGCGCGAGGAAGTCGAAGACCCGATTGCAGTCCTCACACAGGAACTCATACATCGGCATCGCCATCGCCTCCTAAGCTCTGGGGGCGACCGAGTCGGGGATGGGAGGGCGCCCCTCTTGATGCTAGCGCCTTGGCTTGGCTGAGTCAATCGCGCGGCCCACACCGTGGCCTCCGGCCCTGGCCACGCGCGCCAGGGAGGCGTCGGAGTGCTGGCAGTTCCTCTCCTGTATCACCCTGTGAGAGCGAAAGGGATACGGATAGGCGAGAACGGCCGCGGAAGGTCTCGGCACACCTGCGCGCCATACTTGCTCAACTGAGGGGGGAGGGATTTGAGCAAGTATGGGCGGGAAGGCCGTAGAGCCGCCCGGATCGCCAAAGCGCCGTACTTGCTCAACCCAGAGGGGGAGGAAAGTGAGCAAGTATGGGCGGGAAGCTCGCAGAGCTGGCTGAATCGCCCAGGCGCCATACTGGCTCAGCTCCCGGCGGCGGCAGGGCCGAGCCGGCATGGTGGCGCCGTGTCTGGTTTCCAGGACACTGGCGACGATCGGGGGCGCAGGCGTCGGGGCTGAAGGCCATGCTCGGCCACACCCGCCCGCCCCCTGTCCGACGGCGGCTCCGAGAGCTACTTGCTGTCCGGCGCGTCGGGAAGGACGCTCAGGCTTTCGAGCAGCTTCTGGGCGCTGGCCAGTTGCGGCCTGAGCCGCAGGCACACGCGGGCCTCGTGCCTGGCTTCCGAAACATGGCCTGCCTCCGCAAGGAGCTGGGCGAGCTCCATGCGCCAGCCCACCTGGCCGTAGTCCAGCGCCAGCGCTCGCCGATAGCATTCGATGGCGGCGCGGGGGTTCTTCTCCTGCCGCCAGATGGCGGCGACGGCGGCCAGGGTGGCGGGCGAAACGCCCGGCTTGTCGCACTGCGTCTTGAGGGCCTGCACGGCGGCCGCTCGCGCCTTCGAGACCTGTTCGCGGACGGCGGTGGCCAGTTCCTGCTGGTCGGGCATCTCGTGAAGCGCGTCGGCAACGTAGAGCAGGCGCCCCACGTCGTCCCCCGCGAGGATCACGGCGAGGTCGGGCCGGCTCACCTGGTGCAGATAGACGTCGGCCATGGCGCGAAACGATCCGCCCTCGGCCTGGAGGCAGCGCTGGAATTTCTCCAGCGACGCCTCGTGGTCGCCCTCGAGTGCATCCACCAGGCCGGCAAGGTAACACGCGGTGGGGTTGTAGGGGGCAAGCTTGTGGCCCAGGCGGATGCGGTCGGCGCCCGAAGGGTCGCCGAGCACGAACTTTTCGATCTGGCCGATCGTGCTGTAGGCGGGCCCGTAGGTCGGGCAGAGCGCGCGAGCCTGGTTGAGTTCCGCCACAATCCTGCGCGCGTGCCTCTTGCTGACCAGCATCTCGCCCGTCTTCGGGTTCGTGATGCGGCTGATGGACCGCCAGCGGTAGACGCCGAGCCAGTACTGGTACTCGATGTTGTCGGGCTCCGCCGCGACGGCGGCCTCGGCCTCCTTGAGGAGGGCCACGTAGTCCTCGTTGGTTCCCTGCCAGTTCTTCTTGCGCAACGCGGCCTCGAGCCTGGTGACCCTGGCCCAGCGCTCCTCCGCCCGCCAGGCCGCGATCGAACCCGCGAGGGACCACGTCCAGATGCCCGCGATCGCGAGGAGAGGCACGGCGCGAAGGATCGGCGATGCCGTCAGACCCGTGCGGGCGCCCTCGTCGGAGCGGCTGGTGTGCCCCACGCGCGCGATGTTGAGCAGGAGTGCACACGAGATCGCCGCGAGGCAGTGGTTGGCCGGCAGATGCTGGCCGAAATCGCTGAAGCTGTGGACCAGGATCGCCATCAGCCCGAAGCCGAGGCCCAGGGCCGCCGAGCGGATCGGGAACCGCAGGCGGCGCACGCTGCGGATGTAGGCCGCCCCCACGATGGCCAGGAACGCCAGCAAGAGCCCGAGGCCGAGCACTCCCATCTCCTCGGCGGCCTGGGCGTACTCGTTCTCGGCGTGGGAGGCGACGTCGGGGGCCATGGACCGGTCGAACATGGGGTAGACGACCTGGTGAGTTCCCAGCCCCGTGCCGGCCAGGGGGAATCGGGTGAAGGAGACCGCGAGGTTCTTCACGACCTCCCAGCGGCCGCCGTAGCCATGCAGCCCACGCAGGGTGGCCAGGCGGTCGTAGACGGCGTCGAAGCCGATGTAGAGCACCACGGCGAAGGCACTGAGGGCGAGCCCCGTGAGGATCAGGCCTCGCCCTCTCAGGGTCCGCCGCGAGGCCGTCACCAGCCCGGTGAACCCGCCCGCGATGAGCAGGGAGACCATGCCGCCGCGCGTCAGCGACAGGAAGAGGGTGGCCGCGCCCAGCACCACCATTGCGGCCAGGTACCAGACGACGCGTAGCTCGGGGCTGCTCAGGCGCTCGACGACCTCGGGGAAGCGGACCGGGCCGTGGCCGAAACTCTCGTGGAGTCGGACGAACAGGAGGGCGAGGGCGGCGCCGATCGAGAGGTTCATGAACTGTCCATAGTGGCTATGGCAGACGAACGGACCCGAGGCGGCCACGTTTCCATAGGTGGGGTACGTCCAATAGATTCGGCCGTTGCCGAACACGTTCTGGGCGAGCGCCAGGAGGGCGATGCCCCCGCCGATGGCCGCCGCCGAGGCCAGGAGCCGCTTGATCTGGTCGGGATGCCGATACACGTTCAGCACGACCGCGAACACGACCGCCGCCGCGAGGAGAAGGCGCAGGTCGTGCCTCGTGGCCTGGGCGTAGAAGCTGAGGGCCATCGCGCGCGGCCCCTCGCCGGAGAGGTCGGCCAGAAGCTGAGCCTTCATGGCGGCCGTGTTCGGCGAGAGCACGCGCACGAGACCCGTGGGCAACGGAATGAGCTGGACAACGGCCAGAAGCAGGGTCAGGAGGATGGGAGCGTAGGCCCACGTGCGGACGACCGCCACGTCGCGCTGGACGAGCAGCTTCAGCGCGAAGCAGAGGCCGAGGACGCCGGCGCCGGCGACATAGACGAACTCGCTCCACGCCTGCACCGTGCCAAAGGCCAGCGGCAGGAAGAGGAGCAAGGCGACGAGCGTCCAGTGGATGGCCGCATCGAGCCGACTCTGGGGGGGATCGACCTCGTCAATGGGGATCAGTCGGCTGCCCATCGCTGATTCCCACGGCGGAGAGCGGGCCGAACGGGGAGGATCGGCTCTCCCGCCAGAACGTGCATCGGGTTGAGAAGGCAGACGCGTTGCGCCGCGGGGCGGCCGAGTCGCTGGGCGATGGCCCCGATGGCCTCGGTCAGGCAGGGCCGTCGTTCGGCGGCGCCGTGGGCGTCGCTGGCCACTATCGAGGCCGCGCCCGAGGCCAGCCAACGCCAGGCGGCTCGCTCGGCGACCGGGCCGAACCGCCCGAGCAGGCTCGCCGCGGTGATCTGAAGCAGGGCGCCCTGCTCCAGCCACGGGAATACCGTGTTCGGCTCCCGGGCCAGGAGGGGGTTGCGCTCGGGGTGCGACAGGATGGGAGTGACGCCGCGGGCCGTGAGCTGGGCGAGGAGGGGCGCGATGTTCAGCAAGGTCTCGTGCGGCAGTTCCAGGAGAAGGTACTTCCCCGAGTCGGCCAGAGTCAGCACGGAACCCGCATCGAGCAGAGCGGGGATGCGCTCGTCCACGCGAACGTCGGCGCCGGGCACCACGCGGAGCGGGATTCCCTGCTCGTCGAGCGTCAGGGCGAGAGCCGCCACGGCCTGACGAATGGCGCTCGCGGCGACATGGCCGTCGAAGCGCCCGAGCTGGTGCGGGGTGGCGATCGCCGTGGTCACGCCGTCGGCCACAAGAGCGCGGCACAGCCCCAGCGCCTCATCCAGGGTGGTGGGGCCGTCGTCCAGGCCGGGCAGGCAATGGCAATGCACGTCCACGCTCTCGGTCGCTGCGTAGGATTCGAGACGACGCTGCTGCGCAGGTGCCGGGGCGGTTGAGGTGACGTGGGGCATGGGCTACCCTCAGCGCGGGGAGGCCGTCGGCAGTTGAGCCTCAGGCTTGCCGACGTGTTCCTCGCCTCCCTTTGCCTTCTTCCTCCGCCGCCGCTCGTGCCCATAGCCATAGCCGTAGCCGTACTTGTAGTAGTAGCCGTAGCCGCTGTAGTGGTAGTAGCGGTCCTCCTTGCGCGGCACGGCGTTGATCACGACTCCGAGGATGTGCGCCCCCACGTCGTTGAGGCCCTGGCACGCGCGCTCGGCGACCTTTCGGTGCGACTTCTCGGCCCGGACGGTGAGGATGGTCTGGTCGCAGATGGCGCCCAGGATGCGGGCGTCCGTCACGGGCATGACGGGGGGCGAGTCGATCAGAATGTGATCGTACTGCGTGGACAGTTGCTCGAGCACATCCGCGAACGCCTGGCTGTTGAGCATCTCCGATGGGTTGGGCGGTGTGGGCCCCGTCGGCAGGATGTCGAGGCACTTCACCTCGGTGTGGTGGATGGCGGCATCCAGGGGCTCCCTTCCCGCCAGCACGCTGGAGATGCCTTGTTCGCGTTCGACCTTGAAGATTCGGTGCTGCATCGGCTTGCGGAAGTCGCCGTCAATGATGAGCGTGCGCTGCCCTGCCTGGGCCATGGCGATGCCGAGGTTGCTGACCAGCGTGGTCTTGCCGTCGCCCGGCTCGGGGGAGGTGACCACGATCCTCTTGGCCTGCCCGTCGGGAACGCCGAAGTAGATGGCCGTCCGGATCGTGCGGTAGGTTTCCGCGGCATGCGAGGTCGGCTCGAGCTCCACGACCTGGCCGCGGGCCGACAGGTCCTGCCTCGCCGGCATCTGGGGGATCATGCCCAGGATCGGCAGACCCAAGGTGTTCGTGACATCGTCGGCGGAGTGGATTCTCTGGTCCAGCCAGTCGAGGGCCACCGCCAGGCCGACGCCAACCATCACCCCCACGAGCAGTGCCATGGCCATCGTGCGTTGCCGGTTAGGGCTGCTCGGCGCTCCCGCAGGGGTGGCGACCTCCAGGATGGTGATACTCAGCAGCCCCGTATCCTCATTGACGTTGATCTGCCGGATACGGTCATCAATCGCCTCACACACCCGTTTGGCTTGTTCCCACTCAGACCGGAGCCTCGTGAATTGGGCCACCTGGGCGTTGAGGTCCACCATCTCCTGGCGCTGGCTTTCGAATGACTTGCGAATCTGGGCCTCTCTATCCCTCAGCGCCTCCAATCGGCGCGTAGCCGCCAGCAGCTCGGCTTCCGCGAGACGCTTCTCGAGGTCCATCAGCCGTTGCCTCTGTTCGGCAAGCTTCTTCTCGAGGGCCACCACACCAGGGTGGGTGTCGGTGCACTCCAGCTTCATCTCGCGCAACTGGAGTTCCAGCCGGGCCACGTCCGCGCGCAGCAATGCCTCCTCGGGCGCCCCGAGGCCGTCCCGCCCGCCCAGGCGGCGCAACTCCACGAAGCGCAGGAACCGGGTCGGGTCCTCCAGGGTTTCCTTGGCCGCCTGGACAGCGGCGAGGGCATCGAGGAGTTCGCTCTGGACCGCGATCAGGGCCGATGAGTAGCTCTCCATTCGCCTGGACATGAAGCTCCCGTCGCTGCCCTGGAAGGCGAGGAGGTCGTTCGACTTCTGGTAATCCGTCATCGCCTTGAGGGCGGCGGCCAGTTCTGCCTCGCGGCGGGCCTTCTCCCGCTGGAGGATCTTCAGGACCTCGGCCGCCGTGCTCCGCCGGCTGGCGCTCTGGTAGGTCACATAGGCGTCCACCACGGCATTCACGATCTGGGCCGCCTCCTCCGGGTAGGGCGACTCCAGCGATACGCTGATGATGTCATCGTCCTTGCCCAACCCCACTCGGAGGATGGCCTTCAGGTACCCCACGGGGTTGCTCATGCCGGCGAAGGTGCGGAGATCGCGGATTCCGGGACGCTCCAGCGCGCTGGCCGCAATCGGGGTGGACTTGAACAGTGCGCACTGGGTGTTGAGGTAGTTCCACGGCCCGAACGTCAACTCCTCGGTGCCGGGGATGATCTTCGGGGTGCTCCGCTCGACGTAGAGGCGTGACGTGCTCGTGTAGAGCGGGGTGGTGTTGTTGAGCTGCACCCACCCGAGGACGAGGGAGATTACCATCGCCGCTGCGACGATGAGGCGGCGCCGCCAGAGGGTGTGGAGCAAGGAGGGCCGGCCGTGTTCCGCGGGAGCCCCCTGCACGGGCAGCGGCCCTTCGAGCCTGCCGATCGCGTTGCCTGCATTCGCGGGCTCGCCCATCCTGAACGTCCTCCGGCGGCAGCATCCGCCGTAAGCCGCGCCCACCGCCGCCCCGCTCGCACAACGGCTCAGCGCGAGGAGGTCGTCGTGATCGGCACCGTGGCATAGGCGCCGGCGCCGAAGTGCAGCACGGTGGCCCAGAACTTGTTCCACCGGGTCCGGAACGAGTGCTCCAGGCAGATCACGTCGCCTGGCTTGACAATCACTTCGGAGGCATCCACCATGGTCCTGCCCCCGATTCGGAACTCGGCGGCGATTGTCTTCCCGTTGCCATCCTGGCGATAGATGGTGGCGTAGCGCGGGCCGGCCTGCGTATCAATGCCGCCCGACATCGCCAGCACCTGTTGCAGGGTGTACTTCGCGCCCGGCGGATACGGGTGCACTCCAGGGCTCATGACCAGCCCCGTGACCGTGAAGAGCGGGTCGTCGAAGTGCTCGACCTCCACGGTGTCGCCGTCTTGAAGGGCCACATTGGCGATGGGGATGTTCCGGTCCCTGACCGGCACCTCCAGCGGCTTCGCCTCGCGCGGTTGGCCGGCGTGGCGGATGCGGATGACCTTGGCCCCCCCGGCCCCGACGCCCGATGCCGTCCGGCCGACCCCGATGCCACCCGCCTTCGCCAGGAGCACGGCCAGCTCGAGCTCATTGCTGCGGAGCTCGTAGCGGCCGGGCGACCCGATGGCCCCTATTGCATAGACCGTGGCCACGCGGTAGTCGGCGACGCGGGCGAGAACGCTCGGGGGTGAACTGAGGTGTTTCGGATAGTAGGCGGCAGCCACGGCGGCCTCGATCTCGGCCACCGACTTGCCCGCCACGGGAACACTGCCGGCGAGAGGCAGACGAACCATCCCCTCGTCTGTGACCCGGCACAGGATGCTGTCGGCAAACGGGTCGCGCGCCGCGGCGGGGCCCGCCGCGGTGCTGACCACTGAGAGGACGGAGGTCCCTCGCTCGGAGACGCGGGCGATCACCGCCGGGCGGTTCTTCACGTACTTTGGGAAGTACGCGGCGGTCACAGCTGTCTCGATCTCGAGGAGGGTCTTGCCTGCGACGGGCATCTCGCCGACGACGGGGAGCCAGATGCTCCCCTCCTGGCTCACGCGGCAGGCATAGGAAGCCGCCCTGTCGCCGGCCTCGCCAATGCCACGCAAGACCGAGGGCATCGCGAGATCGAGCACATCCCCGGGGCAGACGCGGTACAGGTCCGGACGCCTCGCGGCTGCCTGGCTGTCGTTGCGGCCGGCGTCGCTTTCCTGCCTGGGCGGCGGCTGGGCCGCCGACTCGGGGGCATCCTGGGTGATCTTGAGCCGGAACTCGAGCACGTCGCCGGCCACGACGCGATAGGGCGAGGCGAGAGGCTTGGCTTCGGGAAGCTCGCCGGGGCTGATGGCAGGAACTGTGGGGCCCGCCGCGTTGAAGCGGGCCAGTTGCTCGCCCGTCGCCACGAGTGGTCGCGCACACCCGGCAAGGCCCGCCGAAAGAAGGAGCAGGGCCATGGCCAGCAGACTTGCCCAGGCGTTTGCGCGCCAGTTGCTTGGCACCCGGCAATCCTCCGTGGGCGGCCGGCCATCGCATGGAGAAACGCCACGGCGGATGCACAACTCTCCAGCGATGCCCCCATCGGAACGCATCGGCTCTCGACGCGAGGGCTCCAACCACCACATAGGCTACCCGCTCGTTCAGAGAGGAGCCGCCGCGCCGGGCTACCCCTGTGCTGTTACACCACCCAGCCGCCCGGGCGGCTACCGGGCGCTCCAGCGGGTATCACCACGGCGGCAGAACTGGCGTGCGCTTGGGCGGCCGCGCATCAATCAGCAATGCGTGGCGAACCACCGTAAGGTCACCAGAGTCGCCCGTGGGTGCAGCGCTGCCACTCGGGGCCGCGGCAGGCGGCGCAGGGTCCGAAGCGGCCGGAACCAAGGCGGAAGTCCTCGTCTGTGTGGAGGCCGGCGCCGTCGGCGTTGCGGCATCCTTCGGCTTCGAGGCCGTTCGAGTGCCGGAGAACGTGGTCCCAAAGAGCGAGTCATAGAGCGAAAGCAACGCAGGGTCGGTCGCCAGGCTGAAGGGGTCGAAGGCGAACGCCTCGGGGTTGCCCATCCACCAGGGCGGCTGCCCCGCCGTCTCCCCGGCCTGGCCCCAGCCCGCCAGAACCAGAAGCATCCAGCACGCGGCCGCCAGCAGACGACCCCGCACCAGCGGCCTGGATAGCCCAGTCACTCGGCTCATTCTACCACCTCGCTGCGCCGTAGACCCGGCTGCGGGAACTCAACAGCTCGCCCTCCCCGCACGCTGGCGGCGCCTTCTGGCGACAAGGGCCGAGAGGCCGCCTGCGACCAGGAGCAGGGACGCAGGCTCGGGGATGGCCAGGCGCAGGCCCTCGGCGGCGTACATGTAGTTATAGCCCGAGTAGGCGGTCGTCCACAGGTGCTCGCGCATGCCCTCTTCCCAGTAGTTGAAGCCGCGGAGCACCGAGTAGATGGCGGCGTTGACCTCGACGTCCCAGGTCCCCCACAGGCCGTTGCCGTAGACGGTGGCCGCCTGAAGCCCGAGGGCGCCGAAAACGGTGTCCTCGGTGAATCCGTACGCCCACCCCGTATCGGCGTCAACGGCGTGGTCGAACCTCCAGTAGAAGGTGCCGGTCGCGGGTTCCTGGTGCGAGGCGAGGAACCAGGGGAGGTCAATCAGTTCCATCGGCTCGCCTTCCACGTAGTCCCACCACACATCGCCGAAGACGGCGGTCGGCTTGACTGGCGTGTTATCCAGTCCGCCGGCGGTCGAGGCGAGCGCCCACAGGGCGCTGCCGAGCGCGAGGACGGGGAAGTACGCGGAGTTGTCCACCATGGCGAGGCTGGCGATGAGCTCGGTGCGCCAGGTGGCCAGGTCGGTCGCCCCCACGTAGTCGGCGGCCATGACGTGGTGGGCGATCATGTCGGTCGCAATGGTGATCTCGTTGTAGGCTCGAATCGCCGAGGCATAGCCCGCTGTGCTGCCGGGATAGAGGCTGGAGACATCGCCGTAGAAGTTGGTGATCTCCGAGCGCCAGAGGTTCCCCGACGGATTCGCGTTGATCTCGCTGAGGCGGCGGAAGGCGTAGGCCTCTTCGCCCAGGAGCTGGTGCGTGACATTGCTGGGGGGGTTGGAGCCATTGGGGAATGGCAGAAGGTTGTAGGGGTTGACGCTGCCGCCCGGGACCAGAGGCCGGTTGTTCAGCACCCACATGCCGGCGAGTTCGGCGCTGTTCTTGTACTCATTCGCATAGCCGCCCCAGCCCTGGCTCAGCTCGTGCACGCGCACGAGGCCGGGGATCATGTAGCCGGTCTCCCACTGGCGTTCGTCGGTGTACCAGTTGCCGGTGGGCAGTTGGTTCTGCACGAGGAGGTCGGCCGGGGGGAATAGCCCACCGAGGGCCCCTGTGGCAAGCGTAAGCACCAGCGCCGCGGCCACAGACCAGTGGTGTCGCACGACCTTCACCCCTATCGAATTCCCGCGCCGGCGCGCGGCCAGGGCGCTCAGAGACCATCGGCGCAACGCCCAGGGAAGGCGCGGTGCAAGCGGTGCCCTCGCAGGGCGCATCGAATACGCAGGATACGGGGGAGAGTTCAGGCCTGGCGGCTTCTCGAGAGCACTCTCGCACAGAGGGCGTGACTCATCAGAAAGCGGATGAACCGACTCGCAGCTATTCCCCCTGTCGCCCCTTGTGCTCATCCCGTGCCCACCCCCGCTCGGCCAGACGGTGGACCTTGATCTCAAGCGAATCACCGCCTGGCTCACACTTGATCGTAGCAGGCGCGCTGACAAATGTCAAGTAAGCCCGAGCGAATTCTCAGGGTGCGGCCTGATCTCGCCAACTGGGGACTTGGCAATGCTGCATCCACTTGCCCGGCCTGCGCTTACGGAGCAGGCACGGGAACTGATTAGGGCGCCTTCTTCGTGTCGGCACTTCGCCCGCGTCTCGCGCGCCCGGGGCGGCTCAGCCGACAAATGCGCGCAGGGTGCCGAACCAATGGTCCTGGGCCGCATCAATCCACCAGCTCCCCGTAGCGTCCCGGAGCGCGAAGCCGCCCGACGTGGCTCGAATCACATCGGTGTCCCCATCGGCTCCGTTCTCAGTGATGGCCCCGCCAATGGCAACGGAGCCGAGCAGGTCGGCCACGAGGGTGCTGTTGGTGAAGTGGCCGCGGACCGAGACCGACGCGACGCTGCCCACGATCGTCCACGCGCTGCGTGTCACGGAACCGGCGATTGTCGCCTTGCCCAGAGTGCCCTTGGTGGCGCCAGCCCCGCTGAGCACCAGGTCCGCCTCGAAATGCCCTGCCGGCCCCCCCACGGTCTTGGAGCCGCGGGTGATCAGGCTGCCAATCCAGGGCGCGATCACCTGGTCGGGCGTCGCATCCGTGTCGAGCCATTCGATCACCGAGAGCGCCTTGAGCGGCGACCGCAGGTTCAGGGTGGTGTCCTGCACCCGGCCGAGCACCAGGCTGGCCGGCTTCGCCAGCGGGTCGGTGCCAATGGTGATGAGGTGTTGGCCGGCGACGTTCCCCAGGGTGAACTTGCCAAGGCCGCCCGTGACGGTCATGTTGCCCAGCAGGTTCAGCGTGGCCGCCGACAGGCTGAACGAGCCGGTGACCACGATATCGCGCACAGAGGTGTCGGGCAGCGGCGCCTTCACGGGGGAGGAGACTTTGAGGCTGAGGCCCGCCTTGGCATCCGTGCCCTCGCCTTCGATGGCGACCAGGTCGGCCGGCGTGGTGAGGGGAGCCCCCTGGGCCACGCCGCGAACGAGGTAGAAGGCCCCGACCTTGGCCTTCGCGCCGACGCTCACGAGGTCGCCGCTGGCATCGGTGAACGTCACCTTCGTGAGTGGAGCGGGGATGGCGCTGCCCAGCGCGATGACTTGTCCCTGGATGGTGATCTGGAAGATGTGCTCGTCGGAGCCTCCCTGGCCATCGCTCACGCGGACCGTGACGGAACGGGTGCCGAGGTGCGCCCGCAGGGTGGGCATGCCGCTCAGGGCACCCGTCTCAGGGTCCATGCTCAACCAGGATGGGCCGGAGACGAGGCTGTAGGTCAGCGAATCCCCGTCCACGTCGCTGGAGGAGAAGGTGAAGGCGAATATCTGGCCTGCGAACATCACGGTCGGGTCCGTGGGGAGCAGGCCCTGGAATACGGGCGCATCGTTGACAGGCGTGACCGTGATGGACACGGTGGCCGGGTTGGAGTCCGCGGCCCCATCGTTGGCCTTGAAGGTGAAGGCGTCGGGGCCGTGATAGTCGGGGGCGGGTTCATAGGTGAAGGCGCCGGTGGCCGGGTCGAAGGCCGTGAGCGTGCCGTGGGCTGGGCCGGTGACGATCGCGTAGTGAAGAGGGTTGCCGTCCACGTCGGTGGCCACGAGGCTGCCTGTGTGGCGGCCATCCTCGGCCACATCGAATGCGCCGTTCTGCGCCACGGGGGCATTGTTCACAGGCGTGACGGTGATCGTGATGGTCGCCTCGTTGGAGTCCACGGTGCCATCGTCGGCCTTGAATGTGAAACTGTCGGGGCCGTTGTAGGTGCCGGTGGGCGCGTAGGTGAACGCGCCGGTGGCCGTGTCGAAGGCCGTCAGAGTCCCGTGGCTCGGCCCGGCGACGATTGCGTAGGTCAGGGGGTCGCCATCCACGTCGGTGGCGACGAGATTGCCGGAATGGCTCCCGCCCTCGGCGACGCTGAAGACCGCGTGCTGCGCCACGGGGGGGTCGTTCACAGGCGTGATCGTGAGGCTCACGGTGGCCGGGGCGCTCGCGAGGCCCGCTGGGGCGCCCGCCAGAGCGTCGTCCGTCACTGTGAAGGTGAAGCTGTCGGGGCCGTGGTAGTCTGCGTGCGGCGTGTACGTCACCGCGCCGGTCGCGGGGTTGAAGCCGCTCAGGGTGCCGTGGCTGGGGCCTGTTGCGGTGGCGAAGGTCAGGGTCTGCACCGCCTCGGGGTCGCCGTCGCTGCCCGTGAGGGTGATCGCGAGAGGGGTATCCTCGGCCGTGCTCAGGTTCTGGGCGTCCGCCGTGGGGGGGTCGTTCACAGGGGTGATCGTGAGGCTCACGGTGGCCGGGGCGCTCGCGAGGCCCGCTGGGGCGCCCGCCAGAGCGTCGTCCGTCACTGTGAAGGTGAAGCTGTCGGGGCCGTGGTAGTCTGCGTGCGGCGTGTACGTCACCGCGCCGGTCGCGGGGTTGAAGCCGCTCAGGGTGCCGTGGCTGGGGCCTGTTGCGGTGGCGAAGGTCAGGGTCTGCACCGCCTCGGGGTCGCCGTCGCTGCCCGTGAGGGTGATCGCGAGAGGGGTGTCCTCGGCCGTGCTCAGGTTCTGGGCGTCCGCCGTGGGGGGGTCGTTCACGGGGTTAACCGTGATGGTGGCCGTGACGGTGCCTCCGCCGAGGCCGCTGTCGTCGTTGGCCGTGGAAGCTTGTACCGTGAAACTGCCGGGCGCGGTCGAGTTGGGCGCAGGCGTGAACTTCAGCCCCGCGTTTGCCTGGGCGAAGGTGATGAACGAGCCGTCGGGGATGGCGGTTGTCCCGTTGTTCTGGTAGAGCGTTCCCCCCGTGATCCCCGTGATCTTGAAGTGTGTCACCTCTGGCCCGTCTACGGCGTTGCGCGAGATGACCAGCCCGCTGGAGGTCTGCGTATCTTCGTCCGTCGTGGCGTCGGTGACCGACGGGGTGTCGGCCACGGGGTTCACCGTGATGGTGAAGGTCTGAGGCGCCGAGGTGTCGGAGCCGCCGTTGGCCGTGCCGCCGTCGTCGTGGAGCCGCACGGTGACGGTGGCGATGCCGTGCGCGTTCGGCGCCGGCGTGTAGGTGAGGGTGCCGTTGGCGGCGATTGCGGGCTGGGATGAGAAGAGGCCGTTGTTGTCGTTCGTGACCAGGAAGTCCACGGTTTGGCCCGCCTCATCCGCGGGTCCGGGACTGATGTTGGTGGCCCACGCGGCGATGGTGCGGAGGCCCGCATCTTCGTTCGTGGTCTGGTCGGCTCCTTTGGTGAAGCTCGGTGCGTCGTTCACAGCCGCCACCTGCACGCTCACCGGCACCGCCGTGGCCGAGGCCGCCTGGCCGTCCCAGGCCCGCACGGTGAACGCCTGGAGCGTGCCGTTGGCGTTGGCAGCCGGATGCCACACGAGACTTTCGCCGGCCGAGAGCAGCGTGGCTCCCGGCGTCACCGGCACGCCGCCCTTGGTCAGCGTGCCGCTGGTCACGGCCTCCACACGGAAGCTCAGCGGGTCGCCGTCCACGTCGGCCTCATCCGCGGCTGCCGCGAGCGCTGCATAGGTGATCGTGTAGTCTTGGTCCTCGGCGGCCCCTGTGAGCACGTTCACGGTGGTCAATGTGGGGGCGTGGTTCGCGGCCGCCGTGCTCACCTTGGTGATGAACACGTCGGCATAGCCGCCGTGCGTGGTATCGAAGCCGCCGGATACGGGGAAGTTGGTGGAGGTGGTGTAGCCGGTGACCAAGAGGTCGCCCGAACCGTCCACGGCGATGCCCCAGCCCACGTCGCCGGCCGAGCCGCCCAGATAGCTCGACCAGACCAGCGCCCCCGCGGCGCTCACCTTGGCCACAAAGGCGTCCTGGGTGCCGCCCAGGCTGGTGTCGAAGCCGCCCGACGTGGGGAAGTTCGTGGAACCCGTCTCGCCCGTGACATAGGCGTCGCCCGAGCCGTCCACGGCGATGCTGTCGCCGTAGTCGTAGCCGGAGCCGCCGAGGTAGCTCGACCAGAGCAGGCTGCCGGCGCTGTTGATCCTGGCGACGAAGCCGTCGGCTGTGCCGCCGCCATAGATGGTCTGGAAGCCGCCGGCCGCCGGGAAGTCGGACGAGGCGGTTTCGCCCGTGACGAATACGTCGCCCAAGCCGTCCACGGCGATGCCGTAGCCATCGTCCAGGCCCGAGCCCCCGAGGTAGCTCGACCAGGCCAGGCTCCCGCCGCCGGTCACCTTCGCCACAAAGGCGTCCTTGAGGCCGCCCAGACTGGTGTCGAAGCCGCCCGTCGTGGGGAAGTCCGACGAGGTGGTGCTGCCGATGATGTAGGCGTTCCCGGACTGAACGGCGACGCGGTTGGCGCCCTCGCTGGCCGTGCCCCCGAGATAGCTCGACCAGAGCAGGGAGCCTGTGCCGCTCACTTTCGTGATGAACGCATCCGAGGTGCCGCTCAGCACCGTGTCGAAGCCGCCCGTCGCGGGGAAGTTCGACGACTCCGTGTACCCGACGACGAATGCGTCGCCGAAGCCGTCGGTGGCGACGCTGGAGGCGCTATCCTTGCCTGAGCCGCCGAGGTAGCTGGACCAGAGCAGCGCGCCCGCCCCGCTCACCTTGGTGATGAAGGCGTCCTCGGTGCCGCCGAGCGTGGTGTCGAAGCCGCCGGTGGTCGGGAAGTCCGACGAGGTGGTCCTGCCCACCACGAACACGTTCCCCAACCCGTCCACGGCAATGCCGTAGCCCGCCTCGGTGCCGGACCCGCCCAGATAGGTGGACCAGAGCAGGCTGCCGGCGCCGCTCACCTTCGTGATGAACGCATCGGAGGTGCCGCCGAGCGTGGTGTCGAAGCCGCCGGTGGTCGGGAACTGCGGCGGGGGCGTGGCCGTGGTGCCCGTGAGGAACGCGTTGCCCAAAGTGTCCACCGCGACGCCGATGCCGAAGTCGTCGCCGTCGCCGCCCAGGTAGCTCGACCAGGCGATCGTGGGGTCAATCACCAGCGTGAACCCTGGATCGTAGGACCCCGTGATCGCGAAAGAGAGCGTGCAGGCGTCTGCGAGCAGGAAGGCGCCCGCCACCTGCACGCGCTCGCCGCCGATCTCCTGGTAGATGAACGGGGCGTCATCCACCACCTCGCCGAGCGGGGTGACGACGTGGAGCGCGCCGCTGTCGTCCAGCCACAGGCCCTCGATGCCCTCGTAGCGGAGGCGAATCTGCCCGGGGTCGGCGCCGGGCGCAATGCGGAACTCGTACTTCAGCCCGTCGCGCCGCCCCCAGGTCAGCAGGTCAACCCCCGCCCAGAGGTCCAGGTAGCCCACGGTCTCGAAGGTGGGCACCTCGCTGCGCCAGGTGGACGGGTCGCCGACGTAGTAGTTGTAGACTGCCTCCGATGGGTCCAGCCCCACCGGCGCGACGTTTTCGGCACCCACGAAGGTCACGGCGAAAGAAGTGGAATGGACGAAGGACGCGCCATCCGCCCCTTGCTCGGGCCGCGACAGGAGGAAAACCGGGCCGCCCTCGGTGTGGGCCACCGCGGTGCCGGCTCCCTGGAACAGGTAGCGCACCGAGGGGTCCTGCCACTGGCCCAGATTGGCGGCGAAGAGCGCGGGGGCGGCGTTGAGGACCTCGAGCGCCGAAGGATCGCCCGACAACACCACCCGCGGCTCCAGAGCCTCCAGGCGGAGGGCGGGACGGCGCAGGCGGCAACGCCCGTGGCGGCGCGGCGAGATGCGGAGGCGACCCATCTTGCGTCCTTTCTGCGGAGCTCTCCGGCCTTCGCTTGCGGAAGGATGCGGGGAACTCCTGGCCGGCGCCAGGCGCCTCGGAGTCGCGTGAGGGTGAAGCGGTCGGGAACCGCAGCAGGGCCACCCGCAACCTCTCGGGGCCTTGGCTGCTCCCATCGAGCCTACCGGCATCGCCGGCCAAAGTCAAATGCCCCCGAGTGCCGCCGGAGGCGCACCGGCGGCCCCCTCGGCAGTCAAGCGGTCCGGCCCTCCAGCAGAGCCACCACGTCGGGGCCGGGCCGGAAGCGGAGTTCAAACGCCGGCACCCGAGCCACCAGGGCGTCCAGAACGCGAACCACCCGGGTCATCGGCTCGGGATCGTACCAGGGGACGGATGTGGCCGGGAGAAGCCGCTCGGCGGCCTGGCGCGGCGACAAGGGCACGATCGCATCGGCCTCGGCGTGCCGCAGGAAGTAGATGGCGCACAGGGGCGCGCTCTCGTTGAGCGCCGCCCCCTGGTCGCCCGGCCACGGGGTGCCGTAGGCGAGGAACCGCCCGCCAACCTCCCGCACGGCGATGCGGTCGTCGCTGAGCACGCGGAAGCCGTCGCGGGCCGCCAACTGGCCGGCGAGCGTGCTCTTGCCGGCGCCCGACTTGCCGGGGAAGAGCAGCCCCTGGCCTCGCAGGGAGACCCCCGCGGCGTGGACCAGCGCCCCCTGGTGGAAGGAGAGCAGGTACATCCACAGGAGCTGGTCGAGGGGGTAGCTCAAGGGCGGCGCGAGGGCGGCAACATCGGCGTGGCGGTCGAGCGCGGCTGCGCCGCAATGAACCGTGGCCTGCCTCCAGTCGCAGGAAATCACAGCCGTCCACAGCACCGGCCCGCTGGGGCGGTTCGGGTGGAGCCTGAGGTAGTAGCTGTCGCTGTCGCGCGAGAGCGCCCACGAGTCCCCCGTGTCGAAGACGGTGACATCGCCCGAGGGCCGAGCTGGGTCGCCCACTTCCATGCGGACGGAAATGTGGACCTCCCCAGGAGGGGGCACTCCAGGGGGGCCGAGGAATGGGCGGTAATACTCGGGGAAGCTCCGGAGGTCGAGCCGGCGCGGGGAGTCGAGGGCCAGGGTGAGGCCGGCAACGTTCAGGCTGGCGCGGGGCGCCATGTGTCTGGCCTCGTCAGGAAGCGGGGCTCACGACCCCGCGCGGCTACAGTTGTTGGCCCAGCAGGAAACAGCGCCTGTCGCGAACCGGGTGGCGGTCTTGCAGCCCACCGCCAGCACCTCGTCGGCGGCCAGGTCAATGGCTCGCAGCCGGGGCTTCTCGTAGGCCAGTTTCTTCGTTCGTCGGGTTGCAGAGTCCATTGTGGACTTCCTCTCGTTGCACAGGGTTCCTCTCCCCCGTCGTGGTCAGGATGGCCGCGTGGCGGAGTTGTCCGAGGGCGCACAGGTAGGCCGAAGGGGTGCCTTCGGCGCCGGTTTCCAGCGCGAAGAAGGCGGGGCAGTAGCCGCACAGGGAGCGCTTGTCGCAGGCGCTGCACGCGAATGCCGGCGGCGGCGTCCTCTCGCGGAGGGCCGGGATCACGCTCTCCCAGGCGCGGCGGAAGCTCTGCGCGCGCAGGTCGGCCGACGGCTGGGCGACCATCACGCACGGCCTCAGGGCGCCGTCGGCGTCCACGTGGAAGGCGGTGACCCCTGCCGAGCACTGGTAGAGGGTGGCCACAGGCGGGAGCGCGCGCTGCTGGCGGAAGAGCTCGCGCGAGGCGCGCAGGGTGAACTCGTCGGCCATTTCGAGGGCCACGGCCTCGCGGGGCGGCACGCGCCACTGGAGCGGCGTCGGGTCGCCGTCGAGACGCGGGAAGACGGCCGGGTCGAGGCGGAACTTCACCCCGTGCGCCTGGGCGAGGCGGCGGAGGGCGGGCAGTTCGTGGACGTTGAGGGTCATCAGCACGGTCTTGAGGCTCACGGGCAGGTGCGCCTCGAGCAGCCGGCGGAGGCCGGCCAGGCAGCGTTCGAAGGAGCCGCGGACGCCGGTGACCCGCTCGTACGTTTCCGCGGTGGCGCCGTAGAGGCTGATCTCGATCTGCCGCGGCGGGAGGTCCGTGAACAGGGCGACGGTGTCGTCCGACACCAGGGTGCCGTTCGTGAACACGGTCACCAGCATCCCGCGGCGCCTTGCGTGCCGGTAGAGGGCGGGGAAGTCGGGGCGCCGCAGCGGCTCGCCGCCGGTGAGGAGGAGTTCCAGGCAGCCGGCGTCCGCCGCCTGGTCGAGAATCGAGAGCCAGGCCGCTGTGTCGAGCTCGCGCGTCGGCCGGGCGCCGTTGTCCCGATGGGGCGGCAGATAGCAGTGCGCGCAGCGCAGGTTGCAGCGGGCGGTGAGTGCGAGGCTGCCGGCCAGCGGCACCCGTTGCGCGGTGGCCCTCTGGTTCAGGCGCCGCAGGAACTCGCTGTCGCTCAGCGGCTCCGGCTGGGGGCAGGACATGGCCGGGGGCCCTCCTCGATCAACTCGGCGCCGAGCAGCTCCGCCACGAACTCCTGGAGGTCGGCCGCCGCCTGGGCAGGCTGGACCTCGAACGCCGCGGCCACGGCGTCGCGGATTTCGGCGAGGGTTTGCTGGCCGTTCACGTGGTCCCACACGAAGGCGGCCACGGGGTTGAGGCAGAAGAGCTTCTGCATGTTGATGAGCTGGCCGCGGACGGGCACGAGGATGGTCTCGCCGACGATCTGGCGCGTGACCACGTCGTCGCGCTTTCGGAACACCGCAGCCCAGTCGCGTTCGGGCATCGCGCCCTCCCTGGTCTTGCTCACGGCCGGCGCAGGCGCAGCGCGGGATCGCCGAGGAGCTGATAGATGAGGGCCGTCTGCGGCCCTGCGGCCGAGGCCTTGAGCACGGCGTCGCCGAGGACCGCCTCCTGGCGTCCGAACACCTGGCGGAAGAACTCCACGGCCAGTGCCTTGGCCGGGTTGTTCTCGGACAGCGCGGAGGGGCCCCAGAAGGCGATGCCGCCGCCCGCGCTCTTGACGACAAAGGCCTTGCCCAGGCATTGCATGCCCGGCACCTCGAAGCGGCCGGCCAGGCAGGTGAAGGCGGTGACCACGGGCAGGCGGTTGCCGTTGGCCAGTGCGCCCACGTCGCTCGTGCTGAGCAGCGTGTTGGTGCCGAACTGGGTGGCGCTGCCGTGGCCGATGTAGTTGAACAGGTAGGCGCCGCTGTTCAGGTCGGCGATCAGCTTCGCCCGGGCGATGGCGAGGGGCAGTTGCGAGGCGTAGACCTTGTCTACCGCGTAGGGCGCGGGCACGAGTCCCGAGAGGTCGTCGCTGTCCTGCGGGAAGAAGCCTGCGTCGGGGTCGGGCTTGTCGGCCGCGAGCACCACCTGCCGGGTCCAGTTGCCGCTGGCGGCCTCGTAGGCGCCGATCTTGTTGACCATGGCCGACATCTCGGCGGCGTTGGCGGCGGGCAGGCGGCCGATGGCCATGCCGCCGGGCGCGAAGAGCCCGTCGGAGGCGAAGAGCCCGTAGTCGGTGGCCATCATCAGGGGCGGCAGGAGGTTGTCGCCGAAGCCCTGGTAGTTCTTGTAGTCGTAGGTGCCGTTGCCGGCCAGGGCGACGTAGCGGGGCGGCGTCTTCCAGCCGCCCTTGGCCTGGGCCAGGAAGGCCTGCACGGCGTGGGGGTCCACGATGCCGTAGCTGAACTCGTCGTAGATGTCCTCGAGGTCCACCACCATCGTGGCGAACTTCTTGCCCTCGCGGTAGGCGGCCAGGGCCTTGGCGCCGTCCATCAGGGCGGCGGGCGCGATCACCACGTAATCGGCCTTGTTGCCCTTCCAGGCCAGGCGCGACGGCACGTCGGCCTCCATCCACAGGGGGGTCTTGATCGCGCCCGGGGTGAGCGCGAAGTAGACGCCGCCGGGCGCCGCCGGCACGCTGACCAGGTAGCTGCCGTTCTCCTCTTCCACGGTGGCGCCCTCGAGCAGCACCGGCTGCCAGGGGTCGGTCACGTCGAAGACCGAGATGGCCGGCTTGGCGAACCGCCCCACGGTCACCACGTCGCGGTCGCCTGCCGCGCACAGCAGGCTGCCGTTCACAGCCAGGTAGAACCGCTGGTAGGTGAGGTCGAACGAGTCCACGTAGAAGGTGCTGTAGGCCGCTCCCGTGTCGGCGAGGGCCTCGACGGTGACCGTGTTGGCGCCCGGCTGGAGGAGCTGCTGGCCGAAGGGCAGGGTGAGGGTGAGCCCCTGCGTGCCGTCCCAGGTGCCTTCGCCGATGAGGGTGCCGTTGATCGCGATCCGGGCGTGGTGGTCGGGGTTGGCGTCGGTGGATGTGGCGCCCTTCAGGCGCACGACGAGGGTGGCCGTGCCCGAGGCCGCGGCGTCGGGGGCCAGGATGGTGAACGACTTCTTGGCGAATGCGGTGTATCCGGGGGTGGCAAACACGAAGTCCCACAGCCAGAAGTCGGCCTCGGGGTCGGTGAAGAGTGCGGTGAGTGCGAACTGGTTGACCTCGGCGTGCTCGGTGTGGGCGAAGGTGCCTGGCGTGGGGCCTGCGGCAGCGCCGCAGCCGGCGCCGCGGGCCATGAGCAGGCCGCGGTCGTCGCGCAGCCAGTAGACATTTTCGGCGGTGTAGATGCTCTGGACGGGGAGGCCGTAGAAGAGGATGCCGGCATTGCCTGGGCCGGGCAGGTAGGGCACGAGTCTGCTCCGGCAGGTGAGGGCCAGCTTGCCTTTGCGGATGGCTTGTGCGACGGCGCTGGGCTGCATGCCGAGCGCGGGGCCGATTTCGGCGGCGCTGACGTAGTACAGGCCGGCTTCCTTCAGGCCGATCTTGAGGGCGCGCTGCGAGTCGGGCACGTTCGGCAGCGCCTCGGCGGCTGCGGCTGCTTTGGCGGCCTTCTTGGCCTCTTTGTTCGCGGCCTCCAGGAGCTTCTCCGCCGCGCGCGCCGCGGCGCTGGGGGGCAGCGGGCCCGGCCGCGCGCGCCGGCTGAAGCCGGCCGGCCCGAGGTCGTCAGCAGAGGCCACCCCGCCGGCGAGGGCCTCCTGCACCGTGACGCGGTACGGCCCATGCATTCGTTCGGTTCCGCGCGTTTCGACCTCGAGGAGCTGATAGGTGTAGGTCTTGCCGGCCTGCGCCGAGGGGTCCACGAGGCGGTAGGTGCCGCCCTGCGGTGCGGTGAGGAGTCCGGGGAGGAGGTGGCTGTTGACCCTCTGGAACTTGCCGCTGGCCTCGTGGAGGCGCAGCAGGTGGAAGCCCGCGGTGCCGTATTCCGAGGTGGTTTCCCACTGGACCACCACGCGGCCGCCCTCGCTGGCGGCGGAGAGGCCGGCGATCGTGGCCGCGGTGGGGCTGGCGCCGAACACCGCCGTGTCGAGGAGGGTGCCGGCGGGGTTGGTGTCCACGTAACGCACTTCGAGGATGTTGGTGTTGTAGGACTCCAGGTAGTCGTCATTGGCGGCGACGCTGCCGTCGCTGAGCTTCGCCTGGAGGAGCATCGAGTCCTCCGTGCCGTCGCCGACGGCGAAGATGACGGGGTTGGCGGCGGTGCGGGTGGTGGTGAGGGTGGTGGTGAGGGTCACGGAGTTCCCGCTCACGCTCTGGACCGTGTAGGTGCCCATGTCGGGGCCGGAGAGGATAAGGAACGTGTCGCCCGCGACCACGCCGTTGGCCTGGAAGTTGTAGTAGGAGGAGGTCACGACCGCCGAGCCGGCCGTCGTCTGGAGGTCGTTGAGGGTGTTCATGTACGTGTGGGTGCCGTTGCCGGTCTCGTAGAGGGTGACCAGCTCGGAGTCGCCTGTGGTGGGGTTGGTGACGGTCACGGTCATGACGCCCCGCTGGTTCGTGTTCGTGTCGTAGTTGGTGTCGGTCACCTTGATCCACATGTAGTCGTTGTTTCCGTAGAACTCGACGTCGAGAATCCCGGTGCCGTTGACGAAGGCGACGGTGCCGGCGTTGGGGACGATGATGTTCGCGTAGTCCACCACCTGCTGGTTGGCGCCGTAGGTGTAGGTGGCGGCAGCGATGCCGCCGACGTATTCCTCGAACCGGTTGTTGTTGAGGGTAGGGGTGTTGCTGGCGTAGGAGGCCAGCCCGGTGGTGTTGCGGAACACGCCGGTGTTGGGGCCGGTTTCGGTGAGGGTGATGGTCTGGAGGTCGCCGCTCGTGCCGGTGATGGTGACCTGGATGGTCTGGACGGTGTTGGGGTTGGTGTTGGCGGCGGCGTGGTCTACGGTGACGTAGATGAGGTCGCTGGCGGGGGTGCCGGTGGTGAGTTGGTAGGTGGTGGCGTCGGTGCCGTCGGCCCGGGTGAAGCGGATGATGGGCACGTTGGGCCCGTAGATCTGGGCCCAGTCGTCGTAGTTGCCGGTGTTGTTGATGTTGTCCACGTAGCGGGTGGTGATCCAGTCGCCGGCATTCACCTGGAGGGTGCCGTCGTCGTTGGTGCCGGGCGCGGTGGAGGTGTAGAGGGGGTCCGAGGCATAGGTCTGGAACGTGATGGTGGCGCCGTTGGCAGGCTTGGACTTGGTTTTGTAGATGGTGAACGAGACCTGGCCGTTATTCGAGGTGAACGCCGTGCCCGCGGTGGCATAGCCTTGGAAGCCCGAGACGGTGCCCGAGATGACCCATCGGCTGTTCGCGCTGTCGTAGGTGGCGGTCCATGTCTCCGCCACGGTGTTGTTGGGGCTCACGGACGGTATCCAGCCGAAGTTGCCCGTGGAGGGCGACGAGACGGGGTCGCTGGCAGAGCCTCGGTTGGAGAAGATGCCGGTGTTCACCCCCGTCTCGACCAGGGTGAGCCACTCGACGTCGCCCGTCGAGGGGTTGGTGACGGAGACGGTGATGGTCTCGACGGCGTTCATGTTCTGGTTGGCGCTTCGCGCCGTGGTGACCACGTAGATCTGGTCGCCGATGCGATAGTACTGGGTGTCGGGCAGCAGCGTCTTGTCGGTGAAACGGATGGATGGCGTGCCGTAGGTGATGATGTCGCCGAAGGGGGTGTAGCCCATCCAGTCCTTCTGGAGGGGGTCGGTGTTGGACGCGCTGGTCGAGTAGGCGAGACGGATGGGGGTGTGGGGGTAGACCACCTGGTTGCCGAACTTGTCCTTCAGGGCGCTCATGGGGATCTGGAAATCAATGAACCACTGGGTCGTACCGTCCCCCACTGCCAGCGCCCGGGTGTGGGAGTATGGCGGATTGTCGGTGTCAATGCTCAGGGCGATCCAGCGGTTGATCTCGCTGCCGGTGGGGTCCAGCATCAACTGCGTGTTGTCGTTGTTGTACATCAGCTTGAGGCGGGGCGCGGGCTGTTCGGAGCCGTCGAGATCGAGCCAGTATTCTTTGTACCCATCGCCGTCTGAATCAATGAGGATGTTCCAGTGATAGGCGACAAAGTTGTCGCCGCTCCCGCCCTGGTTCTTGGGGTTCGAGCCCACCCGCAGGCGGAAGAACAGGCGGTCGTCGTTCATGGTGGCGGGGTCGTTGGGGTCCCACGGGGTTCCGCCATTGTAGTAGCCGTACCAGACAGACGGCGCGGTGCCCGGCGACCCCGGGTTGGGGGAACCCGAGGCGATGTCAATATCGCTGGGCTGGACGGCGGACCCTCCATTGGTCGGGTCCGAGGAGGTCTCGAAGTCGGTGACCTTCTTGCCGTCCATCGTGTAGTAGGTGACGTAGGGGTTGTTGAAGAAGGTGGACCACGGCAGGCGCGTGTCGGTGAGGCCGGCAACGGCCCGCACGGCGCACACGGCGACGAGCCCCAGGACGAGGAGGGAGACACAGGCGGTGACGATGCGGCGGTAGCGCCCTCGCCCACGCTTGCGCGTAGCGGACAGGTTCGACGCCATTCTGGGGTTCCCCCGCGCAGGAATCGGAGTGCTCGGAACACACACGCATCCAGGCCCTCACCTGGGTTCGCTCCGCGTGTCGGCACTTGTGCAATTATTGTACCATGCCGCTGGTTTGGTGTCAACAGCTTTCGTTCCGCTGCACGAATGGAAGGCGGCCATGACATGCCGTGCTCGGACAAGGGCATCCGCCATCCAGAGACGCCCCCCCGAGTTCATGCTGTATCATCCTTGAGGGGGGGAGGTGATACACCAAGGAGGGACCGCCAGGGAAGGCCCCGGATCGCCAAAGCGCGCGAGTTGTATCTTCCGGAGAGTGATACAGCATGGCAAGCGCCCTCGTGGAAGCCCCCGGATCGCCAAGGCGCCCCTCGTGCAGCCCCCGTGCGAGCGGCGGGGTGATACGGCATGGGGGCGGGGGGCAGGCCTGTCTGCCCGGCTTGTCGGACCCGCCCGGCTTGTCTGATTGTTCGGACTCGCTCGGCTGGCCGCCGCCCCACGCCACTTGACGGTCCATCGGCCCGCGTGTTACATGGGGGCACACAGGTCTCCGGGGCAGAACGCATGACAGAGGTACGGATGGACCAGGCGGGCTTCGCGGAGCTGGCGGAGGACCTTCTCCGCCGGGGGATGGCGGTCCGCTTCCGCGCGCACGGCCGCAGCATGGAGCCGATGGTCCGCGACGGCGACGTGTTGACGGTGGAGCCGGCGCGCCTGGCGGAGTTGCGGGTGGGCGACATCGCCCTCCACCGCGTGGGCAATGGCCAACTGGTCGCGCACCGCGTGGTGGCACGCTGCGCGGCGGGCGGCCGGGCGCTCCTGGCCACCCGCGGCGACGCCGCCTTCGGCGCCGCCGACCGCGTGGGAGAGCGGGACGTGCTGGGCCGCGTGGTCGCGCGCGAGCGGGATGGGAGGGCGGTGCGCCTGGGGCGCGGCGTGCGGCGGGTGGGGGGGCGCCTGTGGGTGACGGTGCTGGCGTGCCGGGTCCTGGCCCGGCGGCTCGCGGGAGCCGGCAGACGGCTGGCTGGCCGGCTGGCGCGCCGGGCGTAGCTGGCCGCTCGGGCGGGACGCCAATAGTAAGAAAGGGGGGAACAGGTGGTGCCGGGAGGGGGACTCGAACCCCCATGGCCTAAACGGCCACTAGGCCCTCAACCTAGCGCGTCTGCCAATTCCGCCATCCCGGCGTCGGCATGGAAGATTATACCAGCCTTCGCCGATTTTGCAAGCTCACTTGCAGGAGCGGGCCGGCGGCTCAGAAGTCGGCGGGTCTGGGACCCTTGGGCTGCGGGCCGGGCGTGGGCGCGGCGGCGCGGCGCTCGGCGAAGCCGAGCACGGCCCCGGCGAGCGGGAGGAGCCCGGGCCGGCTGTAGGCCTCGAAGGTCACGCCGTCCTCGCCTGCCGTGAGGGCGGCGCAGGCGCCGCGGAGCTGGCCGGCGAGCAGGCCCAGCGTCGCAAGGATCGGGCGCGCGGGCTCGCCGGGGGCCGGCTCCTTGTCGGCGGCGAGGAGGGCGACGGCGAGGGCCTCGATGTCGGCGTAGGCCACGGCGTGATGCTTCAGGGGCATGGCGTCGGCCACGTTGCGGAAGCGGGGCGCGAGGGCGAGGCTCTGCCCTGCCGCCCTGGCGTCTATGCACTGGCGGATGATGGCGGCGCTTTTCGCAGCCAGGAAGAAGTCGCCCACGAACGCATAGGCGGGCCGCCGCTCGGGGTCGGGCAGGAGCAGGGTGTTGACCTCGATGCCCTGGTGGGTCTCGACCCTGCGCTCGATGCCTTGGCCCACACCGGGCTGGCCGGCCATCAGGCGGTGGATGGTGGTCTTGAGGGCCTCGGGCTTGGCCACGCGGGCGCCGAGGATGAACGCGAAGTCGTCGGCCGTCGGGGCGCGCCGTTTGGCGGCGAACTCGGCCACGAAGTCGGGGTTGGCGGCCAGGAACACCTCGCCGCCGAGCGCGCCGACGAAGTCGTCGTCGAAGTTGATGCCGAATTGGAGCTTCACGGATTGCTTGCCCTCGTCGAGGCGCGCCAGGCCGTCGGCGTGGCCGCCCGCCTGGAGGAAGCGCACGATGCCTTGCCAGAGCTCCGGGCCGTCCTTGAAGTTGAGGGAGAGGAGGATCGGGCAGTCCTTGGGCAGCACCTGGGCGGCCGTGGAGGTGCCGGCGGAGAGGCCGCCCAGGAGGCCGATGAGGCCGAGCTGGCGCTCGCCGGTGTGGAGGTGTACGCGGTCGCGGATGCCGCGCCCGTCGAAGCGGGACGAGAGGGCGATCCATTGGACCGTGGTGAGGCCCACGGCGTCGAAGAGGCGCTGGAGCTCCGGGTTGCCGTCCAGCACGGGCCGGTGGTCGGCGATCACCTGCGCCAGGTTGAGGTAGGCGACGATGCCCTTGGGCGTGTCGAGGGCCTTGCGGGCCCTGAGGAACGCCTGGTTGGCGGCCAGGGGGCGGCGGGCGCGGGCGTCAATGAGCTTCTTGACGGCGGGCGGCTCGCCGAGGAGGAGGGCATCGCCCAGGAAGCCGTAGGCGAGGCCGCCGCCGGGGCCGCGGAGGATGCGCAGGGGCACGTCGCCGTGGACCTCGTCGGCGATCGCCGCCGCTGGCGGGTTGCCCTGGGCCTTGGTGAGGGCGGGCTCGACGGTTTCCTTGAGCAGCTTCGTCAGTTCGGCCTTCGTGTCGGCGGCGTCGAGGAGGAAGACGGGCGGGCGCCCCTCCCCTCCCCCCTCGGCCAGCACGACGGCGAAGCGCGAGCCGAGCTTCCCCACAAAGTCGTCCCACGCCAGGCCCAGCCGTTGCTGGACCGCCCCGCGCACGAGGGCCGTGGCCACGCCGAACTGCATCTCGGCCTGGGGCGCGGCGCGCAGGATGTCGCGGAGGCCCGACCGCTCGAAGTCGGCCCAGAGGCCCTTCGGGTCGTTCACCTCGGCATAGATGAGCGCGTCCTCGGGCACCACGCTGGCGAGGTCGGCGGCGGGTCCTGAGGCGGCCCAGGCCAGCGCGAGGAGGTGGGCTATCCAGGTGAACCTGCGCATGGGCGTCTCCTTCCGTAGCAGCGGTTGCGCAATGGTGTGCCGCATGACATTACAGCGCCGGGCGGGCTGGGGTTTCGGCGGGCCGCGGGCGAGGCGGCCTTGATCCGGGCCGCCGCGGCGGCTACAATTCGGCGGGCCTGCAAAGGAGGCACTCGCCGCATGCTGCACCGGGTCCTGGAGGAGATTGTGGCGCACAAGCGCCTGGAGGTGGCGCGGGCGAAGCGCGAGCGCCCCCTCGAGGCGCTGGCGGCGCGGGCGAGGGAGGGCCCGCCCGTGCGCGAGTTCGCGGCGGCCCTGCGCCAGGCCCACGCGCGCTACGGCGTGGCGCTGATCGCCGAGGTCAAGCGGCGGTCGCCCTCGGCCGGCCTCATCCGCCCGAGCTTCCACCCCTCCCGCATCGCGCGCACCTATGAGGCGCACGGGGCGGCGGCCATCTCGGTGCTCACCGACGAGCGGTTCTTCGGCGGCTCGCTGGCCGACCTGCGGCGCGTGCGGCGCGCGGTGGGCGTCCCGGTGCTGCGCAAGGATTTCCTCCTGGAGCCGTACCAGCTCTACGAGGCCCGCGCGGCGGGGGCCGACGCCGTGCTGCTCATCGCGGAGATTCTGCCGGCGAAGGCCCTGGCGGCGATGATCGGGGAGGCGGAGGGGCTGGGCCTCGCGTGCCTCGTCGAGTGCCACTGCGCGTCGAGCCTGAGGAAGGCGCTGGACGCCGGCGCCCGCCTCGTGGGCATCAACAACCGGGACCTGCACACGTTCCGAACGGATCTGGAGACGACTCGCCGCCTGGCGCGCGCGGTGCCGCGCGGGGCGCTCGTGGTGAGCGAGAGCGCCATCCGCACGCGGGAGGACGTGGAGCGCGTGGCCGCCTGGGGCGCGCACGCCGTGCTGGTGGGCGAGGCGCTGATGGGCCAGCGGCGGATCGGCCGGGCCGTGGACAGGCTGTTGGGCAGAGGGGACTGATCAGAGCTTGGAGTCGATCCACGCCTTGTAGTCGGCCTTGCTGCGCGCGCCGACCACCTTGTCCACGATCACGCCGTCCTTGAACAGGATCATCGTGGGGATGGACATGATGCCGAACTTGACCGGCGTAGCGGAGTTGTCGTCTACGTTCACCTTGGCGAACTTGACCTTGCCCGCATATTCGGCGGCGAGATCGGCGACGACCGGGGCCACCTTGCGGCACGGGCCGCACCACTCGGCCCAGAAGTCCACCACCACCGGCACCTGAGCCTTGAGCACCTGGGCATCGAAATCCGCATCCGTTACCACGGTGACGCCTTCGGCCATTATGCGCTCCTTTATCATGCTCGGCCGCCTGGGAACTGTGTCGTCGGGCGCATTATACCACTGGGCAGGATCGCCCGCAACGCTTCCTTTGCAGGTCGGGTGCGGGCCGGAATCGTAGGCAGGTTCGGTTGCGGCGTCCCCGGATGGGGGGACGGCCCACCGCCATGGTAGCCGCGAGCATCCCGCTTGCGGCTCTCTTCATCCGTTCGACAAGCGGGACGCTTGTCGCTACGAGAATCGGCAACAGAAGCCGCCTAAGGAACGGCCCGCACCATTTTCAGGTCTGGCGCGCCGCGTCAATCATCGCGAGCAGGTTGGCCAGGGGCACGTCGGCCTGGAGGGTGATGCCGGTCTCGAGGATGTAGCCGCCGCCGGCGCCCATCGTGCGCTGGAGCCGCCGCACCTCGGCCTGCACCTCGGCGGGCGAGGCGCGCGCCATCAGGTGCTGCGTGCCCAGGCCGCCGCAGAAGCTCAGGTGGCGGCCGAACTCGCGTTTCAGCTCCCCGATGTCCATCGCCTCGGGCTGAACGGGGTGAAGGATGTCGAGGCCGAGGTCCACGAGGTCGGGCACGATGGGGCGCACGTGGCCGCAGGAGTGCAGGAAGACGCTCTTGCCGGCCGCCTTCGCGCGGCCGAAGAGGCGGGCGAGGTGGGGCTTCACGAAGGCCCGCCATGCGCCGGGGCTGAGGAGCAGGCCCCGCTGCGTGCCATAGTCGTCGCTGAGCGCCACGCCGTCGAAGATGAGGCGCTCGAGGAGGGTTTCCAGCGTGTGCATCACGTAGGCGGCGATGCGTTCGAGCAGGGCGTGGACGAAGCTCGGCTCGAGGGCGGCCCAGAGGAGCAGGTTCTCCATGCCGCACAGGAAGGTGGCCCGCTCCCACAGGTCGCCGATCCAGAGGATCGTGTAGCAGCCGCGGTGCCGCTCGCACCAGGCGGCGAGGCCCTCGAAGCGATGAGGCGCAGCGGGGTCGGGGAAGACGAAGCCGTGAAGGTCGGGCCGCGTGACGGGCGGGCCGACGGGCGAGCCGCGGTCCACGTCGCTCGTCGTCCACACCACGCCCCACTCGTCGCGGGCCGTGGGCCCGAACTCCCGCGGCGACGCGTAAAGCGGCTTGATCGAGTTCGGGCCCCGCAGGCGCAGCGGCAGGTCCAGAATGTCCTCGATCTCCCCCGGCCCGTAGCGGCCGGCCAGCTTCTGCCGCGCGGGCGGCGAGAGCGAAAGGTTCCAGGGCACCGGCAGGCCGGCCTCGTGCCGAAGGACGCGTTGAATCCACTCGCGATGGCTCATGGCGCTCTCGCAGGCGACGGCGTTCTCGTGTATTATACGCAAGGGTGGGCTCACACGGGAGGCATTTGAGGAGAGAATGCGTGCGAATCACCCAGGACACGGTTCTGCCGCGGGGGGCCGTGCTCGGCGAGCCGCTCGTCATCGCCGCAAGCGGCGTGACCATTGACGGCAACGGGGCGACGCTCGCCGGGCCGGGCCGCGCGGGCGAGCCCGAGTCGTTCCAAGGCACGGGCGTCGTGGCCAAGGGCTGTTCGGGCGTGACGCTGCGCCGCCTGAAGGTGCGCGGCTTCCGCATCGGCCTCGCCGCGAGCGACGGCTCGGGCTGGCTCATCGAGGACTGCGATTTCTCGGACAACTTCACCGACCCGGCCGCGGGCTGGAACGTCGAGCGCCGCCTCGGCGGCCTCGTGCTCACCCGCCTGACGCACAGCGTGCTGCGCCGCAACACCGCCCAGCGGGTGTGGAACGGCCTCGACCTCGAAGGCTGCGACGGCAACCGGATCGCCGGCAACGCCTTCTCGCACTGCTCGAACGTCTGCCTCAAGCTCTGGACGAGCTGCCGCAACGTGGTGACCGACAACGATCTCTCGTGGGGCCTGCGCATTGACCCGGGCGAGGTCCACGCCCGCGACTCGGCCGGCGTGCTCCTCGAGAGCGGGTCCGACCACAACCACTTCGTGGGCAACGACGTGACCCACGGCGGCGACGGCATCTTCCTGCGCTGCCTCAACGGCTGGACCTGCACGGGCAACGTGTTCATCGAGAACGACTGCTCGTGGGCCAACAACAACGGCTTCGAGGCCTGGAATCCCGGCAACGCCTACCTGCGCAACAAGGCCAACCACTGCTCGCACGGCTTCTGGCTCGCGGGCTCCGACGACACGTTGCTCGAAGGCAACGAGGCCGCCTACAACGGCTGCCCCGACGGCCCGCACAACGCGCCCGAGAAGCTCTTCGGCCACGGCGGCATCGTGTTCGTGGGCGCGCCCGCCAGCCATTGCGTGGCCCGCGGCAACCACTGCCACCACAACAACGGCGCGGGCATCGCGCTCCGCGGGGACGTGGCCTCGCAGGGCCGCACCTGGCGGACCTTCCACTGGCTCCTCGACGGAAACCGCCTGGAGCACAACCGCTGGGGCATCCACGCCCAGCACGCCGACCTCGTGCACCTCGCGGGCAATGCGTCGGAGGGGAACGAGCATCCCGACTTTTTCGAGAACGTCACGCGCCTGACCCGGTCGGAGGGCCGCGCCGCCTCGCCCATCGTGCGCCTCGAAGGCCCGTCGCGCGCGCTCGCGGGCGAGAGGCTTGTCTTCGATGCCTCGCGCAGCCGGGACCCCGAGGGCCGCGCGCTCGCGTTCGCGTGGGACCTCGCGGGCGTGGAGGCCGCGGCGCCGGTGGCCGAGCATGTGTTCGCCAAGCCAGGCTTCTATCGCGTGGCGCTCACGGCCTCGAACGGCGCCAGCGCCAGCCTGGCCTATCGGGATGTGTACGTGGTCCGCGAGACCGAAGACGCCGCGACCGAGGGCTCGGCGGGCCAGCCCGCCGCAGGCGTGGCAAGGGCGGGCCGCTGGTCCTTCCACGCCCCCGAAGGCACGCGGGTCGTGTTCCGCGACTCCTGCGAGGCCCTGGTCGGCCGTCTCTCGCTCGAGGCGCGCGTCGAGCCGTACGCGGGCGGCGAGGTCGAGCTGCTCTACTCGCCCGACAGGCCGCTCGACCTGCGGAGCAAGAGCCGCCTCGCCTTCTGGCTCCGCCGCCGCATCGAGGGCGTGTTCGGCTTCAAGGGGGCCAACCCCGTGCTCCGGCTCTACGGCCCCGGCGGCCATGTGACCTGTGCGCCGGTGGGCGACGCCAACCGCATCGAGCACGCCGAGAACCCCAATGAGGCCCGTGAGGGCTGGCTGCTGCTCGCGATCCCGCTGGCGGGCGATGCACACTGGCAGCGGGCGGCGGCAGGCGAAGGCTCCCTCGGCGCCGTCGAGCGGGTGGGCCTTCAGTTCCGAGCCGCCAATCCGGCGCCGTTCACCCTCTGGCTCGACGGCCTGTTCTTCGAGTGAGCCGCGGGAGGAGAGGTGAAGGGGCCTCCCGCCTTGCGGAAGTCGGCGGCTTTCGTATGATCAGTGTCGCGGCATCGAAGGGCCGCGCCGACCAGGGAATCGGAGACCACGGCCCTATGGCCATCGTGCAGGCCAAGTGCGCCCGGTGCGGCGAGCGCTTCGCGTGCGTGCCGCCGAGCGCCGGCTACGTGTCGTGCCCCGGGTGCGGGGTGAAGCTGCGCGTGCGCGCCGACCTTCTGGCCCCCAAGCCGGTGCTGGGGCCGGGCGGCCGCCTGGGGTCCTATGAGATTCTGGAACTCATCGGCCGCGGGGCTATGGGGGCCGTCTACAAGGCTCGGCACACGAAGAGCAGCCTCCTGTGCGCCCTGAAGGTGCTGCCGAGCAAGTTCACGCGCGACCCCAGCTTCGTCGAGCGCTTCCGCCGCGAGGGCCGCGCCGCCGCCGCCATCAACCACCCCAACGTCATTCAGGTGCTCGAGGTCGGCGAGGAGGAAGGCCACCACTACATCGCCATGGAGTACGTCGAAGGCGAGTCGCTCGGCGACCGTCTCAAGCGCGAGGCCACCCTGCCGCCCGAGGTGGCCATGGACCTGATGCGCCAGACGGCGTCGGCCCTCGCCGCCGCCCACGCCCTGGGCATCGTGCACCGGGACATCAAGCCCGTCAACATCCTGCTGACGACCGAAGGCCAGGTGAAGGTGGCCGACTTCGGCCTGGCCAAGCGCAGCGGGGTGGACGTGGACGTGACGATGCCGGGCGCGCGTCTCGGCACGCCGCTGTACATGCCGCCCGAGATGGCGCTGGGCGAGCCGGCCGATGCACGCAGCGACCTCTATTCGCTGGGGGCGACGTTCTACCACGCGCTCGTCGGCCAATCGCCGGTGGACGCGCCGACCTCGGGCGCGGTGGTCTCGAAGCTGCTGCACGAGCAGGCCCCGTCGCTCGACGAGGTGGCGCCGCACGCGCCGGCCGCCCTGCGGCAGACGATTGACCGCCTCATCCGCAAAGACCCGGCCGAGCGGTTCCAATCGGCGCGCGAGGTGCTCGAGGCTCTGGGCGGAGGCGTCGAGGCGCCGCGGCCTCCGAGGCCCCCGAGGCGTCCGCCGCCACCGCCGCCCCCCCCTGAGGTCGTTCGAGCCGCGGCGGGCGGCCCACGGCGGCGAGTCCCGGCGGCCGCCATTCTGGCGGCCATGTTGCTGCTCGGCGGCGCACTCGCCGCGTTCCTTCTGCTGCGGGGATGCTGATGGGTTGTGGCAGGACCGCGCCTCGCGGAACTTCCCGTCGCGGCGTGCGTCCAAGAGCTATGAGCACTTGCGCCGGCCGCGCTCGGACTCCGGGCGCTGGCCGCCCCGCGCTGGTCTGTCCCCTGTTGAAGGAGCCCACCATGAGGCGTCTGGCTGTGGGGGTGTCTGCGTGCCTGATCTGGCTGAGTTCCGCGGGCCTCTCGGGCGAGGTGGGGTTCCCTGAGGATTTCGCCCTGGCGAAAGACCGCACGGTGCCCCTCAAACAGCTTATCCCGGGAACCGAGGACTACTACTACTACCACTGCATCCAGGCCCAGAACACGGGGAAGCTGGCCGATGTGGATGCCATGCTGCCCATGTGGGTCCAGCGCCACGGCCGCACCGATCGCGTGATGGAAGTCGAGAACCGGCAAGCGCTTCTGAAGTACGAGAAGGACCCGAAGGCATCCCTCGAGTTCATCCGCCAGCGGTTGGGCATCCAGTTCAACCACCAGCGTGAGATCCTCGGCCAGAAGCCCCAGTTGCCCACCGGGCTGGACCCCAAGGTCCTCGACCGTGCTGCGCTCATCCAGGCCGCGTTCGCACGCCACCCCAACAGCCTGGACGGCTTTGAGGACGTTGCCCTGGACTGGCTGATCGCCACAGACCTGAACCCCGACCAGCGACGCTTACTGCTCGCCCGCCTCCAGCGGCCCGACCACGCCAGCCTGCCCAAACTGGTCGTGGACGACCTGAACCACCAGAACAGCGGCGGCTTCGGCTCGCACCCCATCCATCGCAACCTGCTCCTCACGCAGCTCGAAGAGTGCCTGAAGCTCAAGCCCGACCTGCTGAACCAACAGAACTTCGTAAATGCCTACATACCAAAGCTTTGGCCAGGTCCAGACGCAGACTGGGAGCGCGATGAGAAGGCTCGCGAAGCCTACCTCGACCGCCTGTGGGCCTTCGTGAGCAGGCTCGCCCCCGTGCACAACTCGCTCATCGCCCACGTGCTCTACAGTCGCCTCGTCCACGACCGGGCCAAGGGCGTCTACGACAAAGACCGCTTCATGGCCTACATAAAGCTCCCACGCCCCGTAGGTTACATCAACCAGAAGTTCATGGACCTCGCGGAGAGCCGCCAGTACCCAGTCAACTGCGGGGCGGACTACCGGAACGTGACCCTGCTGCCACCGATCGGTGATGACGAGCCTCTCGTTCGCAGCTACCTGGCTCACTACTTCCTGACTGAGGACACCATAAAGCCTTACGAGCCTTACATTAGCGACATCTACCTGAAGGAGCTGTTCGCGGAGACCAAGATCGTCAACGGCCTGGGCGACATGGAGCAGTGGTACGCCATGCTTCCGCCCGAGAAGTACCAGGCGCTCAAGGATCGGGTGGATATTGATTTCGCGTTCACGAACAAGACCCTCTTCGCGCCCGACGAGGCAGTGGGCCTCGACCTGGCGGTGAAGAATGTCAAGACGCTCATCGTGAAGGTCTTCGAGATCAACGCGTTCAACTACTACCGCGACAACGGGCGCGAGGTAGACACAGCCGTGAGCCTCGACGGCCTAGTCGCAAACGAGGAAAACACTTACACGTACGAAGACCCGGCCCTGCGGCGCGTGAAGCGCCACTTCGACTTCCCCTCGCTCAAGCCGCGCGGCGTCTACGTGGTCGAGTTCATCGGCAACGGCATGAGCAGCCGCGCCCTCATCCAGAAGGGCCGCCTGCGCTTCCTGGTCCGCTCGGGCGTCGCCGGCCACGTCTTCACGGTGCTCGACGAGGCGAACAAGAAGCTGCCCGACGCCGCCCTGTGGCTCGCCGGCCAAAGATACACGCCCGACAAGGACGGCACGATCACGGTGCCCTTCAGCAATGCCCCAGGCCGCCAGCCCATCATCCTGACCCACGGCGCCTTCGCAACCCTGGATCACTTCCAGCACCAGGCCGAAAACTACCAGCTCGCGGCCGGGATTTACGTGGACCGCGAGAGCCTGCTCAAGCGCAAGACGGCCGGCGTCATCGTGCGCCCCGCCCTCACGCTCAACGGCATCCCCGTCACCCTCTCGGTGCTTGAAGACACGGCCCTCGTCATCACCTCCACCGACCGCGACGGCGTGAACACCACCAAGGAGGTGCCCGACTTCAAGCTCTTCGAGGACCGCGAGTCCACTTACGAGTTCACCGTGCCCGACAACCTTGCCGCCATCCAGTTCACCCTCAAGGCCAAGGTCCAGAACCTCAGCCAGAACAAGAAGATGGACCTGGCGGTGAATCAGGCGTTCAGCCTGAACGAGATTGACCGCAGCGACAAGATCGAGCAACTGCTCCTCGGCCGCGTGGGCGGGCAGTGGGTGCTCGACGTGCTGGGCAAGACGGGCGAGCCCAAGCCCGACCGCCCGGTGCACTTCACGCTGAAGCACAAGCACTTCCGCGACGTGGTGAACGTGTCGCTCCAGAGCGACGCGAAGGGCCGCGTGACGCTGGGCGCGCTGCCCGACATCGAGTGGGTGCGCGCGCAGGGGCCGGAAGGCGTGGCCCGCACGTTCCCCCTCACGCGCGAGCGGCGCAGCTACCCCGACAGCCTGCACGGCCGCGCCGGCGAGCCGCTGCTTGTGCCCTACACGGCCGGGGCCGCGCAGCCGCAGCGCGCCGATCTGTCGCTGCTGGAGCGCCGCGGCGACACCTTTGTCGAGGACCGCTTCGCCGCCCTCTCGCTCAAGGGCGGGTTCCTTCAGCTTCAGGACCTCCCCGCGGGCGACTACGACCTGTTGCTCAAAGGCGCGAACGAACGCATCCTCGTTCGCCTCGCCCCCGGCGCGGTGGCCGAAGGCCACGTGCTCGGCGACCGCCGCCACCTCGAGGTGGTGAACCCCAAGCCGCTCCAGATCGCCGCCGTGGCCGCCGATGCCGAGAGCGTGAAGGTCACCCTCGAGAACGCCACGAAGTTCGCTCGCGTGCATGTGTTCGCCACCCGCTACCTGCCCGAGTACGACGCCTTCGGCCTCCTGAGCGTGCCGCTGGCCGAGCCCTCGCGCGCCACCCAGGGCGTGGCCGAGTCGCTCTACGTCACGGGCCGCGACATCGGCGACGAGTACCGCTACATCCTCGAGCGCAAGCTCGCGAAAAAGTACCCGGGAAACATGCTCGCCCGGCCCAGTCTGCTGCTCAACCCCTGGGCCATCCGCACCACCGAGACCGAGCAGCAGGAGGCCCTGGAGGGCGAAGAACACCTGCGCCGTGCCGCATTCGGCGGCGGCGCCAGGTCCGCAGGCGGTCGCGGCCTGGCGAAGCGCCAGGCGGCCGCCGGCGTGAGCCCGACGCTCGACTTCCTGAGCGCGCCCGCAGCCGTGCTGGCCAACCTGCGCCCCGACGAGAAGGGCATCGTGACGATCCAACGCGCTGATCTCGGCCCCCACCACCAGGTCCACATCGTGGCCGTGGACCCGCTCAACACGGTCTACCGCGAGCTCTCGCTGCCTGAGGCGCCGATGAAGTTCAACGACCTGCGCCTCGCCGACGCGCTCGACCCCAAGAAGCACTTCACTGAGCAGAAGCAGATCACCGTAGTGCCACAGGGCGGCCAATTCGCCGTGGCTGACATCACAACGAGCGACTTCCAGCCCTACGACACCCTCGCCAAGGCCTACGCCCTCTACGTCACGCTCAGCAACGACCCGAACCTCGTCGAGTTCGGCTTCGTCACCCGCTGGCCCAAGCTCAAGCCCGAAGAGAAGCGCGAACTCTACTCGAAGTACGCCTGCCACGAGCTGAGCTTCTTCCTCTCGAAGAAGGACCCCGAGTTCTTCAAGTCCGTCATCCTGCCCTACCTGGCCAACAAGCGCGACAAGACCTTCCTCGACCACTGGCTGCTCGGCAGCGACCTGTCGGGCTACCTCAAGCCGTGGGCGTTCGGCCGCCTCAACGTGGTCGAACGCATCCTGCTGGCCCAGCGCCTGGCCGGCGAGGCGCCCCACACCGCCCGCCACGTGAAGGACCTGCTCGACCTCCTCCCGCCCGACCTCGAGCGCCTGAACCACCTGTTCAGGACGGCGCTCCGCGGCCGCGCGCTCGAGACCAGCGACGAGTTGGGCGTGCTCAAGGCGCGCGAGAGCGCCAAGGCCCTCAAGGAGGAGAGAGCCGAGAAGCTGGCCGAGCTGGGCCAGGCCCAGCCGGGCGCCACGCGCGCCGCGGCCGAGCCCGCGGCCGCCCCGCCGCCCGCGCCCGCCGCCAAGCCCGCGCCCGGCATTGCCGGCGCCGACCGGGCCGCCGGGGAGGTCCCAGCCGATGGCAAGGACGCCGCCCGGTTCCGCGACCAGTTGAAGAAGGCCGATGCCGTCGAGCTTGCAGACCTCGCCGTCGAGCGCGAGGCCGACAAGGAAGTGGCCTTCCACGCGCGCGACGACGCCAGACGCAAGTCCGTCCGCCAGCTCTTCCGCAAGCTCGAGCAGACCAGGGAGTGGGTGGAGAACAACTACTACCACCTGCCCATCGAGAACCAGAACGCGGGCCTCGTCACCGTGAACGCCTTCTGGAACGACTACGCGGCCCACGACGGCAAGGGGCCGTTCCTCTCGCGCCACCTGGCCGAGGCCAGCCGCAGCTTCACCGAGATGATGCTGGCCCTGGCCGTGCTCGACCTGCCGTTCGAGGCCGGCCCGCACAAGCCGGCCGCCGAGGGCGCCCGCTTCACCCTCGGGGCCGCCAGCCCCATGGTCGTGTTCCACAAGGAGATCAAGGACGCCGCCCTCGCCGACGAGAAGACCCCCATCCTCGTGAGCCAGAACTTCTTCCGCCACGGCGACCGCTACCGCATGGAGGGCAACGAGCGCTTCGACAAGTACGTCACCGACGAGTTCCTCACCCACGTGGTCTACGGCTGCAACGTGGTCATCACCAACCCCACCTCCTCGCCCCAGAAACTCGACGTCCTCATCCAGGTGCCCCGCGGCGCCATCCCCGTCAACAACGGCCTCTACACCCGCAGCTTCCATATGGACCTCCAGCCCTTCAACACCCAGACCGTCGAGTTCTACTTCTACTTCCCCGGCCCGGGCGACTTCACCCACTACCCCGTGCACGTGGCCAGGCTCGAGAAGCTCATCGCCTTCGCCCAGCCCGTCACGCTCCACGTCGTCGAGAAGCCCAGCAAGGTAGACACGGCGTCGTGGGACTACATCTCCCAGAACGGCACCGAGGACGAGGTGTTCGCCTACCTGAAGGCGAACAACCTGGACCGCACGAACCTGGACCGCATCGCCTGGCGGGCTCAGGACGCGGCCTTCTTCGCCCGCCTGCTGCCCGTGCTCGCCCAGCGGCACGTGTACAACCACACCCTCTGGTCCTACAGCCTCAAGCACGACGACCCCGCCGCCGCCCGCGAGTTCCTCCAGCATTGCGACGACTTCCTGGCCCGCTGCGGCGCCTACATTGACTGCAAACTCGTGACCCTCGACCCTGTGGTGCGCAAGAGCTACCAGCACATGGAGTACTGGCCGCTCGTCAACGCCCGGGCCCACCGCCTCGGCCGCACGCGCAAGATTCTCAACGACCGCTTCTACGAGCAGTACCTGCGCCTGCTCCGCGTGCTCACCTATCGGCCCACGCTCGACGACAACGACCTGATGAGCGTGACCTACTACCTGCTCCTCCAGGACCGCGTGGAGGACGCGCTGGGCTTCTTCGGCCGCGTGGACGCCGCGAAGCTCGCCACGAGGCTCCAGCACGACTACTTCGCGGCCTACCTGGATTTCTACAGCGATGCGCCCAAGGCCGCCCGGGCCATCGCCGCCAAGTACGCCGACCACCCGGTGGACCGCTGGCGCCAGGCGTTCGCCAACGTCATCGCCCAGCTCGACGAGATCGAGGGCAAGGGCGCCAAGGTGGTGGACAAGGACGACCACGCCCAGCAGCAGGGCGCGCTCGCCGCCACCGAGGGCAGCTTCGACTTCAAGGTCGAGGCCAGGAAGATCACCCTCAACTACCAGAACCTCTCCGAGGCCCTCGTGCGCTACTACCTGATGGACATCGAGCTGCTGTTCTCGCGCAACCCCTTCGTGCAGGCCCAGACCGGCCAGTTCGCCTACATCCGCCCGAACGAGGTGGCCACGGTGAAGCTCGACCCCGCGAAGCCCACGCTCACCTTCGACCTGCCCGCCAAGTTCCACAACAGCAACGTCATGATCGAGATCACCGCGGGCGGCATGACCAAGGCGCAGGCCTACTACTCCAACGCCCTGGCCCTCCAGGTCATCGAGCCGTACGGCCAGGTCAAGGTCACCACCGAGCAGGGCGCCAAGCCCCTGCCCAAAGTCTACGTGAAGATCTACGCCCGCATGCAGGACGGCCAGGTGAAGTTCTACAAGGACGGCTACACCGACCTCCGCGGGCGGTTCGACTACGCCTCGCTCAGCACCAACGAGATTGATAACGTGGAGCGCTTCTCCCTGCTCGTATTGAGCGAAACCGACGGCGCCGTGGTCCGTGAGGCCGCGCCGCCGAAGAGGTAGGAGTGACAGTCCGTGATGCGGAATGCCCCGTTCGCGTGCGCCCTGCTGGCGGCCCTCGGGCAGGCGACGGCCCTGGCCGGCTATCGCCCGACCACGCCCCGAACCCAACTGGCCGCTGGCGAGGTGCCCGTGACCAAGCCCGGTTGCTACGCCGAGGCGGGCAAGACCTATGTGCTCATGGCCGACGTGGCCAGCGAGGGCACGCCGATCTACCTGGGCAAGGATGTGACGCTCGACCTCAACGGCCACACGCTCACCTACGCGGCGGGCAACTACGAGCACGTGCCGAACTACGGCTTTGAGGAGGGCCTCAAGGGCTGGGACCTCGCGCGCGCGCCGGGGGCCAAAGTGGTCTCGGCCGACGTTCGACCGATGATCGGCAAGAGCATCTGCGAGTTGCCCGAGGGCCAGGAACTCCTCTCGCCCTACATCACCCTGCCCGTCGCCGACCGCCCCTACTACGCCCTGTGCGCCGTGGCCACCCGCGAGATGGCCGTGACGATCAACGTGGACGACGCGCAGGGGCGGCCCGTGGACTGCAAGTTCCGCTTCGGCAACAACGTGCGGCCCGCCTGCCCCGAGGTGGCCCGCTCGCCGAAGCTGGGCGGCGGCGTGGTGTTCGCCCTCCTCTTCGGCCAGCCGGCCGGCAAGTACCGCATCCGCGTGAAGGCCGAGAAGGGCGACTGCCTGATTGACGAGGTGGACATCCGCCCCGCGCTCGACGTGGGCGTGGGCATCGTGCAGGAGATTCGCCCCTGGGCCTACTACAAGTGCGTCCTCGACGGCGATGCGACCGCCTTCTTCAGCCTGTTCGGCAAGGAGAAGGCCCTCGGCATCCCCATCGTCAACGGCGCGGGCACGGTCACCATCAGGAACGGCGTCATCCAGAGCGGCACCGTCGGCATCCGCTCGTGGGCCATCCAGTCCACGGCCAAAGACGTCCTCGTCAGGCTCGAGAACCTCAAGGTCGTGGCCTCGGGCATCAACACCAACGCGGCTGACATCGCGAAGGCGGAGGTGCGGGACTGCCGTTTCGAGATTGACACCCCGTTCATCATTGACCGCCACAACCAGACCGCCGTGGCCGTGAACCTGTTCGCGAGCACCGAGGTCGCCGGCAATGAGTTCCTCGGCGGCCAGGGCTGCCTGAATCCCGGCACCGGCTCGGTCGTCCGCGACAACCTGTTCGTCAACAACCAAACGGTCACGAACCACTACAGCATCGCCTGCGGGCGCAGCGGCAACCGCATCTTCAACAACCGCTTCGAGCCGATCCAGGGCTCGGGCATCTACATCAGCGGCCAGAACCACGAGGTGCACCACAACTCCTTCCAGATCGCCACCGCGCCGCCCAACTGCGAATACCGCTACTCCGACTGGAGCCAGAACGCCATCCGCATGAGCGACTACGACCGCGACCCCGGCAGCCCCGACGGCTGCTACAACAACCGCGTGCACCACAACACCCTCCACGTCACGGCGCGGGCCTATCCGCAGTTCGACCGCTACATCCCCGCCGCCTACGGCTTCCACTACAGTTGCGGCGGCGGCACGAACCACATCTACGACAACGAGATCACGGTGGACTGCCCGGACCCGAAGAGCAACGTGGCCACAGCGGCCATCTTCATCAGCGGCGTGAAGAGCGGGGCCGACTGGTTCAGCAACCGCATCACGTCGAACGTGCCGGCCATCTGGCTCGGCGGGCGCTACGGCCCCTCGCGCTTCCACCGCTTCTACAACAACACGATCGCCAAGGCCCCCAACGCCCCGGCCGACTTCCAGCCCGTCAAGATGGGCTGGTGGAAGTACACGGCCAACGACACCGAGTTCTACTCGAACCGCTTCGAGAACTGCGCCTTCGGCGTCGCCCTCGACGGCACCGGCACGCCCACCTATCTCGTGGGCTGGACCCTCACCGTGAAGCTCACCGACGCCGCGGGCCAGCCGCTCAAGGGCGCAGAGGCCGTCGTCACGTCCGACTCGGACGGCCGCGAGGCCGCGAAGCTCAGGACCGACGACGCCGGCCTCGCCAAGGCCATGCTGCCCGAGTACCGCGTGAACGGCAGGGACAAGCTCCCCTGCGCCGCCTACACCGTCCGGGCCGGCGGCAAGGAGGAGAAAGTGACGCTCGACGGCGACAAGGAGCTGGTGCTCCGGCCCTGAATGACCCGCCGCGGTTCTGAATCCGTGTGGGCGGGGCCTCTGTGCCCCGCGTGGCTCTTGCCTCCCATCTCGCGGGGCAGGGATGCCTCGCCTATGGCAGATTCGCGGGCTCTGACTCGGAATCGTGGCTCTTCGGGGTCTGGCGGGCGCGCCCGCCCATACTTGCTCAACCCTGAGAGGGGGGAGTGAGCAGGTATGGGCAGATGGGCGAGAATCGGCGATTCTCGCGGCTCCGGCCATACTTGCTCACCCGCGGGATGAGCAAGTATGGGAGGGCGAGTGAGCGGAGAGTGTAAGCCATTGCGGCATAGAGGGTTATGGGGTGGCCCTCGCTGGCGCCGCAGCCCGGCCGCACGCTGACCCAACGGCCGCCGCGTCAGGATCGCTGAGCCCTGATGAGCTGGAATCGTGGCGGGCGACTCACCGCGCCGCTGGCTGAAGGGCCACCTTGCGCTCGGGGGTGACCACCACGCGGAAGCCGACGTTGTAGACCGGCTGGTGCGGCGGATAGCCCCACCGCGAGGCCGAGCGCCCGAAGGCCAGCAGATCGTTCCACGAGCCGCCGCGCACGACCTTGGGCTCGCCCGACCGCGGGTCGTCGCGCCCGTCGCCCGGGTGGTAGGGGTAGGGCCGGTAGCTGCTGAGCGTCCACTCCGCCACATTCCCGTGCATGTCGTAGAGGCCCCAGGCGTTGGGCTTGAACTGGCCGCCGGGCACGCTGAAGCGCGCTCCGTCGGAGTAGTCGGGCTCGCAGCGGCCCCAGTTCCAGCCCGCGATGGAGGCGTCGGCGAAGTTGGCCACGCTGTTGGCCTTCGCGCCGAAGCTCCAGGGCGTGGCCGTGCCGGCGCGGCAGGCCCACTCCCACTGGGCCTCGGTGGGCAGCGTGACCCGCTGGCCGGTCCTGCGCGAGAGCCAGTCGCAGAAGGCCATCGCCTGGTGCCATGTGACGCGGATGACGGGCTGCCTCGGCTCGTTCACGGGGTAGCCGCGGGTGAAGCGGTCCTTGCCGCGGCCGTCCATGTACGCGCTGTCGTGGGCGGGGTCGAACTGCGCGTACTGCTCGTTGGTGACCTCGAACTGGCCGATGTAGAAGGGCTGGGCGATGACGGCGACCGTCTCAGGAAACTCGTCGGGGAAGCCGGCCACGTCGCCCATGACGAACCTGCCCGCGGGCACGGGCACGAGCGTCATGGTCACGCCGCTGCCGAGGTCGAGGGCCAGCGTGTCGAGCTTCGTCTCGCGCTGGAGGCGCGCGGCGTCCTCGGGCTTGAGGGGCCAGCCGTCGAGCTGCACGGGGGCGGGCCGCGGCGGCTCGGGGGCCGGCGGCTCGAAGGCGACGACCTCGGGCAGGGGGAGCGGGGCCTCGTCCTGATCGTCGAGGTTGGCATGGAGCTTCTTGTATTTCGCGCGGCGCTCGACCTGTTCGTCGGTGGGCGGGCGGTGGCTCTCGCGCCAGTTGGCGGGATAGGGCACGTTGAAGTCAATCCAGGCGTAGAGGCGCTCCCACTCGTCGGGCGTGAGCTGGACGTTGTTGTGGCCCTTCTTGAGCATCTGGACGAGGTGGCTGGTGGTGGCCTCCCATTCGGCGGGGGCGGCGAGATGGTAGTCGGCCTCGTAGCCGGCGCGACGCACGTAGCGGGCGAGGTTGATGTAGGCCGGGCTGTAGCGGTCGCCGGGGTTCTTGTGGAGGCGTTTGGCGCGGAGGTCGAGGCGGTGCTTCTCGTCGTGGCAGCCGGCGCAGCGGCGGTCGAGCACGGGCTGCACCTCGCGGTCGAAGCTGAAGCCGCGGGCGGGGCCGTGCCAGGGCGTGAGGGCGACGGGGCGGCGCTTGACGCCCTCGGTGAGGATGTTGCGCGGCACGGTGTTCTGCCGCTCGTGGCAGCCGGTGCACGAGAGGGTCTCGCCGGGCATGGCCGTGAACCAGCTTCGCATGGTCTGTACGGCCTTGCCCTCCGCATCGAGCGGCTGGATGAAGATGGGCGTGTTCGCGGGCACGAGGAAGTGGGCCGAGCCGTCGGGGTAGACGGGCGCGGTGCCGAGGATGCGCTTGACGTCCCACCCGCCGTCGTGCGACGAGGCATAGGTGTCGCCGTTGTCGCCGTAGCGGTAGTGGTGGGTGCCGACGCGGAGCGCTTTGATGGAGCCGCGCGGATAGCCCTTGAGGTTGCCTTCGGAATAGATGTCCACCATGTACACTGCACCCTCGCGGCTGGCGAGGTCCACCTTGGGCGGGATCACGGGGGGCCGCGGCCGCGGGCGGAGCGGCGTGGCCATCGAGTAGCCGCCCATCAGCAGCGGGGTCATGTTGTCGAACACGTCCACGAGGTACAGCCCCCAGGGCGACCAGGGGGTGAGCTTGCAGGTGACGAGGAAGTACTTGCCCGCCCCGAGGTTGGTCTCGGGCTCGGCGAGCGGGCAGGGCATGGCGAAGCGGGGCCACGATTCGCTGACCAGGCCGTCCTCGATGATCGGCTCGACCCGCTGCCCGCGGCCGGGGATGCGTTGCACCACGCCGTCGGCCTCCTGGCGGCCCTTGGCCGGGTCGAGCAGCAGGAACTCGCCCATCCGCCCCACGCCGTGGTGGCCGGAGACGATGCAGGCGATCGCGGTCGGGTGGCCCGGGATGGGCCGCGGCCAGTACATGGCGTTGGGCCAATACGAGTTGCTGCCGTAGTACTCCATCTGCTCGGTGCCGTCGGGGTTCATGTGGAAGAGCAGGCGGCTGAAGTAGTGCGGCGTGTCGGTGTACTCCCAGCGGGTGTAGACGACGCGGCCGTTGTTGAGAACGGTGGGGTTCCAGCTATGGTCCTGGTCGAACGTGATGCGCCGCTCGTTCCTGCCCTCGGCGTCCGTCAGATGGATGTTGCCGACGTACCACTGGCCGGTGCAGGGCACGGCCTGCTCGCAGGCGGTGGAGACGAATAGGATGTTGCCGTCGGGCAGGTAGCAGGGGTCGTAGTGGAACACGTGGGGGTCGGCCTGGTTCGTGATCTGGCGGAGGCCGGTGCCGTCGGCGTTGACCTCGAAGAGGTGGCGGCCGTTGGAGTAGAGGATCTTCGCCGCGTCGAAGCGGAGGTCGAAATTGCTCAGGCTGCCCTGGGCGGTGTGGATCACCTTCACCTCGCCGTCGGGCCGCACGGGCGAGAGCACGACGAGTTCGCTGCCCAGGCTGTTGGGGCCGCTCCAGTTGGAGGTGAAGCCGGGGCCGCCGCGCACGAGGAGCAGTTTGTCCATGCCCACGAGCAGCGGATTCGCCAGCAGAATCTCGCTGCTCGCCTGGTCGGCCTCGGCGCGGACGCCCAGGACGGCGGCCAGGGCGTCGGCCCTTCCGGCCAGCGCGGCGGCGAGCGCAGCGTCCGCTTGCCCCGCGAGCGCGGCGATGCGGGCCAGGTACTCGGCCGCCTTGGGGTAGCGCTCGCCGAAGGTCTCGCGCTGGTCCTCGACAGCGAGGCGCATGGACTCGACTCGGTGGGCCTCGGCCACGGCCTCCTGCACGGTGGCGAGGGCGTAGTAGCGGGCGCGGGCGGCGGCGACGTCGCTGGGCGTCGCGGCGCCTCTGGCGGCCTCCAGCCAGCGCCCCACGCTCGCCCTCAGTGCATCGGGTTCGGCGAGCAGCGCTTTCTCGAGCTTCGCGCGTCGGAGGTCGGCGGCCTCGGTATACTGCCGCACGAGGAAGAGGGGATTCCCCGGCACCCAATCGCTCAGGAACTTCTGGTAGTTGGACATCGCGCGCCGCTCGAAGGCGATCCAGATGCTGTCTTCCTGTTCCCAGGCGATTTGCTTGACGCTCACGGGGTCGGGGAAGTCCTTCTTGAGCTGTTCGTAGAGCGCCTCGCGGCGGCCGATGCGGTGGTTGTCGCTGCCCGCGCCGGGCCGGGTGCCCGGCGGCTGGGGCGTGAACCAGAAGGCGGCGGTGCCGTCGGCGGCCACGGGCAGCGCGGCGAGCACCTGGTAGTCGCCCTGCCCGTCCTGCAAGGCCCAGGTGACCTGGTTGGGCGCGGCGGGCTCGTCGGGCCGGCGGGCCGCGACGGTGCGGCGATGGGGCAGCAGGCTCACGCGGCCGGCGCCCAGGCCGAGGCCGATGGCGAAGGGGTTCTGGCGGTCGAGCACGCGTTCGATCCTGGCCGTGCGGCACAGGAAGATCATCTCGCCGGGCTTCGCGTTCAGCGGCCTGGCCAGTTCGGCCATCGCGCCGTCCTTGAGTTCGGGGAGTTGCCGCCAGCCCTTGGCGAGGTCAATCCTGCGGGCGCCCTCGGTCTCCCGCGCCTCCTTGCTGCCGGCCGCGAAGGGGCCGATGAGGTGCCACGGGCCGAACGTCACCCCCGCGTCGGGGGCCACGAGGAGGTCCAGCTCGGTCTCCCAGCGCACGATGCCCTCGCGGGCGGCGATCATCGTTTCCTGCCAGGTGGCCTTCTTCTCGTAGGCGGGCTGTCTGGGCGCCTTCTTGAGGGCGGCGCGGCGGTCGAGTTCCTCCTTCGAAGGCGTCACCACATCGCCCTCGTCGCCGAAGACCTCGAGCTCGACGATGGCCGACCAGCCATTCGGCCTGTCGGTCTTCGCGGGCTGGCCCGCCTCGACGCTGTAGGTGCGCCAGAGGCGGAACTCCACCCAGTCGGCCTTGCCGGGCACGAGTGTGCCGCCGCCCTTCTCGACGAACCAGGTGTGGAAGCCGCCGCCGTTGCGGCCGAGAATCTTGTCGCCCGACGTGAGGTGCGGCCCTTCGGGAAACTGGGGCAGCTTGCCCGGGTTCGCGCTGTTGTCGGCGAAGCGCACCTCGAAGTCCTGGTTCGCCCGGCGGTCGCCGTTGAAGCTGAAGACGCCCACCTGCGTGATCGGCTTCGGCTGGCCGAGGTAGAAGGCGACGACGGAGGGCGAGCCGTTCACGTTGGCCCGGCCCTCCCCGCCCCGCTCGCCGGCGTCGCCGTCGTGGAGGCACGGGACGCCGCCGATGGTGTTTCCCCGGTCGGGCACGACGGCCACGCCCTTGCGCCCGAGGAGGTTGCGGCCCCGATAGTCGCGGATCCGCTGGTCGAACCGCTCGAACGCCTCGGGCGTATTGTCCCACACCTCGGTGTGCATCACGACCTCGCCTGCGTGTGCAGACACGCAGCCGGCGACGACCCAGAGCCATGCGGCCCGTCTCAAGGTGATTGCCATCGTGATTCCCTTGTCTCCATCCTCACGGTCGGCGGAAAAGCCAGTGGTCCGACGCTCCGCTCGCGACCGCCATTATGGCGTGCGGCGCCTTTCCGGTCAACTGTGCGCGGGGCAGGGCGAGCTTGACCAGGCGCTGATTGCCCGCATCGTAGACCACGGCGCGCTCGCCGCGCGCGGCGATCACCGTGGGGCCGGCAAGCGACGCGAGGTCGGCCCCCGCCTTGTCGGGCGTGCCGAAGGAGGCGAGGGCCTTCTCGGTGGCGAGGTCGAGCACCACAACGCGATGGCGGTCGCGGTCAGCCACCCACAGTTTTCCCGAATCGGCGGCGATCCAGACCGCGGGGCCGAAATCGGCTCGCCAGCGGCGGGTCTCCTTCCAATCGTTGCCGTCGCGGGCCATCTCGACCACGTGGCCGTCGGCCGCGCCGAGCAGCGTGTCGGGGCCTTTCATGGCCAGACTCGTCCACGCCTTCACAGGCGCCGCCGCCTTGAGCGCCACGGCGCCGAGGTCGCGCTCGTAGCGGCCGTCGGCGCCGATGGCGAATGCCTGCCCCTCCCCTGCCTCGTTGGTGGCGAGCAGGGTGAGAGCGCCCTTGCTCTTGTAGACGGCGCAGCCGACGCGGTCGTTCTTGAGCCCGCACCCTTGCTCCACCCGCTGGCCCTGCACCTCGCGGGTGAGGGGGCCGTAGTAGAAGGCGGGCTTGCCCCACAGGTTGCCGGGGGCGACCATCGAGTCGCTGTCGAGCATGGCCACCTGGGCCACGCCTGGGTGCTCGGGCGCGTTCACGCCGAAGCGCAGCGGGGTGTCGGGGCGGTCGGCCCACTTCCACGAGCCGGCGTGCCACCACACGTTGCCCTCGCGGTCGAGCCCGATGCCGCGGCAGGCGGGCACGGCGCCGATGCGGCGCACGAGCGTCATCTGCTGCCGCTCGGCGTCCCAGGCCATCAGGTGCAGGATGCCGCCGAGGCCGGACACGGCGAAGAGCCCCGGGCGCACCAGAGCCATGCCGCGGCCGTTGCTCAGCTCGGAGTTCTGGTCGAGGTGGCCGATGAAGCTGCCCGAGGCCCCGCCCAGGACGACTCCCGGCGCGGGCTCGAGGTCGGCGGTGAAGCGCCGGATGGTGCCGTGCCAGGCGTGGCCGAAGACGCCGCCGTCGAGGCACTGCATGCGCTCGCCGGGCGAGCCCTTCGGCCAGCCGTCGGAGACGGGCTTGCCGTCCGCCAGCTTGTGGACCCGCCAGTCGGCCATGACGAGCAGAGCGCCGTCGGGGGCGAAGTCGAGGGCCTGCACGCCGGGGAAGGCCGCGAGTTTCCTCGCGTCGCGGGTCGCGGGGTCCACGAGCAGGATGTCGGCTTTCGTGGCGGCGGCGATGCGGCCCTGGTGTGCGCCGAAGGAGATGCACTGGGCCTGGAGGCCCAGGCTCGCGGCCTCGCTGCCAGGCGCGGCGGTGATCGGCAGGGCGTAGAGCTGATCGCCGAGGAGGAGCACCACGGTGTCGCCCACGAGGGCGATCTGGTCGTTGCTGCCGGTGTGGTCTGGGATGCGGTAGTGGGCGAGCAGGCGGCCGTCGGGCGCGTAGCGGTTGAGGCGGCCTGCGCCCGCGCGGTCCCACAGCGAGCCGAAGCGGTCCACCGCCACGCCCATGCCGCGGGCGGGGCGCGCGGTGGCGAAGCGGACGAGGGTCTCGCCCTGCTCGCCCGAGTTGCCGAGGATGCCTTCGCACACGAGCTGTGCGGCGCCGCACGATGAGGCAAGGGCCGCCACGAGGAGCCAGGAGCAGCGTGTCGTCATTCCTGAGCTCCTTCCAGCTTCAGGGTGCCCCAGAGGTTGGGGTGGAGCATGATTTCGCCGGGCACGTCGTTCACGAGGCCCGTGGCCTGGTTCGCCCAGTACGAGCGGAGCATGGTGATGGCGCCGCTGGGGTCGCCGTAGAGGGCGCCGAAGTCGGCCCGGAACACGCCGGGCGGCTTCAGCCCCAGCGCAGCGAGAGGGATGGCGGCCTCGACGCGGTAGTCGTCCGCCCCCTTCGTCACGGCGATCTTCGCCCCGTCCACGAGGGCCACCGAGTCCACCTTCTCGCTGCGCCAGGGGGAGGTGAAGGTGACGGGGTCGGCGGCGCCGGGCGCGCGGTGGCGGTAGAGCACGGCTACGGGCTTGCCCTGGAACGGGGCGAGGAGGAGCCGCAGGTCGCCCGGCACGGGGCCGCGGCGGGTGGGATCGGCCTTCGGGTCGGCGCCGAGCTGGAGGTCCACGGAGTCGCCGGTCTTGAACAGAGCCGTCCAGTCCTTGCCCTCGTTCACCCACGGCGAGGGGTCCTGGACGTGATAGAAGAGGTAGAGGCATCGCGCGTCCCAGGCGATGCGCGCGGTGACGGGGAACTTGCCCGACTTGTCCCAGCGGACGGCCGGGCTGCGGGGCCAGTCGCCGTCGTTGCCGTCAATGGTTGGGGGCGTGGAGCGGAACGGGCCGGCGGCCTCGCGTACGCCGGCGGCGGCGCTGGCGGCGGTGCGCACCTGGTTGTTGGCGGCGGCGATGGCCTGCTCGGGCGCGACGGTGACCGTGCCTTGGCTGCGTCGCGCCTCGGCGAGGCCGTGGAGGCGGAAGAGGCGGTAGTCGGTGTGGCCGCTCTGGAGGTAGAACGTGCCGTCGGGGGCGGCCCGGCCGAAGAAGCCGCCGAAGCACTCGCCGCCGATGAGATAGGCGTCAATGGCGGCGCCCATCCGCACGTCCTTGAACATCTCGTCGAGGTAGAAGCCGTCGGAGGTGAGGGCGAAAAAGCGCCCGTGGTTGCCGTTCATCACGAAGACGTCGGCCTGGTCGTCGAAGCGTGCCATGCCGAGGAAGTAGAGGGCGCCCTGCATCACGCCGGTCTCGGGCAGGGGCGCGTTGTGCGAGCCGTGCACGTTGGTCCAGCGGTTGGGGTAGGCCCAGAGCGTGCGGCCGTCGGGCGCGAAGCACTTCATCTCGGGGTCGCTGTTGGCCACCACGCGGCCGAAGCGGTCCACGGCGGTCTCGATCTCATTGCCGCCGAGGTCCACGGGCTTCGCGGCGGCGCAGGCGGCGTTGAGTTTCGGGTACTTCGGGGCGCCGCTCGGCAGGAAGCCCTGGGGCTCGAGCGTCACGAGCACGCGGCGGCCCCGGACGGTGGCCGGCACGCGGATCGTCAGGTCGTGCAGGCGGTGGCCCCAGTAGGCGCCGGCGAAGTGGTCGCTCTCGGTCGAGAAGTCGAACTCGTCGGCCTGGCAGAGGCCGTCGCCGTTGGAGTCCACCCACAGCACGCCGGGGCCTTTGTCGGCGTGCTTGCCCTTGCGGGTGGGGTAGGCGGCGTCGAACGCCTCGACGAAGGCCGCGGGCGGATTCCAGTCGCAGGCGAAGCAGAGGCGGTGGGTGGAGCCCACGAAGGCCAGGTCGCGCAAGGTGCCGTCGGGGCGAAGCTCCGAGATGCTGGTCACGCCGCCGAGGCCGACGACGAACGTTCGCCCGTCCTGCCGGTGGAAGGCGTATTGGGCCTGCTTGAAGAAGCCGCCCACGTGCCCCGGACGCGTGAAGAGGATGCTGGTGGGCGCTGCGCCCTTGCGCGCGAAATCGAGCTTCCAGGCGGCGCCCTGGCCGATCCAGCGGGTGGGGTCGGCCTCGTCGAACCCGGCCTCGCTGGCCCCGTAGGCGGTGGGGCCGAACTTCTCCTTCGCCACCTTGGCGGCCGCGAGGTCCCAGGCCACGGCACGCTTGGGGTTCCAGCGCTCCTCGGTGACCCACAGCCAGCCGTTGGGCGCGACGGCGAGGCCGCGGGGGTGGACCATCCGCTCAGGGTCGTACGGGCCGGCGTAGGGACCGCCGGGCTTCCCGATCTCGCGGAGAGCCCTGCCGCCGGCGTCGAAGACGCGCACGGTGTGACTCTGGCCGTCGCTCACGTAGACGCGGCCGGCGGCGTCGGCCGCGACGCCCTCGGGGGACCCGAGGCCGGCGACCACGCGCTCGGCCTTCTTCGAAACGGGGTCAACGCGGACGATGGCGTTCTTCGAGACCGCGAGGAGTCGCCCAGCGTGGGCCGCCAAGGCGCCAGGGCCGTCGAGGGGAATGTCGTCCACCTTCTTCGCCGTCTCGGCATCCAGCACGACGACGGCGTTGCTGGCTCGGTTGCTCACGTAGAGCTTGCCATCGAGGAAGGCCAGGCCGCCGAGGGCCGCCCCCTCCCACTTGGGGTTCGCGGAGCCTGGCCCGACCTCCAGCGTGCTCACCACGGCAAAGCGCTGGTTCCCGGGGAACGGCACGACCTGGCCGCTCTTGACGTCGAAGCGCATGAGGGTGAGGCTCATCGGCGCCTTCCAGTCGGGCTTCTTGCGATCCACGTGCTGGCCCCAGGCAAAGCCGTCGTGGGCGGCGTAGAGGAAGCGGCCGCCGGCGGCGAGCGCGATCTTCCACAGCCCGGTGCCGTGCACCTGGTTGTAGTGCATGCGCTTCACGCCCGCGGCGTCCACGGCGACCATGGCGTAGCCCGACTCGGCGCAGGAGCCGCCGAGAAAGGTCCACTCGTCGCCCGCCGCGGCCGCGGTGAGGGTGCTGTGGTCGGGCCCCCACATGTCGGTGCCCGAGCCGGTGCGCCAGGGGGGATTGCCGTCGTTGCAGAAGGAGAAGAGGTATTCGGGCCGCACGCCGGGGTGGCTGATGGCCCGCCAGCGATAGGTCCCCGCCGAGGCCACGTTGCCCTGCTCGTCCAGGCCGTCCCAGGGGATGCGGTGGCGGCCTCTGGCCAGGGGCCGGCCGGCGAGCAGGTTGCGGACGCGCTGCCCGGCGGCGTCCTCGAGGACGATCGTGGCCTTGCCCTCCATCGGCTGCTCGAAGTCGAACGCGATGCGCTTGCGGCGGTCGGCCACCAGGGCCTCGTGCTCGGCGAGGTCGAGGGGAAGCCAGTCGGCCGGATTCGTCGAGAGCGGGGCATGGGGCGCGCCGCCGGTGTGGCGGAAGCGCTCGCGCTGGCGGGGCTGGCCGAACGGCCCGCCCGCCCAGGCCACGGCGAGGCCCAGGCGCAACGCCGACCAGTCGCCCGGCGCCGAGAACGTGAAGCGGACGGCTCCGTCGCTTCGCCTGACGACGGCATCCTTGTCCGACAGGACGAGGGTGGCCGCGCCGTGGAGCCCCAGCGCTACCGTCGGCTCGCCGTCTGCGGCCGCCTCGACCACCACCGTCAGGCGCCCCCTCTCGCGCTGGAGGGCATAGGCCACGCGCGGCGACGCGGGGTCGGACACTACGACGAAGTCGTCTTCGGTGGGGAAGCCGGCCGTCGCGGCGCCCATCGCGGAGGGCCGGGGCGCAGCCAGCAACAGGCCGAGTGCCAGGAGGAGGGAGCGTGTCATGCGAAACAGGTCTCCGGAATCCCTCCCTCGCCCTGATGACTGCTCGTACGGGCCGTCCCACGGAGCGTCCATTGTATCGCGGGGAGGCCCGGCAGGAAAGCGGGGTTCTTCCGTTGAAGAGAGAGGCCCGTTCGGCTTCGTGGCCGAACGGGCCTTCGTGAGGAATGGTCGGGGCGACTGGCACTCGTTTGAACCGTCCCCCCAACTCATCACGCCAATTACGGCGCTCTTTGACGGCCCAACCGAGCCATTCATCGTCACCGTAGAGCGCCTTGTGCGACGTTCCGCATGATTATGCCGTCCTTGGGCTCGCGGCCAAGGCCTGTCAGGCTCACGAGGCTCATGTCCAGGCTCATCGGGCTCATGGGCAGACTCATGCGGGCTCATGCGGAGGCTCATTGGGCTTATGAGCCTGCTTCCCGTCCGCCGTCGTCGATGGCTTGGCGCGCTTCTTGAGAAAGCACTCGACCACCAAGTCAGCCATGTCGCCGACCAGCTCGTCCGTCTCCTTCGGCGAGAGCTTTTCGTAATGGCGGATCAACTGGGGTGGCGTGACTTTGTCTGTAGGTTTCTTGCTGCGGTTCTTGATCAGAGGTTGTGGCCTCTTCGCTCTCATAATAGTCCCATTCAGTTTGTTTTGACATTATCCTTGGAGGATGCATCCCGCTGTTGGTCGCCAGTCACGCCCAGCAGGGACCTCAACGCCTGACGGAGCTTTGCCTTTCGCTTTTCGAAGAATTGGCGGAAGTTCGACAGCACCAGATCGACGTCTGGGATGTAGTGCCGCTTCATGTAGTCGGCTTTGGCCTCCGGCGTCTTGTGATTCGCCTTGAACCACTCCGCGAACTCGGTGTCGCTCTTCTCCTGGTTCGGTACGCCCTCGAGCAGTTGCAGATTCGGCAGGAGATCGACGTTCTCCAAACAGAAGTCGATGTCGGCGTCCTCAACCTTGCGCTGCCGCAGTTTCACCTTCGTGAACAGGCTGCGTGGATGTATGTGGTCGATGTGGAATCGGTTTCTAAAGTCGAGAGTCGGATAGAGGAGCGCCAGGACCGAGAACGTGTATCCCTGCCCATACTCGTAATGGAGGAGGTTCTCAACATCATCCTCGGTGCATGCGAGGGATTTGTTCGTACCCTTGAACTTGGCGAGAATGCCCTGCAACGGAAATCCGTCTTTTGCATCGCGCAAGATATCCCGGACTGGCCGCAAGACAGTGTCGGAAGCGCCACCGAACACTCTCTTCACAAGCGACAGGATCAACCACCGCCGGATTGCTTCCCGATCATCCGCGTACTTGCCGGATATGTCGAAATTCTTCGGGAGCCCGCGCACCTTCGGGTAGTAGGCGATGGGGATGATGGGATAGTTAGCCGTCAATGTATCGCGACTATAGCCAAAGCTCGCTATCAGCCGGACGGCTCCGCGTAGGGCACCAGCAATCTCATCCCATTGCCTCTCAATCTTCAGCATGTTGCTTTTGTTGAAATTGTCCACCTTGAATGCGATGTCGTTGAAGTCCGCCAAGACCAGCGCGCTCTTGAGCACCAAGTCCTTGTTGAGGTTGAAACCATCCCCCATGTTGTTCAACTCGTCCACGAAGGAAGTGATTTCCTCCCGGGCGTCGCGCTGACGCCACTGCGCCGTGGCAATCGAGAGAAGGAGGTCCGAGTAGCTCAAGATAGTCCCGCCACTGTTGACGCGGATGAAGATGTTCAATACCTTGTCGAGGCTCTCGTCCTTCTCCAGGAAGTAATTGATAACTCTCGCCTCGTGAACGACCGACCACAGCTTAAAAAGCGTCTCGTTGGCGAACTTCGCTTGGGCTTCTGGTCGTTGCATCAATCCGTGCTCGATCAGGTAGTTATTCACCTCGAACTGTTTCTTGAGATCGAGGATGTCGCCCACACGGAACCAAAACGTGCCGTTGGACTCGCCTTGCGCCTCGTCGGCGGTCAAGAACGCGAAGTCATAGACCATGTCGGTCTCGTCCCCGTTCTTCTTGGGACCGAGAAGATTCAAGAAAAGTCGTCGCACAGGAAACGCCTGGGGGTTGTCCCACCGCTTTCGCGGCTCCTTGTAAGCGTAGGATCCCTTAAGCCCGAGGTACAGCGAGGTCAACCGTTGCTGCCCGTCCAATATAGCCGTGATGTCGTCATCCCCGCTGACGTTGGCCTTCTGATTATGGCGGCTGTTTCGCTCGTGATAGTCTCGCACGAACTCATAGAATTGGTAGCCACCCACGTTCTTCTTGTCTACATGCCAAAAGAGAAACGACCCGATGGGGTAGTCACGCATGAGAGAGTCGAACAGTCGAGCGATCTGATCCGTCTCCCAGACCACCTCCCGTTGGATCGCCGGGAGTAGGAATTTCTTGGCGTGAATACTTTCGACTGCCTCTTTTATCGTAATCGGTGTCTGAAACGCCACGGCTTGTCCTCCTTGCGATGAGCTACTCGGGGTCCGCCTCATGGCCAACGGCACCGCCAAAAAGACCGCCTACAACGGCTCCGGGAGGGCCGCCCAAAACACCACCGATGACAGCCCCAATGCCAGCCCCTGCGACAGCGTTCTTCACCCGCACTTTCCGCTCTGCCTTTCTCGATAGAGGAGCCCGTGTGCGCCCGTGCTGGGCACGAGCCGAACGCGTGGTGCCGCTGCCTTTACTGGAGTTGCAACTGATGCAGGCAGGGTAGAGATTGTTCCCGTGGTCGGAGCCACCCAGTGCCCGTGCATGCGAGTGTTCGACAGACCAACAACCACGCGAGCCGTGGACGCCATAGTTCTTCAAGGCCAGCTTCTTCCCGCAGATGTGACATTTCCCCTGCGTCCGGTCATATATGCGGCGAAGTTGTTCATCCGTCCACGCCATCGCTCTACCTCCTCTGCCGATTGCGGTTGGATTCCTCGATAGTCCGGCCTTCAATCATCTCCGAAATCGATCTGCCCAGCAATGTCTCCAGCCGAACGCTTGTGGTCGTCAATGCGCTTTGTCTCCCGCTCCTGTTGCTGTCTGATACGCTGCAGGTGCTCCGCATACAAGCGGTTGGCCTCGTTGGCGGCCAAGATCAGCGTGTCCCGGTGGTACTGTTTTACCTCCTCGACCGTAGTGCCGTCGAGGACGACCTTATCGCCTTCAACGGTCACGATGCCAGGGCGATGCATGGTGGTGAATCGAGACGGATGATCCCAACACTGGACAAACAGTTCGGCCCACTCTGCTGGAGGTCGTCGTGAAAAACGGAAAGGCACGCGGTATAACGCACTGCCCCTAGAACCATCGCCTCTTGGGATTCCAATCTCGTCGACGACGACACCGGTGATCTTTATCGGCTCAAAGGCGGTAGCACCCGGGGCCGGTGGTACATGACTCGGCTTCCCTGCGGAGTTTTTTACAGCAGAGGGATGCCCTTGAATCTTGCCGACCGGAGGGGCCTGTGGCCGTGTCTCAAGCATCGTGTTGAGAAGGTCTTGATACTGCGCTTCCGGAAGAGGGTCCGTAGAAAGATCGACATAGTACTTCCCTTTGAGCCACGACGGGGCGGCGCTAGCCCACGGGGCTTCCCTCAGGATCGGGATGAATTTCCGTTGATTTCGGTCATTGAACACCTCGGCGGACATGATGTCGCCCTCGTATCCCACTCCTCCAACGCGATTGTCCGACCGGTCACGATATTGCCGGGTGCACACGATCAAGACATAGTCGCTCTCACGGACTGCTTTCTCCATAAATTGGGGCAATTGATCTCCGGGCACGAGGTGCCACTGGTCAAGGGTCACATCGACGCCATCTTTCCGAAGCCGAATGCCGAGATTGCGCACCCAATCCTTGTGAGCGTCGCTGTCCCAAGAATATGAGATGAATGCTGTTGGCATCTATTCTGTAAGCGTCCGGTCAAGTGCATCTTCCCAAGTGGACGTGGGCATGCGATGATAT
>ERZ795050.168-NODE-168-length-107339-cov-8.577542_pt1 | contig 107339 bp, 71 predicted proteins | sample MGYA00375134_ERZ795050 | MGnify/ENA primary metagenome ERZ795050 (study PRJEB30179, sample SAMN05720221) | activated sludge metagenome | isolation source: Anaerobic digester | place: Japan | collected 2015-05-26 ... | reverse complement strand
GGGAGGTTGGGGTTGCAGGCTTGTGGGCGGGGGCTCTGCCCCCCGCGAGGAGGCGACAGGACGCGGGAGGGCCTGTGCCGATGGGCTGGCGGGCGCCGCCTGCCCATGCTGTATCAACCCTGTGAGGGGGAGAGTGATACAGCATGGGTAGATGGGCGAGAATGGGCGATTCTCGCGGTTCCGGCCATACTCGTTCATCTGCGCGATGAGCAAGCATGCGAGCGGGAATGGCCGGAGGGCGTAAGACGTTGGGGCATAGAGGGTTATGGGGTGGCCCTCGCCGGCGCGGCAACGCCCGTGCCACGCTCCCCAACGGCGGCCGCGGCAGGATCGCCAGACCCAGGGGAGCCCGGAAACTGAACGCCCTCCCGAACGTCGCGGGGCGTTCGGGAGGGCGTGAGGGTTTGGCGCAGGCGCGGGGAGGCGCGCCCGCCAGGGGTCAGTCTTTCTGCTCGATCGTCTTCGCGAAGTCGCGGTCGGCGAGCACCTGGCCGGCCGCGTCGGTGATGCGGATGTGGCCGCCGATGTCGCCCGTCTTGTTGAAGGCGACCAGGTAAGTGCGGCCGCCGAGCACGACCTTGGCCTCGGCGCGGCCGGCCTCGTCGCGGGCCAGGGTGACCGTGCCGGGGTCCTCCTCGGCGTTGGCCTGGATGCGCATGACGTGGAAGAAGTAGTCGCGGGTGGCCTGCTGGGCGGGGTAGACCTCGATGCGCCAGGAGCCGGCGTCGTTGGCGGCGCCGATGAGCTCGGGCGCGTTGATGGCGGGGTTCTCCCAGGCGGGGTAGCCGTAGGAGGGGGCGTAGTTCACGCCCTCGTTGTAGTATTCGTAGCCGGGCAGATAGTGGAAGGCCGAGTGCCACTGGATGCGCTTGCCGAGGTCGCGCGCCAGGTCGAGCAGGGTCTCGTAGTCGGCGAGTTTGAAGCGGAACTCGTCGGTCTTGCCGCGTTCGTAGGCGTGCAGCTTGAGGTAGAGTTCCTTGTCGTTGATCTCGTATTCGGCTTCGGTGGGCGTTTCGCGCCCGATGCAGATGGCGCCCAGCTTCTTGCCGGTGAGGGGGTCGTTGTAGTAGAGGATGAGGGGGTCGGTCCACTCCCAGCGGCTGCCGGTGCCCATGCGCTGGACGGTGCGCGGCACGCGGCAGAGGGTGGAGACGGGGATGTTGGGCCGGGCGCCGCCGATCTTGCGGATCACGCGCTGTGCGGGGAGGAGGGTCTGGCAGCGCACCACGCCGCGCTCCTTGCCGCGGGAGACGGCCACCGAGCCGTCGTAGTCTTCGATGTGGCCCTTGACCTCGGCGCGCACGAGGCGGCCGTCAATCGCGGGCTCGCCGACGAAGTGCATGAGCCAGCGCTTCTCGAGCTCGGCGCGGGGCGACTCGACGCGGTCGAAGACCAGGAAGAAGCCGTCGCGCAGGAGCACGGTCTGGCGGACGAATTCCTTGACCATTTCGGGGCGGTAGGCCTTGGTGGCCTCGCCGGCGCAGTAGTCGTAGAGTTCCTGGGTCTCGAAGGCCAGGAGGTTGGCCCGGTCGAATTCGTCCTGGTTGTAGACCCAGGCGTCGGTGCCGATGGCGAAGGACCAGGTGCGCTTGTCGCGGGTGCGCTGGCAGCCGTCGTTGAGCGGGGTCTTGGCGGCGGGGTCGCGCACGGTGATGGTGTTGTGGGCCACGGTGCGCGTGTAGTAGCCGTTGGCGTGGTAGTTGCCGGGGCAGTAGAAGCCGGTGTCGGGGGCGAGCGGGCTCTGGCAGTAGAGGATGAAGGAGCCCGCGTCGGGGTGGCCGTGCATGTCGAACCAGTCGCAGAAGCGGGTGGAGGCCCACGCGTCGTGCCCCTTCCAGCCGGTGCGCATCACGGCCAGGCCCGTGCCGGGGAAGGCGCGCGCGGGGGGCAGGTCGCCCGGCCCGACCGCGGGCAACGCGGGGTCGTGGCAGAAGAACTCGGTGAACCAGTCGGCCCCCTCGGGCTGGACCTGGCGGGCCAGCCACTCGACGCGCGGGTCCTTCGACAGGTCGGCCGACATGGCCAGCACGGGGAAGACGCGGGTGGTGTCGAAGTTGACCATTTCGCCGTCGCCGTAGTTGTAGATCACGCGCCGGCGGGCGACGTCGGAGCAGTAGAGGATCCAGCGCCCCAGGTTGGCCAGGTAGGGGTGGGCCTTGGGGTCGAGGTAGTCAATGCCGGTGGCGGACCTCATGAGGGCGAAGGCGCGGTGGATTTCGGCCGCCCGCGTGGTGACCGACCAGTAGTAGCCCTGCCAGTAGCTGCCGTCGCGCAGGTAGTCGAGGAACAGGGCCAGGTCCTTCAGCGAGTACTCCCAGTAGTGCCGCACGCTCTCGGCCGCCCGGGGCTTGTGCCCGGCGAGCGCGATCACGGCCTCCAGGGTCGGCGAGTAGCGGCGCACGCAGTCCTGGTCGTGGAAGGTCCAGTTGTAGAAGCGCGGCCACTGGTCGGGCCGGGTCTCGGACGGCAGCGGGTCCTCGGGGTAGCCCGAGTAGGCCGAGCAGCGGGGCCAGCCCGAGGCGCGGTCCACCGTGGCCGTGGCCCACACCCGCTCGATGGCCTCGCGCCGCTCCTCATCGGTCATCGCGTCGTAGGTCCAGTCGAAGACGTAGCTCATCGGCTGGTACATGGTGCCCGACGTGATGCGGCCGGCCAGCAGGCTGTGGATCGCCGACCGGGCGTAGCGCTCGCGGCCGGTCAACTGGTACATCAGGGCGCAGGCGAGGGGCTCGCCCTGCTCGACGGCCTCGAGGAACTTCGGCCGCAGCGGGCTCTGGTCAATGCGGGCGGCCAGCGCCGCCTTGGTCTCCTTGGTGAAGAGCATGCGCGGGTGGTCGGGGCGCACGGTGACCTTCTCCCACGTGATCGTGGGGACGGGCACGGCGCCGCCCTTCTTCGCCAGCGGGTTGTCGGCGGGCCTTACGACCGTGTAGGCCTCGGGGGGAGGGGCCTCTCCGGCCGCCAGGGCCGAGCCACCGGGGAGGGCCAACGCGCACACAAGCGCTGCGATTCGGGGGAGTGGCATTCGGCGTGCTCCTAATACGGGGCCGTGATGCGTCGTCAGTATACCGGGCGGCCCCGCTGCGCGCAAGGGCCAGCGGCCGGACTCCGCCCGTGCAACAGGCAGCGCCGTCCCTGCTAGCATACCCACCCACATCGCCCGCGTCAACCCCTTTCATGCTTTCTCCGGCCATTTGCCGCCGGCGGCCTTGACAGGCGCGCCCTCCGGCGTTACCCTCACCCCATTCGCGCCCCGCGAGGAGCCGCCGTGTTCGAGCTCAAGACCGCCTCGTGCCGCCTCGTGCTGCACCCCGGCGACTGCGTGGCCGGGATGCGCGAGCATCTCGCGCCGGGCAGTGTGGACGTGGTGGTGACCTCGCCGCCCTACAACCTGGGCATCCGCTACAAGAGCTACGACGACACGGCGCCCCGAGCCGACTACCTGGCCTGGCTCGGCGAATGGGCCGACACGGTGAAAGCCGTCCTCGCCGACAAGGGCTCGCTCTTCCTCAACATCGGCTCGATGCCCTCCGACCCCTATGTGCCGTTCGACGTGCTGGGCGTGATGCGCGCGCGGTTTGTCCTCCAGAACGTCATTCACTGGATCAAGAGCATCGCCATCTCGAAGGCCGACGTGGGCGACTACCCCGGCATCGCGGGCGACGTGGCGGTGGGCCACTACAAGCCGATCAACAGCAAGCGTTTCGTCAACGACTGCCACGAATACGTCTTCCATCTGACGAAGCGCGGCGACGTGGAGCTCGACCGCCTGGCCGTGGGCGTGCCGTATCAGGACAAGACGAACGTCGCCCGCTGGGCCAAGGCGGGCGGCGGCCTGCGGTGTCGCGGCAACACCTGGTTCATCCCCTACCAGACCATCCAGAGCCGCGACAGGGAGCGCCCGCACCCGGCCACGTTCCCCGTCCAGTTGCCCGAGCGCTGCATCAAGCTCCACGGCCTGGCGCGGGCGAGGCTCGTCCTCGACCCCTTCCTCGGCCTGGGCCACACGGCGCTGGCGTGCCAGAGGCTGGGGGTGGACTTCGTGGGTTTCGAGCTGGGCGCGGACTACTTCGCCCAGGCGTGCCGGGCGCTGAAGGGCGGGGTGGGGCTGTGGGACAGTGAGAAGTAAGCGCTCTTGAGGGGGGTAGGGGGGGCTTTTCGCGAGAAGTGCCCCCCGTCGCATTTCCTCAAAACAGCGTCCTCTGCCCTCCCCCGGGCTTGAGGCCGAGGTGTTTGTAGGCGAGGTCGGTGGCTTCGCGGCCGGTGCGGGTGCGCTTGAGGAAGCCGAGCTTGAGGAGGAACGGCTCGACGAGGTCCTGAATGTTGTCGCTGTCCTCGTTGAGGGTGGAGGCGATGGCCTCGATGCCGACGGGGCCGCCCTTGTAGAACTCGATGATGACGCGGAGGTACTTGCGGTCGTGTTCGTCGAGACCCTGGGCGTCCACGCCCTCGAGGGCGAGGGCGTCGGCGGCGACGGCGGCGGAGAGCTTTCCCCTGGCCTTGACGGCGGCATAGTCGCGCACGCGGCGGAGGAGGCGGTTGGCGACGCGGGGGGTGCCGCGGGAGCGCTTGGCGATTTCGTCGAGGGCCGCGTCGTCGGCGGCGACGTCGAGCAGGCGGGCCGAGCGGCGCAGGATCTCCTTGAGGTCGGCGACGGGGTAGAAGTCCACGTGATGGAAGATGCCGAATCGTTCGCGCATGGGCTTGGAGATGAGGCCGGCGCGGGTGGTGGCGCCCACCAGGGTGAAGGGCTGGAGGGGCACGGGCACGGTCTTGGCGAACGGCCCTTTGTCCACCACGAAGTCAATGCGGAAGTCCTCCATCGCGGGATAGAGGAACTCCTCGACGGCGGCGGGGAGGCGGTGGATTTCGTCAATGAACAGCACGTCGCGCGGCTGGAGGTTGGTGAGGAGGCCGAGGAGGTCGGCGGGGCGGACGAGGGCGGGGCCGCTGGTTTGCGAGAGGCGCGAGCCGATCTCGTTGGCGATGACGTGGGCGAAGGTGGTCTTGCCGAGGCCGGGCGGGCCGTAGAAGAGCACGTGCTCGAGGTGTTCGCCGCGCTGGCGGGCCGCGCCGAGCGAGATGCGCAGGCGCTCGACCAGCTCGCGCTGGCCGATCACCTCGTCGAGCTTCTGGGGGCGCAGGCTCCAGTTGAATTGCTCTTCCTCGGCGCTCGTGGCTTCCGCCGATATGATGCGTTCGCGATCCTCGGGCATGGGTCTTGGCTTCCTGGTTCCCTGCTTCGATGCAACTTGCGTGATGCGTGATGCGTGAAACGTGAGTAGCCGTCAAGGGGCCTGATCGGGCATTCCTCTCTTCTCACGCATCACGTGTCACGCATCACGACTTCCCTCCCCTCTGCCGGAAGACCTCCTGGACAAGGGCCTGCGACGTGGCGATGTCGGGCCGCTCCTTGAGCACTTTCTCGATGGCGGCCGCGGCGTCGGAGGCGCGGTAGCCGACCTGGAGGAGAATCTCGCGTGCCTCGGCCACGAAGGGCTGCTCGGCCGGCTTGGCCTTGGCGGACGAGGCGAGCGGCGCGCCGGGCGGCAGGAGGGTGAACTTCCACACCTTGCCCTTGAGCTCGGCGACGATCTTGTCGGCCATCCGCGGGCCGATGCGGGGCAGCCGGGCGAGGGTGCGCACGTCGCCGCCCTCGATGGCCTGGGCCATTTCGGCGATGGGGATGGTGAGGGCGCGGAGCGCCGTCTTCGTGCCCAGGCCGCTCACGGTGGTGAGCAGTTCGAAGAACTCGCGGTCGAGTTCCTCGGTGAAGCCGATGAGGCGGGGCCGCTGGGCGCCGCCGCCGCCCCAGCCCTCGATGTAGTGGAGGGTGTGGAACGTCACCTCGCGGGCCTCGTCGGGCGCCAGGCTGCGGGTGAGGCGCTGGGCGAGGCCGCCGGGCAGCATGACCTCGTAGAAGAGGCCGTGAACGTCCACAATGGCGGAATCGCCGCGCATGCCCGAGAGAAGGCCGTGAATTCTTGTGATCATCGCCGTAAGCCGCAAGCTGCAAGCGACAAGCAACAAGCTGAGGAGACAGTGCCTCTGAGAGCTTGTGGCGTGCGGCTTGTGGCTTGCAGCTACTCCTACTTCCAGGTCTGTCTCACCACCACGTTGCAGTGGCACAGGGCCACGGCCAGGGCGTCGGCCACGTCGGGCGGCTCGGGCAGGGTCTTGAGGCCGAGCGCGCTCTGGACCATGCGCTGCATCTGGGCCTTGCTGGCGTGGCCGGCGCCGGTGAGCGATTTCTTGATGCGCGTGGCGCCATAGCTCACGACGGGCACGCCGGCCTCGGCCGCGGCCAGGAAGAGCACCCCGCGCGCGTGGCCCATCAGGATCGCCGTCACCGGGTGTCGGTAGTGCGAGTAGAGGTTCTCGACGGCGATGGCCTCGGGCGCCAGCTCGTGGAAGAGGCCGCGGGCCAGGCCGTGGAGCCTGTGGAGCCGGGCCTCGAGCGGGTCGCGCTCGCTCGTGCGCAGCACGCCGGCCTCGACCACGCTCACCCGGGCGCCGCGCACCGCCAGCAGGCCGTAGCCGGTCACCTGAAGCCCCGGGTCAATGCCCAGCACGCGCATCGGGTCCGCCTTCCGGGCCGCTATTGTAGGGCGCGCCGCGCGGCGTGTCAAAAGCCCCTTCGCCCGGCCCGCGCGCGGCGGGCGGGTCGAGGCCCCGCAACAGGCTGCCCTGGGCCAGGATGCCCAGGACGGCGAGGCCGGCCACGGCCAGATAGGGCGCTCGACGCCACAGCAGCGTGGCGATCAGGCCGCCCGCGGCGCCGCCCAGCACGTGCTGGAGCGACACGGCGGCCTCGAAGAGCCCCACGTTGCGCTTGCGGCGCCGGCTGCCGCGCACCGTGTAGTAGAAGCCCGTGCCGTAGCCCAGGCCCATGCCGGCGCCCAGCAGCGCAAAGCCCAGGGCCAAGACGTACCAGCCGAACGTGCCGCCGCCGGTCGGCGTGGCCAGCAGCACGCTGCCCGCCACCACGAGGCCCAAGGGCGCCACCAGCGGCCAGCGCCGATAGCGCCAGCCCTGGAGCACGCCGAGGGCGAGAAACACGAACGCCTGCACGGCGCCCTGGAGGCCCAGGAAGGCCCCGAAGTCGCGCGCCGTGTAGCCCAGGCTGGAGTTGAGCTTGATGAAGATGGAGGCGGGGACGGCGGTGGCGAGCGTGGCGATCATGGCGGCGAGCCACCCGGCGGCCAGGAACCGCCGCGGCAGCACGGGCGTCACCGGCTCCGAGGCCACGGTGGCCGGGAAGGCGTCGCGCCCGCGAATGTGGGCGAAGGGCGCCAGCAGCATGAGCGCCGCCAGCACGGCGGCCACGAGCACGAGGCTCAGCCCCGGCACCAGCGACTCCACCAGGCCGCCCACCACGGCGCCCGCCGTGAGCGAGATGGTCCAGGCGCAGTTGAAGGCCGACATGTCGCCGACGAGGTGCGTCTCCTCGCTCTCGCCGATCCAGGCCATGAGCGAGGGCCAGTAGAGAGCCGCGGCGAGCGAGAAGCCGGCGCCGAACAGGAAGAGCAGCGGGCCGAAGGTGAACGCCCACAGCCCCGCCGCCATCGCCGCGGCCAGGCCCGCCGAGAAGGCCAGCATCCGCCGCAGCGGCATGCGGTGCAGCAGCAGGCTGTAGCCCATGCACACGGCCATGTAGGTGGCCGAGGTCACGGCGGTGTAGAGGCCCAGCGACCAGTCGCTCCAGCTCAGGCGGTCCAGCTTGACGGGCAGGCCGACCATGAGCATGCCGCCGGCGGCCGACTTGGCCATGGCCAGGGCCACGATCCAGTGGCGGCCCGCGATGCCCGAGAGCGCTTTGTGCAGCGTGGCTCGAATGGCGGCGTCTCCTGCGCGCGCCCCGCGCCGCGGCAGCTCACGCGCGGCGGCGGGGCGCTGGGCGGAGTCTATCTGATCTGATTTCCAGGAGCAAGTCCTTGCAGGCTTGCCACTCGGGCGGTAATTCATGTAGCATTTGGAGGATGAGCTCGCGACGCGGAAGACGCTCGTGGTGCGGCCTTCAGGCCGTATCTGGGCGTACGGGCTAAAGCCCGCACTACGAACAAGCACAACATGAATTGGGGCCGGAGTAGTAGCGCTTCAGGGCTTGGCAATCCCGGCTCGGCCGGCCCGGCGGCAGGGTGGGAACGAACCTCTTTACATTTGCCCGCCATGCGCTATCCTATCGGTGGCCTCTGGTTCACGGAACGGGGAAAGCGCCTGCCGATGAAAAACCGGGTGGTGGCGGCAACGGTGTTTGTGGCGGCCTCGGCGGCCATGTACTGGCTGCACTTCAGCGGGTGGTGGCCGGTGCGGCTGAGCGCCGGGCACACGCTGTGGGGCTTCCTGGGCACCGTGTGCGCGGTGATGGCGTTTCGCCACGCGGCTGCGATCCTGATCCGCGATTACGTGAGGTGGCGCGGCGGCCCCGAGGGCGAGAGCCGCATGCTCACGGGCTTCGTGGGCGTGATGTGCTGGCTGGCGATCCTGGGGGCGTTCCTCTACTCGCTGGGCGTGCTGGCCACCATCGGCGGCGTGGCGGCGGGCTTCGCCGGCCTGCTGCTCGGCTGGTCGCTCCAGGCGCCGGTGAGCGGCATCGCGGCCTGGGTGCTCGTGACCCTCAAGCGCCCGTTCCGCATCGGCGACCGGGTGCTCTTCCCGTCGCTGGGCCTCAACGGCGATGTGAAGAGCGTGGGCCTCATGTACACCACGCTGGACCAGGTGGGCGGGGCCATCGGCAGCGAGGAGGCGATCGGGCGCGACATCCTGATCCCCAACGCCATGCTCTTCCAGCAGGTGGCCATCAACTACACGCCCAAGGCCGAGGCGGCCTTCTTCCTCGACGAGGTGGTCATCCGCATCACCTATGATTCCGACTGGGACGCGGCGGAGAAGATCCTGCTGGACGCCGCGCGCGAGGTGACAGCCAACGTCATCCGCGAGACGGGCCACGAGCCGTACATCCGGTCGGATATGTGGGACTACGGCATCCTGATGCGCCTGCGCTACATGACGATGGCCAAGGACCGCCCGCGCATCACGCACGAGATCGTGCGGCACATCTTCAAGGCGGTGCAGCGCGATCTGCGGGTGGACATGGCCATCCCGTTCGTCTACTCGTTCCGCAAGAGCACCGACGGGGTGATGCGGGGCGACTTGCCCGAGGGGGTCCCGACGATCAAGGAGGTGCCGCTCGGCCTGATCGAGGCGGGCTGCCTGGCCCTGGCCGCCGAGCCCGAGCAGGCGGCCGAGGTCGAGAAGCTGGTGGCGAACATCCGCGAGCGCGGGCTGCTCCAGCCGATCGTCGTGGCGCCGCTGCCGGATGGCCGCTACCGCATCGTGGCCGGCCACCGCCGCTTCCTCGCCTGCCACCAGCTTGGCTGGAAGAGCATTCCGGCCGTCATCCGTACGGAGGCCGGCCCCCCTCCCCCGCCTCAGAAGCTGAATCGAACGGCGCCGTAGACGTTCGAGTTCTCCTCGAACTGGCCGAAGAAGGTGTGGTCGCGCGCCCCGAAGAACAGGTTGCCGCCCACCTCGGCCGACCAGTGGTCGTCGATCTTGTAGAGCGCCTTCGGCCGCAGGTAGGCGTCGGAGTCGGACGGCGAGTAGAAGACGAAGAGCGAGAGCCGCAGGTTCTGGTTCATCAGGAGCTGGGTGAGGCGGGCGGTGACGACGTGGCGGAACTCGTCGCGCGGCCGCACGCCGGCCGGGAGCGTCCGCCGGTAGTCGCCGTAGTCCCTCATCCATTCGAGGTAGTACTGGACGCCGGCGGTGAGGTCGCGCGCGACCTCCTGCTCGTAGCCGGCGAGGAAGCGGGCCTCGCTGTTGCGCACGAGGGGGTTGGCGCCGCCGCGGTCGTCGCGCGAGTCGTAGTAGCCGACCTCGAGGTTGCCGATGCCCTTGCCCACGGGGCCGCGCACGCTGCCGCCGTAGACCGACAGGCGGGGGAACGTGGCTTTGCCCGTCATGGGGTCCATGCCCGCGGGGGCGCGCCAGAAGCCGCGGTAGCCGTAAAGGGCGACCTCGTAGCCGCTGAGGTTCCTGTAGAGCCGCAGGGCCAGCTCGTCGTCGCGGAACCAGCGGTGGGGCTCGCGGTCGCGCACGACGGCGTTCTCGCCGGCCAGAGAACCCAGCGCATCGCTCCAGTAGCTCAGGCGCTCGCCGTCCACGTACTTGTCGCTGCGGAAGCGCGGGGTGTACACCAGGTCCACATTCACCGCGTCGGTGAAGAAGCTGAGCTTGGCGGCGTCGGAGGGCGCCTTGAGATACTCGTCGTCGCGGCCGATGAGGAACGACTCCCAGTCCTTTGGGAACAGGTCGTTGATGAACAAGAGGTCGCCGGTGCCCCAGGTAAGCACCTGGCGGCCGAGCTTGAGGTCGAGGAACTCGGCGGGGGAGAAGACGATGTTGGCCTCGCGGAGGTCGGCGATGGCGCGCTTCTCGATGGCGTCGTAGTAGAAGTCGGCCTTCAGGCGCAGGTCGGGGCGGTGGTCGCCGATCTCGAGGGTCTTGGTGGCCTCGAGCTGGAGGCGCGCCTCGCCGATGGAGGCGGTTTCGGAGATATAGGGGTCGCGGCGTACGCGGGTGCCGGCGCGGGTCTCGACGAAGCCGTGGAGGCCGAAGGGCAGCTTCTCGAGGAGGTCCTTGAGCGAGGGGCCGGCGGCAGGCGGCGCCTCCGCCTCGCCGGCGAAGGCGGCGGCGAGAATGGCCAGCGCCAGAGCCGCGGACGCCACGTGCCTCACTGGAGGTGCTTCCTCGGGGCGCGGCGCAGGTAGCGCTCGCTGAACACGTCGTCGGGCAGGCCGAGGTTGTACTTGACGTCGGAGAACGTGCTCACGGTGTTCCCGCCGCTCTTGAGGTCCTGCACGCGCGACTTCACGACGGTGGGGAAGCCCTGGATGTCCTTGACCTCGAGGGCCTCGACCACGCGATAGACCTTGCCTTCGGCGTCCAGGTATTCCGCCTTCTTCGGCAGGAAGGTCGCCTTGTCAACCCAGACCTTGTAGGAGGCGAACTCGACGCTCTTGGGGTCCTTGGGCTTGTTGAGGAGCACGTAGTGCTCGGCAGTGGTCTCAGCCAGCTCGTGGGTGTCTTCGTGGGTGCCGCGGCCCGAGACGTCCTCGTAAAAGAAGTTCGAGCCGGCGAAGCTGGTGCGCTTGTCGCTCGCCGCGATGCGCTTGACGAGGTCGAGGGCGGGCAGGTAGAGCCAGCGATCGTCGTCCTTGTCCACGTGCTTCCACACGAGGTAGGCCATCTTGCGCACGTCGGCCGGCTCCTCGAAGTAGACGTAGAACTTCTGGTCGGCGCCGTCCTGGACGTCGCGCCGCAGGATGACGAACTTGCGCTCGCGCGTGCGGCCCTGGGCGTCGGTGATGACCATGTGCACATTGGCCCGGCCGTCGTCGCCGCGGTAGTAGGCGGCGAGATTGGCCTTCTCGACGATCTGCTCGACGGTCGGGGTCTCCTCGCCCGCCGAGGCCGCGGCCCCCGCAAGCACGATGCCTAGTGCGATCAGTGCACGCATCTGTGTCCTCCTTTCCTCGGTTCGATATTCGCCCTTCGATGCTCGGTGTTCGACATTCGGCATTCATTCCTTTGCCGCGGCTTCGGCCCTGCGGCAGGCCTGCCTCCGCGACAGGATGCCGCAGAGGGCCGTGAGGACCACGATGCCCACGGCGCTCGCCCACGTGAGGGTGGTCCAGTGCCAGGTGATGTAGTTGTTGATGCTCAGGGCGATGACGGCCACCGTGCCGACGGACGCGGCGATGCACAGCCCGCAGTTGCAGGCGGCGGGCTGCGGGGCCTGGGCGCGGAAGAGCCGCCCCGCCAGCACGGTGACGAGGGCCGTGAGCACGAACAGCGTGGCGGCGCCGGCGATGGCCAGGATGCTGGCCATGAAGAAGCCCACGGTCTTGTACGGCACCAGCGGCGCGACCAGCAGCGGCGTGAAGCCGGTGGCGATGACGATGATGTTGCGGGCAATGGCCCGCGCCGGCTCGCCGAACATCTTCGCCGCCACGTCCTTCCACGAGCCCAGCTCGGCCACCAGCTCGCGCGAGCGCGACAGGAAGTGGATCGCGAAGTCCACCGCCAGCCCCAGCGTGAGCGACGAGAGCACGGCCGTCGGCATATCGTAGTCCTTGCCCACGAGGCCGATGATGCCGTAGATGAGGCCGATGGTGATCGTGAGCGGCACCATCGAGAGCAGGCCCCAGAGCGCCGAGCGGTACAGGACGACCATCATCACGAACACCATCGCGAAGCTGCCGAAGAAGGCGCTGAGCATGCCGCTCACCATCTTGTCCTGCCACACCACGTTGATGTAGGTGAGGCCGAACCAGCGGTGCTGGAGCGGCACGGGCGGCTGCGGCCCGAGGTTGCCGTGGATGTAGCGGTCCACGAACCGCACGACCTTCTCCATGTCGCGGTTGTCGCCGCTGCGGAGCTGTACCCAGAGGTTCGCCTTCCCGTAGTCGGGCGTCACCAGGTGCCACAGGTCGTCGGGGTCGTGGCTGTTCTGGAACGACAGCAGGCACTGGGCCACGGCGTCCGCGGTGTCGGGGATGCGGTAGAACTCGTCCTTGCCCTCCATCAGCTCCTTGTAGACCTTGCGCACGATGTCGGCGAGGGAGTTGGACTTTCCGACGACGCCGGTGGACAGGAGGGCGCGCTGGAGGCCCTCGATGTAGCGGAGGACCTGGGGGTTCTTGAAGACCTGTTTGGCGAGTTGCTCGGCGCCGATGGCGCCGGCCACCTCGGCCCAGGCGTCGGCCTCGTCGCCGCTCGCCTTGGCCTTCCACTCGGCCACGCGCCGCGCGGCCTGCTCGAGCAGCGCGTCGCCCGTCGGGGCCTCCTTGGCCAGGCCGGCGATGAGGGCTCGGCCCTTCTCGAGGGTCGGCGCGGCCTCGGGGAAATCGGCCTTCAGGCTCTCCGCCGCCTTGGCGAGGCGCGCGTCGAGGGCCTTCGCCACGTCGTCGGCCCGGCGGGCCGTGGCTTCGGGCTCGAGGACGAGGTAGGCCATGTAGGTGCCGCCGAAGTGCGCGTTGAGCACCTTGTCGGCCACGCGGATGGGGTGGCGCGGCTCGAACCAGCGCACGGGATTGTCGTTGATGTTGATCCGGCTGATCCCGTAGCCGGCCACGGCGGCAATGAGCAGGGCCGCCGCGAGGATGAGCTTGGCGCGACGGTAGGCGAAGCCGCCCAGGCCGTGGAGGATGCGCGCGAGGAGCGACTGGGGGGCCTCGTCGTGGTGCGCCGTGCCGAAGTTCTCGAGGCGCCTCTCGGGGATGAACATCACGAAGGCGGGGATGAAGGTCACGGTGAACACCCAGGCGATGGCCACGCCGATGGCCACGAACACGCCGAACACCTGCACGGGCGGAATCGGCGTGAGGGCCAGCGACGCGAAGCCCGCCACCGTGGTGAGCGACGTGTAGAGCATCGGCAGGAACAGCTCGCGCATCACCGCCGCCATCGTCCTGCGGCGGTCGCGAGTCCGCTGATAGTGGTCGAAGAACTGCGAGAGGATGTGCACCGAGTCGAGCACCGAGATGGGCATGATGAAGATGGGAATCATCGAGCTCATGATGTGCACCGTGTGCCCGGTGCCGATGAGCAGGCCCATCGTCATGATCACGCACACCATCGCCAGGATCATGGGGCTGAGGATGAGCGTGAGCTTGCGGAAGAAGAGCCACAGCAGGAGGAAGATCACCAGCATCGCCAGCGGGGCCGAGATGGCCATCTGCTTGAACATCTCGACGCCGAACGTGTCCTCGGCCACGGGCAGGCCGGTGATGTGGTACTGCTCGTCGCCGCGGAACGTGGCGATCTTCGCGCGCAGCGCGCTGTAGACGCGGTAGGACAGGTCCTTCGAGGTCAGCGGCAGGTAGAGGCAGAGGGCCTTGCCGTCCTCCGAGACCAGCGTGCCGTCGAGCAGGGGATTCGCTTTGGCCTTCTCGCGGATGGCGCGGGCCGCCTCGCGCGTCGCCGGCGGCTCGGGCATCAGCCACTCGAACCGCACCGTGCCCGGCTGCCCAGGCACCGGCTCGATGTTGTCCACCTTCGAGGGCGCCAGCAGGTCCACCTCCACGACGCCGATCTCCCTCGTCGGGTCCTTCGGGTCGGGCCAGCGGAGCTTCTCGGCGAACTTCGTCAGTTCGTAGACCCGCGCGAGCGACGCCGGGTTGAACACCCCGTCGGGGTCCTTCTCGTTCACGATCCCCAGCACGACCATGTCGTTGAGCACGAACTCGCGCTTCATCTCGTGGTGGAACACGCGCACGGCCTCGTGCTCCGAGAGCATGTTCTCGGGGTCGGTGTCCACCTTCACCCGCGGGATCATGGCCCCCAGGGCGAGGGTGATGAGGATCATGATGGCGGTGATGCGCTTTGGGTGGTCGAGCGAATACTCGACGATTCGGCTGGAGAGCGCCATGCGTTCCTCCTTTGCTCCTGTCCACTTAGACCCCGCATGGCGGGCGAGGTTACACGGGCCGCAGAAGGGCGGAGCCGCGGCGCAGCAGCAAACGACCCGCCCGGCTCTGCCCAGGCCGTGCGTGTAGTGTAGCGCCGCGCGCACAGAGCGTCAAGCCACGGCGCAAGGCGGGCTTGCCGTCCACCGCCAAATGTTGCACAATCGGAGCAGCCCCCCTGCCCCTCCAAGGAGACGCCACAGATGAGGTGGTCCCTCTTCGCCGCACTGGGAGTCGCCCTCATGGGATGCAGCCGCATGATCGGAGCCGCAGGCGGCGAGGCCGCGAAGGCCGACTTCTACGTGGCTACCAACGGCAACGACGCCTGGAGCGGCACCCTCGCCGCGCCGAACGCCGAGAGGACCGACGGCCCCTTCGCCACCCTGGCCCGCGCACGCGACGCCGTGGCCGCGCGCCGCCACCACGAAGGCGGCGCCCTCAAGCAGCCCGTCACTGTGCTCCTGCGCGGCGGCACCTACTGGCTCGCCGAGCCGGTGGACTTCATCGCCCGCGACACCGGCTCCGAGGCCGGCCCCATCACCTACGCCGCCTATCCCGGCGAAACGCCCGTCCTCAGCGGCGGCCGCCCCATCACGGGCTGGGAGCAGGAGGAGCAGGGCGTCTATCAAGTGGCTTTGCCCGAGGTGCGCGAGGGCAAGTGGGCCTTCCGCCAGCTCTTCGTGCAGCGGCCCGGCCAGCCCTTCTTCGAGCGGCGCTATCGTCCGTGCAAGGGGGCGTTCGTCATCGCCGGCCTCACCGACGCTCCGCCCCTGAAGAACGCGCTGCGTCACCGCCAGGCCCAGGACGAGTTCCGCTTCACCCCAGGCGACATCGAGAAGTGGGCGAGCCTCGACGACGTGGAGGTCGTCGCGCTGCACGACTGGAGCGCCTCGCGCCTGCGCATCCGCGAGATTGACCTGGCCAACCACGTCGTCCGCTTCACCGGCTTCCCCGTCTACCGCATCGGCCACTGGTACAAGGGCGGGCGCAACCCCTACTACGTCGAGAATGTGAAGGAGGCCGGCCTCCAGCCCGGCGAGTGGTATCTCGACCGCCCCACGGGCGTGCTCTCGTACCGCCCGCTGCCGGGCGAGGAGATGGGCAAGCTCACCGTGGTCGCGCCCCGCATCGATCAGCTCATCCGCCTCACGGGCGAGCCCGAGCGGGCCATTCCGATTGACGAATCGGACCCTCGCATGGTCATGCGGCCGCCGAAGTGGGTCGAGCACCTCACCTTCCGCGGCCTCACCTTCGCCCACACCAACTGGACGCTGCCGCCCAAGGGCTACAGCTCGGGCCAGGGCATGATCAACCTGCCCGCCGCCATCGAGGCCGAGTTCGCGCGCCGCTGCCGCCTCGAGCGCTGCACCCTCGCCCACCTGGGCGGCTACGCGGTGCGGCTGGCGCAGGGCTGCTCCGACAACCAGATCGTCGGCACCCGCATGGCCGACCTCGGCGCCGGCGGCGTGCTCATCGGCAACACGAAGACCGACTCCAAGCCCCCCTACCTGCCCACGGGCAACACGGTGGCCAACTGCGTGATCTCGGACGGCGGTCTCGACCACTTCTCGGCCCTCGGCGTGTGGATCGGCATCGCCGAGAAGACCCACGTTCACCACAACGTCATCCGCCGCTTCCCCTACTCGGGCCTCTCGGTCGGCTGGAGCTGGAACGACAAGCCCACCTCCTGCCGCGAGAGCGTCGTCGAGTTCAACGAGATTCACGACGCGATGATGCTGCTGGCCGACGGCGGCGGCATCTACAGCCTCGGCTTCCAGCCGGGCACCGTGCTGCGCGGCAATCACATCCACCACATCGGCCGCAGCCAGTTCACGGGCTCCGCGCCCAACAACGGCATCTTCCTCGACGAGGGCTCGAAGGGCTTCCTCATCGAGGGCAACGTCATCCACTCCACCGCCCAGGCCCCCATCCGCTTCAACCGCAACAAGCAGGACGATCACACCTGGAAAGACAACAGCCTGGGCGTGCCGCCCGACGACCCGAAGTTCCCCCGGGACGCCGCGGCCCGCGCCGGCCTCGAGCCCGCCTTCCGCGACGTGGACGTGCCCATCCCCGCCACCCCGCCGCCGATCTACGCGATGAAGCTGCCGCCGCCCCCGCCCGAATCACCGAAGGAGAAAGCCAAGTGAGATTCTTCGCGGCACTCCTGATGGGAGCCACGCTCATGGCAAGCTGTTCCCGCCCCACAGAGCCGCCACGCCAGGCGAATGCCGACTTCGTCGTCGCACCCGACGGCGACGACGCCGGGCCGGGCACGGCCGCGCAGCCCTTCGCCACGCCGGCCCGCGCCCGCGACGCCGTGCGCCAACTCGTCGCCGCCGGGCTGGCGAAGGATGTGACGGTTCGGCTTCGCGGCGGCACCTACTGCCTGCCGCAGGGCATCGCGTTCGGCCCCGAGGACTCGGGCACCGCGGAGCATCGCATCACCTACGCCGCGTGGCCGGGCGAGGTGCCGATCCTGGTCGGCGGCGTCCCGGTGACAGGCTGGACGCCCCACGCCGCGGGCATCTGGCGGGCCGCCATTCCCGAGGGCATTCAGCCCACCCAGCTCTTCGAGAACGGCGAACGCCTCGCCCTCGCCCGCGCGCCCAACGAGGGCTGCTTCCACGTCGAGAACGCCGTGCCCGGCCAGCCGAGGACGGCGTTCGTCTATCGCGCCAAGGACCTCGACCCGAAGGGCTGGGACTGGGCGGAGGGCCGCGTGTTCCTGTGGCCGACGCACGACTGGTTCTCGACCGACAAGCCCATCGTGGGCGTTGACCCCGAGAAGCGCGTGATCACACTCAAGGGCAGCGACGGCTACGACATCCGCGCCAACAACCGCTACTTCGTCCAGAACGTCCTCGCCCTGCTCGATGCGCCGGGCGAATGCGTCATCCGCCTGAAGGAGCGGAGGCTCTACGTCTGGCCGCGCAAGGCGCCCATCGAACGGCAAACGCTGGTGGCCGCCAGCGCGCCCAGCCTTCTCGCCATCAAGGGCGAGGGGCACAAACTCGTCCGCAACCTGCACTTCGAGGGGCTCGACCTCTCCATCGCCAACGGCGACGTGGTAGGCATCACGGGCGCCGAGGACTGCTCGCTGCGCTTCTGCAAGGTGGAGAACGGCGGGGCGTGCGGCATCTCGCTCCACGGCCACGCCCAGCGGATCACCCTCTACGGCAATCTCATCCGCGGCCACGGCCTCTACGGCGTCAACCTCCAGGGCCGCGGCCCGGGCCAGCCCGATGTGAACCATCACCACACCGTCGAGAACAACCACATCCACCGCTGCGGCCGCCTCGTGGGCCACGGCTGCGGCGTCTACATCTCCCAGAGCGGCCACAACCGCATCGTCCACAACCACATCCACCACATGCCCCGCTACGCCACCACCATCAAGGGCCTCCGCTATCAGGTGCTCAAGGAGCAGGTCAAAGGCGTCACCTTCGAAAACCGCCACGACTTCCTCCACTCGCGCAACAACCTCATCGCCTACAACCACATCCACCACGTGAACGAGGACAGCCAGGACACCGGCGCCCTCGAGAGCTGGGGGCCGGGGCGCGATAACGTCTACGACCACAACCTCATCCACGACGTGGGCAACACCCGCTTCGACCTCCAGAGCGGCCTCTACCTCGACGACGCGACCGACTACTTCACCGTCTCCAACAACGTCATCTACGGCGTCACGGGCGCCGGCGGCGACCAGCCAATCTACGCCAAAGGCATCGGCAACCGCATCCTCAACAACATCCTCATCGTCGCCCCGTCCAACGTCAGCGCCATCCGTTCCTTCTTCATGGCCGACGAGCGCTGCGACCAGCACGAGTACGCCCGCAACCTCATCGTGTGCGAGGGCGCCGCCGAATCGCCCAGGGGCGCCTGGGGCGGCGGCGTGGGCGCCATCCACGACAAGGGCACCACCCTAACCTGGAAGATCGTCATCCCCGCCGACGGCCTCTACCACGTCTGGCTCCGCTACGCCGCCCTCAACAAGCCCTACGGCAGCGACCGGCTCGACGGCCGCTTCACGATGGCCGCCGGCGGCGAAACGGTCACCCTCCAGAACCTGCCCGACACCGGCGGCTGGGGCGAGCAGAAGTGGAGCCCCGCCGCCTGCGCCGCACTCCCGCTCAAGAAGGGCGAGCAGACCCTCACCTGGACCAACGTCCAGGGCGGCGGGCTGAACTGGGACGCCTTCGCGCTCGCCACCGACCCGGCGTGGAGGCCCCAGGGCATCGAACTCGGCCCGCCCGCGGCCGGGCACCACCTGGTCGTCGTGCAGGCTGAGACGCACATCCGCCCCGGCGCCGACGCCGACCGCCGCACCGTCTACCAGTTCGACAACTGGAGCGACGACCGCGTGGCGGCCGCCGACCACAACCTGTTCTGGAAGCCCAGCGGCCGCATCCTCGTGAAGAAGGCGGGCAAGGTCATTTCGCTCGACGAGTGGCGGCAACTGCAAGGCGGCAAGTTCGACGCCCACAGCCTCGTCGCCGACCCCTTGTTCCGCGACCTCGCAGCGCGCGACTTCCGCCTGCGGCCCGGCAGCCCCGCCCTCGCGCTCGGCTTCGAGCCCATTGACCTCCGCGCCGTGGGCCTCCAACCCGATTTCCCCGCACGGTTCGAAAGGGAGTGAGGCAGGCTGGCTCGCGGCCCTGCGGCAGCGCGGCCGCGATGTGGCCTGGGGGCGCACGGACGCGCCCGGCACCGTGCCCATTGACGTCAGCGGCGCCGGGCCCCGGTAGGGCGCCCTTGCCCGGACGCGATTTGCGGCCTTGGCTGCTGGCTAGCCAAGGGGGTGGGCCGACTCTGCATGTCCTTGCAACGTAGAGGCTTGCAGACTCCCTTCCTGCCGCCGATCCGCCATAGGTATCCTGGGTCAAAGGGGCGGCTCCGGGTCGCGTACAGGGCATCCTACGCGGTTTTTCCCGGGGCCGGCGCAAGCCGCTGCCGCATATAGGCTTAGGAACACCAGCGCCCCCCGGCGCGTCTTCGCAAGTCCCCTCCCGAATGTTCCAATACGTTCGGGAGACTAAGCCCCCCAGCACTCGCCCTCCCTGGTACCCTCCCGAAGGTATTGGAACCTTCGGGAGGGTGGGTTTTCGGAAGCCGCGCGCAAGTGATCTGCATTCAACAACTTCAGACATCGCAACCGCCTCCCGCTTTTTCGCAAATCCCTTGACCGGGCCATGCCGGGGAGCTATGATACTTAAGGACAAGGCCGGGGCCAGCGGCCGCTCAGCGCGGCGGGCCACTCGGCGGCCGCGCTCGACGTCCAGGCCCTCCTCGAAACCCTCAGATGAGGCGGCACACCATGCCCAAGCGCTGGATGCTCGCGGGACTTCTCGTGGCGATGGCCGCGGCCGCGCCGTGCCGCGCCGCCATCCGCTGGTACGACGACTACAACGAGGGCCTCGAGGCCGCCAAGAAGGCCGGCCGGCTCATGGTCATCGTCTTCGGCCTCGACGAGGACAAGGACGGCGCCTTTTCGAAGAAGACCTTCGACAAGGAGCAACTGGCCGCCTTCCACCGCATGTTCGTCTACATCTACGTGGGAATGACCGCCAAGAACGGCACGGTCTCGCACGGCCTCTTCTCGAAGTTCCCCCCCGGCGAGGGGGCGCTCTCGTTCCCCATCATCTTCTTCGTGGACGGCGAGGAGAAGATCCTCAAGAAGCTCGACGGCCGGCAGGACCCCACGGCCCTGGCCAAGGAGATGGCCACCCTCCTCAAGAAGCACGGCGTGCCCCCCTCGCCCAAGCAGACGCGCGAGGTCCAGGAGTCCCTCGACCGCGCCAACGCCCTGCTCGCGAAGAAGCAGTACGGCGGCGCCGCGAAGCTCTACAAGAGCATCGTAGACGCCGGCGTGAAGATGCCCGCCGTGGACACCGCGAAGAAGGAACTGGCGACCATCGAGGAACTGGCCAAGAAGCAGCTCGAATCGGCGCGGGCCGACCTCACCGACAAGGCCTACCCCGACGCGGCCCGGAAGCTCGCCGACCTGGTCGAGACGTTCAGCCCCCTCCCGGAATCCAAAGAGGCGCACGACGAGCTGGCCAAGCTCCGCGCCCTGCCCGAGGCCAAGGCCGCCCTCGAGGAGGCCGCGAAGAAAGAGGCCGCCCGCCCCCAGCCCGGGGCCGCTGCCGATGCGAACGACCCCGCCAGCGACTTCTTCACGGAGGAGGAGCTCGACGCGCTGGACCGCATGGCCTCGGCCGACGAGGCCAAGCCAACGGCGGAGGCGGACTCTGGCGCAGCGGCCGCCGAGTGCCGCAAGCTGCTCACCCTGGCCCGAAGCTGGATCGCCAACAACCGGCCCGACAAGGCCCGCGACCTGCTCGACCAGATCGTCGTCAAGCACCCCGACACCGTCTTCGCCGACCAGGCCAAGGCCCTGATCGAGAAGCTGAAGTGATCGTGCAAAGGGGAGGAACCCCTTTCTGGGGAGAAAGGGCTTCCTCCCCTCCCCCCTCCTTGCCAAAGACCTTCACAGGCGGCGTTCACGTGACAGTTCTTGGAGGGGGTGAGGGGGGAACCTGTCTTCCAAGAAGGTTCCCCTCTTCTTGCCTGCTCGTGTCATCTACGAGCGATAGCCGCGTTCGCGCCGGCGGCGGCTTTGTTCTGTGAGGAAGTCGCGCTCGCGGCGGCTCAGGCTGTCGAACCCCTCGCGGCTGATCTTGACCAGCAGATCGTCCACGCGCTGTTCGTCGGCCGCACGGCGGCGGGCCTCGCGGTCGCGGTGCCGGTCGCCGAAGCGGTCCAACCACGGCGCCAGGCGCGGCCCCAGCCGCCAGTAGAGCAGGCCGTAGAGCGCGCCGCCCAGATGCGCCGTGTGCGCCACCCCGTCCCCGTACGCGTTCGCACTGTACAGCACATCCATCGCGATCACCGCCAGCACGAACCACTTCACCGCCAGCGGAATGCAGTAGAAAAGATACACCGTGCGGTTCGGAAAGTGAAAGGCGTAGACCACCAGCAGGGCCATCACCGCGGCCGAGGCGCCGATCGCCGGGTTCTCCATCCGCACGAGGTACTGCGTCACCGCATACGCCACGCCCCCCGCCACGCCGCCCGCCAGGTACAGCCCCAGGAAGCGCCCGCGGCCCATCACCCGCTCGAGCTCCACCCCGAACCAGTACAGAAACAGCATGTTCACCACGATGTGGATGACGTGGTTCGCAGACGTGCTGTGCAGAAACATGTAGGTGACGACCTGCCAGACCTGGAGCCGCTCGATCACCCCCCGCGGCACCACGCCCAGGAACTGCGACAGGCTCACGCGGCGCGCGGACTCGAAGTAGAGCTGCACCAGGAACACGGCCACGTTGGCGAGGATGAGCCACCTGACGACGGGACTGAGGCGCGGGAACACCACGCGGCGCGGGGGGTCCGCCCAGCCCTCGTATCCGCTTTGGGTGACATTGTACCGCATCGCACCGTCGCCTTCGCATGAGCCAAGAGAGGGGCCCGGCCACACTATCATGGCCCCACGGGCGGGTCAAACGGCCCCCCAACGAAACGGCCCGCCCTGAGGAGCCCAGGACGGGCCGTGTGGAGCCCGAGATCGGAGTTGAACCGATAACCTCAGCTTTACGAAAGCCGTGCTCTGCCGATTGAGCTACTCGGGCACGCGCACCGACGCCCCTCATTTATACCCGAATTCGCCGTCCACTGCAAGCCAAGCTTGACCGGCGCTCCCGGATGGGGTAGGATAGAGGAAATTCCTCGCGCATCGCAGCAGGCCGGTGTGTGAGACTGTGACCCAGTGCTCGTGGCTGCGAGTCCGTCCCTAGGGCCAGCGCCCCGAGGCCAGGAGGAGGCGCCCATGCAACTCACCGGGATGCTACTCCCCGGCGCCGTGATCCCGGGCCTCGCCGCCGAGAGCGGCGAGGCGGCGGTGGCCCGCCTGGTCGAGGCCATCGCCCAGGAGAGGCCGGTGGACGTGCCTCTGGCCCTCCAGGCCGTGGCAGCCCGCGAGCGCAAGAGCCCCACGATCTTCCCTGTGGGCGCGCACCACGTGGCCGTGCCCCACGGGGCCACCGCGGCCTGCAAGCAGTTCCTCGTGGGCGTGGGTGTGTCGCCCGAGGGGGTGCCGTGGCGCTCGGCGCGCGGCCGCAGAGCCCACCTCGTGGTCGTCTTGCTCGGCCCGCCCGAGACCCACGGCCTCTACCTGCGCGTGCTCAGCCGCCTCGCCCGGCTGTGCGAGCGCGAGGGGTTCCTCAGCGGGCTGCTCGCCGCGGCCACGCCGCAGGAGGTCATCGGGTGCATCCGAGCGGCCGAGGAGCCGCTGGGCGATTTCGCCGCCGCCGAGGGGATGCCCTCCTTCTGCGTGGCCGGCGCGGGCCACGGCGGCATGGCCATGGCCGCCCACCTGGCCCTCACGGGCTGCAAGGTGACGCTGTTCAACCGCACCCGAGAGCGGATCGAACCCGTGCGCGAGCGCGGCGGGCTGGACGTGACGGGCGAGGTCGAGGGCTTCGCCGCGCTGCACGGCGTCACCGACGACCCCGCCGAGGCCGTGAGCGAGGCCGACGTCCTCATGGTCGTGGTGCCGGCCTTCGCCCACCGCGGCATGGTGGAACTGCTGGCCCCGCACGTGAAGGACGGCCAGATTCTCGTGCTCAACCCCGGCCGCACGGGGGGCGCCCTGGAGGCGGCCCAGGTGTTCCGCGAGCGCAACCCCGCCGTCCGCCCCTTCATCGCCGAGGCCCAGACGCTGCTCTACGCCGCCCGAGTGACCAATCCCGGCCAGGTGCGCATCTTCGGCATCAAGAACTCCGTGCCCCTGGCCACCCTGCCCTCGTACCAGGTGGCCGACGTCTTGCCCGTGATCCGCAAGGCCCTCCCCCAGTTCGTGCCGGGCGACAACGTGCTCAAGACCAGCCTCGACAACATCGGCGCCGTCTTCCACCCGGCCATCACCGTCCTCAATGCCGCGCGCATCGAGGACACCCACGGCGACTTCGAGTACTACGTCGAGGGCGTCACCCCGGCCGTGGCCGCCGTGCTCGAGGCGGTGGACCGCGAGCGGGTGGAGGTGGCCGCCGCGCTCGGCATCCGCGCCAACACGGCGCGCGAGTGGCTTTACCTGGCCTACGACGCGGCCGGCAAGACCCTGCTGGACGCCATGCGCGCCAACACCGGCTACGGCGGCATCAAGGCCCCCGGCACCGTCCAGCACCGCTACATCAGCGAGGACGTGCCGTTCAGCCTGGTGCCCATCGCGGCCATCGGCGAGATGTTCGGGGTGCCCACCCCGGCCATCCGCGCCGTCATCACGCTCGCCTCGATCATGCACGGCGCCGACTACTGGGCCGAGGGGCGCACCGTGGACCGCCTGGGCATCCGAGGCATGTCAGTTAGGGACCTGCGGTTTTACGTCGTCGGCGCCGGGCCGGCTGAGCCGCTCAACGCCCCCGGGCAACCCAGCCTGGGCGACTTCTGATCGAGAGGGCGCCATGCCTCCTGCCGCGACACGCGACGACCGCTTCGGCCTCCTGCGGCCCGCCCTCGATGCCCACACCCTGGGCATCGCGGCCGTGGCCCAGGCCCTGGCCGACTGCGGCCACGCGGCCGAGAGCGCCCCTGCCGCCGCCTGCGAGGCGGCGGGCCGGCCCGGCGACCCGGCCGCGTTCGCCGCCATCGAGCGCTGGCTGCGCGACCGCCGCATCACGGTCCTCGGCTTCAGCTACCGCCTCGACCCGCACGACGGCGCGGCCCTCTTCGGCCGCCTCGTCGTGCGGCTCAAGGACCGGCGCCTCCTGGCCGCCCAGGGCGGGCCGCTCAAGGCCCTCTACTTCGCCGGGCTGCCCCAGGCCTGCGAACTGGTGCGCCGCACCGTGCCCGAGGCCACCGCCACCTTCTGCGGCGACGAGACGCCGGCCGAGACCCTCCGCCTCCTGGGCGTGGACGCCTCGCGCCTCCCTCACGCGCTGGCCGAGGGCATGGCCTACGACGAGGCGCGCCTCGCCTTCGGCCGCGACCTGGTGCGCAAGGCCGATTACCGGGCCGTCCGCCCCGTGGACCGCAGCGGCTACGACGGCTTCGGCACGGAGGCCGACACGCTGGTGGCCCGCGTGGATCACGGCCTCGCCCGCCGGCTGCCGCCGGTCGTGAGGGCGCACGTGGGCCCCTACCTGCCGGACCGCGCCGAGGCCGTGCGGCAGTTCCTCGACTGGACCCGCCAGCTCGCCTCGGCGGGGCTGCTCGACGTGTTGTCCATCGGCACCTCGCAGCTCACACAAGAAGCGTTCGGGGACGACTGGGGCGGCCGCCCCAACGGCGGCGGCGTGCCGCTCAACTCGCCCGACGAGTTCGCCGCCGTCTGGCGCGCCGCCCGGCCCATGCTCGTGCGCACCTATGCCGGCACGCGCGACATCCCGGACCTCGCGCGGATGTACGAGGAGACGATCCACACCGCCTGGCACGCGCTCTCGCTCTGGTGGTTCTGCCAAGTGGACGGGCGCGGCCCCTATCCCGTGCGCCAGAACCTCGAGCAGCACGTCGAGACCCTGCGCGTGATCGCCGCGGCCGGCAAGCCCTACGAGCCCAACGTGTCGCACCACTTCGCCTTCCGCGGGGCCGACGACGTCACCTACGTCGTCGCCGCCGTGCTGGCGGCCCGAACGGCGAAGGCCCTGGGCATTCGCACCCTGGTGCTCCAGGCCATGCTCAACACGCCCAAGGCCACCTGGGGCGTGCAAGACCTGGCCAAGGCCCGCGCCCTGCTCGCCCTCGCCCGCGAACTCGAGGACGGCCGCTTCCGCGTCCTGCTTCAGCCCCGCGGCGGACTCGACTACTTCTCGCACGACCTCGAGCGCGCCAAGGCCCAGCTCGCGGCGGTGACGGCGCTGATGGACGACATCGAGCCCCACGACCCCGCGAGCCCGCCCATCATTCACGTGGTGAGTTACTCCGAGGCGTCGCATCTGGCCGACCCGTCCGTGGTCAACGAGAGCATCCAGATCATGCGCCACGCCCTCGCCGAGTACCGCCGCCTGCGCGCGAAGGGCGACGTGGACGATATGGCCGGCCACCCCGAGGTGGCGAGCCGCACGGCGGCCCTGCTGGCCGAGAGCCGCACCGTGCTTCGGGCCATTGAAGCTGCGGTGTCGAATCCGTACACTGCGCAGGGCCTCTACCGCGCCTTCGCCCTCGGCTTCCTGCCTGCGCCCTACCTGTGGGCGTGCCGGGACGAGTTCCGCGAGGCCCTGCGCTGGCCCACGCGCCTGGTGCACGGCGCGGTGAAGGTGGTGGATGACCAGGGCGAGCCCCTCGCCGCCGACGAGCGCGTGCGGCGGATCGTGGGGGCCGGGTGACAGGAGACGCCTTTGACCTCCCAACACAAGCTCACAGGGCGCCGCTGGATCCCAGCAGCAGCGAAGACGGGGGCCGCGGCCCTCGCCGCTCTTGGCGCGCGGGCCGCCCGGGCCCAGGAGGCGGCGCCGGCGGCCGCCACGCTGAACCTTTCCCCGCTGGCAAGAGGCTGGATCTCGTTCGGCATCTGGCTCGCGGGCGCCCTGGTGGCCTCCAAGGTGGTCCACTGGGTGTGGGACCACGCGCTCCTGCCCATCGCGCGCCGCACGAAGACGACGCTGGACGTGGGCATCCTGGAGGCCACGCGCGGCCCGATGCGGTGGGTCACGTTCCTGGCCCTCACCGAGATGGGCGCGAAGATGAGCTTCCGCGGCCTGCCCCCCGTCACCGACCATCCCGCCTGGGGCCTCTTCCAGGGCGCGCTCTACATCGCGCTCGTGCTCGGCATCACGGGCCTGGCCTACGGCGTGGCGCATGCGGTGATGGACTGGTACAGCCACGACGTGGCCGCCAGGACCAAGGCCCATGTGGACAGCCAGTTCCTCGTCCTCTTCCGCAAGCTGGCGAAGTTCGTGTTCTTCTTCATCGCCGCCACGGTGGTGTTCGACCACTTCGGCGTGCAGATCACGGGCCTACTGGCCACGGCGGGCGTGATGTCGCTGGCGGTGGCCTTCGCGGCCCAGGAGACCATCGCCAACATGATCGCCGGCTTCGTGCTCATGATTGACCGCCCGTTCAAGCCCGGCGACCGCATTCAGTTCGGCAGCGGGCAGACGGGCGACGTGCTGGACATCGGCCTGCGCAGCACCCGCGTGCTGTCGTTCGACCACACGGTGATCACCGTGCCGAACGCCGAGATCGCCAAGGCGCAGATCGTGAACTTCAGCGCGCCCGACCCCCAGTTCAAGATCCGCGCCCCCCTGGGCGTGGCCTACGGCACCGACTTGCGCAAGGCCAAGGCCGTCCTGCTCGACGTGTTGAACGCGCACCCCGAGGTGCGGCGCGAGCCGGCGCCGCCCGCCGTGTTCTTCACGGGCTTCGGCGAGTCGGCGCTCGAGCTCATGCTGGTCTACTGGGTAAACGATTACCACGACCAGTTCCGCATCCGCGACGAGGTGAACATGGCGATCAAGGACCGTTTCGAGGCCGAGGGCATCGAGGTCCCGTTCCCACAGCGCAGCCTGCACATCCGCTCGGCGGTCGAACTGCCCCTGGCACGCGAAGCGCGCCGACCTTCCGCGGATTCCGAACCCGCGGGAGGTTCGCAGGCCTGACGGAAGGAATCGCCGTGGAGAGCTACCTTACCGCCGAGATCTCCGCTGCGGCGCTGCGGCACAACCTCCAGATGCTGCGTCGGCGCCTCGCGCCCGGCGTGAAGCTGTGCGTCGCCGCAAAGGCCAACGCCTACGGGCACGGCCTCCAACTGGTGCTCGATGTGCTGGCCGAGCAGGCCGACGTGCTGGGCGTGGCCACGCCCCAGGAGGCGGTGAGCCTGCGCCACCGCGGCTTCCGCAAGCCGATCCTCCTGTTCTTCTCGGCCTGCGCCTACGGCGAGGGGGCCGAACTGCGCGACGCCCTGGCTCAGCTCGTGGCCAACGACGTGTGGCTCACGCTGACCGCGCCCGCCGAGGTGCGCCTCGTGGCCGAGGCGGCCCGCCACGTGAACGCCCGGGCCGCCGTGCACGTGAAGGTGGACAGCGGCATGGGCCGCTCGGGCGTGCCGGCGGCCCAGGTCCCGGCGCTGGCCGAGCGCGTGCGCGCCGAGCCGAGCCTCGAGCTGGCGGGCCTCTACACCCACTTCGCCCTGGCCGACGCCGCCGACAAGGCCCACACCCTCGAGCAACTGGCCTGTTTCCGCCGGGCGATTGCGGATTGCGGGCTGCGAATGGCGGGGCACAGGGATCCGAGAGCCGAAATCCGAAATGCGAAATCGCCGCTCCTTCACGCCGCAAACTCCGCCGCCCTTGTGGACCTCCCCGAGACCCATCTGGAGATGGTCCGGCCCGGCATCGCCGTCTACGGATACCAGCCGTCGGACGAGATGCACGTGCGTCTGCCGCTCCAGCCGTGCCTGCGTCTGACGGGCCGCCTGATGCAGGTGCGCCCGATGCCGGCCGGCAGCCGCTGCGGCTATGGCCTGCGCCACACCTTCGAGCGCGATAGCCGCGTGGGCCTCGTGCCCGTGGGTTACGCCGACGGCTACCTCCGCTGCCTCACGAACAAGACGGTGATGCGCGTGCGCGGCCAGCTCGTGCCCGCCCGCGGCACCATTTCGATGGACCAGACGATCGTGGACCTGACCGACGTGCCCTCGGCCGCCGTGGGCGATGAGGTCGAAATCATCTCGCCCGATCCCGCGGACCCGCACAGCGTCGAGAACCTCGCCCGCCTGGCGGGCACCATCCCCTACGAGATCACGTGCCGCCTGGGCGACCGCGTGCGCCGCAGGCTCGTCGAGTCTTTCGCCTCGCGGCGGCCCTAGGCGCCGCCCCAGGCTGTGGTATACTGGAATGGGCGTCGGGACGCATCGGGCGTCCGCGGCGCGTGGCACCCCACTCTCTGGCCGGGAGAGCGCGCATGCCGAAGAACAAGCTGCACCTGGTTGTGAACGTGCTGGCGTATCTTGCGATGGTCGGTCTGGCGGCGACCGGGCTGATCCTGTACTACCGTCTGCCCCCAGGCTCGGGCAGCATGGGCATCCTGGGCTACTCGCGCCACCAGTGGGGCACGGTGCACTTCTACCTGGCCCTGAGCCTCGTGGGGCTCGTGACGCTGCACGTCGCGCTCCACTGGAAGTGGGTCACCAACACGTTCGGGTCGCTCACGCGGCCGCGTGCGGTGAGAAAGGCCGGCGCGGGAGCGGGCGGCGCCTTGCTCCTCCTCGCGCTCGGCCTGGCGGGCGTCGGCGCGATCGCCGCCCCCTGGCTCCTCCCCGTCGGGGCGGGGACGGCGTGCGACCACGAGGGCGAGGGCGGCAAGGGCAAGGGCTACCGAGGGGGCAAGGCCGCGTCGGCCTGCGACACCTGCACCGATGGCCTCTGCCCCACCACGGCCACGATGCCCGAGGCCGCGCCGGCGCCCAGGACGGGCGCATCCGGCCCCGAGCACGGGCCGGGCGGCATCAAGGGCTCGACCACCCTGGCCGAGGTGGCCGCGGAGGCGGGCGTGCCCTTCGAGCGCATCGTGGCCGAACTCAAGCTGCCCGCCGGCACGCCGTCCGCCGCCACCCTGGGGCGCCTGCGCCAGCAGCACGGCTTCAGCATGCAGGACATTCGGGCGCTCGTGACGCGCCTGAAGCAGGAGAGGGCGGGCGCGGCCCAGTAGCCTGTCCGGTCCCGCAAAAGATCACCTTGACGCAAACGTTAAGTTCTGCTATGATGCTCCCCGGCTCCTGAGAGCCGGCCGGAGGTCCGAGCGCGTGCCGAGCAAACCCATGAAGATCGGCGAGGCGGCCGCCCAGGCAGGGGTGACGGCGCGCACGCTGCGCTACTATGAGGAGCTGGGCCTCATCGAGGCGATCAAGCACGGCGCGCAGCGCGCGTACACGCCCTTCCACGTCACGCTGGTCCAGCACATCGCGCAGCTCAGGCAGCTCGGCTTCTCGCTCGAGGAGATCCGGCAGATCATGGCGCTCAAGCGCGTGCTGCTCGGCCCCGAGGGCGAGGCGCGCGAGCCGCACGGCCGCCTGCCGCTCCCCCGCGCCCAGGTGCGCGCCCTTCAGGAGAAGACGGCGCGCCTCAAGGCGGCTATCGCCGAGCAGCAGGGGCTGCTCCAACGCCTCGAGGCCTTCCTCCAGCGTTCCGTGGCCCGGTAGGCCCGCCGCCGCGTCCCTTTGCACAGGAGGTCGAGAATGGCGAAGATCAAGTTCGGCAACGTGGTGGAAGAGGTGGTGACGCGCCAGGAGTTCCCGCTCGCCAAGGCGCGCCAGATCCTCCAGAAGGAAACCATCGCCGTCATCGGCTACGGCGTGCAGGGCCCCGCGCAGGCCCTCAACATGCGCGACAACGGCATCAGGAACATCGTGATCGGCCAGAGCCCGAAGTTCAAGAAGGACTGGGATCGCGCGGTGGCCGACGGCTGGAAGCCGGGCAAGGACCTCTTCGACATCGAGGAGGCGGCGGCGAAGGGCACGATCATCAAGTTCCTGGTCAGCGACGCGGCCATGCTCAAGGTGTGGCCCATCATCAAGCCGCACCTCACGGCCGGCAAAGCCCTGTACTTCAGCCACGGCTTCGGCCTCACCTACAAGGACCAGACCGGCGTGGTGCCGCCGAAGGACGTGGACGTGATCCTCGTGGCCCCCAAGGGCTCGGGCACCAGCGTGCGGCGCAACTTCCTCAGCGGCGCCGGCATCAACTCCAGCTTCGCCATCGAGCAGGACGCCACCGGCCGCGCCCGCGACCGCGTGCTGGCCATCGGCATCGCCATCGGCTCGGGCTTCCTCTTCCCCACCACGTTCAAGAAGGAGGTCTACAGCGACCTCACGGGCGAGCGCGGCATCCTGATGGGCGCGCTGGCCGGCGTGATGGAGGCCCAGTACGACGAGCTGCGCCGCCGCGGCCACGACCCGTCCGAGGCCTTCAACGAGACCGTCGAGGAACTCACCCAGAGCCTCATCCGCCTGGTGGACGAGAACGGCATGGAGTGGATGTATGCGAACTGCTCAAGCACGGCGCAGCGCGGCGCGCTCGACTGGGCGCCGAAGTTCAAGAAGGCCGTCGCCCCTCTCTTCAAGCAGCTCTACGAGAGCGTGAAGAACGGCACCGAGACGCGCCGCGTGATCAAGTGCCTGGGCCGCCCCGACTACCAGGAGATCCTGCACAAGGAGCTCGAGGCCCTGGGCAACAAGGAAATCTGGCAGGCCGGCCGCGCCGTGCGCGCCCTGCGCCCCTGCGAGGGCGTCAAGAAGGGCGCGGCCAAGGCCAAGGGCGTCAAAGGCCGCGCCGTGTGACACGGCATCCGCTTCCAGCTTCTCCAAGGGCCCCGTGGGGCACTCGCCCCGCGGGGCCTTTGCATGGGGCTTGCAATCCGAGCGGCGCGCGCTATCATTGTGTGCGCGCCCGGCGCCTGAAGCGCTGTGCGGCGTCTTTCCGCATGCGCTGCGTCACAAGGAGGCCCCAATGTCCGAGCAAATCTCGCGTCGCACCTTCTTCCAGGGCACGGCGGCCGGGCTGGCCGCCACGATTCTCGCCCGCAACGTCTTCGGCGCCAATGACAAGCTGTGCCACGCCGCCATCGGCTCGGGCGGCATGGGCGGCGGCGACCTGGGCGCGATCAAAGGCCACCCCAAGGCCCAGATCGTCGCCTTGTGCGACGTGGATGCCAACACGCTGAAGGCCGCGGCGGCCAAGTACGTCGGCGCCCGCACCTACGCCGACTGGCGCGAGATGCTCGACAAGGAAGGCGACCAGATCGACTCGGTGAACGTCTCCACGCCCGACCACACCCACGCCCCGGCCACGATGACCGCGCTGCGGAAGAAGAAGCACGTCTACTGCCAGAAGCCCCTGACGCACGACGTCTACGAGAGCCGCCAGATCGCCGCCGCGGCCAAGGCCGCGGGCGTCACAACCCAGCTCGGCACCCAGGCCGCCAGCGGCATCGGCGACCGCATGGCCGTGGCCTTCCTCCGCCAGGGCGTCATCGGCAAGGCCAAACGCGCCATCCTGTGCTCCAACCGCCCCGGCGCCATCGAGCACTATCGCCTCAAGGGGCCCAGGCCGCCCCAGGGCGAGACGCCTCCCCCCCACCTGAGCTGGGACCTCTGGCTCGGCACCGCGCCCGAGCGCCCCTATGCCGGCGGCGGAATCTACCACCCGGTCCGCTGGCGCGCCTGGCAGGACTTCGGCACCGGCTGGTCGGGCGACATCGGCTGCCACATCTTCGACGCCGTCTGGAAGGGCCTCCGCCTCACCGCGCCCAAGACCGTCACCGCCGAAGTCCAGAAGTCCTGGCTCGAGAGCCCCGAGCGCCGCGCCGACACCTGGCCCCAGGGCGACCACATCACCTGGGTGTTCCCCGCCAGCGAGGCCACCGAGGGCGACCTCACGCTCGAGTGGTTCGACGGCGAGTTCTACCCGCCCGACGACGTGCAGAAGCTCGCGGGCTTCGAGGCCGGCAAGCCGGGCTACCCGCCCGAGTCGGCCATGGTCATCGGCACCGAGGGCGCGCTCCTGCTCCAGCACGGCGCCGGCCCGCAGCTCTTCCCCAAGGAGAAATTCGCCAAGATCGAGCGGCCCAAGCTCCCCGGCCGCGATCACTACCACCACTTCGTGGATGCCTGCCTCGGCGGCGAGCCGACCGAGAGCCACTTCATGCAGGTCGGCCCCATGGCCGAGGCCATCCTGCTCGGCACCGTGGCCATCCGCGTGCCGAACACGCTGCTCGAGTGGGATGCCGCCAACCTCAAGGTCACCAACAGCGACGAGGCGCAGCGCCTCCTGCGCCGCACCTATCGCAAGGGCTGGGAGGTGGAGGGACTGTAGACTCCGCGGCGGACCCGCCTCCGGGACGCGGGAAAGGAGGGCACGATGAGGTTGTGCAGGTTGGCGTCTGTGTGGGTGGGCGTCGCGGCGTTCTCTTGCACAGCGCTCGGGGGGGCAAGCAAGCAGGTGACGGACCCCGAGGGCGTGTGGCGGGTGTCGGCGCCGTCGGACTGGACGACGCAGAGCGCGGGCCGGATGACCATGGTGTCGTCGCCCAACTCGCGGGCCAACGTAGTGATCTTCGCCGGCCCGCTCGAGCCGGGCACCGCCGAGCAGTGGCTCCAGTCTCTGGCCGCTGTCCTCCAGCAGCAGGTGCCCGGGTGGAAGCTCGTCGGCTCGGAGCCGCTCACCGTGTCGGGCCGCCCGGCGCTGCTCGCCTCAGCCACGAGCGCGACGCAGGGCGTGCCGATGCACGCCTACTATCTTCTCCTGAAGAGCGAACGCCACCAGGTGATGCTCTCGTGCAACTGCCCGCAGGCGGAGCTGGCGGCGTATCAGGACACGTTCGCTCGTCTCATGGCAAGCCTGCAAGTGCCCGCCGGGGCGGGTTCCGCGCCGGCGCCCTCGCCGGCGCCGCGCCCCGTCCCCGTGCCGCCGCCCAGCACGCAGGCCGTGCGGTGGGAGAACTACGTCTCCAAGCACCTCACCTTCACCCTCCTGAAGCCCGCGGGGTGGAGCGTGGACGAGTTCTGGCAACAGGACCCGCCGGCGTGGGCGTTCACCGTGGTCGCCCCGAACGGCCTCTATGAGGTCGCCAACTTCCACGGCGCGGTGCCCGTAGCCAACGACGGCCTGGCGGCGGCGCGGTGGTTCGTGGCCGACCTGTCGCAACGCACGGTCAACCTCCAGCTCGCTCCCACCGCGCGCTGCCGCACCGCCGGCAAGAAGATGACCTTGGTGTTCGACGGCACCTACGTCGCCCGCAACGGCCAGAAGCGCCAGTTGCGCTGCCTGGTGTCGGCCGGCGAAGGGCTGTTGCTCACGCAGCGCCTCGACGCGCCCGACGGGCAACTGGCGCAGATCGCGCCCGTGCTGCTCCAGACCCTCGCCAACCTGCGCGTGGCCAAGAACGTCTTCGCTTTCGACGAGGGCAGCGTGGCAGCCGCCCGGCAGGCGGGCCCGCAACCCGTCCAGGTGCCGCCCTTTGTCCCGCGCGCCCTGGCCGGCGGCTGGGGCGGCTACACGGCGCCCGCGAACTGGCAACAGGTGGACCTCGGCAAGGGCCAGGTGATCGCCTGCGACCCCACGCAACAGGCCTACTTCGTTGCGGCCACCTGCGATTTCATGACCCCTCGCTATGCGCATCTCGTGCGCCTGCCGGGGATGCTCGTGTCGGACTTCTGCCGCCCGCACCAGGCGCTGGCCACGGCCTGCGTCAAGCAGGGCCACGGCACCAACTTCCGCTTCGAGGTCACCGACCGCCCCGACCTCGTGCAGCAGATGCGCGCGGGCATCACCGGCGGCCGCCCGTGCAGCGTCGAGCACTTCGTCTACACCTTCAACCGCCAGGGCACGCCCTACAAGGGCTTTTCGCTCGGCTGGTGCGTGGGGAACTACATGGACGCCGGCTTCGGCCTCGGCCACCTCACCATCTGGGCCCCCGCCGCCCAGTTCGACGCCTGGCTCCCCGTGCTCGCGCAGGTCATGACCTCGTACCGCCTCAACCAGGAGAAGGTGGGCGAGTACATCGCCGACGGGCTGCGGAGGTACTACGAGGGCATCCGCCGCGTGAGCGCGCAGATCGCCGCCAACTCCGAGCAGATGCGCCGCGAGAACCTCGCACTGCACATGGAGCGCGGGCGCGTGCAGGATTACACGTCGTACCTCACCACCCGCATGATCATGGGCGAGTACGACTACCTCGCCGGGGCCTCCGGCTACGTGCGCGGCGACCCCTCGGGCCTCTACACGGCCGACGGCAACCGCATCACCAGCGAGCCGTACGGCGAGAGCGTCACGCGGCACATGCAGGAGATCAACACCCGCCAACTCTTCGAACAGGTGCGACCTCGATGAACACGTCCCCGCCCCTCCCCTCGATTCGCCTGGGCAAGCACACCGTGAGCCGGCTCGTCGTCGGCGCCAACCCCATCCTCGGCTACTCGTACATGGGCGGCCTCGTGAGCCGCTTCATGCACGAGTACTTCACCCTCGACCGCACGGTCGCGCTGATCGCGCACTGCATGGACCTGGGGATCAACACCTGGCAAACGTCCTGGCACGAGAAGATCGGCCAGGCCCTCAGCCGCCTGCGCGACGCGGGCCGCGACATCCAGTGGATCTTCCTGGCCAACACGCCCCACACCGAGGACGCCAAGGCCCTCGAAGACACCGTGAAGCGCTACCGGCCCATCGCCGTGGTCCACCACGGCGGCGTCACGGACCGCCTCTGGCGCGAGGGCAAGATCCACCAGGTGCGCGACTTCACGAAGCGGGTGAAGGACCTGGGCGTGCTCGCCGGCACGTCGGCCCACAATCCTGAGGTCCTCTGCTACGCGGAGGACAGCGGGTGGGACCTCGACCTCTACATGGCCTGCTTCTACCGCCTCACGCGCACGCCCGAGGAGCTGCACGCCATGCTGGGCGAGGTGCCGCTCTGGGGCGAGTTCCTGCCCAGCGACCCGGTGCGCATGTGCGAGGTGATCCGTGCGGTCAAGCGCCCGTGCCTAGCCTTCAAGATCCTCGGTGGCGGCCGCCTGGCCGAGCGCCCCGAGCAGACCGAGCGCGCCTACGAATTCGCCTTCCGCAACCTCAAGGCCACCGACGGCGTGATCGTGGGCTTCTTCCCGCGCTTCGGCGACCACGCGGCCGAGGGCGCGGCCCTCACCCGCCGCTTCGGCGCCTCGAGCGGCTGAACCGCGTCGCCCACGGCACGCACAACCCTGAGCAGCCAGAAGCCAGTGTCAAGCGCCAATGCACCGAACCAGGGGCCGGCCAGAGCCAGCGCGCGGCGCGCGTTGCGCCTCGCCGCAGCCGCCCTGGTGCTCCTGATTGCGGGGGCACTGCTGGTGCCGCCCCTCTTGCCCGAGGCGTTCGTCGGGCGCCTGGTCGCGGGCCGGCTGGCGGCGGCCCTCGGGCGCGAGGTGCGCGTCGAAGGGGCGCGCCTCAGCCTGCTCTCCGGCATCCAGGCGCGCAGCATCACGGTCCAGGAGCGCCCGGGCTTCGGCAACGGCCCCTTCGCACGAATCCCTGAGTTGCACGCGACGCTTGGCGGGGCCAGCGTCCTCGTGGGCGACGGCGCCGAAATCCTCCTCGTGCGCGACCGGCACGGGCGCCTGAACACCCAGGACCTCGCGGAGCGCCCGCCTGAGGCCACCCGCCTCGGCCGCCTGGCGGCCTCGAATGTGCGTGTGCGCTACACCGACCTCGGCAGCGGCGGCGCGGCTTCGCTTACCCTCACCAACGTGGCCATCGGCCCCCTCGAGGGGCACAAGCGCGCCGTGCGCATCGGGGCGCGCGTGACCACGGGCGGCGCCGCGATTGTCGCGGGCGACATCTATCTCACGCCCGAGCCCGAGGCCTTTGACCATGCGCGGTTCGACGTGGCCGTGCACTCGCTCGCCCTGGGCCCGCTCGCCGCCGCGCTGATGCCGCAGCGCCCGCTGCCCGCTGCCTTGCGCGGCGCGGCTCTGGATGCGGACCTCGACCTCGACCTGCGCACCCAGCGGCTGGTGCGGGGCACGGCGCGGCTGCACCTCACGGGCCTGCCCGAGGCGCCGCCACTGGGCTTCGTGGGGCCGACCCGGGCGCTCGCGGCGACCCTCACGGGCGAACTCTCGGCACTCCACCCGCACTTCGACCTCACGGCGGCCTCCGCGCCGGGCGATGGCGTGCGTTTGGTTGCCTCGCTCAAGCAGATGGTGGCGGACGGCAGCGAGCCGTCGTTCCACATGGGCAACTACATGCTCGATGCCACCGTGACTGCCGCGGCCGATCTGGCCCGCGGCGGCCTGCCGGGCACGCGCCTGGCCGCCGGCCGGGCCTCGCTCGAGGCCACACTCCACGGCAACCTGGATGCGGCCACCGTGGCCGTGCGCGGCAGACTCGACGGGGCGGAGGCCCGGCTCGACCCCGATTCGAGCCTCCCCGTACCCCCGATAAGCTTCGACCTCGACGGGCGGTTCTCCCTCGCGGACCTCTCGGCCGAGCTGTCGCGCTGCGTGCTGAGCACGGCCGGCCTGCGGTTCGAGGCGAGGGCCGAGGCCCGGCCTGCCGCGGGCCAGCGCGCGGCGATCGGCACCGATGGCCAACTCCCCGTGATGGCGGGCGGCTCGGCTCTGAGCGGCTGGGCAGACTTCGCGCAGTGGCCCGAGGGCCTGCGGGTGCTCGTCGGCCTCCCGCGCGATCGCCCGGCCGCCGGCCGCGTCGAGGCCGCCGCATGCGGCGTCCTGGACGGCGCCTGGCGCCACGACGCGCGCGTGGCGATGGACGGCGTGCCGCTCGACCAGGACGTGCTGGCGACCAGCCCCGTGCCGGTCCTCGGCATCCTCTATGCGATGGCGGGCGGCCGGCCCGAGGCGCTGGATTTCGTGGCGTCCCTGGATGCGGTCCTGGCCGCCGGTGGCCTGGCGCCCGACGACCTCGCCTCCACCCTGACGGGCGCGGGCGAGGCGTCGCTGGACCGGCTCCGCGTCGTGGGAGCCCCGTTGCTGCGCCTGCTTGCCGAGGCGAAGGGCAGGCCCGATATCCGCACCCTGGAGTTCGGCCGCTCGAGAGTCCCCTTCACCCTGGCAGGCGGGCAGGTGACGGCCACCGCCACGTTCCCCCACGGGGGCGGGGCGCTGGTGATCCGAGGGCACAGCACCCTCGACGGCGAGTTGCACTACAGCCTGTTCGTGCGGAAGCCGCGGGAGGTCGCCTTCATCCCCGCCGGCCTGGCCGATTACCTCGAGGCGGGCCTGCCCATCATGCACGTCGGGGGCACGGCGGAGGCGCCCAGTGCCCGAATCCCGATTGAGTCCATCCTGGCCTTTCGCCTCGGAAGGAGGCCGTGAGAGCTGTAAGTGATTATTCTCTAATGCCTTACGCCAGACACGCTCTGCGAGAGGCAAATGAGCGGGAGAAGTGGAACCGGTCGGGCGGCGGCGCGTCTAATGGTGGTGACAGGAGGAGGCCGCGCCGCGGCCATGGCCCAAGCCCCGTTTTGAGGAAGGAGCAGGAGGCAATGTCACCCATCCGCAAGCTGGTGGTGAAGGCAGCCGGCCTGTTGGCTGCGACAGGCATCGTGCTGGTGGCCGTGGGGCAGCAATTGCCCTCGGAGGACGAGCTCTACTCCAAGGGAACACAGAGCTTCCGCGAAAAGTCCTTCAAGCCGGCCGTCGAGGCGTTCGAGGAGCTGCTCAAGCGCTTCCCGAAGTCGCCCCGCGCGCGCGAGGTGCAGTATCTCGCCGCCGAGGCCTACCGCATCGCCCGCCAGTTCGGGCGCGAGACCACGTATGAGAAGGCCGATAAGGCCTATCAGGTGCTCACCGAGGCCCCGACCGAGGACCTGTGGAAGGCCCGCGCCCAGGCGGGCCTCGCCCGCCTGCACACCCAGTGGAACTACTGGGGCAACCGCGACAAGGTGAACGCCCTCTTCGAATCCGCGATGGCGGGCCTCGAGAGGGAGGTGAAGAAGGACTCGCCGGTCGCCCTAAAGCGCGAGCTGGCTGAGGTTTACATAGACCGTATCCAGGCGGGGATGAATGAGCTGGGCTACATGTCCCCGGACCAGGTCAAGGAGATGATGAAACAGCGCGAGGACGCGAAGAAGGCGGCCGAGCAGGGCGCGCAGGCGGCTCCGGCTCCCGTGGCCGCCCCCGCGGCCGCCCCCGCGGCCGCGCCGGCGCCCGCGCCGGCGCAGCGTCGCGCGGCCCAGATGGAGGGCCTGCGGGCGCCCGTGCCGCCGCGGCCCAGGCCCGGCCCCGTCGCAGAGCAGGAAGAGCAGCTCAAGAAGCGCCTCGAATGGTATGCGCGGGTGGACGCCCTGGTCGCCAAGATTGACGCTCTGGGCGCGGGCAAGGACCTGGAGGCAAAGGCCCGATGGACGGTCGCCCAGCGCAGCGGCACCGAGGAGTACGCGCTGCAAATCATTGAGAAATATGCGGATACGGAGTACTGGGACGAGGCCGTGTTCCACGTGGCCTCGCGCCGCGAGGGGCAGGGCAAGTTCCTCGAGGCCCTGGCCTACTACGAGAAGCTCACCGAGCGGTTCAACGACCAGCAGAGCCGCTTCTCGCGTCAGGCGCGGCAGCGGGCCGAGAACATCCGCAAGCCCGTCCTCAGCGTCAACGCCCAGTACGCCTGCATGCCCGGCATGAAGCCCACCGTCAACTACTCATGGCGGAACCAGGAGAAGGCCACGTTCCGAGTCTTCCGCACCGAGCCGTTCGGCCAGGCTCATCACACGAGCCTGCTCGAGATGGCCCGCGCGGGCAAGGGCGCGGAGGTCAAGAGTTGGGAGGTACCCCTCGAGAACAAGAAGGAACACGAGTATCACAACGCCGAGCAGACGCTCGATCTGGCCGAGGAAGGCGCCTATCTCGTCACCGCCGACGGCGGCGGCGTGCACGCCGACACGCTGGTGCTCATCACCCGTCTGGCCGTGGTGACCAAGAGCGCGAGCGACAAGACGATGGCCTATGTGGCCGACGCGCTGAGCGGCGAGCCCGTGGCCGGCGCCGACGCGCAGATCGCCTGGACCTGGTGGGAGAACAACGCCCAGCGCTGGGCCGACGCGAAGGGCACGAGCAACGACGGCGGCTTCTACACCTTCGTCCACGGCGACCCGCAGCGCCACCACCAGTACTATCTGCTCGCCCGCAAGGGCAGCTCGTATGCTTTCTCGACCAGTTACCGCGGCTGGTGGCAGCCGATGCAGCCGGGCCTCTGGTTCTACGGCTACACCGACCGGCCCGCCTACCGGCCCGAGGAAGAGGTCCACTTCAAGTTCGTCGTCCGCAACTACGACGGCAACGTGTTCCGGAACGCTGCCGGCCAGCAGTACCGCGTGATCATCCACGAGCCCCAGGGCGGCAAGCTCTATGAGAAAGTGCTCACCACGAACGACATGGGCACCCTGGCCGACAGCGTGAAGCTGGCCAAGGAGCCCAAGCTCGGGCAGTACAACGTCCAGATCCGCCGCCCCGACAACCAGGGCAATGTGGGCAGCGCCGCGTTCCGCGTCGAGGAGTATAAGCTCCCCGAGTACAAGGTCGAGATCACCACGAGCAAGGACACCTACCGCGTGGGCGACAAGCTCGAGCTGAAGATCGCCGCGAACTACTACTTCGGCGGCCCCGTGCAGGAGGCCGAGGTCGAGGCCGTGGTGAAGCAGGGCCAGTACTGGCACTTCTATCAGCCCTACCGCAAGTACGCCTGGTACTACGAGGACGCGATGGCGATGCGGCGCGGGCGCTGGGGCCGCGGCTGGGGCGGCGGCGAAACCGTGGTGAAGACCGAGAAGCTCAAGACCGACGCCCACGGCGTGGCGACCCTCACCGTCGAGACGCCCGCGTTGCCCGAGGACCCGGCGCAGCAGCGCGACTACACCTACAGCGTCGAGGCCCGCGTGGTGGACAAGAGCCGCCGCGAGATCACCGGCTCGAAGAGCATCCGCGTAACTGTCAAACCGTTCTACGTTTACGTGAACCCCAAGAACCACGTCTACCTGCCCGGCGACCGCGTGGAGATTGACGTGGTGGCGAAGAACGCCAACGACGCGCCCGTGAAGACCGAGGGCATGTTCCGCGTCTTCCGCGCCACCTACAACGAGGCCAAGGAGAAGCAGCTCCAGAAGGAAGGCAAACCGTACGACGTCCGCGACGTCTACGACCTCAAGGAGCTCCAGGCCGAGAAGATGGCCACGAAGGACGACGGGACGGCCACAGTCGCCTTCACCCCCGATGAGCCCGGCTATCTGCTCCTCGAGATGACCGCCCTCACCGAGAAGGAAGAGAAGGTCATCGGCACGGGCTGGGCCTGGGTCGCCTCCAAGAAGGACCAATACCTCGGCGTCCGCCTCAGCGGCGTCCAGGTGATCCCCGACAAGCAGACCTACAAGAAGGGCGAGACCGCCCAGGTGCTCCTCGTGTCGCAGTTCCCCGACGCCCACGTGTGGCTGGGCATCGAGGGCGACCAGATTTACGACAGCCAGCTCGTGCCCGTGCGCGAGCGCTCGAAACTCATCACGGTGCCGATCAAGGATGAGTACTCGCCCAACGTGTTTCTCACCGCCAACCTGGTGAAGGACGCCATGCTCTGGCGCCACCAGAGCGAAATCGTGGTCCCGCCTGAGGACCGCTTCATTGACGTGAAGATCACCACGGCGAAGAAGACCTATCTGCCCGGCGAGACCGCGCAGTTCGAGGTCACGGCCACCAACCACAAGGGGCAGCCGGTCTCCGCCGAGTTGTCGCTCGGCCTGGTGGACAGCTCGGTCTACTACATCCAGAGCGAGTATGCCCCCGACATCCGCCAGTTCTTCTACGGGCGCAAGCGCCAACTGGCCATCAACACCAACTCCAGCTTCTCCTGGATCCGCCACAAGCGCGTGGGGGAAGAGGACGAAAAGCCCGAGTCGCAGCCGGCGGCCGGCCGCGAGCTTCAGGAGGGTGGCCAACGCCTCCGCGGCGGCTGGGGCGGCGGCGGCATGGATGAGCAATTCGGCTATGCCGACGCCCGCCGGGCAGCCCCGATGATGGCGAAGGCCGCCGCGGCGCCGGGCGCACCCGAGGCCGAGTTCGCGGCCAACGGGGCGATGGCCGGCCGCGCCATGGACCGCGCCGAGAAGAAGAGCTTCGACAAGGACGGCGGCCCGGCCGGCGGGCCGGAGGACCTCGCCGAAGCCGTGATGCGCGAGGACTTCCGCGCGACCGCCTTCTGGCAACCCGCCATCAAGACCGATGCCGCTGGCAAGGCCATCGTCCAGGTGAAGTTCCCCGACTCGCTCACCGACTGGACCGCCACCGCCCGCGCCGTCACCCCCGACACTGCCGTGGGCAACGTGACCTTCAGCACGCAGACGAAGAAGAACATCATCGTGCGCCTCCAGTGCCCGCGCTTCTTCCAGGAGAAGGACTCGGTAACCCTGTCGGCCATCGTGCACAACTACCTGGACGTGGATAAGGACGTGAAGGTGACGATGAAACAGAGCGGCCTGAGCATCACCCAGGCCCCCGTCGTCACCGTCAAAGTCCCCAAGGGCGGCGAGCAGCGGGTGGACTGGCTCGCCCAGGTCACCGAGCCGGGCGAGGCGAAGATACAAGTCATGGCCCAGACCGATGTGGAATCCGATGCGATGGGCAAGACCTTCGCCGTCCTGCCCCACGGCATCGAGAAGTTCCTGGCCAAGAGCGGCAGCGTAGGCGAGCCCGTGGCCGCCGCCGACTCCGACCCCGCGAAGAGCCCGCCGCTCAAGAGCGAGGCGGTCGAGACCCTCACCCTCCCCGCCGAGCGCAACAACCTGGCCACCGTTCTGAACATTGACCTCAGCCCCTCCATCGCCTCCACGATGCTGGGCGCCCTCGATTACCTGGCGCAGTATCCCTATGGCTGCGTGGAACAGACCCTCTCGCGCTTCGTCCCCGCCGTCGTCACGGCCAAGACGCTCCGCGACCTCGGCGTGCGCAACCCCGCCCTCGAGGCCAAGCTGCCCGACATGATCACCAAGGGCCTCGACCGAATCTATGGCGCCCAGCGCAGCGACGGCGGCTGGGGCTGGTGGGGCGGCGCGCCCGACAGCGACCCCTGGATGACCGCCTACGCCAGCTACGCGCTCACCCTCGCCAAGCAGGCCGGCGTGAACGTGGACGATGGTCGCCTCCAGCGCGGCATCGGCGCCCTGCGCGCCAACCTCGTACAACTCGACAAGCGCGACGACGTGATGGCCTACGCCCTCTACGTCCTCTCACAACACAAGATCAGCGATGCCAAGCGCTTGGATGCTGTGTGGAACCGCCGCGAGAACCTCAACGCCTACACCCGCGCTCTCGCGGCGCTCACGTTCCACAACCTGGGCGACCACGAGCGCGCCCGCATCATGCTCCGAAACCTCGAAGACCGCCTCGAACTCGATAAGGAGAACGGCACCGCCCGCTGGGGCAAGACCCACGGCTACTGGCACTGGAGCGACGACGCCGTCGAGGCAACCTCTTACGCCCTCAAGGCTTACCTCGCCATCGAGCCCAAGAACCCCCTCGTCAAGCAAGGCATGAAATGGCTCGTCTACAACCGCAAGGGCAACCAGTGGAAGTCCACCCGCGACACCGCCAAGGCTGTCTATGCCCTCTCCGACTACGTCCAGCAGACCCGCGAGCTCGACCCCAACTACAAGGTCACCGTCTTCGTCAATGACAAGCCGGTCAAGGAACTCGTGGTCAACAAGGACAACGCCCTCAAGCTCGACGGCCGCATCACCCTGGGCGACTCCGACCTCAAGAGCGGCGAGAACAAGATCCGCATCGTGAAGGAGGGCGCCGGCAACCTCTACTACACCACCGGCATGTACTTCTACACCAAGGAGGAGAAGATCACCGGCGCCGGCCACGAACTCTTCGTCAACCGCACCTACGCGAAGCTCACCCTCGACAAGGACAACAAGGAGGTCCGCACCCCGCTCGACTACGGCGCCCAGCTTGCCAGCGGCGACCGCATCGAGGTCACCCTCGACATCGAGGCCAAGAACGACTACGAGTACCTGGTCTTCGAGGACCCCAAGGCCAGCGGCTGTGAGCCGGTCGAGATTCGCAGCGGCTGGCACTGGGGTGGCGGCCTGAGCGCCTACATGGAGGTCCGCGACGTCAAGACCGCCTTCTTCGTCAGCCACCTCCCCCAGGGCAAGCACAAGCTCACCTACGTTCTGCGGGCCGAGGTCCCGGGCACCTTCAACGCCCTGCCCACCACGGGCTATGCGATGTATGTGCCTGACATTCGCGGACTTAGCGACGAGTGGAAGGTCAAGATCGGCGAGCGTCCGGCCCCCGTCGTCGGCATGCTTCGCTAACCCGTTTGGAGTCCCGCCTTCAGGCGGTCTTCCCTGCACACCCCGGGCGGGCGGCTTCTCCAGCCGCCCGCCCGCTTCGTCGTGGCCGACTACCCCTTGTCGAAGCTCGCTATTTTGAGCTGCTCGCCGCCCTTACGGCTCGACTCCATAGCGACGAGGCCTGGCACGGTCATGGCCAGCGACTCGTAGATGTCCACGGCCGGCTCGCGCTCCTCGACGAGGGCGGTGATGAACTCGTGGGTGAGGAAGGGGTGCGAGCCGCCGTGGCCGCCGTCGCCCACCATCGCGGCGGGCAGCCGCTGGTTGTAGTCGGGCATAGCCGTGGGCACGCTCTTGTCGGCGGTCCTGACGGCGAATGCCTGGCCGCCTGAGTGGGGCATGTAGAGCGAGAGCGTCTCGCCCAGCCACTGGGCGCGCTCGCCGTCGGCGTGAATCCACCACAGCACGTTGCAGCGGCAGATGTTGCCGCCGCTGCACCGGAAGAGGGCGACCTGGTTGTTGAAGGGGTTGTTGTAGGGGTTGTCTTTCAGCATCGGGTCGTCGGGCGTGCCCCAGCCGAGGCAACTGACGGCGGTGAAGCGCTCGCGGGTCACGCCGATGTGGAAGCCGGTCGAGTGCGTGGGGTAGAACATCGGGGGCAGGCCCCAGCGCCAGTTGGCGATCTCCTTGCCCTGCCAGGTGGCCTTGGCGCCGCCGACACGCTGGACGTTGTGGTGGTAGTATTCGACCTCGGAGTAGAGGAAGCGGCCGAACTTGCCGGCGGCGTACAGCTCGCGGGCGAAGATGCAGGGGGCGCGGTAATAGCTGGTCTCGGCCATCATGTACTTGAGGCCGGTCCTCTCCTTCGTCTCTTTCAGCGCGGCGGCCTCGTCGAGCGTGAGGCAGGCGGGCACGGCCGAGATTACGTGCTTGCCGTGCTTCATGCACTCGATGGCGTGGCGCGCGTGGTCGGGCGCGCCGGTGAAGACGGCCACCGCCTCAACCTTGGCGTCGAGCACGAGTTTCTCGAGCGACTCGTAGGCCGTCTCGCACCGATAGGTGCGCTGGAGGTGGGCGCGGCGGCCGGGCTGGAGGTCGCTCACCGCCACCACCTGGCAATTGGGGTCGAGATGCCACTGGAAGCCCGAGCCGAAGCCGCCGCCCACGATGCCCATGCGAATCTTGCGGTCGGACTTCGGTTCGGCACCCGACGCCGTGGCCGCGGCCAGTGCGCCCGCCGCCACCGCCGCGCCCAGAAACTCGCGACGCGATGCCCGCTCTGTCGTCTCGGCCATCGCTCTTCCTCCTGCCAAGGGTTGTGCGAAGCCCGCGTGCGACGCCAGCGCGATTCTACCCCGGGCGGCGCGGCAGCGTCAAGGCACAGGCGGCCTTGCGCGCCGCAGCCTTTTCGCATATCCTGAGGCGCGCGCAACCCGGCGCTCCGGCCGCGAATCTGTTTGCAGGCTCCGGCGTAGCCGCGAGTGTCTCGCTTGCCGAAAACCACCGCAAGCGGGACGCCCGCGGCTACGCCTGAACCCTTGACCCACGCAGTCTGGCTCTGGCCGCTGCATACAGATTCGCGGCCGGAGCAGCGACTTACGCGCAGCAGGAGAAAGACCCGATGGCGGCAACCCAGGATGGCGTGCTGAATCTCGCGGCGCTTCGCCCCAAGAGCCTGCTGCGCCTGCGCCTGATGTTCGACGGCTTCTGGAAGTGGCTCACCCTGATGGGCGTCGTTTTCGCCGCCATCGGCGTGGTGGCCGGCGGCGTGGCGGGGTATTACGTGCTGCTCGAGGTCCGCTACAACCGCGAGGGCCAGACGGCAGCCGGCCGCGTGACCGACAAGGATACGTATGCGACCCGGTCGAGCGATTCCAATATCAGCACGACGCACTACCGCGTGGCTTATACGTTCACGGCACCCGACGGCTCGACGCACAGCGGCCGGGGCGAGACGACACAGGAACGCTGGGAGCCACTGAAGCCGGGCGACCCAATCGAGGTGCAATACCTGGCGTCGTCTCCCGCGACCAATCGCCTTCTGGGCGAGCGCACGAGCGGCCTGGCGTGGCTTTTCGTGCTGTTCCCGCTCCTGTTCGCCGGCGTGGGGCTGATTCTGCTCCTCGTGTGTGCGCGCACGGCGGGGCGCACCGCCCGCCTCCTGGCCCACGGCATCCTGACGCGCGGCGTCGTAGAGTCGAAAGAAGAGCGCACGAGCATCACGATCAACGATCGCCACCCCTACGACGTCGCTTTCCGCTTCTCGCTCGCCGATGGCACGGCCGCTGCGGGCAGGGCGCTCATCACCGACATGAAGTTCGCCCAACGGCTGGAGCCGGGCACGCCGATCGGGGCGATCTACCTGCCCGAGAGGCCCGACCAGTGCACCGTCTTCAACGAGCGGTGGCGGAAGCACTTCCATTGACCGGGCCGCGCTGGCATCCCCTTCCTGGAGGTCCCTCGATGGCTGTCACACGCGTTGGCATCCTGGGCTCGGGCGGATGGGCGGGACGCTACGGCGCCGCGCTTCAGGAGTCCAAGAAGGTCAAGCTCGTGGCCGTCGCCGGCGGCAGCCGCGCCCCGGCCTATGCCGAGAAGCTCGGCATCCGCCACGAGCCCACCGTGGGCGCTCTGTGCGAGGCAAGGGACGTGGACCTCGTGGTCATCGCCACGCCGCACGGCCTGCACGCGCGGCACGCCGTCCTCGCCGCCGAGCATGGCAAGCACATCCTTGTCGAAAAGCCCATGGCCACGAGCGTGGCCGAGTGCGACCAGATGATCAAGGCGGCCGACCAGGCGGGCGTGAAACTCATGGTCGCCCACTCCCGGCGCTTCTTCCCCCTCGTGAAGCAGGCCAAGGCCCTCCTCGACGAAGGGGCGATAGGCCGCATCCTCATGCTGCGGCAGCTCTTCAGCCACAACGCCCGCACGTTCGGCACCAAGGAAGGCCATTGGATGAGCGACCCGCGCCTCTCCATGGGCTTCTTCATCGGCTACGGCTGCCACCAGCTCGACATGACACTCCACCTCGTCGGCTCGCGGGTTCGCGCTGTCATGGCCCGCTTCGGCAACTACTGGGCCGACAGCCCCATCGAGAACTGCGGCGCGCTCTTCCTCGACTTCGAGAGCGGCGCCTATAGCACCTTCATGGAAGTCTGCTCGATGCCCAACGAGCTCAAGGCCTGGCCCCCCTTCCCCGACTACCACGAGGTCAACGAGCTGATCGGCGAGCGCGGCCTCATGCTCCTCCGCCCTTACCAGAAACTCGCCCTCCGCAACGGGCGGGACGGCGACGACTGGAAGACCCTCTCCGAACTCACCTGGAAGGAGGCCGACAACCCGACCATCTTCCTCCGCGAAGAGGTCGAGGCCCTGGCCGACGCCGTAGCCAACGGCACCGAGCCCCCCGTCACCGCCGCCGAAGGCCGCCACTGCGTCGAGATCATCCAGGCCGCCTACGAATCCTCCCGCACCGGCAAGGCCGTCTACCTGCCGCTATGACAAACGCCCATTCCCCCATTGTGGGTCAACCCGCGTGTCTCCGCGCGCCTGACCCACAATGGGCGCCTTGGCCAATAGCGCTCGTCCAGGGCAGTTGCGCCACTGTAGATCAACTCCCCCCGATGTTGCCCTACGACGGGCGAACTGGTGCCCCAGGGCCGCTCCCGGCAAGCCCCGCACCCAACCAGTTGCAGCAGCGGGGGGCCTCGGGTATACTCAAGTAAGGCCATTGAGAGCGCCCGCACGGTTCTCGCCCGCTGAGCCAAGGGATGCCCACTGATGAAGACACGGGTCTACGTGGAAACCTCGGTCCTCAGCTACCTCACGGCGCGCCCGAGCCGCGACCTGCTGATCGCCGCCCACCAGCAGGTGACGCATGAGTGGTGGGCCGTGGCCCACGAGCGGTTCGCGGTCTGTACCGCCGATTTGGTCGCTCAGGAGGCTCGCAAAGGCGACCCCGAAGCCGCGGCACAACGCCTCGAGCTGATCAAGGGGGTGCTACTCCTCGACCTGACCGAGGACGTGCGAACGCTGGCGGACCTCTACCAAAGACGAACCGAGTTGCCGTCCGATGCGCGGGTGGACCTGATGCACGTCGCTCTGCCGGTGGTTCACGCGATTGACTACCTGGTGACCTGGAACTGCGCGCACATCGCGAATGAGAAGGTGATCCGCCGGATCGCCGAGGTGAACAGGGAGGAGGACCGTTTCATGCCCTTAATCGTTACACCGGAAGCCTTCCTGCAAATCATGCGCAGGAGGAACCCCATGGCCCGAGACCCCATAGTGGAAGAGGTCCACCAGATCAGGCGGCAGATGCTGGCAGAGTGCCGGGGCGACTTCGACAAGCTGTTCGACCGACTCATGGCCGCACAGACGAGGCGCAAGGGTCGCCTTCTACCCAAGCCCCTGCGCCGCAAGAGGCGGGCTGTCGAGGCCAAGTAGGACAGCCCAAAGGCAGAGGCACGGAGAGACGGGTGCCGCCCACTCGCCACGGGGAATTGCTTGAGATTGACCTGAGCACAGGCGCCATCGCGCCGCGCGAGGTGCCGGAGGAGATCCTGCGCCGCTATCTCGGCGGCAGCGGCCTGGCGGCAAGGCTGCTCTACGATGAGCTGGACCCCGCGATTGACCCGCTTGCTCCCGGGTCCCCGCTGGTGGTGATGAACGGGCTGCTGACGGGCACGCCCGTCCTGTGCTGCAATAAGGTGTGCCTGTGCGCCCGCTCGCCGCTAACGGGGATTTGGGGCGAATCGAGGGCGGGCGGGTTCTTCGGGGCCGAGCTGGCCCGAGCGGGCCTCGGCGGCATCCTCTTCCGCGGCCAGGCGCAAGAGCCGGTCTACCTGTGGCTCCGCGACGGCCAGGCGGAGCTGCGGCCGGCGACACACGTGTGGGGCAAGGATACGTTCGAGACGGCGGAGATGCTCCGCGCCGAGACCGACCCGAAGGCTCAAGTGGGCGCCATTGGGCCAGCGGGCGAGGCCCTCGTGCGATTCGCCTGCGTGATGTTCGGCGGGCGCGACGCCCGGGCCGCCGGTCGCACGGGCATGGGCGCCGTGATGGGCGCGAAGCGCCTCAAGGCCATCGTGGCGCGCGGCACGGGCAGCATTGCTGTGGCAAGGCCCGATGGGCTTCGGGCCGCAATGCGGGCAGAGAATCCCAAGGCCCGCGACGACGCGGGGCGTCTCCGCGAGTTCGGCACCGCGGGCGGCGTGCCCGTGGTCGAGGTGGCCGGCGACCTGCCCATCAAGAACTGGCAGCTCGGCTCGTGGGAGGAGGGGGCGAGGAGGATCGCGCCGCAAACGACCTTCGCCCGCACCCTCAGGGGCCACTACGCCTGCTTCGCCTGCCCGATCCGCTGCGGCAAGCGCATCCGCATCCCCGACGGGCCGTTCGCCGGCCTCGAAGGCCACGCACCCGAGTACGAAACCGTGGCCGGCTTCGGGCCGCTGTGCCTCAACGACGACCCCGACACCATCGCCGCGGCGAATGAGCTGTGCAATCGCTACGGCCTCGACACGATCTCGACCTCGGGCGCGATTGCGTTCGCCTTCGAGGCTGCCGAGCGCGGGCTGCTGCCCACGCGGGCCGAACTCTCGCGCCGCCAGTCGGACCAGTCGTACCGGCCCGACGAGTCCGCTGCGGCGTCCTCCTGCCACGCGCCGGCCTGGGGCAACGGCGCCGCCATTCTGGCGCTCGTCCACCAGATCGCCCGCCGCGAGGGGCTGGGCCGCCTGCTCGGCGAGGGGGTGCGCCGCGCGGCCGAGGCCCTCGGCCCCGAGACGGCCGCCTTCGCCATCCAGACCAAGGGGCTCGAGTTCCCCTATCACGACCCGCGCGCGTTCATCTCGATGGCGGCCGACTACGCGACGGGCAGCCGCGGGGCCTGCCACATGGAGAGCTTCAGCTACATGCAGGGATTCGGCGGGCCGATGCCCGACTTCGGCATCGAGCGCGGCAGCGTCGAGCCCCACGAGCACGACGGCGCCGCCCGTCACGCCGCGCTCATGCAGAACCTGATGGCCGCCTACGACGCCCTGGGCATGTGCAAGTTCGTCTCCCGCAACGGCACGGGGCCGAGCAGGCTGGCCGAATGGCTTTCGCTGGCCACAGGCTGGGTCGTATCGGCCGACGACCTGATGGCGGCAGGCGAGCGCCTGTTCAACCTCAAGCGCGCCTACAACCTCCGCTGCGGCATTCGCGGCACGGATGACCGCCTGCCCGGTCGCTTCACGAGCCTGGATCGCCAGACGGGCGGCGCCGCCGGCAGCCTGCCCGACATGGCCCGCCTCCTCCCCGAGTACTACACCCTGCGTGGCTGGGACGAGCGCGGCTTCCCCACGCGCGACACGCTGCGCCGCCTCGGCCTCGACGATGTTGCCGCCGATCTCGAACCCCTGAGGTAGCCCCGCCCATGCTTCTTTTCCGGCTTCTCACGCATCACGCATCCCGTATCACGTGTCTGCTGCTCGGCGCCTCCGCCCTCGCCGCGGCTCCCGAGCCCGTCGAGGTGACCGTCTACGGCGCCGAGGGGCACAAGACCATCGAAACCCTCGTGCCCGGCGACTGGGTGGAGGGCTCGTCGTGGCCCGCGATGCTCTGCCCCTACGTGCAGGGGCGCGCGTTGCGCTTCGAGGTTCAGGGCCCACGCCTCGTCGTGAGCGAGGACGGCGCCCCGCCCCGCGTCGCTGCCATCCGCGCGGACGGCCTCGGCGGCGACGAGGCCCTCAAACAGGCCCTCGCTGAGGGCCAAGGCTCGGTCGCAATCATCTGCGCCGCGAGGAGCCTGGCCGCGCTGCCACCGCTGCCCGAGGGGCGCGAAATCGCCCTCGTCGTCTTCAACGCCGCCCAAGCCGACCTGCCGCGCATCGCCGCGCTCCGTGGCGTGACGGCCCTGTGCCTCGCCAACGCCCACGTGCGCGACCTCGCCCCGCTTGCCATCCTGCCAGGCCTGCGTTCGCTCGACGTGCGCGACTGCTTGAGCCTGTGCGACCTCGAACCCGTCGGGCGCATGAAGGGCCTCGCCACGCTGAGTCTCGCCTGGACCGACGTCGCCGACCTCCGCCCGCTCTCCTCGCTGCGTGGGCTCGCCAGCCTGCGCCTGCGTGCGTGTGAGGGCATCGAGGGCCTCGCGCCCCTGGCCGCCCTCACGAGCCTCGCCGCGCTCGAGCTCTCCGACTGCCCCCATATCGCCGATCTGGCGCCTCTCGCCCGCCTCACGGGCCTGAAAGCGCTCACCCTCGACAGCGTGAGCGGCGGCTATTCGGGCCTGGCCGACATCCGCCCCCTCGCGGACCTCACGGGCCTGCGGGTGCTCGACCTCCGCGGCTGCCCGAAGGTCCGCGACCTCACGCCCCTGGCCAAACTCTCCCGCCTGCTCACCCTGCGCCTGGCGGCCTGGAGCGCGATGGACCTCCGGTGTCTCGCCGGCCTGCCCCAACTGGCCCGCCTCGAACTGTGCGTGCCTGACGACGATGCGGAGGAGGAGGTGCGGGTGGCCGACCTCCGTCCCGTCGCAGCGTTGCGCACCATCGAGGCGCTCGTCTTGCCCGCCGTCAACGACGACGACCTCCAGCTCATCGCGGGCATCGGCAGCCTCAGGTCGCTCGCGTTCAGCGGCTACCGCGTCAAGTCCCTCGAGCCGCTCGCGAAGCTCCAGGCCCTCGCGTCGCTCGTCATTGGCGAAGGGTGCCCGAATGTGCCCGATCTGGCACCCCTCGGCCGCCTGCCACGCCTGGCCGAGCTCGAGCTCGGCTACTGCGAGAAGGTCACCAGCCTCGAGCCCCTGGCGGCGCTCCAGGGGCTCCGCTCGCTCGCGCTCGGCGGCTGGGAGACGCTGCCCGACCCCGCCCCCCTCGCCCAGCTCACGGCTCTCACGGCGCTGAGCCTGGCGTCGTGCGACTCCCTGAGCGACCTCCGCCCTCTGGCGGCCCTCAAGAGCCTCCGCTCGCTCGACCTGGCCGGCTGCGGCGCCGTCGAGAACCTCGGGCCTCTGGCGGGCCTCGCGGGTCTGACCCATCTCGATCTTACCGCATGCGGGGCCGCCGACCTCGCGCCGCTGGCCGGCCTCGGCGCGCTGGTCGCGCTGCAACTGCGCGGCTGCGCGGCCGTGGCCGATCTGGCCCCGCTGGCCGGCCTGAAGGGCCTCCAGTACCTCGACCTCGCCGAGTGCGGCGAAGTGGCCGACCTCAAGCCGCTGGCGGCCCTCACGGGCCTGGTCTCGCTCGATCTCGCCTGCGGCGAGACCGTGGAGCCGATGGCCGGCCCCGATGAAGACGCCCCGCGGGCATCTCAAGTGCGGTTCGCCGATCCCGAGCGGGGCCTCGCCGTCACCGATCTCTCGCCCCTCGCCGCGCTCCGGCGCCTCTACTGGGTGGACCTCACGGGCTGCGCCCAGGCGAAGAGCCTCCACGGCCTCCAGGCCCTCGAGCGCATCACGGCGCTCCATCTCGACGCCTTCAAGGAGATCACCGATCTCCAGCCGCTGGCCCCTCTGACCGGCCTCGTGGAGCTGGACTTGCGCGGCGCCGACAAGCTGGAGGACCTGACGCCCCTGGCGGGCCTGACCCGCCTCGAATCGCTCACGCTCCGCGGCAGCGGGCGCATCGCGGATCTCGCGCCCCTGGCCGGCCTGGCCGAGCTGCGCCTGCTCGACCTCTCGCGCTGCCCCAAGGTCGCCGACCTGCGCCCCCTCGCCGGCCTCGCGCGGCTCGAAAGCCTCTGGCTCGACGAGTGCCCCGCGGTGCGCGACCTCCGCCCCCTGGCCGGCCTCGCGGAGCTGACGTTTCTGAACCTCCAGGGCTGCGTGGCCCTTGCCGACCTCGCTCCCCTGGCCAAACTCGCACGACTCCAGGTACTTCACCTCACCGGCTGCAAGGAGGTGAGCGACTTGGGCCCCCTCGCCGCCCTCGAGGACCTCGAGGTGGTCGATCTCGACGACTGCGCGGCCGTGGCCGACGTGCGGCCCCTCGAGAAGCTGCCCCGACTCCGCCGCCTGTTCCTGCGGGGCTGCCCCCGAGTGCCCGAGGCGCAGATCGAGCGCCTGGCCGAACGGCCCGGCCTCACGGTCCTGCGCAAGCGCATCACCGTCGGGCACGACGACATTCGGGAACTCGAGCGCACCCTCAAGGACGCCGACCGGCCGTAGAAGACTGGGGAGGAGCTTCCTGCAAGAAGCTCCTCCCCAGACCCCTCCGCAAGAACTCCTGAGTTGGGCCGCGGACAGCCGATTCGCTGGCGATATTGGGCAGGCAGGCTAACAACCTGGCGCTCGCCCGAAACTGGGCGACGGCCGCCTGCCTTGCGGGCGAATCGGCTGTCCGCGGCCCAGTTCAGGAGTCTTTGGAGGATAGGGCTGGGGGAGGGAACCTTTCTGCCAGAAAGGTTCCCTCCCCCCATTCCCCCAGCCCTCAACGATTCTCGATGCGGTAGAGGTGGGTATCGGTGCGGAGGAAGATGGCGTCGCCGACGATGGCGGGCGAGGCGACGAGGGTGCCTTCGAGCGCGTTCTCGGCGAGCCGCTCGAGCTGGCGGCCGGCCTTGAGCACCACGCTCTTGCCCGTGCTGGTCCAGAAGTACAGGCGGCCGGCGGCGAAGACGGGCGAGGCCATGGCCGGGCCGCCCAGGCGCGTGCGCCACACCACTTGGCCCGTGGCGGCATCCAGGCACAGCACGATCCCCTCGTCGTTCACGCAGTAGAGTTCCTTGCCCACCAGGATGGGCGAGGGCATGATCGGGTAGTGGATCTCCGAGGACCGCCAGGCGATGTGCGACGGCGTGACGTCGCCCTCGCCGCCGAGGCGAATAGCCGCGAGTTGGGCGACAACGGCGCCGGTGCAGATGTAGACGCGTTCGGCATCGGCCACGGGGCGCGGCGCCAGCGACCAGCCGTTGCCGTGCCGCACGCGCCAGAGTTCCTTGCCCGTCGCCGGCTCGTAGCAGACGGCCCAGCGCGCCCCGACGGCGATCATCTGGGCCGTGCCGTCGCGCTCGATGAGCAGCGGCGTGGAGAACGCCTTTCGCAGGTCGGGCCGCGCCTCGATGGGCGGGCGGGGCGTCTTCCACACGGTCTCGCCCGTCTTCTTGTCGAGCGCGGCGACGTACTGCTGGTCGCACCCGTCGCGCACGAGGATCAGCAGGTTCTGGCAGAGAATGGGCGAGCTGCCCGGGCCGACCATGTGGTCTATGGGCAGGCGCTGCGTCCAGAGGGTCTTGCCGGTCTCGGCATCGAGGCAGGCGGTGCCCATCGAGCCGAAATCGCAGTAGAGCCGTTCCGGCTCGGCCACGGGCGTGGGGGTGGCCCAACTGTTGAGCCAGTGAACGGGCGGCGGCTTGTCCACGTCGAAGGTCGTCACGTGCCAGAGGAGCCTGCCCGTGGTGCGGTCGAGGCACGCGGCGCCGAGGGCCACGTGATCGGCGGCCTGCATGTCGTCGGGGCCGATGCGTTTGCGCACCACGTTGGACTCGATGGCCGTCGTGAGCCAGACGCGGTCGCCGAGGACGACGGGCGACGAGCGGCCGCGGCCGGGGATGGCCGTCTTCCAGGCGATGTTCTTCGTCTCGCTCCATTCGAGGGGCGGGTTGGCCGAGCGGCTGATGCCGTCGCCCGAGGGGCCGCGGAACTGCGGCCAGTCTTCTCCCGCCGCCAGTGTGGTCAGCAGTACCAACACGCATGTGACCCGACCTGCCATGTGGACCTCCAATCGGGCCGCGGCGCCAGCGCGGGGGCTCCGCGCGGTTCTCTCAGACCTTCGGCAGGCCCGCGAAGCCGAAGTAGCGGGAGGCGTTGCCGAAGCACACGTCGCGCACCAGGCCGCCCACGAGGCCGAAGTCGCGCGGCAACAGGCCCCGCTCGATCTCGCCGCCCAGCAGGTTGCACAGGAGGCGCCGGAAGTACTCGTGCCGCGTGTAGGAGAGGAACGACCGGCTGTCGGTGAGCATGCCCACGAACGGGCTGAGGAGGCTCATGTTCGAGATGGCCTCGAGGTGTTCGAGCATCCCGTCGGCCTGGTCGTTGAACCACCAGGCGCTGCCCACCTGGAGCTTGCCAGGCACGGAGCCGTCCTGGAAATTGCCGATCATCGTGGCGAGGACCGCATTGTGCGTCGGGTTGAGGCTGTAAACGATAGTGCGGGCGAGCTTGCCCTCCTCGTCCAGGCGCCCGAGGAAGCGCGACATTGGTTGGGCGACGGGCCATTCGCCGATGGAGTCGCCGCCTACGTCGGGGCCGAGGGCCTGGAAGAGCCGGCGGTTGTTGTTCCGCAGCGCGCAGAGGTGGAACTGCTGGGTCCAGCCGCGCTCGAAGTCCATCACGGCGAACTCGTAGAGCATGGCGGACTTGAACTGGGCGACCTCGGCGGGTTCGAGGGCGGCTCCGGCGCGGGCACGGAGGAAAATGCCGCGCAGGTCGAACTCCGCGTACGGTTCGGCGTAGAAGGTCTCGATCCCGTGGTCCGAGAGGCGGCAGCCGTTGGCGTGGAAGAACTCGTGGCGCTTGCGGAGCGCCTCGCGGAAGGTCGCGATGTCTTTGATATGCACGTTCGCGGCGGCGGCCAGCTTCTCGACCCAGGGGCGGAAGACGGCGGGATTGTCCACCGCCATCGCCCTGTCGGGCCGCCAGGCGGGGAGCATCTGGATGGGGAAGCTCGCGTCGGCGGCCACTTTCTGGTGATGCTCCAGAGAGTCGGCCGGGTCGTCGGTGGTGCAGACGAGCGCGACGTTCATCTGCCGCATGATGCCGCGGGCCGAGAAGGTGGGCTGGGCGAGGAGCGCGTTGCACTCGTCCCAGATGCCCTGCGCGGTGTCGGCGTTGAGCAACCGGTCGCTGATGCCGAAGGGGCGCTTGAGTTCCATGTGCGACCAGTGGTAGATGGGGTTGCGGAGGAGCTTGGGCATCGTGGCAGCCCAGGCGGCGAACTTCTCCCAGTCGGAGGCATCGCCCGTGATGAGGCGTTCGGGCACGCCGGCCGTGCGGAGGAGCCGCCACTTGTAGTGGTCGCCGCCCAGCCATATCTCCGTCATGCTGCGGAAGCGGTGGTCTTCGGCCACCTGGGCGGGGGGGAGGTGGCAGTGGTAATCAATGATCGGCAGGTCCCGGGCGTGCTCGTGGAACAACCGAACCGCGGCCTGGCTCTCGAGCATGAAGTTCTCAGTGATGAGCGCGTCTGCCATCGTCTTGCCTCCTATCGCTCTTGGCGCGAATATTGCCATGATGTTACCCAAGTTGGGGCCACACGGCAAGCCGGGACGCTAGAAGTGCTTGCCGCACCCTGAGAGGACGCGTACAATAGCCAGGGCGCCGCATCAAGGAGAAAAGCATGACCGACCGAGAGCGGTTTGTGAATTGCATTTTGGGCAAGCCGATTGACCGCGTGCCGTTCTGGCTGTTCTGGGGTGGGTGGGGCAGGACGTGGCAACGATGGGAGCGGGAGGGGAAGCCAGCCGAGGTCAAGGACCACCGCAGCTTCATGAAGCCCGACGTCCCGCCCTGCGTCGTGCCCGTGAACTACGGGCCGTGCCCGCAGTTCGAGCGAAAGGTGCTCTCCGAGGACGATAGCTACAAGGTCCACGTGGACCACTGGGGCATCGTGCGCCGCGACTATAAGCGCGGCGAATCAATGTGCCAGTTCCTCAAGTTCCCCGTCGCGGGCCGCGACGAGTGGGAGCGCTACAAGGCCGAACACCTCGACCCACGCCACCCAGACCGCCTGGCGGGCGACTGGCGACAGCGGTGCGGGGAGTGGATGGAGAAGGGCTATCCGATCCAGCTCGGCAGCTTCCCCGACGTGGGTATCTTCGGCTCGGTCCGCTGGCTCCTCGGCGACGAGGAGGGGCTGATCGCCTTCCACACCGAGCCCGACCTCGTGCGCGACATCATGAACCACATGACCGACGTCTACCTCGCCGTCTTCGGCGCGGTCTGCGACGCGGGGGTGCGGGTGGACGTGATTCACATCTGGGAGGACATGTGCGGGCGCCAGGGGCCGCTCATCTCGCCCGCCCACTGGCGCGAGTTCATGGGGCCGTGCTACCGCCGCATCAAGGCATTCGCCGACGCACACGGCATCCCCATCATCTCGGTGGACACCGATGGCCAGCCGCTGCTCATCGTCGAGCCGATGATGGAGGCGGGGGTGAACTACCTGTGGCCGTTCGAGGTCGCGGCGGGCTGCGACGTGAATTTCTTCCGCGACCGCTTCCCCACCCTCGGCATGATGGGCGGCATAGACAAGCGCGCCCTGGCCAAAGACCCCAAGGCGATTGACGCCGAGCTTGACCGCGTGTGGCCCGCCGTGCTCAAGGGCCGCTACATCCCCGAACTCGACCACGGCATTCCAGACGACGTGTCGTGGCACAACTACCTGCACTATGCGAAAGAGATGAAGCGAAGGATCGTAGGGTAATCCGTAATTCGTAATCCGTAACCAGAGAAGACCAAAAGAGGCGGACTCCAATGAGAAGGCTGCTGCCTGCGAATTCGCGTGTGCTCCTGTTGCTTTGTCTTTGTCTGGTTACGGATTACGGATTACGGATTACGCATTCTTGCGCCCTTGCCTCCGAACCCGCTACCATCCTCATCCACCCACAGAAGGCCGTTGGGCCTGTCAATCGCTTGGTCCTCGGCAACAACATGCTCGGCTACGCCAATGGCCGTAACGAGTACTGTAATCTGGGATCTGGAATCTGGAATCCCGATGCGCGGGCCTCGGTGCCCGAGATGGTGGCGCTGGCGAAGGCCTGCGGCTTGAGCTGCTCGCGCTGGCCCGGCGGCTGCGAGGCCCACCGCTTCGAATGGAAAAAGACAGTTGGCCCCCTCGCCGAACGCCCCAACCAGAAGTTCGGCCTCCCCGAGTTCATGCGGAACTGCGCCGACATCGGGGCCGTCGCCGTCATCACCCTCGGCGACTTCGTCATCACACCCGAGGACGCTGCCGACATCGTGGAATACCTCAATTCGCCCAACGACGGCAAGAACCCCAACGGCGGACGCGACTGGGCGGCGGTGCGCGCCGCCGACGGCCACCCGGCCCCCTGGGGCGTGGTCTGGTTCGAGTTCGGAAACGAATCCGACCACGGCGACCACAAGGGTGGCAAGTTCACGCCAAAGGAATACGCCGGCCGCTTCCTTGCTACCCGCCGCGCGATGCGCGGCGTGGACCCCCGCATCAAGCTCGGCGCAGTCCTGGAGAACACCAGCGACGGGCAGGTCGGCCCCTGGACCCGCGAGGTGCTCAAAGTCACCGCGAAGGAGCTGGATTTCGCCATCCACCACTGCTACGTGCCCGGCTACGACGCCAACGACGGCAAGCCGCCGGCCGAGGAATTGTTCACCATCGCCCTTGCCGCCGACGCGCAGATCGCCGACCTCTACCGCCAGCTCAACGCCCTCATCCGCGAGCTGACCGGCCGCGACGACGTGCCGCTGGCCATCACCGAGTTCAACGGCAGCTTCGTCCAGGAGAGGCCCACGCCCTACCGCCACTGCCTGGGCAACGCGCTCGTCAACGCCGAGGTGCTCCGGGTCCTGATGCAGCCCGAGCACCGCATCGCCCTAGCCAACCACTGGCAGTTCGCCAACGAATACTGGGGCTCCGTGAAGGGTTACAAGCCGCCCTACGTAAAGCGCCCCAACTACTACGTCTTCCAGCTTTACCACGAGCATTTCGGCGACGTGCTCATCGAGGCCGACGTGGCCTGTGGCCGCTTCGAGTCCGATGGTGGCTTCGGAGTCCTGCCCCGCCACGGCCACGGGCAGCCGGGCCCCTTTCAGCTCTTCCCCGACGACCTGTTGCCGAAGCAGGACTGGGCGCTCTCGCCCGTCAAGGGCGCCGCGCACAAGATTGAGGATGGGGTCGTAGCCGTGGAGTTCGACGGCAGCCAGGACGTGAATTACTACCACGCGCAGAAGACGATGCCAGCCGAGCCGCTCGCGGGCTACCGGCTCACAGGCTGGGTGAAGACCGAGGGGCTGACGACCGGCAGCGGCGCCGGCTTCCAGCTCGGCGACGGGCGCGGCTGGCTCGCCACCCACTCCGCCGCCTGCTCCCCCTCGGTCGTCGGCACGAGCGACTGGACTAAGATCGAGTTGGACTACGTGACACTGGCCGACGCGAAGGACCTTCAGGTCATCTGCCGCCGTATCAGCGGCCCTGGCGCAGTGAAGGGCAAGGCGTGGTATCGCGGGGTGCAGGTCCAGAAGTTCCGCCCCAAGAGCTTCGGCGCCGCGCCGCTTCTCACCGTCAACGCGAGCAAGAGCCGCGACGGCAAGACGCTCTTCCTGATGATCGTCAACAAGAGCCTTCGGGAGCCTGTGCCGTGCGCCATCGAGGCCGTGGGCTTCCCCATTGCCGAGGCGCGGGCCTGGGCGCTCGCAGGCCCAGGCTGCGACGCGACGAACGAGAGAGAGCCGCTCAGCGTCACCGTTCGAGAGCAGGCGGCCACGGCGGAAGGCGGCAAGGTGTCGCTCCGACTCGCGCCGTGCTCGTTGACAGCAGTGGAGTTGAGGGGAAGAGTCAGTCCGTGATCCGTAATTCGTAGTCCGTAACCAGAGAGGAAGGGAAGGTTGGTTCTGTTCTTTCTGGTTACGGATTACGGATTACGCATTACGGATTCACGGAGGAGAGAAAATGCGTGAGAATCGCACGAAGCGCCTGTTGCGAGAGGGCAAGGTGGCCATTGGCGGCTGGGTGGTGTCGGAGGACCCCACGACGACGGAGATCATGGCCGACGTGGGGTTCGACTTCGTGGTGGTAGACACCGAGCACGCGCCCCAGACAGCCACGGGCATCCAGGCGCACATGATGGCGCTCAAGGACACCGCGGCCACGGGCGTCGTCCGCGTGCTCTGGAACGACTTCGTCCGCGTGAAGCAGGTGCTCGACGTTGGTGCCGAGGGGATCGTCTTCCCCTGGGTCAACAACGTCGAGCAGGCCCGGGCCGCCGTCGCTTCCACCCGCTACCCGCCGCGGGGCAATCGCGGCTGGGGGCCGCGCCGCGCCATCCGCTTCGCCACCGACCAGAACGACTACTTCCGCCACGCAGAGGAAAATATCCTGGTCCTGTGCCAGATCGAGACGCAGGAGGCCCTCGACAACGCGGAAGCGATTGCCCGCGTGGACGGCGTGGACGCCTTGATGATCGGCCCGGCCGACTTCAGCATCAACCTGGGCGTGCCGCTCGACTGGGAGTGTGAGAAGTTCATGGCAGGCGTTCGCCGCGTGCGACAGGCGGCGGATGTGGCGGGCAAGGCATTCGGCGTCATCACCTCGGGCGCGCCCTACGCCAGGCGTTGGCTGGCCGAAGGTGCGCGCGTGATCATCGCGGGCGCGGACGGGGCGTTCCTGAAGATGATGGCGCAGGCGACGCTCGGCGAGATACGCCAGGCGCTCAGGCCCTGAGGCGCGGCCCTACGGCCCGCGCTCGCGGAACGCCACGTGGTCCAGCCACACCGGCGCCCCGCCACGCGAGGTGACGGTGCCGCGCACCGCCGTGCGGCGCGCGTCGCCGGGCACGCGGAAGACGGCCCGCTGCGTGACGAATCCGGCCGCGCCGCGTGGCAGGGGCATTCGCGCGAGCACCTCGCCGTCGGGCAGCGTGACGACCAGCTCGCCGTCCGCCCCCGGCGCCGCCCGGGCGCGGAATGACAGCTCGTAGGCCAGCGAGCGCACATCGGCCTGGAACGACAGGGCCGCGGGCGCCGCGTCAAGCCGCAGACACCAGCCATAGGTCGAGCCGGGGTCGCCCTCGGGCACGCCCACATTCGCACCGAGCGACTCGAAGGGAATGGCCAGCGGGCGCCTGCGGAACGCGGCGAGGGCCTGGCTATCCCACCAGTGCCACAGCCGCGCGGGATAGCGGTCCACGTCGGGCGAAGTGTTCCACGCGCTCGCGGCCTTGTCGTAGACGGCGGCGCCATGGAGGACGAACGACACGGCGGCCAGCGCCCCGAAGGCCAACCGGAGCCAGCGGCGCCGTTCCGCGACTACCCGCTCGGCCGTGGGCGCGAGGAAGAGGACGAGGAACGGCAGGATGTCGGTGAGCAGCCTCGGCCCCAGCGAATGCCCGCCCCACCAGTGGGTGAACCTCGACAGGACGAGCAGGTGCGCCGCGCAGAAGGCGGCCATGCCCGCAAACAGCGGGTCGCGTTCGCGCACCACCTTGCGCCAGAAGCCGTGCGCCGCGAACACCAGCACGGGCGAGAAGACAAGCAGCCCGCGGCTGGGGCTCGCCAGGTGCCCCGCCAGCCCCCAACCGAGCGACCCGGACCATGCCCATTGGCGCGCGAGGTAGTCGTACGCGCCAAAGGGGCTGCCGTACGCTGCGACGTACCACAGCCCGAGCGCCAGGCAGGGAAGCCCCCCGAGCACGAAGGGCACGAGTTGGCGTCGGCGACGCAGGAGCACGTAGAGGCCCAGCACGACGACGGCGATGGCATTCGTGGGCCGCGCGAGCGTGGCGAGGCCGAGACTCGCGCCGGCGGCCCACAGCGGCCCGCCTTGCTGCCTGCGGAGGAGCACGAAGGCGGCGAGGGCAAGGAACAGCTCGCTGGGGCCGTGCTGCCAAAGGGCCTGGCTGCTCGTGCTCAGCGTGCTCGTGCACAAGGCGTAGACCAGGGCCACCAGCAGCGCCGCCGGGCCGCTGGCCGCCGCGCGCGCGGCCAGGAACACCACGGCCACCGACGCGGCGGCGATCAGGGCCGCCGCGATCTTCTCCTGCCTCTCCAGGCCCAGCGGCGTGTCGGCGCCGGGGAACAGGTGCGCCGCGGCGTGCACCGGCAGCGCCAGAAAGCCCGCCACGGGGGGATAGGACGAGAGGTAGGAGTCGCCGATCCTGCGCAGAAAGTACGGCCGGCCCGCGCCATACAACTCGGGGAACTCGTTGAAATCGAGGTCGCCCTCGTGCAGGATCGTGTGGGGCAGGAAGCGGGCGGGAACCGTGTCGCCCGAGCCGATCGTGCGCCGGTTGCCCACGTAGACGAGGAGGGCGAGCGCGGCGAGGGCCACGGCCCAGCGGCCCACGTGCCGCCGCTCGTCCGACCGCAAGGAGGCGGCGAGCCGGCCCCGGAACGCCGCGATGGCGGTCACCGCATTCTCCCGAAGAGCGTGAGGGGGGTGAAGCCGGTGATCTCCACGCTCACCGTATGGCCCTCGAGCCGCGGGTCGCCCGCGAAGGCCACGATGTGGTTGGCCCGCGTGCGGCCGGTGAGCTTGCTTGCATCGCGCTTGCTCGTGCCCTCGACCAGCACCTCGAGCGCGCGGCCGACCAGGGCCGCGTGGCGCCGGCGCATGACGGCTTTCTGCACGGCCAGCAGGCGGCGGTTGCGGTCCTGCTTCACGTCCCACGGCACGTCGTCGGCCATCTCGGCCGCCCGCGTGCCTGCCCGCGGCGAGTACTTGAAGACGAAGCAATTCTGGAAGTCGGCCCGCTGCACGAGGTCCACGGTCTCCTCGAACTCGGCCTCGGTCTCGCCGGGGAAGCCGACGATGAAGTCGCTGGCCACCTCGATGCCGGGCACGAGCGCGCGCACGCGGGCGATGCGCTCGAGGTAGTGCTCGCGCGTGTAGCCGCGGTTCATGTCGCGCAGCACGCGGTTCGAGCCGCTCTGGGCCGGCAGGTGCAGGTAGGGGCACACGCTGGGCAGGTCGGCCATCGCGCGGAACAGCGCGTCGCTGGCGTCCTTGGGGTGCGACGTAACGAAGCGCAGGCGCTCGAGGCCCGGGACACGGTCGAGCCGCTCCAGCAGCCGGGCGAGCGTGGTGCCGTCGCCGAGCGTGGCGCCGTAGGAATTGACGTTCTGGCCGAGGAGGGTGACCTCCTTGACGCCGTCGGCGACGAGGGCCTCGACCTCGGCGACGACCTCCGCAACGGGCCGGCTCTCCTCGCGGCCGCGCACGTACGGCACCACGCAGTAGGCGCAGAAGTTGTCGCAGCCGCGCATGACGGCGACAAACGCCTGGAAGCGGTTCGGGCGCCGGGTGACGCCGCGCGGCACGCGCCCCACGTGGCCCTCGCCCACGGCGACCACGCGCTCGCGCCGCTGGCGCACCTCGGCCACCAGCTCGGGCAGGCGGTCCAGCTCCATCGGGCCGCACACGAGGTCCACGTGCGGCATGCGCTGGAGGATCGCCTCGCGCTCCTTCTGGGCCATGCAGCCGATGACGCCCAGCACCAAGTCGGGCCGCCGCTGCTTGCGCGCCCGCAGCGTGCCGAGGAGCGACCAGACCTTGTCCTCGGCGTGCTGGCGTACGCTGCACGTGTTGAGGAGCACCACGTCGGCCTCGCGGCTGGACTCGGTGAGCGCGTAGCCGGCTTCGACGAGGTGGCCGGCCACGACCTCGCTGTCGAGCTTGTTCATCTGGCAGCCGAAGGTGACTACGTGGAGCTTAGCTTGCTCAGCCATTGGACGAGGTAGACCATGCCCACCCCCGCGCCGGCGACGGCCGCCACCAGGGCGAGGCAGCACAGGAAGAAGAGCGCCCGGTGGAACGCCAGCCACCGCGTGCGCCGGCGGCAGCCGCGGCACAGGCGGGCGAACGTCACCGGCGGCCAGCCGGCCTGGGGAAACGCCAGCAGCCACGCATCCTCGCGCACGCGGTCCTCGCCGCAGCGATCGCAGATCACAGCGAAGCCTCTCGGGTCCCGTCGGGCGGCAGCAACAGCAACGGCAGAGCCGATAGGGACATCATAGCGCCGCTGGCGATCATGGGCAAGCTCACCGCCTGCCCGTCGGCCGAGGCCGCGATGCCGAGGGCGGGCAGACTCGTCCACTCGGCCAGATGGCCCGCCAGCAGGGGGCCGAAGATGCAGCCCAGCGCCGTCACGGCGGGCACCACGCTCGCGTCGAGGCCGCGCGACTCCTTCCGCGCGTAGTGCTGGATCAGCCCCCACTGGAGGGGCGCCCACAGCCCCGCGCCAATGAGGTCGTGAGTCCACCAGAACGCCAGCGTCGGCGCCAGCGTTCGGAAGCACCCGACGAGCCCCAGAAGGATGCCCTCGACAAGGAGCGTCCAGAAGAACACGGCCTTCCAGCGCCGCTTCACCAGCCAGCCCACCAGGAAGAGGGCGGGCACGTGCGATAGCATGTGCACGAGCTGGATCCAGGCGATCGCCCGCTCGTCCAGGCCGAACTTCGCCTGGAAGAACAGCGGCGGCACATAGTAGTGGCTGGCGGAGATCGAGATGCCGAACAGGAAGCCCATGGCCGTGATCGCGAGAATCGGCCTGGGGAACGACGTGGTGAGGAGCGCGACCAGGCCGAGCGGCGGCCCCCGGCGCTCGAGGTCCGCCGGCTCCACAAACCACCGCGCGAACACGGCCGTCGTCGCCAGCAGCACGAGCGCCGACGCCACGAACGGCACCGCGTACCCGCACCCCACGATGAGGAAGCCCGCGGCCAGCGTGCCGGCCCCCATGAACAGCATCTCGGTGCCGCGCGTCATGCCCTGGAGGTGCACGTAGCCGTGGGCGCGCGACTCGTAGAGCGCCGTCGCGTGCATCGTCTCGCGGACCCCGAAGCTCAGGTCCGAGGCGGTCTTCAGCCCGGCCATCGCCGCGAGGCGGTGCAGGAACGGGAAGCCGAGGTACGACAGGCTCGTGAGCACCAGCGCGCCCACGTAGAACAGCTTGCGCCCAATGAGGTCCGACAGGCGCGCCAGATAGATTCGCAGGAAGAAGATCGCGATGGCCGACACCGTGAAGATCGTGCCGATATCGCGGAACGAATGGCCCCGCCACTTCAGATACAGCGGCACCGCGAAGTCCGTCAGCCCCTTCGTCAGCCCGTAGCCGATGCACACGAGGAACAGCAACCGCACGTTATGCCGCATCAGCGATTCCCAGGGCAGGGGGAACAAAGCGCCGGACGGCGCCTGGGTCTGTGGAAAGTGGCCCTCGCTGACGGTAAAATAGGACTTTGCAGCGTGCGTGTCAAGGTGACCCGACTAGGGAGCCTGTCCAAGAATCCGGGTGGGACTGCGACGCCCGCGATTCTTGCCGCAGGCTAGGAGCACGGAGGAGGCGATGCAACGGAGAGCATCGCCTGCGGAGCCGCGCCTTGCATCCGCCCCGCTGGCGCCGGCAACGCAGCCCACGGGGATTCGTGGACAGGCTCCTAGACGCCACTCACGAGGAGAACGCGAATGGAATCGCTCGCCGAGAAGAAGGTTCGGGTCAAGAGGATCATTGCGAAGCTGAGCAAGGAGTACCCCAACGCCCGATGCCTGCTCGACCACTCAACCCCCCTCGAACTGCTCGTGGCGACGATTCTGGCGGCGCAGTGCGCGGACGAGCGGGTGAACAAGACCACGCCCGCGCTGTTCCGGCGATTCAGGACCGCGGCCGACTTCGCCGCCGCGCCCCTCGAGGAGCTGGAGGGGATGATCCGCTCGTGCGGCACGTTCCGCAACAAGGCCCGCGCCATCATCGCCTGCTGCAAGGAGCTGGTCGAGAAGCACGGCGGCCAGGTCCCCGCCCAGATGGACGTGCTCTCGAACCTGCCCGGCGTGGGGCGCAAGACGGCGAACGTGATCCTCGGCACCTGCTTCGGCGTGCCGGCGATCATCGTGGACACCCACGCGCTGCGCCTGAGCGGCCGCTTGGGCCTCGCCGACCCGCACAACGTGGAGAAGAAGTACGCCGACAAGATCGAGAGGGAACTGGCCGAGGCGGTTCCGCAGAAGGACTGGACTCTGTTTTCGCACCTCCTGACGTTCCACGGGCGCTACTGCTGCACGGCGCGGCGGCCCGCCTGCCCGCGCTGCCCCATCGCCGCCCTCTGCCCGTATCCCGGGAAGACCCAAGAGTAGCCCGCGACACACACGAGAGGACGCGAGAGAAGAGGTTCAGGACCCTGCTGGGCTTCCTGTCTTCTTCCCGTGTGTTTCGCGGGCAATCTTTCTCTTCGCTTTCGCGGGTTTCTCTTTGCGGAAGATGGCGATGTTCTGGTGGACGATGTTGGGGATGTAGGCGTTGGGATAGCCGTAGGGCCGCACGCGCGCGCCCGTGGCGTACCACACCTTGATGCCTTTCATCACGTAGCCGCCGCGCTCGATCCGCTGGGCGATCTCGTAGGTGGCCGGGATGTAGCGGCCGCCCTGGTAGGAGTCGCGGATGATCACGGCCAGGTAGCCGCCCTCGCGCAAGAGCGGGAACGTGAGCGCGAAGGCGCGCTCGATGGCGTCGTAGAACTCGGCGAAGGTGGCCAGGTTGCGGAAGTCGGCCGCATCGTCCGAATACTTGTCGAAGTCGGTCTTGCGGTGCTGGATGTCGTAGGTGCCGTCGCACATGGTCTTTTCGAGGGCGATCGAGTAGGGCGGGTCGGTGGCGATGAAGTCGAAGGTGCGGCCCGAGGCGGCCAGGCCCGGCAGCACCTCGAGGCAGTCGCCCACGAGCGTCTCCTGCGGCTCGATGCCCTCGGTCTCGCACACCTGGCGGTAGATTTCGACCCAGCGCGGGTTCAGCTCGATGCCGGCGGCCGTGCGGCCGGCCAGCGAGGCGCCGAGCAGCGTGCCGCCCACGCCGGCGAAGGGGTCGAGCACGCTCTGGCCCGGCTTGGTGAAGAACTCGATGAGGTGTTGCATGAGCTGCGGCGGCTTGTTGCCGCCCTGCTCGCGCCGCAGCCGGTGGCCCAGGCCGTGCGGGTAGCTGGTGCGGAGCACCGACTTGGTGAAGAAGAGCCACTCGTTGCCCGTGAGGGCGTTGAGCTTGTTCTTCGGGTGAACCGAGGGGGGCTTGAGCTCCACCTTCCTCTTGCTGGCATCGCGGGCCTTGCGTCGGGGCACGGGGCGGGTCCTCGTGGTTCCTGGGCGGCGGTTCGGTGGCATCCTACCCTGGCGGCGGGGCGCTGTCAAGCAATGGCGGTTGCAGCCGTTCCGCTCGGAGCTACAATGAGCGGAACAGGAGGGATGGTGCCACGATGGGAAAGTGCTCCAGGGAAGAGCTGGCGCGGCAGGTGGAGAGCCTGGTGGACGGGTTGGACCTCACGTCGGCGGCCTCCGACGGCGCGGCCGAGGCCGCGTCGGGCATCGCGGCCCTGGGCGCCGACGCCGTGGCCTGCCTGGTGCACAGCGCGCTGCGGCGCGATGCGGCGCGGCGCGACCGGGTGGCGGCGATCCTGGGCTCGTTCGCGGGCGAGGCGGCCCGCTGGGCGCGCGATGCGCTGGCCGCGGCTCTCAACTCCCCCGTGCTCAACCCCACCGAGCGGATGTGGCTGAGCGCCGTGTGCCGCGGCATGGAGGAGGCCTGCTCGGGCCGCCCGCGGCCGGGCACGCCACTGCCGGGCGACCTCCTGGATGATGAGGGCGAGCTGATCCTGTGGCGCGACGAGTTCGCCTGCCTGTTGCCGGAGGAGCAGGAGGCTGTCCTCGCCCCGCTGCTCCAGGATGGCAACCCCGCGCTCCTCCGGCTGCTCGAGGCGGTGACCAGCCTGCAAGTGCCCCAGGTGGATGCCGCTGTGGCCGCGGGCCTCGCGCGGTTCGCCACGCCCGCGGCGCTGCCGCTCTTGCGCGAGCTGCTGCGGCGGCCCGACCCGGCCGTCCGCGCCCACGCGCGCGCCACCCTGGGCGCACTCGAGCGCCAGGGGGTGGACGTGCGCGGCGTCTTCGTGGCCGAGCCCACGCCGACCGAGCCGGTGCTGGCCGCACTCGTCGGCCCCCCCTGGAGCGACGGCCGCCTGATGGTGCTGGTGGCTCGGCACCAGGCGCCCGCCAGCCTCCGCTTCGCCGCGGTCATCGTGGACCCGGTGGAACTCGGGATCGTGACGACCTGGGGACAGACGGGCATGTCGGCCGCGGACTTCCGTCGGCTGCTGGCCGACTACACGCAGAAGATGGGGCAGAGCTTCGCGCAGGTGGATGTGAATGTGGCGCAGGCGTTGGTGGCTGCCGCCGAAGAGTACGCCGTTCGCCGCGGCCACACGCTCTCGCCCGACTACCTCGTGTGGCGGCGGTGCATCGGGAGGCCGAGCCGCCCCGTGCCGCTCCCCATCGTCTTCGGCCCCAAGTGCTCGGAGTGCGACGCCGCACTGGGCAGCGGCGACATGCGCCGCGGCGCCATCATCGCGGGCCGCGTGGCCCTGTGCGCGCGGTGCGCCGCGCAACCGCGCCTGTGCGCCGTCTGCCAGCGGCTTCTGAGCCGCGGCCAGGAGGGCGTGCGGGCACGGGAGGGCCCCGAGCCGGGGAAGATGGAGTTCCTGTGCCGGCACTGCGCGCGCGGCAGGTGAGCGCGCGGCCCGAGGCGGGCCAAAAAAGGGCCGGATGAGACACCCCCGCCAGGCACATGGTGTCGCGTCCGGCCTGATTCGTGCCCGGCGTCAGGTGTCGCCTGGCACAGGGCGAACCCCGCTCCCACAGAGCGCCGCCGCCTTGGGAAGGGATCGAGGCACAAGGCGGGGCGCGCCAACGGGCTTCTCGGGGCCGCCCGCTCGGTTTGCAGGGGGTGAGAGCAACCGGCATGCCGAGCCTCAGCGGGCTGAGGCGAAAAGCCGCGCCAACATAACCAGTTGTGTCACTTCATCTTGCAGCGTTGCGCCTTCCATTCGCCGCCTCTCCAGCCTCGGGCGCGCACAGGCCGATGTTGAAGCCCGGCAACATGCGGCAGGCCGCGGCACGGGCAGCGACGCCCGAAGTGCATGCTCACACGCTAGTTACCGCATGATGATGGATTGCCACATGCGGCCTGCTCGAATCAACACGGGCTGGGGGCGTTGCGGGCGAAGATCCAGCCGGCGAAGTGCTGGAGGTAGGCGAGTTTGAGGCGTCGCACGGGCAGCGGGCAGCGGTTTTCGCCGGGCACCTCGAAGTTGAGCAGCCCCTGGTACGACGCCTGGGCGAGGGCCTCGGCCACCTCGCCCCACGGCACGGAGCCGCCGCGGGCGTAGGGCAGGTTGTGCTGGTCGCCGCTCTTGTCGTTCTCGGCGAGGTGCAGTGCGCGCAGGCGCGGCCCGCAGGCCCGAATGAAGGCGGCCTGGCTCTCGGCGGTGAGGTTGAGGTGGCCGGTGTCGAGGCACACGCCCACAGCGTCGGGCGGCGTGGCGGCGAGAAGGGGCCTCAAGGCGTCGCCTGACGAGCAGTTTTCGACACAGAGCACGAGGCCGCTGCCACGCACGTGCGCGGCCAGCTCATCGAGAGTGCGCACTTGGGCCTCCAGCCTGGCCGCGGGATCCACGAGGCCGGCGCCGCCGGGGTGGATGACGGCGGCGGGAATCTGGAGGGCGAGATACAGGTCGAGCCAGCGTCGGAGGGCCGCGACAGTCTGGCGGCGGGTCGCCTCGTCGGCCGGCGCGATGTCCACCGTGAGCCACAGATGGCCCTGCTCGACCGCCACACCGCTGTCCTGGGCGAAGCGGCGGAAGGCGCCGCCCACGGCGGCAGGGTCGCCGCGCTCGAGGAGGGCCTTGCCGTGCTCGTCCGAGAGCTCGGCGTAGCGCCAGCCCGCGCGGGCCAGCTCGCGCAGGGCGTCCTCGGGCGAGAGGTCAATGAAGAAGCTCGTCCACATCGAGAGTTTCAGTTCGTCCCGGGGCGTCATGGTTCCTGCTTTCGGGGAGGGGGCACCGCGGGCGGGGGCGGCGAGGGCGCGTACTCCTGGTCTCGCTGCCACGTGCGGCCGCTGCGGTCCTGGTAGTCGCGGGGGGCGCCGCAGTTGATGAGGATGGGCGCGCCGCCGGCCTGAGGCGCGACCTCGATGGCGTTGACCACCGGGTCCTGGAGCTTGGGGATGAACTCGATCGTCAGCTCGCCGTCGGCGACCTCGACGCTGAACTCCTTGACCAGCGCCGTGAAGCGCCGGTCGTTCGTCTCCCGCAGGATGTCGAGGTCGCGCAACACCGCCCGGCCCTCGCAGGTGACGGAGAAGACGCGCTGCCCGATGCCTGTGACGCCGGGAGACGTTTCGGCGAAGTGCAGGCGCACGAGATAGGTGCCGTTGGGCACGGCGATTCGGTAGGCGCTCAGGCCGTGGCGCTCGGTGAGGTAGAGCGGGTCGTCGGGCGTGCCTCGCACGCGGGCGTCGGGGCGGGCGACGGCGCGGCCGCCCACGTGGCCCCAGCGGGGCGGGCGTGGGGCGGCGGCCTCCTGGAGCAGGCGCTCGGCCTCCAGGCAGAGGGCGGCGGCGTCGGGCCGCTTGCCGAAGCGGGCCAGGAAGGCGCGGAGGGCGGCGGCGCCGCGGTCCGGGTCGCCGCCGGCCACGAGGGCGCGGGCCTCCTCCAGCTCCTTGAGCGCCGCGAGGAGGGCCGCGACGGACTCGAAGCGCTGGAGCCGCGCCCGGAGGGCGACGACGTCGCTCCGCACGTCGCCGAGCGGCTGGAGGCGCTTGGCGGCGGCCTCGAGGTTCCCCTCGGCGATGAGGAAGCGCGCGGCGGCCACGGGGCCCTCGAGCGAGGTCAGCTCGGGCAGCACGAGGGCGAGGATCTGGTCGGCGTTGAGGTTGCGAATCTCCTCGCTGAAGGAGCCGCCGGGGGTGCGGATGGTGAGGCGGGTGCCCTTGACGGCTACCAGCTCGCCCTGGATGCCGCGGATGACGAAGCGCTGGCCGACCATGCGGCTGGCGCCCCGGTCGGTGCGGGCCCAGAGGTCCTGGAGTTTGGCCACCTCGGCCAACTCGGCTTTGAGTTCCTCGCGGGTCTCGGCAGGCGCCGTCTCGATGAGGCCCTTGAGGCGTTCGGCGGCCTCGTCGTACTTGCGCGCGCGGTAGAGGTCCATGAGTTCGCCGAGGAGGCGGAGGCGTGCGACCTCTCGCTCGGCCCTGGCGCGCTCGGCCAGTTCCTTCTGGGCGCGGCGCGCATCTGCGATGCGCTGCGCCACTTCGGCGCGCCAGGAGTCGGGCAGCGCGGCGCCAGCCGCTTCGTAGGCGCGCACGGCCTCGTCGGTCTGGCCGCTGCGCGCCAGCGTGTCGCCGCGCGCGAGGGCGGCGAGGAAGGCCTCGCGGGCCTGCTTCTCGGCGGCGGCCCGGGCGGCGGCGGCCCGCTCGCGCCAGCCCTTGGCCGCGAGCCCGGGCGGCAGTTTGTCGAAGAGGGCCAGGGCGTCGGCATAGCGCGTCTCGGCGACGAGGGCCTCGGCTCGGGCGACGAGGGCCGCCAGCGCCTCCTTGTTGCTGCGCTCGAGGTCCGCCTCGAGCTGGTGGCGCAGCGTGAGGGCGCTCTCGGCGGCCGGGGTGCCCGGGTAGGCTGACTCCACGTCGCGCAGGCGGGCGATGGCGCCCGGGGCATCGGCGGGATGGGCCTGCGCGTAGCTCTCGGCGGCCCGCCAGGCCCGCTCGGCGGCCTGGAGCCGCGGGTCCTCGGGCGGGCGTTCGCGGGGCGTGGGGTCCCGGCGGCCCTTGGGCGGCTCGGGCGGCCCGGTGAGGGCGCGGAAGGCGATGACCACGAGAACGATGAGGCCGAACACGAGCAGCAGGGTGCCGACGATTGAGGGCGCGAGGTTCGAGGACCGGGCGGCGCTGTAGCGCAGGCGCGGGGGCGGCAGCGGCTTGACGCCCAGGCTCTCGCCGCGCAGGACCGCCTCGATGTCGGCCGCGAGGCTCTTGGCGTCGGGGTAGCGGTCGTCGCGGTCCTTGGCCAGGAGCTTCTGGAGGATGCGGGCGAGGCCGTCGCTGAGCTCGGGCCGCAGCTCGCGCGGGTCGGGCGCCGGCTCGCGCAGGTGCTTGTTCAGGAGGGCCTTGGTGTTGCGGCCCTCGAAAGGCGCGCGGCCCGTGACCATGTGAAACAGGGTGGCGCCCAGGGCATAGAGGTCGCAGCGCACGTCGAGGTCGGGCCGGCGCTGAATCTGCTCGGGCGCGATGTAGTGCGGCGTGCCCAGGATCTTGCGGTCGGCGCCAAAGGCGTCCTCATCCTCGAGCGTCACCTCGTGGGCGAGGCCCAGATCTGCGAGCTTCGCCGTGCCGTCGGGCGTGATGAGGATGTTGCCGGGCTTGATGTCGCGGTGGACGATACGTTCCTTGGACCACGCGTAGTCGAGGGCACGGGCGATCTGGAGGGTGATGCGGAGGGCATTCTGCTCGGCCAGCGGCCCGGCCTTGAGCAGAAGGCCCACGGTGTGGCCCTCGACGTACTCCATGACGAAGTAATAGTAGCCGTGGTCCTCGCCCGCGGTGATGGCGAGCACGATGTTGGGGTGGCTGAGGCGGGCCGCGGCGCGGGCCTCGCGCCAGAAGCGCTCGACGTAGGCCGCGTCGCTCGCGAGGGCGGGCCGCAGCACCTTGACCGCCACCAGGCGGTCCATCGAGCGCTGCCGGGCCTTGAACACCGTGCCCATCCCGCCCTGGCCGATGCGGTCCAGGATCTCGAAGTCGCCGAGCACGGGCGGGCCGTCGGCGCCGGGCGGCTTCGGGCTGGGGGCCTGGGGCGGGCCATGGGGTTCGGGCATGCAGACTCCTCTGCCGCGCGTCGGCGCGGGGGGGCCTTGGGCGTCTACAGCATTCTAGGCCCGCCGCCCGCCACTGTCAAGCCGCACGCGGGGGCCTACACCCAGTAGAGGTTGTTGCCCACGCGCCCGGTGAGGAGGTCCACCACGATCCAGAGGCCGCAGGCCGTGAACTGGCCGAGGATGAGGCCCAGGAAGAACCGCCGCGTGCGGCGATAGGCCCGCGGCCCGCCGTAGGCCAGCACCAGGCGCTTCACGGCCCAGGCCAGAAAGATGCTGAACCACATGAAATCGGTCATCATGATGGTCGAGAGCGGGAAGCCCATCGGATGCAGGGGCCACCAGGCGAAGCGGTGGTGCAGCAGGGTGAGGCCCGACATGGCCGCGGCGCCCAGCCCGGTGAAGACCAGCGCGTCCACGTCCGGCCCGGCCGGGTTGCGCATGGCCCGGCCCATGAAGTCATAGGGGTACTGCGGCCCGCCGACGAAGAACCAGTCGTTCGCGTTCGCCCCGCCCTCGGTGTAGGCGATGCGCAGGGTCATCCACACCGAGCTGAGCAGGGCCACCACCACGGCGATGGCCATGGCCCAGAAGAGCCGGCGCCGGCGGCCCGGCAGGTCCGAGCCGAGCTTCATGCCGTTGGCCGCCGAGGCCATGACGAAGATCCGCACGTCGGCCATCCACACGTAGCTCAGGCCGAAGGCCACCATCGTCGAGGGCGGCATGCCCTCCGAGCCCAGGGCCGAGAGGAGGGCCGTGGAGCTGATGACGGGCGCGCGCGCCGCCGCCAGCCCGCCGCCGGCCACCACCCGCGTGATGCCGTAGAAGATCGCCAGCGACAGCACGACCATCGCCACGGCGATGCCCAGCGACATCCCGCTCCTCCACAGCCACGCGACCATGTACGCCACGCACACCCCCGTGCCCCAGAAGGCGAAGGGGTAGGACATGATCTCGCCCGAGTCGTCCACGCCGCGCCCCCGCCCGCAAGCCTTCGCTACCACGTCGCGCAGGTGGCCGCGGCTGAGCCACAGCCCGATCGCCACGAGGGCCAGCAGCGCGCCCAGGCTCTGGTGGCACACCAGCGGCCCGCCCCCGTTCTGGCTGTAGCCATCCAGGTGCCGCACGAAGTCCTTCGCCGTCACGAACCCGCCGAAGCCCACCATCTTGAACGCCGCCCGCTCGATCTGCGTGAGCAGGCTGAACACCCACAGGCTGAGGGCCATGTCGAGCCGCAGCATGTAGGCGAAGCCGGTCATCGGAAAGCTGATGTGGAACCGCAATTGCGCGGCGCCGCGGAAGATATCGAGCCGCGTGCCCTGCTCGATCTTGGGCACCTCGGGGAAGTAGAAGTTCAGGCCGTTGATCGAGACGACGAGCATGGGAATCAGGATGCCCGCCCACAGCCACCCGCTGCGCAGCACGGGGTTGGTGAAGCCGGGCGTCGCCTCGTGCCGCACCATCTCGAGCGGCAGGTGCACCATCGGGTAGACCAGCCGCTCGCGCTCGACCCACTGGCGCCGCACGATGGCCATGATCGCGATCATTGCGAAGTAGAGGGCGAAGAGGAACGACAGCCACCACGCCAGCGGCATCGCCCACGCGCCCCAGGGGATCGCCTCGCTCGCCGGCTTGCCCTCGAACAGCCACTGGATCGCCAGCGGGTCCGTCGGCCGCACCCACCGCGGCAGGTGCGGCACGATCAGCGTGTCCCAACCGTTCTCCGGCGAGGCGTAGTACTCGGCCGCAATGTCGGGGATGAACGACGCCGTCATCCCCATCGTGGGGATCGTGGTGGCCACGATCATCATCACGTAGACCACCAGCAGTTCGCCCGCGTTGAGCGCCAGGCCGAGCCACCGCAAGGCCCCGTTGACCACGAACACCAGCACCAGGAACAGGAAGATCGCCGCCGGCGTGCTGAAATCAATGTCCATGTACGAGGCGTGGAGGACGTGCAGATTGTACGGGCAGGCCACGCCGATGAACAGGCTCATCAGCGCGCCGACCGCCAGCGCCCGAACGGTGAACGCCTCGCGCACGGCCGAGGGGCTATAGGCGCCTTCCTCGGCAAGCGGTCCGCCTCCGCCCGCCGGAACTCGTGTGGGCTTGCCCGCGCTTCTCATCTGCGGCCCCGCGGCGCCGCCGGCAGCGGCGCGACCCGCGCTCCCCGGCCCCTCTGCCGCATCCTACCCCCCTTCCGCCGGCCCTGTCAAGGCGTTCCGCCCCCCTGCCCTTCGGCCTCCCTCTGCCAACTCGTTGACTCTGGCGCGCGCGGGCGCTATAATTCCAGTAGCAGGAACGTTACCGGGGACCCTACATGCAGGAGCTAGTCTCATGAAGTATGCAATTGCCGCAATGGCGCTGGCTCTCGTGGCGGCTCCTGTCGTTGGCGACGTGGTGCACCTGAAGAACGGCGGCACGCTCGAGGGGCAGGTGACTCTGACCGAGGACAGCGCGATCGTCCGCCTGCCGGTGGGCGAGGTGCGCGTGTCGAGCGACGCCATCGAGCGCATCGAGAAGAAGGAGACGCCTTTCGACCAGTACCTCAAGCGGGCCGCGGCGATCAAAGAGGACGACCCCGAGGCCCACTATCAACTCGGCCTCTGGGCGCGGGGAGCCGGCCTGAAGCATCAGGCCGCGGACGAGTTCGGCAAGACCCTGGCCCTCAACCCCGACCACGAGGGCGCTCACCAGGCCCTCGGCCACCGCAAGGTCAATGGCCAGTGGCTGACGCCCGAGGATGAGATGCGGGCCAAGGGCCTCGTCGAGCGCGACGGCCAGTGGGTCACGCCCGAGGTGGCCACGAAGCTCGACAACCTCAAGGCCGAACTGGCCCTCGCCCGCGAGAAGCGCCTCCAGGCCGAAGCGCAACTCCAGAAGGCCCAGCAGGTGCAGCCCGTGTACACCTACGACGGCTACTACTCGAGCCGCTCGTACGTCTCGAGCTACCCGTACTACACCACCGTGCCCTACACCACCTACGTGGCGCCTTACTCCGTCTATGGCTATGTGGGCACGTGGCCCTCGATCTACTACTCGTCGTCGTGGTGCTATCCACGGTACTACGGCTACAGGTCGTCGTGCTGGCCGTCGTCGGGCCTGTGGCTCGGCTGGTCATCGCACAAGGGCGGCTGGTCGGGCCACTACGGCGGCGGCCGCTGCCGCTGACGCGAGAACGCTCGACCGTCTCAAGCAGAAGCCCCCTTCACCGCGGGGCTTCCTGCTTGGGAATGGCATGCCGACACGCTCTGCCGTGACCCTCCAGCCGAATGAGGTTCATCAAAGTCCAGCGGTCCCGACGCAGCGCCTGTTGGGCAGCGTGGGGCGGGCGCTGCGACGCCAGCGGGGGTTATCCCATAACCCTATATGCCCCAATGCCTTAGGCTCTCCGGCCATCCCCATCCATACTTGCTCATCCGGCAGATGAGCAAGTATGGCCGGAGCCGCGAGAATCGCCCATTCTCGCCCATCTACCCATGCTGTATCACTCTCCTCCTCACGGGGTTGATACAGCATGGGCAGGCGGCCCCCGCCAGCCGCGGGTGCGGGCCGGAACCGTAGGCGGTTTCTGATGCGAGAATCCCCGGAACAGGGGAAGGCCCGGTGCAAAGGTAGCCGCGAGCGTCCCGCTTGCGGCCACTCTTTCTCGTCCCTACGCTCTGCTCCTTTCCCTGGTCCCTACGCTCTGCGTGGGGACGGCTTCTTGGCCGCTCCGCGGCCTCCTCGTCTTCGGGGAAGATTCGACCCAGGAGTCAACAACCTCCCGCGGGTTGCGAACGCGACCCGCGGGAGGTTGAGCATACGGAGGAGGGCCTCACTTGCTCTTGGGCGAGGCGGTCTGGCTCTTGCGCCAGACCTCCTGCCACTTGGCCGCGGCCTGCTGGCGGTGCTCGACCGAGCCGCCGGCCTGGAACCCCACATTGGCGCGCAGGATGAGGCGGAGGGCGAGGTCGGCCTTCTGGCGCACCCCTTCGTCTTCGTCGCCGAGCAGCAGGATGAGGCCGGGCGCCGCGGCGCGCGCGTGCTCGCGGAAGAGGCCCAGGGCCACCGCGGCCCGCTCGCGGAGCCGCCGCGAGGGCGCGCTGAGCAGAGCAGTCAAGGCGGGGATGGCGTTTCGGGCCTGAAGCGCGCCAAGGGCCGACACGGCCTCGAGCTGCACCTCCTCGCTCTTGTCGCTCAGGAGGTCCACCAGCCTCGGGGCCACCTGGGCGGCTTGCAGGTCCTTGAGGGCGATGATCGCCGCCGAGCGAACCGCCGGCTCGGGGTCGGCGAGCAGCTCGACCAGGGCCGGCACGGCGCTGCTGCCGCCGAGGCGCGCCAGGGCCGCCGCTGCCTCCGCGCGGGCCGAGGCGTCCTTGTCCTTCAGCAGCTCGGGCAGGGCCTTGGGCAGCTCGGGGTCCTTGCGGGCGAGCAGCTCGGCGACGGCGGTGCGGCGGAGGCGGGCATCGGGGTGCGCAAGCCAGGCCCGCAGGCGCTCGAGCCCCTTCTCGGGCTGGAGCGCCACAATGGCGAGCGCGGCGTCGGCCCTCACGGCCTCCACGCGGTCCTCGAGCAGGGGCTCGAGCGGCGGCACGGCGGAGGCGTCTCCCGCCTGCACGAGGGCCGCGATCGCCTCGCGGCGCACGAACGCCTCGGGGTCGCGCAGCAGCACCGTGAGCGCCCAGACGGCATCGCGGTCGCCTTTGCCCACGAGCCCCAGGGCGTGGGCCACGCGGGCGCGGAAGGTGGCGTCGTCGCTCCGCGCGGCGCGGATGAGCACGGGCACGGCCTTGTCGGGGAAGCGCTTGATGGTCTCGAGGGCCTGGAGCCGGTCCCGGCGGTCGGGCATCTTGAGGCGGGCGATGGCCTCGACCACGCGATGGCTATCCTCGCCGCGGGCGGCCGGGGGCGGGGCCTCGGGCGCTTCGCCGGCGCGCAGGGCGCCCGCAAGCATCAGTGCTGCTCCCGCCCATCGCATGGTCCTGCGCATGCTCTTCGCCGCCGCGATGCCGCACGTGGGTTCCCTCCTCCGCCGCGTATCGTACCAGAATGCCCGCGCCGAGTCAAACCGGCGCCGGCCGCGGGGTGTGGGCCGGAATTGTAGGTGGCTGCGGGAGCTCCGAAGGAGCGAAATAGGATAGCCCAGGGCAACGCCCTGGGAACAAGACCGCCCCGCGGCAGCCCTGACAGGGCGGAATCGAGAGTTTCTATCTCGCCCCTTCAGGGCTGGACCCGTGGATCCCGCCGAACCCAGGGCGTTGCCCTGGGCTATCCCATGCAAGCCCTTCAGGCTCCAGAGACAATCATCCTGCCTACAATTCCGGCCCACACCCCCGGCCGCGGCGGCGGAAGGCCCGGCGGGACCGCTGTGCGGCGCGGCAGGCGGTGGCCTTCTCGTCCCTGCGCTCTGCTCCTTCTTCTCGTCCCTACGCTCTGCTCGTTTTCTCGTCCCTACGCTCTGCGTGGGGACGGGCCTCTTGGCCGCTCCGCGGCCTCTTCGTCTTCGAGTCAGTAACCTCCCGCGGGTTGCGAACCCGCGGGAGGTTGGGGTTGGACGCGGGAGCGTCCGCATCATCGCCCCCACGCAGGGCGTAGGGGCGAGAGGGGCAGGTCTGTGGGCGGGGGCTCTGCCCCCGCGAGGAGGCGGCAGGGCGCGGGGCGCGGCGATTTCTCTTGACTCGTGATCCCGCATGGCGATAATGCGACGTGTGGACCTTCTGCGCGCAGGAGCGCGGGCGGCCAGGCTCCTGCGGCCGCGGCGACGGCGGGAAGAGAGGTGGTCATGGGCATCGAGCAGCAGCCCCGGCGCACGCGAGGGCGTCTGCACGTGGGGCTGGTGTACAATGCGGACCGCGATTGCGGCCCCGACCGCCCCGAGGACCGCGGGAGCACGGCCGATCTGCGGCAGATGATTCGCCGCATGGCGCGCGCCCTGCGCTCGGTGGGCTACAAGGTCACCGTGCTGCCGCTGGCGCGCGACCTGTCGGCCTTCCAGCGCCGGCTGCGGCGCGTGCGGCCCGACGTGGTGTTCAACCAGTACGACGACGTGGTGCACGGCGCCCTGTACGAGATGCGGGTGCCGGCCCTGATTCGGATGATGGGCTTCCGCGTCACCGGCTCGCCGCCGCTCGCCCTGGGCCTCACGCGCTACAAGCACATGGCCGCCAGCCTGCTCCAGGGGGCCGGCGTGCGCATCCCGCCCTGCACCCAGCTCCTCGAACGGGTGAGCGACGTGGACCTGCACAAGTGGGAGTTCCCGCTCTTCGCGCAGCCCGCCCGCGAGCACGCCAGCATCGGCGTGGACCGCAACTCGGTGGTCCACTCGAAGAAGGCGCTGCGCGCGAAGGTGCGCGAGCTGCTTCAGACCTATCACCAGCCGGTGCTCGTGCAGGCGTTTCTGCCGGGGCGCGAGTTCAACGTGGGCATGGTGGGCGGCCGGCGGCCCCGCGTGATGCCGCTGGCCGAGGTAGACTACTCGAAGCTCCCGCCCGGCATCCCGCCCGTGATGTCGTACGCCGCCAAGTGGATCGAGACGGCGGAGGAGTACGGCAAGACCTCGGTGATCTGCCCCGCCGTGGTCGAGCCCGAGCTCTCGCGCGAGATCATCTCCACCGCGCTGCGCGCCTTCCGCGCCGTGGGGGCCTGGGGGTATGGGCGGGTGGACATCCGCCTCGACGCCGAGGGGCGCCCGTGCGTGCTCGAGGTCAACTGCAACGCCTGCCTGGAGGAGGGCCACAGCCTGCCGCGCCAGGCCGAGCGGGCCGGCATCCGCTACCCGCGGCTGCTCCAGATGGTGGTGCGCGCCTCGTTCGAGGCGTCGTCGCAGGAGCTCGACATTCCCATGGATTGAGCGCGCCGGCGGCTCGGCTCAGCCGCCCGTGAGCCGGCCCGTGTAGGCGAACTCCACGCCGAGCGCGGCGGCCATGGCCGCCACGTCGGCCAGCTTCTGCGGCGCCTGTTCGGCCCGGAAGCGCAGCCCCAGCGCGCCCGCGCGGTCCTCGAGCTTGTGCAGGATCGTGAGGGCCTCGTCGGCGTCGAGGCCGGACCAGTGGACCATGCGCTCGAGCAGCCCGCGCCGGTTGCGGCGCAGCAGCGTGCGCGCCGCCTGCGTGGCGCCGCCGCGCACGGGCGGGAACACGGCGCGCAGGTGGCCGTCCACGTAGCCCTGGGCCGCCGCCTGATAGCGCTCGGCCTGCTGCCCGTAGTACTCGGCCAGCAGCATGGTGAGCTGCTCCACGGGGCTCACCAGCCGCCCGCCCATCTGCCGCGGCTCGCGCTTGCGGACGCGGCGCACCACGCGGTCCACATACAGCAGCTTCTCGAGCGCCGGCCAATACCGGTAGCGCCGCCGCCAGGCCGAGCGCGGCGTGAGCCACACGGCGAACGTCTCGGCGAAGTCCTCGTCGGGGTGCTTCTGCGCGTACGTGCGGCCGTAGTGGCTGGCGTAGACGTGGCGCACGAAGCGCCGGCTGGCGGGGTTGGGCTGGAACGACTCGTGGTACGGGGTCGAGAAGCGCCCGAACGTCTCCACCCACTCGGCCTCCTCCCAGAGGCGGTAGGCGTAGTTCACCGCGTGGCCCGCCTCGTGGCGCAGCAGCATCATCACCATCGCGTCGTCTTCGATCTCGCCCGTCTGCTCCTCCTCGATCTGGGCGAGCCGCTCGTCCGCCAGGTAGAAGGGGATGCCGATGACCGGCACGCGGTCGGGGCAGCCCCAACTGTCGGTAAGGTAGAAGGAGGGGCGGAACCCGATGCCTTTGGCGCCCAACTCCTTGAGCAGCCGCGCGGTGAACGGCTCCAGCGGCGAGCCCTCAATCGCCAGCCCCAGGTCGCAGATGCGGGTGTTGAGCAACTCGCACCGCACGGTCTCCCAGTCATTGAACACGGGCGCCGAGGCCGCCGCCTCTGCGCGGCCGCGGCGCGGCGAGGTACGAAGATGGGCTTCCATGGCGTTTCCGAAAGCTTGAACGGTCGTGATGGGAGCCGCGGCACTCGGAGCCCTGCTCTCGCACGACCGAAGGCCTGTATGAGCGAACCCAGAACGCATGCGGCAAGCATCGCGGGCCGGCCGTGGGTGCGCCCTGGAGCGCGCGACGAGGCCCGCGACGATGCAACTTGCTTTGGCACAAGGCCTTGCGTCGCGTCACTCGTCGCGGCCAGACCGCTCACCCATCCGTCGCCTGGCCCGGGTGCCTTGCCACCCTGTCCCCCCCACTATACGCCGGACGGTCGGAAAGTGCAACTGGACCCGTGGCGGGGCAACAGGGGGCAGGGCTGGGTGGCCTCCCGCCTGCCGCTTTCAGGTGGTTGACTTCCCTGGCCCGGTCTGCTACGATGCGGAACGATGCCCGAGGGACCTGCGATGAGCGACGCGAACGCGAAGCCGCCTGGCCCTGAGCAGGGCCTGCCCGACCTGTCGAAGTGCGAGCTCGTGCAGGAGCTCGGCACGACGACCGAAGGCCCCACCCTCGTGGTGCGCGACGCCGCCACCGGCCGCCGCTTCGTGCTCAAGATCTACGACAAGAGCTTGCTCCGCGACGGCGAGTTCGCCGCGCGCGTGCGGCGCGACGCCCAACTGGCCAGCGGGCTGGTCCACCCCAACGTGGTGCGTGTGTTCGGCGCCGCCGAGTGGCTGGGCGACCTGGTGGTCGTGCGCGACTACGTCGAGGGCGCCTCGCTCGCCGAGGTGCTCGCGACCAAAGGCAAGCTGGGCGCCACCGAGACCCTCTCGGTGGCGCTCGCCGCCACCCTGGCCCTCGAACGGGGCCGCCAGGTGGGCCTCACGCACGAGGCGGTGTCGCCCACCAACCTGCTCGTGGCGCGCGACGGCAGCGTGAAGCTGGCCGACCTGGGCGTCGCCAAGCTGCGCCCCGTCGAGCCGTCCATCAGCAAGACCGGCGTCGCCGTCCGCTCGCCCGCCTACCTGCCGCCCGAGTACTTCGAGCTGCGCGGCTCGCTGGACACCCGCTCGGACCTCTTCTCGCTCGGCACCGTGCTGTACCAGTGCCTGAGCGGCCAGACCCCCTTCAAGGGCGACACGACGGCCGAGGTGACGTTTGCCGTCCGCAACGGCATCTTCCGCCCGCTCCGCGAGGCGGCGCCCGAGGTGTCGCGCTCCTTCGCCAACATCATCGAGAAGCTCCTCCAATCCCGGCCCGCCGATCGCTACGAGAATCCCATGGCCTTGCTGGCCGACCTCGAGGCCGTGCGCGCCGGCCGCGTGCCGGAGGCGCAACGCAAGGCCGTGGCCGAAGCGATCCGCGAGAAGCAGGAGGCCGAGCGGCAGGCCGCCGCCGCGCCGGCGCCGGCCGTCGCGGCAGCCGCGGCCCCGGCCCCCGCGCCCCCGCGCCCGCATCGCACATGGGCCGCCACCGCGGCCATCGTGCTCGTGCTGGCCGCCACCGCGGCCTTCATCGTCTTCGGCCCGCGCGGCAAGCCCCCCGCCAGGAAGGGCGTGGGCGAGAGCATCGAGGCCCCCGTGCCCGTCGAGGACCCTGCCGCCCGGGCCCGCAAGGCGCGCGAGGAGCTGGAGCGGGTCAGCAAGGCCTCCGAACAGGGCAAGGCGCTCGAACCGGCCGACAAGCTCGCGGCCGTGCAGGCCGAGATGAACCAGCTCCAGGAGATCGAGAAGACGTACGCCGGCACCGAGGCGGCGGCCGAGGCCCAGAAGCGTCTCCGCCCGCTCCAGGCCGAAGCCGCCTTCCAGAGCGCCCTGCTCTACGCGCGCGAGCACCCGGCCGACCGCGAGGGCATCGCGGCGCGCCTGCGCGAGATCGTCGAGAAGTACCGCGACACGGCGGCCGGCTACAGCGCGGAACGCCGCCTCGACGAGTTCGAAGACATCGCGCGGAAAAAGGCCCAGGCCCTCTTCGACCAGGCCCGCCAGCGGGCGCGCGACCTGGCCGGCAAGCGGCGCTTCGGCGAGGCCCTCGCCCAATTCGACGAGCTCCTGGCCGCCAACCCGCCCGAGGCGATCAAGCAGAATGTGCTGCTCGAGAAGAACGCCATCACCTCGGAGGCGGAGCGCGCGTACCTGGACGTGCAACGCCGCGCCCAAGAGAAGATCGCGGGCAACTACTACGAGGAGGCGAAGACCCTCTACGACCAGGTGGTGGCCACATTCGGCGTCGAGCCCTTCGTGGGCCGGGCCAAGAGCGAGATCGCCATCATCACCCCCCTGCTCAAGAGCGCCGCGGCCCGACGCCTCGAAGCCATTGACGCCGCGAAATACCAATTCTTCCTCACTCGCCTCGAGCCCTCGCTGGCCCAGGCGCGCACCTGGGAGCTGGCCGCGGCAACCGCCGAGGCCGAGAAACTGCGCGCCGAGCTCCGCACGGCCGGCATCGAGAACTACCTCGACGCCTACCTGGGCGACCTGGCCCTCCTCTCGAGCCTCAAAGCCCGCGTGGTGCGCCGCCTGGGCGACGCCGCCAGCCCCGTGGCCGTGCGCGACTTCTCCCTCGGCAAGCTCGGCGGCAAGTTCGACCCCCAGTGGCTCGAGGCCCGCGTGGTGCAGGCCGACGACGCCACCGTGGTGTTCCGCTACGGCGAACTCGACGTCCGCCGCACCTGGAGCCAATTCGCGCCCGACGAGCTCTACAAGCTGGGCATCCTGGCCACCGACCGCAACGACCCGCAGGCCCACCTCGCCCTCGGCGTGCACTGCCTCTACGCCAACCTGCCCACGGTGGCCGCCCGCGAGCTGCACCTGGCCAAGCCGGGCGCGCCCGACGCCGCCGCCTCCTACCTCCAGCGGGTGGACGTGTTGCTGGGGATGGAGAAGGCCGCACCCGCCGCCGGCCCGCAGGAGGAGGCCAGCCGCCTGCTCCTCGAGGCCAAGCGCTACATGAACGAGCAGGCCTGGGACCGCGCCCTCTACCGCCTCGCCACCCTGCGCGAGAAGCACGCCAGCAAGGTCTACGACATCTCGGCCAACCTCGACGACATCAACCAGCGCATCGCCCAGTGCAAGAAGCAGGTCGAGAAGCTCGAGATCGAGGCCAACCTGGCCCTAGGCAGAGAGGTCACCCCCCTGCGCGAGAGCCTCTTCGACGACTGGCAGCAGCGTTTCGGCAAGTGGGCGCTCGAGAAGGGCGTGCTCACCTGCGACAACCCCGAGGAGCACGACGCCGAGTGCCTCTTCAGCTTGCGCCACCCCCCCGCCTACGAGCTGCGCGCCAGCGTGCGCGTGGTCGAGGGCACGGGCGCGCTCCTGCGCCTGGCCGGCAAGGCCCGGCCCAACCTCGCCTTCTGGGTCCACGCGGGCAAGCCCGACCTCGTGGGCCTCACCATGGCCCAACCCGAAGACCAGCAGGCCGACGAGCGCCGCACCCAGCCCTTCGCGTTCAAGCCGGGCGAGTGGTACGAGATTCGCGCCACCGTGAGCCCGATGAACGTTCAGGTCACCATCGGCGACGCCTACGCCGTCCGCATGCCCAACAAGCTCCCGGCCGACCCCTCCGGCCTCCAGACCTACGGCTTCGTCGTCAACCCCAAGAGCCGCGCCGAGTTCCGCGACTTCGCCGTGCGCGCCCTGCGCGAGCAATAGGGGGAGCATTCCCGCCTCTTCCGCGCTTGACTTGCGGCCCGATCGCGTGTAGTATGCTCACGGGGCGGGGGGATGCCCCACGACGGAGAGCCTGCCGTGCCGATGTCACCCCGCGACATCCTCAGCTCGGTCGTCTTCTATCTCGGCGTCACCGTCGTCACCGTGCTGCTCCTGCGGTTCGGCACGCAGTACGGCCTCGAGAAGGTGGCCCAGGACTTCACCCGCATGGAGCCGCGCCTGGAGCGTGGCGGCCACCTCTTCGTGAACAAGTGGGCGAGACTGCCGCAGGACCTGGAGTACGAGGACATTATCATGTACCGGCGCCCGCTGTGGAAGCGCGCCTCGTACCAGTACGAGTTCGCCCGCGTGGTGGGCAAGCCGGGCGACGTCGTGGAGCTGATCGGCTCGAAGCTCTGGCGGGCCGAGCGCCGCGAGGGCAAGCTCGAGCCCCGGCAGCCTGTGACCGAGCCGTTCCTGAACCCGCGCGACCGCCCGGCCGACTTCAGCGCCGTGCTCGTACCCCGCAACACCGTGCTCGTGATGTTCGACAGCCGCAACCACCGCGAGCCGTTGCGCGACCTGCTCATCCCCGTCCGCGCCATCCGCGGGCGCGTGATTCGCTAGGAGGCCCTCTCGGGTGATACGCCTCCCCTTCCGGCTCACGCCCCGCTCCGCCATCGAACTCGCCGTGGCCCTCCTGCTGGCCTTTGTCGGCCTCGTGCTCATCCTCGGCACCACCGACGAATACAAGGCCGGCAAGGCCTTCAACCTGGCGATGGACAGCTACTCCGCCGGCATCTTCGAGGACGTCTACGACGCCCTCGAGGACGCCATGCGCGCGAAGCCCGACTACAGCGCCCCGCGCGAAGTCTACGCCAAGCTGCTGGTGGATGAGGCCTATGCCCACCCGGCCAAGTTCGCCGAGGCCAGGGGCGTGTTCCAGGCCATCGAGCGGCGCCAGCGGGCCGCCCAGGGCACCTGCTCGCTGCCCGTGCTCATCGGGCTCGCCGTGACGGACCTGGAGACGGTGCGGGCCTCCAACCCCACGCCCCAGGCCCTCCGGGCCGCGGTGCAGGAGGCCCGCGGGCGGCTCGAGGCCGCCCTCGCCGCCTACCCCAACTCGGGCGACGTCCACGTCAACCTAGCCACCGTGGCCCTTCTGGAGAACGATCTTCCCCGATGCCGGGCCGAGCTCGACAAGGTCGTGGAGGTCGGCAACATCAGCCCCGACGCGCTCCAGCACTACTGCAACCTTCAGGGCCTGGCCGCCCTGGGCGAGGGCCAGTTGGGCGCCGCCGTGACCGAGTTCGGCAAGGTGCAGGAGTTCCGGCCCGACTGGGAGGTGCCGCAGCTCAATCTCGGCGCCGCCTACGCGCGGATGCTCCTGGCGCCCGACCTCGCCCCCCGCGCCGCCGAGCAGGCCGTGGCTGCCCTGCGCAACATCCTCGCCCGAGTGAAGAAGGCGAAGGCCCCTCTCTACGCCCGCATCTGCCAGGCCCTGGGGACCTACTACGTGCGCCAGGACCTGCCGGCCGACGCCCTGCTCCGCTTCGCCGCGGCCGAGGAGGCGGGCGAGTTGCCCTGGCAATGCCGCTTCAACCAGGCCATCGCCCACTACCTGAACGCCATGGCCGCGCGGCGCCGCACCCCGGAGGCATTCGCCGCGCCCGCCGCCGAAATGGCCCTGGCGCTCAACAACCCCGAGGCCGGGCCCCGCGACAAGTTCCTCGCCGCCTGTCTCCTCGGCACGATGGAGGGGGAATGCGGCCGGCGCACCCAGGCCATCACCCACTTCCAGCGCGCCGCCGACGCCGCGGCCCCGCTGGCCTCCGACCCCTTTGTGAAGGCCGTCCTCCCCACCGTGCACATGAGCCTGGCCACCCTCTACTACGAAAGCGGAGAACTGGCCAAAGTGGCCGAACAACTCGAGCGGGCCAAGGACGCGCCCGACGAGCTCGCCAAGAAGAAGCTCGCCGCCTTCGCCAAGCTCCTCGAGAACGCCCCCAGGATCAGCCAGTTCGAGGCCAAGCTCGAGCCGCTCTTCACCGAGCACGACCTGGCCGTGAGCGCCACCCTCGCCGTCCCCGCCTCGCCCAAGCCCCTGAGCGCCGAGAACGTGGCTCTCCGCCTCATCGAGACCGTGTCGAACACCGCCAAGCCGCTCCCCTTCCTCCTCAACGGCTCGTCCCTCTATGCCGTGGCGCTCAACCCGCCCGAGGGCAAGTACCGCGTGGAACTGGCCCTCACCGATGCCTTCGGCGCGCGCGACAAGGCCACCAGCGAACTCTTCGAGATCGACCGCGACCCGCCCCGCGCGGTGGACTGCTCGCCGGCCGAGGGCGCGACCGTCACCTCGCTGTCCAGCATCGCCTTTCGACTCGAGGACTCGATGAGCGCCGTGGACCTGGAGTCCCTCCGGGTCATGCTGCGTTACCCCCCGGGCAGCCCGCTCGCCTCGCGCGTGCTCGTCTCCGGCGGCAAGTACCAGTTCGCCAGCGCCGACGGCTCGGTCGCCCGCAACTCGGCCGCCACCACGAACGTCCGAGCCCCGCTCCCCGCCGACAAACTCCTCAAGGGAGAGTACCGAGTCACCGTCCACGTCCGGGACAGCCGAGGCAAGGCCCGCGACATCGAGTGGGCCTTTGTCCTGAATCCCTAGGGAAGGCCCGCGCCATGCTCTGCCCGAAGTGCGGTCACGACAACCCCATCCAGCGCCTCTACTGCGACGAGTGCGGCGCCGAGCTCCAGCACGATCTCGCCCAGGTGCAGGCCGCCGTGGACATCGAGATCCAGCGCGACAAGGCCAAGCGGACGACCCACGCGATCCGCTGGCTGGTCGGCGTAGCCTTCGCCCTGTTCGTCATCGGCATCCTCTTCCGCAACGCCTACAAGGACTTGCCGGCCAACGATGTCGTGCCGTTCATCGCGGCGCCCACGGTCGAGCTCGAGGTCCCACCCACCGCGGTCACCCGCAAGTTCGGGCTCGAGCTTCCCGCGCCGCGGGTTGCCGCGCCACCGAGGGCCACCCTCGACGCCCCGACGTTCAAGGCCAAGGTGCTCGACGAGGCCTTCCGCCGAATCGCCGTCACCGTGCAGGCCACCGGCTTCAAGCAGCCGCTCACGGGGCTGCTCGTCACCGACGTCGTCCTGCGGTTCACCCCGAGCGGCGAGGCGGCCTCCGTGCCCCTCGCCCCCTGCGAGATCATCAGCCTTCGTCCGCAGGCCAACGGGCTGTGGGAAGTGGCCGCTCGATCGCTCGAGAAGCCCTGCAAAGGCACGATCGCGGGCGCCCAGACCCTCGACCTGCACGTCGTACACCGCGGCCCCGACAACAAGCTGACCACCACCGCCTTCCCCCTGCGCAACCTCGTCGAGATCAAGCCGATCGGGGCCGCCCAGCCGTGACGCGCGCGAGAGAATGGGCGTCTCGCGCGCAACCGTCACCCGCCTGCCTTCACGAAAGGCCCGAACATGCGCCGAGCCGCTCTTCTCCTCGCCGTGGCCCTGGGCGCCCAGGCCGCTGAGAAGCCGGCCGAGAAACCCGTCCTCGCCATCCTCGACTTCGAGTGCGCTGCCGACCCGGACCTGGGCGCGAAGGTGGCCGAACGCCTCGAGAAGCGCGCCCTCCAGGCCAACAAGCACATCCTGCCCGACCGCGACGACCTCCGCCTGGCCGTCCGGCAGGCTCGGCTCAAGATCGCCCTCAACGGCGCCGAGAAGCAACTCCAGAAGTTCGCCCATGACGACCTCGGCGCGCACATCCTCCTCTGGGGAACCGTCGAGCCGCGCCCCGACCGCGCCTTCCTCGTCTCCGTCCGCGCCATGAAGTCCGAGGGCGAGCCTGTGCCCTACATGGCCGTCGAGCGCGAGTGCGCCAACTTTGCGGCCCTCGCCAATTTCTACACCGACTTCGAGCCCGTGCTCCTTGAGGAGCGCACCGCCCTGCGCGTTCTCACCCCCGTTTCGCCCGAGGCCAGGGCCAGGAACCTGGTCAAGAACTGGTCATTCGAAGAGGGCACCTGGTTCCCCGCCGGCTGGTCCAAGGTGGACGGCTTGACCAGCTTCTGGGTGGACCGCGAGGATGGCAAGGGCAAGTGCGTGATGCACGACACCGAGGTCCTCACCTCGCAGGCCTATCCGTGGTGGGAGACGTTCAAGCAGGGCAAGGTCACGGCCAAGGACGCCCCGAAGAAGCTCCCCGTCGGCCCGGGCGAGATCTACGCCACCGTCGGCGGCTGGGAGGGCGTGCAGTATTACAGCGACCTCATCCCCGTGAAGCCCAAGATGCGTTACCGCATCAGCGTGGACATCAAGGCGAACTGGGGCGGCATCTTCTTCCCCAAGGCCTGGGTCAAGGGCTACGGCGAGCGCACCGACGACTTCACCACCCAGAAGCGCGAACTCTACAACGCCTATCTCGCCCTCCGCACCGAGACCAGAGGCAAGGAGTGGGAGACCTTCACCCGCACCTTCAACCCCACCCTCAAGACCCCCGCCGTCAAGTGGATGGGCGTGATGCTCTACAGCTACTGGCCCCTGGGCAAGTACTACTGGGACAACGTGATCATCACCGAGGAGGCCATCGAGGACTGAGGCGCGCAGGAGGCCGGAAGAGGGGATCATGCAACAAGGGCAGCCAACCGGCTGCCCTTGTTCGCTACCGCGAATCCTATTCGCAGGGCCGCTGCACACACGGCCAAAGGTCTCGCGAGAAGGGGTGCGGCACTAGCACCCACGGTCGTCTCCGACCTGCTCGGTCTCGTGGGCCGAGCCGTTCATCTCTGGCTTCATTATGCACGATGACCCGACAGGTGTCGAGTTAACAAGCCCTTAATCCGGCATTAAACTGCGTTAATGCCCCATCCCCTGCCTGCACAAGCACTTATGGTTGGGGAACCAGAGCGGCATGCCCCGCGGCAAGGGCGCTCCAACGCCGGTCGGGCGCCGGCCGCTGCTCAGCCGGCGCGACGGCGCCGCCGAGCCAGGGCAGCCAGGCCCAGGCCAGCGAGCGCGAGGGTCGTCGGCTCGGGCACGAGGCCTAGCCCGCCGTTCGCCACGTCGCCCACGAGGCGGAAAGCATTGCCGTCGAAGCTCGAATAGTCGCCCGGCGCGGCCCACAGCTCCACAAAGGCACCGCCGCCGCGCTCGAAGAAGATGAACTCGAGCTCGTGAACGCCCGCGTCGAGATAAGTGGCGGCGCCGGTGTTGCTGTCGCCCGTCGGGCTAAGGAAGGCGACCGTGTCGCCGAGCGCGATGCCGCCGCCCCAACGGTGGGCGAACTCGGCGCCCAGCAGCCGCAGGCGCGAGCCGTCGTCGCCACGAAAGCCGAAGGTGTACATGCCCGAGGTCGGGATCAGCACGTAGCCGTGCGCGAGGAAGGCGATGTCGTCGTCGTCGCCGGCCGTGTTCGACAGGAAGGGCGCCTTGCTGCCATTGCCGAAGTAACCCCCGCCGCCCGGGTTGTTCGGGTCGTTGTGATTCACGGTGGCGCCCTTGCCGTCAATGATCGTGCCCAGGCCCGACATCAGGGAGTTGATGGCGTCGTTCACGCTGTTGAGGGTGCCGTTGTTGCGCACCTCGCGGATGCCGAAGAAGCCGAAGCCGCCCTTGGGTCCCACGCCCAGCAGCGGGTTGCCGCCCGGCGGCGCGGTGGGCAGGTTCAGCTCCCACTCGATGATGTATGAGAGCGTGTGATTGCCCTGCCCTAGCGAGCTGCCGGCCTGGTGGTCGTTCCACAACCCATCGGGGCGGCGGTGCACGGCGTCCTCGCCGCCCGAATCGTTCGGCTCGCCGGCGCCGAAGCGCTCGAAGGCATAGGGCTCGCCTGTCACCCACGCCCAGCCCGAGCCGATGCCCTTGTTGCTGCCGGCCTCGCTGCCGGGCATGGTCGCTCCGTCCAGGGTGCTCGTGGCGCTGCTGTCGGTGAGCCCGATCCAGAATTCGCCGCTCGGGGTGTAGAGGGCCAGGTAGTCGTTCTCGAGCGCGCTCGTCAGCGTGGCCAGATGCCCGAACAGCGTGGGATTGGCCCCGATGGGGCCCACGCCGGGGAACGAGCGCGTCATCGCGTCCACCCGGGCTTGATCCCACGTGTACGAGCCCGTGATGATCTCGTAGGCATTGTAGCTGCCGCTGCCGTTGGGCCCGATGATGGGCACGGCCTCCGCCACCAGACCCGCGCACAGCACCAGCCCGACAGCGAGCCCCGCCAGGTCGCGCCGAGGGAACATAGCTCATAGCCTCCGAAGTGACTAGTGGAGCACAACGCAGCGGTATCCTACAAAAACCCGATGGCAGTGTCAACTGCCCGCGCACGAAAAAGAGGCCCTTTCGGGGTTTGGCGATCGTGCCTCGACTGGTCGGTGGAGGGTGTGGGCACTCCCTCTCCTTGCGGACCTGGCGGTTCCTGAGGAGGGCTGTGCCGAGTGGCTGGCCGGCGCAGCCTGCACATGCTGTATCAACCCTGTGAGGGGGAAAGTGATACAGCATGGGTAGATGGGCGAGAATGGGCGATTCTCGCGGCTCCGGCCATGCTCGCTCATCCGGGGGATGAGCGAGTATGTGAGCGGGAGTGGCCGGAGGGCGTAAGGCGTGGTGGCATAGAGGGTTACGGGGAGTCCTCGCCGGCTCCGCAGCCCCAGCCCCACGCTCCCCAGCGGCTCCCACGTCAGGATCGCCAAACCTTGATGAGCCGGGAAAGACAGACCCACCCGCGGCTCGGCGGCCGCGGGTGGGCCTGAGATGGGTCATCCGACCCGGCTTGCGCTGGCTATTCCTTCGGCATCGCAGGCGCTTGAGGCATCTTCATCGTCTTGTAGTCGTCGGGCACAGTGAACAGCGCATCATCGGGCGACTTGGTGTCAATGGCCACGAGCGTCATCTCCGACACGACGTTGCCCTTGGCGTCTTTCGTCACCATGCGGTAGGGGAAGCCAGGCCACTCCACCCTCTTCATCCAGGCGGCATTCGGACCCTGGGCCATGGCCTTGAACGTCTCGGCGAATCCGGCGAGCATGGTTAGGTCCTTCGCGATCCAGTGCTCCGAGCTCTTGTCCTCCACCGTCACCGTGTACTGCTGGCCCTCATAGGACTTGGCGCCCGCGCCGGCGGCCTCGCCCTCTTTCACGAGCGTCAGCGTCGTGCCGTTCACGTTGAAGGTCACCTTCTCCGTCTTGTCGGTCTTGACAATCTGCGGCACCGGCACGGGCGCAGGCGGCTCGACGCTGCCAATAGGCATCTCCATCACCATCTTCTGCGCCGGCATGACCATGCTCATCTTCTTGTGCGCCGGGTCAATGATCGTGTAGTTCGACATCCCCGCGACCTTGGTGTCCATGCGCACCAGGCCCTTCTTGACCGTGTAGTCCATCGCCACTGCTTGGGCGCCGGCTTGCGTCGAGACCACCTCGAAGCTCAGCTTGCCCTCGAATGCTTCCGCCGCCAGGGCAGCAGTCGCCAGCCCCAGAGCTAACGTCGCCACACACGCCCTGCGCCACATGACCATGGGCACACTCCTCGAAGATTCCTCCCCTAGTTGACATGACGCTATCATGTCCGGCGCGCGGTGTCAATGGCAATCCGTTCCCCGCGATGGCCAACAGGCGGACCCAGCGCGCGTTGATGTTGGGCAACATTGCGTTGCCAGGCTGCAACGCCCGTAAGTATAGTACTGGGCATATCATGCGGCGATCTGTGGCATGTGGCGTTGCCGGTCGTCAACATCCGCATGATCTCAGCGGAGAAACCGAGCGACGTCGCGCAGCTCTGATGATTCGCAAGTCATTGAGGTACATTAACTTGCAACCAGGACTACACTAGCATCTATAGGACTGATCCCCGGCACACTAGTTGCTAGCTAAAGAAGTGTTATTGGGTTTTGGTGTTGGGGTTCAGGCCCCCAACTATCCTATCTTCTGAACAACTGCCCTGGGGCGAACCAAGACAAGGAGCGGGGACGTGAGGAAGACTCGTGTGTGCGGGGCTCTGCTGATGCTGGCGCTGGTTGCGGGCCCCGCAACCGCGCTGGTGATGATTGACGACTTCCAGAACCCCGTCATCTCGCCGCCGAGCCCCGTCAAGATATGGCTGGAGGAGTACGTCGTCGGTGTCGGCGATACGTATGCGAATCCGGGCTTCAATGCCGGCCTGCCCCTTGCCAGCACGATCGGCGGCCGCCGCGACTTCGCCCTCCAGTACATCGGCGGCGGGTCCATCGGCGCGACCTCGGAGCTCAGCATCATCGGGTTCCCGGATCAGGATCTCCAGTTCAGCAACGACGCCGGGGTCATGGCCACCTTCCGAATCGGCTATGGAATCATCACCCCACTCGACTGGGATACCACGGCTCCCGCGACCTTCTCCGACACCATCGAGCTTGTCATTCGTTCAACCGACCACGACTCCCAGTTCATCGCGCACCTCGCGAGCGGTGTCGGCACTCTTGGCGAGATGCACCAGTTTATGATCTATAGCCTCCCGTCGGGATACACGGGCCCCTTCGTCATCCCGTTGTCGGATTTCCCGGGCATTGATCTCACCGATGTGGACCAGATCGGCTTCGAGTTCGGGTATGGCAATGCGGTGCTGCCGGAGGATGAGCGGCAGCCCACCTATGTGGCGGACCTCCAGTTGAGCATCGACATGATTCGGGCGACGGGCGCGATCCCCGAGCCCACCACCCTCGCGCTGCTCGGCTTGGGCGCCCTCGCTCTGGCACGCAAGCGTCGGCGCGCCTGAGCAGGCAACAGGCAGGAATCCCGCAGGGCACGGTCGTTCGGCTGTGTCCTGCGTCGTTTAACGCCCCCGATACTGGCGATAAGCGTCCAGGCAGGCGACGACGTTCTCGAGCGGGCAGTTGTCGGGAATGTGGTTGCCCACGGCGAAGAAGTAGCCGGGGCAGGCGCGCCCCTTGTCCATCACGCGGCGCACCTCGCGCCGGACCTCGCGTGGCGTGCCGAAGGTGAGGACGCGGCAGTCGGCGTTGCCGATGATGACGTGGGTCTGGCCATAGTTCTTCACGATGTAGTCGAGGTCGGTGAGTGGCTCGAAGATGAAGCCGTCGGCCCCCGCCTCGGCCAGGTCGTCCACAAACTCCGTGAAATCGCCGTCCGAGCAGAACAGCACCTTCTTGCCCGCCTTCTTCACGATGCTCCACAGGCGCTTGAGGTTCGGGAACAGCACGCTTCGGTACCACGCGGGGTGGATGAAGGCGCCCTGGGTCCACACCATGTCGTCGTGGGTGAGGATGACCTCGGCGTCGGTGCGCGCCCAGGCCTGGTAGTAGACCTCGATGACCTCGGTCCAGCGGTCGAGCACGCGGGTGAAACGGTCGCGGTCGAGGCCGGCCATCGTCAGCAGCATCTCCCAGCCGAAGGCGGCGATGAGGAAGCTCATCTGGGTGCGATAGGTGCCGCCGGGCCAGACGGCGAAGGGGAACTGCTCGTGCTGGGCGCGGTGATACCAGTCCTGGTACTTCCTCACTTGCTCGTCGAGATCGGGCAGGCCGTACTCCTGGCGAGGGTCGAGGTTGAGGGCTTCCTCGACGTCGGCGAAGCCGAGGTGGCGCGAGTCGGCCTCCTGCTGGCGTTCGTGCCAGTAGGCGCGGCCCATGTCGGTCCAGCGGCCCGGGGGGTTCGGCCCGTCGGTGGACCAGATGAAGTCGAAGTCGAGCACTTCGGCCGCTCTGCGCCCCAGGTCGGGGTGGTCGGCGGCCAGCCCGGTGATCTTCGACATGAAGCCCAGGTGGCTGATGTACTGCGTGTGAGGGATTTCGGCGGGAGCCTGGAGGCGAATGGCGGCCATGCCGCGCGCGTAGCTCACGGGCGTTCTCCTTGCGTGGAGCCAGGATGATACCGCGTGACGGGGCGAGGGTCAAGGCCTGACGCCCGGCAGCGGCGTGCCGAAGGCGGCGTGGGCGAGGAGGTGGAGGGGGTGATAGCAGGGCTTGCCGGTGCCGTGCTCGAGTTGCATGCGACAGGCGGAGCATTCGGTGACGGTGCCGTGGAAGCTGCCTGCGCGCACCTTGTCGAAAAGCCCTGCGCCGATTCTCATGCCCAGGTCGTACTTCTCGCGACGCAGGCCGGCGCTGCCGGCGAGGCCACAGCAGCCCTCGTTGAGGGTGGTGACCCGGAGCCCGGGCACATCGGCTAACAGCGCGGGCGCGGCGGCGCCGATGCCGGCGGCGCGCGCGTGGCACGGCACATGGCGGCCGAGGGCCAGCGGCACCTCACGCAGGTCGAGCTTGAGCTGCCCCCTCTGGCGAAGGCCGAGCAGGTAATCAAGGGCGTCGTGGGTGCGCGCGGCGACTTCTCTGGCGGCGACGTCGGGCACGAAATCGGCGTAGCCCTCGCGCAGGCACAGCAGAGCCGTGGGCTCGGTGACCAGGATGTCGTAGCCCTGGCGGGTGTAACCCTGAAGGGCGGCGAGGTTGCGACGAATGGTCTCTGCGGCGCGTGGGGCGTCGCCATAGCACATGGCCAGGATGCCGCAGCCCTGGACGGGTGGGATGATCACCCCAATGCCCGCCGCCTCGAGCAGACGCACGAGGGCCTCACCGATGGAGGGGTCGCTGAGTTCGGCGAAAACGTCTGGGAAGTAAACGATTGCGGATTGCGGATCGCGGAGTGCGGAGTGCGAAGCCAGGGAACGGAGGCGCCTCCTGAGCGGGCGGCTGGTCACGAGGGGCAAGGGGGCGCGGCGGTCGAGGCCGGCCAGCTTCTCGAGGAGCCAGCGCGCGGGTCTGGCGCGGTTGGCGGCGTTGACCAGCGGGGCGAAGGGCACCGCGAGGCGGCTGAGCGCGTCGAGCCGGGCGAGCAGGCGCTGCCGCGGTCTGCGGGCGCCTTCGGCCGCCAGGCGGGCCTTGGCCTCCAGCATGAGCTTCGGCACGTTGACCTTCGACGGGCAGTCGGCCTTGCACGACTCGCACAGGAGACACTGCTCGGTCACGCGTGCGAGAGCCTTGCGCGCGGCGCGGCCTTTGAGGCGACCGGCGGCGATCTCGCGCAGCAGGTTGGCCTTGGCGCGGGGCGATGCCTCCTCGGCGCCCGTGGCTTTGAAGACGGGGCACATGCGCGTGACGGCGGCGGGCAGGGTGCGGCAGGTGGCGCAGCCGTGGCAGCGCTCGGCCTCAGCGGCGGCGCCGGCGGCGGGCCACACGAGGCGCTCGTCGAGGCGCCGCGAGCGATAGTCGGGCTCGAAACGCAGGGGGCCGGTGAGGGAGAAGCCGCTGCGCGGGTCGGGGACCTTCTTGCCGGGGTTCAGCAGGTTCCGGGGGTCGAAGATGCGCTTGACGGCGCCGAAGAGGTGGTGCAGCGGGCCGTAGAGCTTGGCGAGATACTCGGTGCGCGCGATGCCGTCGCCGTGCTCGCCGCTGGGGGTGCCGCCAAGGGCGATGGTGAGGTCGAAGACCTCGTCGGCGACGGCCCGCATTTTCGCGATCTCCGCGGGCTCGTGCAGGTCGAGGAGCGGGCGGATGTGGAAGTTGCCCTGGGCCGCGTGGCCGTAGATGGCGGCCTCGAGGCCGTAGCGGCCGAAGATGGCCTGGAGCCGCTCGATGAAGGAGGGAATCTGGTCGGGCGGCACGGTGACGTCTTCGATGAAGGAGACGATGCGTTTGGGGCCGGGCTGGTTGTAGAGGATGGGCAGGGTGGCCTTGCGGATGGCCCAGAGGCGGCGAGCCTCGTCGGCGCTGGCCGGCTCGATGCAGCGGGTGGCGAGGCGCAGTTCGTCGCAGATTCTGCGCCGCATGCGGGCGAGGCCGTCGGCCGCCTCGGCGTCGGTGGCGCCGTCGAACTCCACGTGGAGCTGGCTCTCGCCGGGCCTGGGCAGCACATCGGCCAGCTCGGGCCGGCCGGCGCGAATGACGTCCACCGCATGGCGTTCGTGCACCTCGATGGCGCTGGGACCAAGGGGCAGGATTTCGAGCGTGGCGCGGCCGGCAGCGGCGAGGTCGGGGAAGTGCAGCAGGCATTCGCGGCGGGCGCCGGGCTTTGGCCCGATGCGCAGCCGCGCGGCGAGCACGATGGCCAGCGTGCCCTCGGAGCCGCAGACGAGCTTGCTGAGGTTGAGCACGCCGTTCTCGATCACGCGCTCGAGGCGGTAGCCGGCCGCGTTCTTGGTGGTGCGCGGCTGGTGGGCGCGGATGAGGTCCGCATGGCGCTCGACGACGAAGCGCAGGTCGCGGTGCACCTGGGCCTCGCGGGTCTCTTCCGCCGCCAGGCGCTGCCAGGCCGGGCCGTCGAGAGGATACGGGCGGAGCCGCGCCGTCGTGCCGTCGGCGAGCGCGACGTCCAGCTCCTCAACATAGTCTATCACCGTGCCATACTTGACGGAGTGCGAGCCGGCGGAGTTGTTGGCGATCATGCCGCCGATCGAGCAGTAGCCGGAGCTGGACGGGTCGGGCGGGAACCACAGGCCGCGCGGGGCGAGGGCGGCGTTGAGCTCATCGGCGATCAGGCCCGGCTGTACGAGGACCTGGGTGTCGGTGGCCTCGAGGAGGCGGTTCATGTGCACCGTGAAGTCGAGCACGATGCCCTCGCCGAGCGCCTGCCCGGCGAGCCCGGAGCCGGACCCTCGCGGGGTGATGGGCACGCCGTACGTGCGGCAAACGCCCACCGTGGCCAGCACGTCGGCCGCATCGCGCGGCGCGACCACGCCAAGCGGGGGCACGCGGTAGATGCAGGCGGCGGTGGAGTAGATGGCGCGCGTGGCGGGGTCGAAGGCCACTTCGCCGCGCACGCTGCGGCGCAGCTCGGCCTTGAGGGCGTGCACGTCGCGCCTGGTTCTTGCCGGCAAGGCTCGAGTCCCTCGTTGCCGCGCGCCCGTGGCCACCCGTCGCGGCGTCGCCTGTCATGATAGCCGAAGCTCTGCTCATGAACAAGCTGCGCGGGGGGTGCCCCGCGCGGGACGGCGGGTTGCTCCGGGTGCGGGCATGGAAAGGCTCCGAGAGCCGGGACCGGCGCTCGGAGCCTTGGGTGCGGGTCACTTGACCTTGATGGCCTCGACCGGGCACTCGGGGACGCAGGTCTCGCACTGGGTGCACTTGTCCTGGTCAATGTCGGCCTTATCGTCCTTCATCGAGATGGCCTCGACGGGGCAGACCTCGACACAGGTCTCGCAGCCCGTGCACTCGTCCCTGTCTACAACGACCACAGCGCTCTCCTTTTGAAGTGACTTTGCCGTCGTTCCCGGGCATTACGCATGCCTCTTTTCATTTTACGGATATGCCGCCGCGATGCAAGTCATGCTGGCCGCGCCCGCGCGGCGAGGCGGCCGTGAACAAGCACCAGGCCGAGGCCCAGCAGCGCCAGCCACCCGCCCAGGCGCCAGGTGGCCGCCGCGGCCGTGCCGCTTGCGGCAGCGAGGAAGGCCGCGGGCGGCCTGGCTTCCGCGGCGGGGCCCAGAGTCTCGCCCTCGCTGAGCAGGCTCACCGCTATCGGCGTCTCGCGCGGGCCGCTCCGCACACGGTAGAGTCCCACTCGCTCGGGGCTGAAGGCGTCGGCCGTGAGCGCGTGGCGGTTGCCGGCGGGGTCAGTGAGCACGGTCTCGGCCCCGGCCCTCACGGCGATGGCCTGCCCGGGCCGCGAGCAGCCGAAGCCCCCCGCCTCCTGGCCCTGCCGCGCGGCGGAGGCGACCACGTTCGCCCAGAAGATGGGGAAAGACGGGTCGAGGGGCCAGGCGCTCGCCGCCGGGTCCACCCCCACGTAGACCACCGTGGCCGCGCCGTCGCGCCAGCGCCCGATGACCGGCACGTCGCCCGCCGCGGCGAGGGCCTCGAACCCCCCGGGCAGCGCCGGCCGAGGCACGCGGCCAAGGGCCAGCCCGTCCAGGCGCACGGCGGCCATGAGCGGGTCGCGGCGGGCCACGACGCTGGCGGGCGCGGCATCGGCGAGGGGTCCGGGGCGCAGCGCCCCCACGGGCGCTCCGGGGGCCACGACCACGACGCTCCCCGCGGCGAGCCTGCGCGGCACGGCGCGGTAGTAGAGCGCGAGGTCGAAGCCGCCGGGCACCGCGACCTCGGGCGGCTCGGGCAGTTCCACCACCTCTGCACCGTCCTGCACAGCGAGGGCGCGGCGCAGGTAGTAGCACTCATCGCCGACCCAGGCGACACGGAGGCGTTCCGAACGGCGGGCGAGCCACGCGCGGTCGTCCGCGGGCAGGTCGTCAGCGCCCTCGAGGCGGGCCTCGAGAACGGCGGCGGCCGAGGGGCGGACTTCGAAGATCGCACGCGCGGTCGCCGCGCCCGCCACGTCCACCCGGCGCCGGCCCAGTTCGCGCCCGTCGGCGCGGAGCACCACCTGGGCAGCGGTCGGCGCGGGGTTCGCGTTGGCCACCGCGATAAGCACCTCGGCGCGGCCATCGGGGTAGGGGCGGGCGGCGAAGGTGGTGATGCCGAGGTTGCGCGCGGGCGCGCCCGTGGCCAGCAGCCCCACGCCGGCGGGCAGGTCGGGCAGCGGCGTGTCGGTGACCACGAGCACGCGGGCGTCGGGCTGGCGGGCCTGGGCATCGAGGGCCGCGCGGCGCAGGTCGGCCGGCTCGGCAGCGGCATCTGACGGCTCGAGCGTGAGGAGCCGCGAGGCCGCGTCGCGTGGGTCGCGCTCGGCTCCGATCGCTTGCTCCGCGAGGGGCGGCACGGCGGCGAACTCAACGCGGTCGGCGGCGTCGAGCTGCACGAGCAGCTTGAGCAGTTCGTCGCGCGCGGCGCGCCAGCGGGTGAGGCCGTCGGGCCGGCGCGTGGCCATGCTGGCCGAGCGGTCGAGCACGACGATGAGGCGGCGCGTCGCCTGTGCCGTGCGCACAAGCACGGGCGCGCACAGGGCGCCCGCCAGCGCGAGCGCCACGGCAACGCGCAGGACCAGCAGCGGGTCGAGCTGGCGCCGGCGCCGGGCGTGCGGGGCGTGGCGCCAGGCGGTCGCTACGTCGCGCCACAGGAGCAGGCTGGACACGGTGACCTCGCGTCGCCGCCAGCGCCAGAGGCTCAGGGCCACCAGCACGGGCACGGCGGCGAGGGCGAGGAGGCCGAGAGGTTGGAGGAGGGTCATCGCACGAGCCCTCCGCGGCGAAGATAACCGAGGACGCACTCCTCGAAGGGCGTGGCCGACGAGGTCTCGATGAAGCGGATATCGTGGCGCTGGCAGAAGGCGCGCCAGCCCTCGCAAAAGGCGTTGAGGCGGTCCGCATAGAGGCGCAGCGCGTCGGCGTCCACAGCCAGGTCCTCGGCGGTGCCCGCCTCGCTGTCCCTCAGTCGCACGGGGCCGATGGCGGGCGGGTGCAGTTCCTGGGGCGAGAGGACGTGGAGCACGCTGAGGTCGAATCGCTGGCTCCCGAGCAGCCGCAGGCCGCGGCGGCCGCCGCCCTCCTCCAGGAGGTCGGAGATGAGGACGACGAGCGAACGCTCGTGCACCCGCTCGCGGAGGGCGCGGAGGGCGGTGAGGAGGTCGGTGGGGCCCGCGGGCTGGATGGGTTCGAGGAAGGCGGCCAGGCCCTGGAGGTCGGGCCGCCCGGCGAAGCGGGGCGACCAGGCGACGCTCGAGCCCTGGAACGCGCCGAGGAGGGCCTCATTGCCGCCCACGCCGGCCAGGTAGGCGAGGGCCGCGGCCAGCCGCTTCGCGTGGTCGAGCTTGCGCGGCTGCCCGAGGCCCATCGAGGCGCTGGCGTCGAGCAGCACGCAGGCGAGCACGGCTTCCTGTTTGGTGAACTCCTTGACGAACAGGCGGTCGGTGCGGCCGTAGAGGTTCCAGTCGAGGTAGCGCAGGTCGTCGCCGGGGGTGTATTCGCGGTGGTCGGCGAATTCGGTGCGGCCGCCGCGCTGGTGGCCGGGGCGGTCGCCCTCGCGGCGCCCGACGACGTTGCGCTTGAAGAGCACCTCCAGCAGGTCGAGCTTGCGCAGGAAATCCGGGTCCAGGAGAGGAGGCGACGACAGGGAACGGGGCGGAGGGGCTGAGACAGCGGGCGCGCGGGGGCTCTGCGTGTCACGCATCACAAGTCACGCAACCCGGGGAATGGCTCAGGTGCCCAGGGTGCTGGGCAGCTTTTCCTCTGCGAGGACGGCGTAGCGGCAGCCGGGGTACTCCTCGACCACGCGCCGGTAGGCGCTGGCAGCCTCGCCCTTGCGGCCGTTCTCGAGGTGGATGTTGCCGGCCAGATACCAGAGGCGCGCGTCCTCGAGCTCCTCGTCGGTGTAGACGGACTTCTTCAGCAGGTCATTCTGCTCGATCTCGGCGAGGCGGGCCCGGGCGGTCGCGGCCTGCTCGCTGTTGGGGAAGCGCTGGGCCAGGGCCTGGAACCTGTTGCGCGCCCGGCGGTAGCGCATGGCATCGAACTCCTCCTGGGCCTCGGCGAGCAGGATCATCGGGCCGAGCTGTGCGTCGGCCAGCAGCAGGTCGAGTTGCTGCTGGGCGCTCTCGGCCGCGGCCGTGCCGTCGTAGTCGGCCACGAGCTGGCGCAGGATCTTGGCCCCGGCCAGAAGCCCCTCTTCGTCGCCCTTCTCGAAGCTCTTGTCGGCCTGTTCGCGCAGTTTGGAGGCTTCAGCCTCGCGGGCCTCGTCGGTCTTCGCGCCGGTGCCGGCCTTCGTCCCGGCCGTGGCGGGCTTGGGCTTCGCGGCCACCGTGGGCTTGGCGGTGGGCTTGGGTTTGGCGGCCTCCTTCGCGGCCTCCGCCTTCTTGGCCGCGGCCTCTTTGCGCGCCTCCTCCTGTTTCTTGCGAGCCGCTTCCTCCTGCTTGCGCTGCTCCTCTTCTTTCTTGCGCTTCTCCTCGCGCTCTTTCTGCGAGTCCGTATCGCCTTCGATGAGGCGGTAGGGGCCCGTGTTCCGGCCGTTCCGGTTGTTCCGGTAGGACGAGGATCGCGCCTGGGTGCTGGTGGCCATGAGGGCGAGGATGATGGGGGCAATCCACAGGAAACCGAACCGGCGAAGCGGGATCATCGGCTGGCCTCCGGCTTGAGGGCAAGGACCTCCAGGATGTCGTCTCTTAGTTTATCACGGAATGGGCAGGCAATACAAGAGCAAACCAGCGCGATTGCGCGCAGCCCGCGCCGGAGGGCCGAGCCAAGGGGCAGGAACACGATGTCGCCCCGCAGGGCGGCGTGGAAGGCCAGGCGGCGCCGCGCGGCGGGGTCGGCCAGGGCGGCGTACACCTCGCGCGTGGCGGGCGAGTCGTAGCGCGACGTGCACTCGGCGATCGCGAGGCCGCACTCGCGCAGGAGGCGGCCGAGCGCCTCGGGCGTGAAGTGGAAGAGGTGCTGTGGCAGCCGCAGGTGGCGCCAGCACGCCCCGCCGAGCCGCGCGTTGAGGGAGGCGAAGTTCGGCATCGAGAGGGCCAGCAGCCCGCCGGGCCGCAACAGGCGGTGGGCGAGGCGTAGCGTGGCGCGCGGGTCGCGCGTGTGTTCCAGCACGTCGCGCATCACCACCAGGTCGAATGCCCCCTCATCCAGCGCAGCCTCGTCGAGGGTCCGGCGCCGCACGTCGAGGCCGAACTCCCGCCGCGCATACTCGGCGGCGAAGGCGGAGGTCTCCAGCCCCACCCCGCGCCAGCCGCGGCGGGCCGCGGCGTGGAGGAAGTAGCCCAGGCCCGCGCCCACGTCGAGCACGCGCCCCGGGCGAATCAGGCGCTCGATGCGCCGCAGCCGCCCGTCGAAGAAACGCTCCAGCCCGGCGCGGTTCTCCAGATAGGACAGGCCGCCGGGGTCAATGGGCTTCGTGAAGTAGTCGTCGGTGTAGACGGCGGCGAGCGTCGCGTCGCTCGGCTGGGGGTCGAGCCACCCCAGGCCGCACCGCCGACAGCGCACCAGGCCCGCGGCAGCGTCCGACCTCTCCGCCTCCATCGCGGCGCAGACGGGGCACGGGACCACTCGCTTGCTGTGCTGCTCGCCCATGGCCCCCCTGGCCTCGGAAGCAGGAGAAGACAGACGGAACGTGGCCGAGTGTACCGCTCAGCTTATGAGAAGTCAACGCACGCGGCTCTTGACTTGAGCGGCCCCGCGCGGTAACGTGCTCACCGTGTGGCGCAATCGCAACCCGTCCAGGAGTTCTCACCATGCCAGGCAAGACGATTCGCGTGGGCATCATCGGCCAGGGGCGCAGCGGCTATGACATCCACGCTCGCCACCTGCGCACCGACAGGCGTTACAGGATCGTGGCGGTCGTGGACCCGTTGGCCGACCGCCGCGCGCAGGCGGAGCAGGAGTTCGGCGCCGCGGCCTACGACGACCGCCGCGCCCTGCTGAAGCGCACCGACCTCGACCTCGTGGTCAACGCCGCGCCCTCGCACCTGCATGTGCCTTACACCCTCGAGGCGCTGCGGGCCGGGCACAACGTGCTGTGCGAGAAGCCGCTCGCCCGTCGCGCGGCCGAGGTGGATAAGCTGATCGCCGCGGCGGCGAAGGCGGGCAAGCTGCTGGCCATCTTTCAGCAGAGCCGCTTCGCCCCCTACTTCCAGCAGGTGCGCAAGGTGATCGCCTCGGGCGTGCTCGGCCGCATCGTGATGATCAAGGTCGCCTTCAACGGCTTCGGCCGGCGGTGGGACTGGCAGACCCTCCAGGAGTACAACGGCGGCAACCTGCTCAACACCGGCCCCCACCCCCTCGACCAGGCCCTCCAGCTCTTCGGCCCCGGGATGCCGAAGGTCACGTGTCTGATGGACCGCGCGAACACCTTCGGCGACGCCGAGGACCACGTGAAGCTGCTCATGTCGGGCGAGGGCCACCCCACGATTGACCTCGAGATCTCCTCCTGCTGCCCGTACCCTCTCTACACGTACCAGGTGTTCGGCACCCGCGGCGGCCTCACCGGCGGCACGAGCGAGATGAAGTGGAAGTACTTCGACCCCCGCAAAGCGCCCAAACGCGAACTCATCCGTGAGCCGCTGCCCGGCCGCCAGTATTGCAGCGAACAGCTCCCCTGGGTCGAGAAGACCTGGACCGTTCCGCCGAAGCTCGCCAACACGTTCGCCTACATGTCGAAGCAGTTCTACAGCCACCTCTACAAGACGCTCACGGCCGGCGCCCCGCTCGTCATCACGCCCGAGCAGGTGCGTCAGCAGATCGCCGTCATCGAGGAATGCCACCGCCAGAACCCCTTGTCGCGGCTGGACGCCTGAGAAAAGCTGGGGAGGGACTTCTTGAAAGAGGTCCCTCCCCAGACCCCTCCTCAAGAACTTCTGCATTGCCATAGGGGCTAAGCATCATCCGCGCATTTCTCTTCGACCTCGACGGCACGCTGGTGGACACGGAGCGGCTGTGGGTGGCCGCGGCCGAGGCGGTGCTGCGCGACGCGGGCCACCCCGTCACCCACGAACAGGCCGTCGCGCTCATCTACGGCCGGGCGTGGGGCGAAATCCGCGCCGAGCTGCTGCGCGACTACCCCGACGCCTTCCCCACCGCCGCCGAACTCGAGCGGCAGATGGGCCTGGCCTTCGACCGCGCGAGGGGCGAAACCGACATCCGCATTCACGGCTCCATCGCCCTGCTCAAACGCCTCGCCGCCGAGCACCCCGTGGCTGTGGTGTCGGGCTCGTCCCGGCGGCTGGTGGGCGAGATGCTGGAGTTCCTCGGCGTGGCCGGCCTGGTGCGGTTCTACCTGGGCACGGAGGATGTGCCGCGCGGCAAGCCCGACCCCGCGCCGTTCCTTCTGGCCGCCGAGCGGCTGGGCGTGCGCCCTGAGGACTGCGTGGCCTTCGAGGATTCGCGTGCCGGCGTGCTCTCGGCCAAGGCGGCCGGCATGCGCGTCGTGGCCCTCCAGCGCCCCGGCTCGCCGCCGCAGGACCTAGCCGAGGCAGATGAAGTGTTGGCAGACCTTGGGGAGTTCCGGCCCGATCCCCTCCCTCCGACATGAAAAAGCCTTCCGGCGTGCGCCGGAAGGACTTCTTCGAGAATCGGGGCGAGTGGATTTGAACCACCGACCTCAGCGTCCCGAACGCTGCGCTCTAAACCAAGCTGAGCTACGCCCCGGAACAAGATTACCCGTCATTATACGTTTTCCCCAGCGATTTGCAAACCACTTCGAGGCGGCCAGTCGTGATGCGTGAAACGTGAGGCGTGAGAAGAGCAGGAAGTGCATGGCCCCGCGCTCTCTGGCCTCTCACGCATCACGTATCACGTCACGCACCCTCCATTGACCGCTTGCGCTGCTCATGATAGAGTGCCCCGCAAGGAGAACACATGGCCACGCGGCCCCACATGACCTCGCGCGAGCGCCTCGACGCGGCCTATCGGTGCCTGCCGACCGACCGCGTGCCGGTCTTCGTCCGCGGCGTGTCGGAGACGCGGCCGCCGCACGACTCCTACGCGCCGCTGCGCCAGCTCGTGTGCGCGACGTGCGACCTCAAGTGGGCGTGGAGCACCTCCGCCATCTTCCCCTCCCCTCCCACCACCCAGCGCGTGGAGCCGTACGACGCCGACTTCGATCTGGTGACCACCGTGATGCCCACGCCCCGCGGCGAGCTCGTGCACCAGCATCTCGCCGGCCGCAAGGGCCAGCCGGGCATGACCCGCAAGCACTGGCTCGCCAGCCGCGAGGACGCGCTCAAGTACCTCTCGCTGCCTCCGCCCGAGCCCACGGGCGATGCCGCCGGCTTCTTCGCCCTCCGCGAGCGGGCCGGCGAGCGCGGCCTCGTGGAAGTGCACCTGCACGACATGAACCCCGGCGGCCACGTGGCCGAGCTGTTCGGCTCCGAGGCATTCGCCCTGCTCACGGTGGAGGACCGCGGCCTGGTGCACGAGCTGTTGGAGCACACGACCCAGCGCGCCCTGCGCGTGATTGACTGGTGCCTCGCGCACGATGTGGGGCCCTACTTCGCCGTCTCGGGCCAGGAGTACGTCGCTCCCCCGCTCCACGGGCCGCGGGATTTCTGGGACTTCAATGTCCGCTACGACAAACGGCTCTTCGGGCGCATCCGCGACGCGGACGGCTTGGTGCACGTGCACTGCCACGGCTCGTTGAAGGGGCTTCTCCAGGGCTTCGTCGAGGCGGAGGCGAATGTGCTGCACCCCGTGGAGGCGCCGCCGATGGGCAACGTCACGGCCGCCGAGGCCAAGGCGGCGTTGGACGGCAAGGTGTGCATCGAGGGGAACATCCAGGTGGGCGACCTGTTCACCCTGCCGCCGCGCGAGATCGAGCGGCAGGTCGAGGCCCTCATCCGCGACGCCGGCCCGACCGGCCTCATCGTCGCCCCCACCGCCTCGCCGTATGCCCCGGTGGCCACGCCGCGCATGCTCGCCAACTACGAACGCATGGTCCGCACCGCCCTGGCCTGCCGATAGCCGCATCACACCGCAAGGGGCACATGCCCCGAGGTCTTGGCCCGAGCGAATGCGCCGGCACAGGAGAAGACTGGAAGAGTGGTCGGGCGGTGGTCTGTACCTCGACGCGAACCCACGGACGGGGAAGCACGATTCCCGTTCAGAAGCCTTGCGCGGAGAGGCAAACGAGGGTACCATGTAGTCGTGGGTGGTCTCGGGGCCGACGCAGTGGCCCCGGGTACAGGCAATGGAGGCTGGAGCAAGTCTACGCATGGGGACCGGTCCACACACGGCGACGGCGCCGATGAGAGCGTACCTGGACGCCTCTGCTGTCGGCGGCCCCTTCGACGCGGAGTTTGCCGGCCCGTCGAGGAAGCTTGTCGCTGCCATTCTCCGGGGTGCCGTGATCCCCCTGGTGTCGGAGACGCTTGCAGCGGAGATTGCGGACGCCCGGGAAGAGGTCCAGGCGCTCCTCGAGGAGATCACGCACGCCGGTGCCGAACGGCTTCCGCTGTCGCCCGAGGCCCTCGCCCTGCGGGCAGCGTACCTGGCGGCGGGCGTAGTCACGCCCAAGTACGCCGACGATGCCATGCACGTGGCCCAAGCAACGGTAGCACGCGCCGACGTCATTGTCTCGTGGAATTTCCGGCACCTGGTGAACCCAGCACGCGTCAGGGCGTTCAATGGCGTCAACCTCGCGCGCGGCTACGGCATGGTGGTGATCCTCACGCCTGCCGACGTCGTGAAGATTCTGGAGGCCGGGCAATGAGCAAGCTGGCTCCTGTTGTGAAGGGCTTCGACTGCGTTGAGATGAAGCGACGGATTCAGGAAGGGATCTACGCAGAAACGCAAGACATGGACCAGGCCGAATTGCTCGCCTACTTCCGCCGCCGTGTGGGCGCCAGCCGGTTCGCCCCCTTCTTCGGGCTGAGCCCCAAGCCCCAATCCCGCAAGCGGGTGAGTAAGCGAAGCGGGGCATAGGCGCCCAGCCCGCCCCCCAGGCTCTTCGAGGCAGGTACGGTGGCCATCGAACTCCTCCCCGTGGAGGCGCGGCCGATGGGCAACGTCACGGCCGCCGAGGCCAAGGCGGCGTTGGCCGGCAAGGTGTGCATCGAGGGGAACATCCAGGTGGGCGACCTGTTCACCCTGCCGCCGCGCGAGATCGAGCGGCAGGTCGAGGCCCTCATCCGCGACGCCGGCCCGACCGGCCTCATCGTCGCCCCCACCGCCTCGCCGTATGCCCCGGTGGCCACGCCGCGCATGCTCGCCAACTACGAACGCATGGTCCGCACCGCCCTGCCCTGGCGCTAGCCACCGTCTTGTATGCGAGTTCTTGAAGAGGGATCTGGGGAGGAACTTTCTTGCAGGAAGCTTCTCCCCAGCATTCTCCTCGGTTCAGCTCTCGGCCGGGGCTGGGGCGCCGGGGAGGGGCTCGGTGCGGCGGTCCTCGGCGCGCTGGAAGGCCGGGACGACTTTGTTGGCGAAGAAGGTCTCGAAGATGGCGATGAAGAGGACGATGTAGAGGACGATGTTCCGCAAGGGAATGCCTTGGCGGATGGTGTCTACGGTGGCCTTGATGAGGTCGGCGGAGGTCTTGTCGGGCGGGCCGACGTAGTGGAGGGCGTGGCCCTCGAAGAGGCCGCGAAGGTCGGCCTCCGCGATGCGGGCGAGGTCGGATTCCTGGGGGTCGGGGTTGACGATGAAGGCTCGCTCGGCCTCGACTCGGGCGTCGGTGGGCTCCTTGTCGGCGGCGCGGGTGGGGTCGAGGACGAGGTAGACGTAGGCGCCGCGCCTGTCGGTCTGGGCGTAGGTGGCGCGGGTGAGGCCGCTGGCGGGCTCGGGCTTGGCCTGGAGGTCGGTGATCTCGCCGGCGGGGTCGCGCACCTGGATGCCGACGGGGCGCAGGATGTCGCGCAGGGTGATGGTGACGGGGGCGCCGACGGTGTGGGTGCCCTCGACGTCCTCGCGCTCGGTGAGGTGGTAGACGAGGCGGTGCAGGAGCGGCAAGAAGAAGCGGCTGGCGGCGAGGTTGGACCAGTCGGGGTCGGTGCAGGTGGAGAAGAGGACGACGCGGCCCTCGTGGAAGCGGTTCTCGAGGAGGAAGGCGTTGCCGTCGCTGAGCCCGATGAGGATGCGGGTGGGGGCGTTCTGGGGGACGGTGATGGGGGCGGCGTTGTAGACCTTGACGGTCTGGGCGAGGCGGTAGCCTCGGAAGACGAGGAGGGCGGGGTGGCGGTCGTCGAGGTTCACGAGGGTTTCGAACTTCTTGCGGTCGAGGATGCCTTGCTTGGGCTCGCCGATCTCGAGGGGCATGAGGGCGTTGGCGGGCTCGGGGTCGTTGAGGAGGTCGCTGAGGCTCTTGGGGCGCAGGTTGGGGCCGCAGAAGATCATGAGGCGCCCGCCGCGTCGGACGAACTGGCGCAGGACGGCGATGTGGCTGCGCTGGAGCGCGCCGGGGTCCACGAGGACGACGATGCGGGTCTTCTGGAGGAGCTCGTGGGTGAGCTTGTCCAGCTCGGTGATCGTGGCCTGCACGAGGGAGCGGGGCTTCCCCGGGTCGTCGCCGAACGGGTCGAGGGCCTTGGCCACGTAGAAGGTCGGGTCGAGCTGGAGCATGGCCGGCACGGCGTCGCGTACGACGAGGGCGGGGATGTGGTCCTGAATCTCGATGCAGAAGTCGCGGCGGTTGTCGAGGGCGAGCGAGTCGTCGTCAATCTGCACCCAGCCGCTGTGGACGCCTGGCTCGGTGAAGGTGTGGGTGAAGGAGGCGGTGACGGTGAGGTCGGGGGGGATCTCGAGCTGCTGGTTGGCCTGCTTGGCCTGGTCCACGTAGAAGGTGGCGTTGACGGTGGCCTTGGCGGCCGTGTAGTTGTGGATCTTGGCCTGGACGGTGATGGGCCGGCCGCGCACGCGTGCGCCGCCGTGGACGGCGAGGTCGGTGACGGCGATGTTGCGGTAGTCGGTGCGGCCGACATCAATGACGATGAGGCG